>ERZ1740070.2567-NODE-2567-length-10383-cov-5.329977_pt1 | contig 10383 bp, 7 predicted proteins | sample MGYA00581734_ERZ1740070 | MGnify/ENA primary metagenome ERZ1740070 (study PRJEB43018, sample SAMN04849744) | marine metagenome | isolation source: floating plastic debris | place: Pacific Ocean | collected 2008-09-01 | study: EMG produced TPA metagenomics... | reverse complement strand
CAAAGTCGGGTGAAGGACGCGGATGTGGGAAAGGCCGCTCTTCTTCGACCATAGAGCGTTGCCTCATTTGATGTGGGTGGGGGCGGCTTTGCTGCGGGTCATGAGTGCGCCCTTGACCCTGCGCATTGTCATTGGCGCTAGATTGCTCTGCGAAGGTGCGCGCGATGCGCAGCTCGGCGAGCCGCTTGGCAAAATCGCTCTGGGGCAAGTCAGGCTGCGCATTGGCATAGGTGATCGGCTGGCGCCCAGACATGGCCTACACCTTCACCCGTGACCAAAGGCGATTGCGGTATTGCGGATAATGCGCATAGTGCTGTGGAACGGGTTCAGTGATCACCTTACGGGTGCGCATGCCCCAGAAAGTACGCAGTCTCACGAGGTCTATTGGCGGATGGTATGGGTTCGGTTGGAACCGCCCTGCGAGCTTGCACTCCTCCCAGTAGGGCCGCCGTTCCAACTCAATCGGAAACTCGACGTCCTCATGGAAGAGATAGGCACGGTCGGACGGCATGTTCATGATCTCATCGGGCGTGCGCAGCATGCGCTGCTGCTTGGTCTGGTGCACCTCTTCGAACCCGTGCTGCGCAAGCGCGAAGCCCGCCTGCAGGGGATCACCGCCACTGATCAGGGATTGCAGCGCTTGATTGCGCCCGTGCACGGCGCGTTGCTGGGAGAGCTGGTCGTCATAGGTGAGCGTTTGATTACCCATCCGACGGGCGCAGTCTTGCGCGCTGGCCCAATCGCCGCGCATGGCAAACATCATGGTAGCACCGGACGAGGACTGTATGATCTCTTTGGCACCCGGTGCGAGCCCATTCATCTGGACATTTGACTGAAGGATGATGACAGGCTGGATACCTATGCCTGCACCATACGAGAACAGACGCGGGATCATTGGAAAGCCGCCTGCATCGCCACTCACCAGCTGGCCGCATTCATCGATGAAGAAGGTGATGCGCCGGGCTGCAGGGGCTCGGGACTTGAGGAGCATGGCGGAGACAAAGGCGGATTTGATCACGCTGGACCACGGGCCGATGAACTCAGCAGGCGGGCAGAGATAGACCTGCCAAGCCTGATCGCCCGAGACCATGTCGGCCATGTCCATGGTGAAGGGTGGCGAGACGGAGGCCATTAGAAGCGGATCCGACAGGCTCACGATGGACTTCATGAGCTCGCCGATGATGCCGTCAAAGCCATTGCCAAAAGAGGTGCGCGAGTTGGCGATCTCGGCTTCAACACTGCGCACCAGTGGGAACTCCGAGTGGGACATATGATAGGCAAAGTCGAGCCACTGTTCCCCGCCGCCAGGGACGAGGTTGATGGCCTCATAGAGAGAGGGGAAGGTCAGGACGCCAGTGAGTTCCACGATGGCAAGCGAGATGGCCTCACCAAACTCCCGGCCTCTGCCGGTAAAATAATCGGCGTTCTTGCCTTCGCGTTCGGTGATCATGTTCTCCCAGAGAACTTTCACGTCCGAGACCAGCGTTGGGCTGTCGATCTTGATGTGTCCGAGGAAGTTGATGCTGTCTTGCGGCAGCCCGTGGAAGCCCAAGGGGTTCCAATAGGCGCAGAACTTGCCATCTGCCGTCTGGTCCTGCGAGATGTAGGCCGCTTCCGCCTTGGGATCGAGCACCAGCAGCGAGTGCAGGCATGTGCCTGTCAAAATATTGTACGACAAAAAATCTCTGAGCTTGCCTGACCTGCCGCCAGCAGTCACACAGGCCCCTGCAGGCCCGTGGAAGTAAACAGGCTTGCCATGGAATAGCCCCATGAAGATGGACTCCGGTCGCTGCCTAAGGAGGTCAGCGGCCTCCAGCTCTTCCTCCGTGGCAAACCGGCTCGAGCCGAAGCGATTGGTCGCATTATCCGACCGCCCCGACATCACCGACGCCCTCCGAAGAGCTTCATCATGACGCCCATGACAAGGGAGACGAAGACCACGCCGAGCCCCATGCGCACGGCAAAGAACATCAGCGGATAGGCTCCAAGCATCAGCAGCCATGAGATCGCCGTGGCAATGGAGCCCTCATAGCGGTCATGAATGGCCCGTAAAATTGTGGTCTCCCATGCGTCCCACAGATCCGGTGTCCAGAAGATCGTGGCGTAGATGGCCACGCAGGTGGCGAGCCATTTGCCACTCGTTGCAATCAGCGGGTTGGGCGCTTTTCCAGCGCCTCCCATGCCCATGAGCCAGTTCATTGATCGTCCTCCTTTAATGGAACGTGCCCTGCCATTGGTAACCAACGGCCGTGCGTCGCATCAGGTGAGGTACTGGGAGCAAAGCCCGCATCGGCTTCCGGCAGATCCATCAGGTTGACGTATTGCGCCAGATGCTTGGCAAACGCGCCTTCGATGCGGGTGTAGTTGTTGTACTCCGTCTTAGGCCGATAGCTGTTCGCTACACCGATGACCGCATAGCTCCCGCCACCATCGCGGGAGACCAAGAGCGGCCCCCCGGACCCGCCGGGCACACCGTCACAGCCATCGGTGATGATGATCCCCGTTGAGCCTTCCGGCACATCGCCTGTGTCGTCGCGGCCTGTGGCCTTGCAACTCACTCCGAACACGTCATAGCGCGCGTTGCGGTCCGATGTGGGACGAGCGGCGTAAAGCGGGTGGCTGGCATAGCGCGGCAGATCCGCATAGCGGTACGCACCCATGTTGAGCAGGACCTGATCTGCCGCGCTGTCCAGATCGTCAGGCGTGGTCGCGACAGGCAGAACCGTGGCTTCGGGGCAAGCAGGCTGGGTAAGTACACCGATGGCGTAGTCCAGCCCGAGCCGCGCACGCGGAGCCATGCTGCCCATGTCGATGGCCTTAAAGTCATAAGCTTGCCCGCAGGCGGCGAGATAGATGCGTCCCGAGCTAGGCGCAGGTGGCTTCTGCGTTCTGCCGAACGGACCCTTCCAGCGACCTCCCTTGGCAAAGAGATGGCCTGTGGTTAGCACCACATCCGGCGCAATCAGTGCGCCCGTGCCATGGCCGGAGTGATCCCAGAACACCGGGCCGATGCCGCTGAGCTTCGTTGGCAGGTCTAGGTGCGAGAGGCCAAAGACCAGATCGACATATGGCATTGGCGTGCGGTCATCCCGATCCGGCGCGGGCGCATAAGGGATCAAAGCGACGGCCTTACCGCCATCTGGTTCAGGCTCCGGAGCCGCATCGAAGAACTCCAGCAGCCAATCGGGTAGCTCAATCTGATCAGCCGCAGTGCTGAAGATCATGGCGGTGCTCACGAGGAGAGCGGCAAATGCAGGCCAATGGCGCAGGGTGGAAAGAACAAAAGTCATTTTGCGCCCTTTCCAGTGCTCTTGGTGGTCCTCTTGCGGAGGGACTTGGCATTAGTGGACCCTTTGGGCCGACCACGCTTAGGCGGGGCTTTGGCCGCATCAATGCGCTCACGGCTTTCCTGCGCGCGCTTCACATAGTGTTCGACGCGGTCAAAATCCTCGAGGCGCACGAAGGCCGGATTGGCAGCGGACGCTTCTTCCCGCAGCTTCGACTTGAGCGCCTGGTAGATCGCCACACGGAAGCCCACTGCGATCCAGCCACAGAGATCAAAGAGCAACGCGGCCATGGTGAGCCCCGGCATTCGCCACATAGTCTCCATGATCCGCTCAGCCGGGCTCAGCGTGATCTGCTGCGGCAGCGCCGGTGCCATCGCTTCCAGTCGATCCGCCTCACGGCGCAACTCGCCTGCATGAGTCGCCATGCCCGCACTGATCTCGGCGATCCGCGCCTGAGATGAAGCCCGTGCATTGCTCCGTTGGGGCACGCCGACGGCGATCTTATCCGCAGCAGCCCGTACTGCCCGCGCGGGATCAAGCGCAAGCAAAGCCCGCATCTCGCCAATAGCTTGCCCAGAGAGCAGCTTGAGGCGGGCGTCCTTCTCCGCACCGACCAACTCAGGATCGATCTGAGCAGCCCGCAACTCTTCCATGATCCCATTCAACGCGTTGATATGCGCGGTGGCGCGGCGGGATGCCTGACCAAGAATATCGGCCGCCTGAACATAAAGATCAGCAGATGCACCAAAGGAGTTGGAGACGGAGCCAACGCCCAACACACCTGTCGGGCCGCGACCTGCGATCTCATCGGCTTCAAAGGTGCGGGCCTGCTTTGCGCGGTCCTCAAGCGCCAACTCGATCAGGGGCAGTGCTTCGATGTAGAGAACAAAGTCCTGCCGCGTGTTGTCGATCCGGTCGATGTTCTCCTGCTGGGTGACGCTGACGCTAATACCGCCGCCATTGGCGCTTAAGCTGCCAAGAACGGAGGGGATAGCAAAACCGGAAAATCCTAACGAAGCGACGACGACATAGACCTGCAGAGGCTTCTTGGTCTCCAGCGCAGGCAGCAGCCATGCTCCTGCCCAGAATGTCCGAGCGATGAGCCACAAGGCAAATCCAAGAGCTGCGCAGCGCATGAAGATGGCAAAGTCGGGATTGTCGAACTGGCTGGCATACCCAACCACGGCAGTCGCTGACGAGATGATCGCCAGACCAGACAAGCTGGGCTTGGCAATTGCGTCATACCAACGGACTAGAATAACGAGCCACAGGCTGGTCCAGAACGGAGCATCGTGATCAGTCATAAAAGAACTCCTCGATGGGGGCTTCCAGAACGCGAAAGGCCTGCCCGCCAGAGAGTTGGCGGGGGGAAGGCGCGAGGCGGTGGAAAGCTATTGGGGGTGATTGGTGGCGTGAGAGCCGTTTTAGGGTGTGACGCTGCCGCGATGTCTAAGCTGCTTGGCTGTCACTCGACCTTCTTAAGGCATTCTTTTGCCCGATGTGGGCGGAGCCAGTGCCGCCGCGATTGCGCGCAGCGGCACCGGAGGCATTCATCGCGCCAGATGGCGGTAGAGATGGGGGTACTTCCGTTCCAGGAGCAAAAATAAAAATTTATCGCGCTCTGGGAAAACACATCGATCGAGTTTGAGGAACTTGCGTAGATACCGGTCGTCCCCACCCCAGGAATCGTCAATCAGTGGATAAGGTACGAACTCTTTGGGTTTCCAAAGTTCGACGCCTTCTCCGTCCAAATCACGGAACACGTCTTGGACCATGTCCGTCGCCTCGCGATCGCTGATGGGCAGGTTGCGGAAGATGAGCTGTGCGCGTCGGAATTTGACCTGATCAGTCACGACAGCCGTGGTGGCAAGTAGGTGTTCTCGTTTTGGTGTCGGCATCTGTTTTCTCCTGCGTGGTTGACTGACACCGTGGAACCACAAAGACAGACCCGTGACTCCGAGATGAAATTTCATGAAACTTTTTCTTGGCCGTGCTGCAGCGCACAACAACAATAAATTGACTGTTTTTAATGCGTTATGAGATCATCATGAAACAGTATCCATTGGGAGGTATATGCCAAACGACGAAAGACTACATCGGATAGGCGTGCTGCTGGGCACAGAATTTGCGTTGTACGAGCATGATCTCATGGTTGACTCAGACAACGAAGAAGCGCGGAAAATGATCGTTCAGATTTCAGAGGTCTATCGAAACTTTTCCGTCGGAGACTTGCCTGGGTTCCGAGACGACTTCGAACGAGGGTACAAACTTGGCCGTCGGGATGTCGAAATGGAACTTGAAAGCAGTTTCTCAAACTCTTCCGATCAATCGCCAGTAGCAGGGCTTGATTGATCTAAAAGACAGCATGTGTAAGCTGGCCGCCGTGAGCTGTTTTCTGCTGCGGGCCTGCGATGTTGGAGAAGATCGAGAAGAAAGTCGTTGTCTCCAAGTTTAAGCAGAAGTGGACGCTGCAAGGTAGATTCCTCTACTTTCACTTGGCTCTAGCCGATAACAGTGTTTTGCAAGCTGCAATCGCAAAAAGTGTTTTTGATGCAACCAGCTCAAGTCTCAACGGTTGGCTGAGTGGCGGACGAAACTTTATAGCAAAAAGGCTGGAACAAGCTTCTTTGTATATCGCTCAGAACAGCACTGAAGTAGACTCAAAAGCAGAGTTCATCGAAGCGTACGAATTTTTCACAGCCGCTGATAGCACCGGTAGACTGCTTTTGACGCCCCAATCAATCGCGAATATGCCGAGTCTTGCACGTTCTTTTCTTCGAGATGTTGAGTATCTCAACCCAGATAACGAGCCTACCAAAGCTCTGATGGATTGGCAGAATCGGCGCTCATTTGAACTACTGGGAAAGACAAAAGGAAAAGGTTCACCAATAACCACGGAAAAGCTTAAAGGGTACATTGAACGTGAAAAAGAATTCTCGGAAGCGAAGCAACTCATCCTTGATAAGGGCAACGAATCAGCCGAAGAAATATCGTTTTTGGTTGGACCTCCAGGTTTCGGAAAGACCACCATTGCAAAAGCGCTATTCCATGATCTTAGCCTCAATGACCATTTCAAAGACCGGATGATTTGGGTCGAAGGCCCAAGAGATTTTGACTCGCCTCCTCATCAACTGCTCCATCAGTGTACTTTTTGCCTTTCGCTTGATCAAAGGCCCTCAAGATCGCAAAACTTAGTCCAAGCAAGAAAAGAGTTGATCAGCTCATCTAAAGGTCGTTCAGTTCTAATTTTTTTGGACGACGCTTGGTTTGCGCATCAGGTCGAAGCGTTCCGCAATCTTCCCAAGAACTTTTCAATCATGGTCACTACTAGGCAGAAGGACTTGGTCAGTTCGTCTGAACAAGTTGTCCAAGTAGAGGAAATGACAAAGCGCGAGGCTGTATCAGTACTGAGATCTGGCATCGATCTGTCTGGTTGCCCTGAAAGCAAAACTGCTGATGTAGAAGCTTTACTAGGTCAATTAGCGAACCGGTTGGGCCATTGGGTGCAACTTCTATCGTTGGCGAACGCTTGGATAAAGCGCAGTACAAGAAACGGCATCTCTGCTAGTCAGTCAATCCAAAGTTACTTGCGCCATTTTAAGGATGCGCTTGAAGAAGAAAGCACCTTTGTGTCCGATTTAGGTAAACAACCTATCCAGCGGGCCAAAAGCATAAATGCCTGCCTTCAAGTGACGCTGGATCACTTGGACAACAATTCAAACTTTGCCGCACTGCTTCTTTCATCTTACAGGCTGTCGGAAGGTATACCGATTCAATTTGCCGAATTAGCGTTGGCGCGAGGCCTTGAAACATCACCCTTGAACGCAGCCGCTTCAATTCACAGCCTTTGTGATGCTTCAATCTTAGCGATCACGGACGACCAGGTTTCTAACATCAGGATGCATCCAAACATTCATGAATCCTTGTCCGCACTTTGTTCGATGGAAACGACCAAACGCTCAAACACTGTCGCCTGCGATATCATTGAAGAACACTACAAACCTTTTGAAGCAGTGACGGCGAACACCAAATTCGCCTTGAAGAATTTTCTCTTTCATCTTGATAAGGCAAACAAGCACAGTGAATTACTGGATCACTGCTATAGTTTACAATTTCTGAAAAACTTTCTGGGGGTGCTGCATCTCAACGATTTAGTATCCGAATTGAGCCAACTCTCACACATCAATGGTATCGATGAGATCTACCGAACCCTTCGCGCTTCACGAACTGCATTGCAAAGAGACCCTTCGCGTTTGGCTCTGCAGGTTTACGGATACTTGTCAGATTATCAAAATTCAAACGAGCGTATATCCAGCCTAGTTTCTGCGGCTACTTCTGACATTTTTTTTCACCCAATACCGATCCAACCGCATCTCAATATGCCGAAAAGAGGCGAAATTGAAATCCGGTTGTTTGACTTTGCGGTCGTCGGTGTCGAAGTTTGCCCAAAGGGTGAAAAGCTAGTTGTTTTTGGTGGCGACAGGGTTGCAAGAGTCTACTCCGTTAAAACTGGAAATTTGCTCTTCGAATTGGCAAACTTCGGGGTGCTAACACGCAACATTTACCTGGTTTGTAAGATCAAATTCACAAGCCAAAGCAGCGAGTTAGTGTCTGTTACACTAGGACGAAGTACCTTCAAAATACACGATGCAAACTCCGGAGAAGAAGTCAGAAAACTCTCGTATTCAAAGAGCAATATTGTCTCCGTAGATGTTTCATCACAAGGATCCATGCTTGTGGTAGCTCACGAGGACGGGCAGATCTTCTTGGTTCGGACGGCGGACTGGTCGGTTTTGCAGTCAACTTTCATCATGGATGAAACAATCAAGACAGCTGTGTTTTCCCCTGATGACCGATTGCTCGCAATAGTCTTTGCCGAAGGATCGGTCTTTGTTATTTCCACGGAAAAACTCGCAGCAATAAGTTCGTTTAAACTCACAGGGCGTTTGAAAGCACTAAAGTTCGTATCTGATTGGCAACGCCTGCTCGTCGTAACGGACAAACCCGGTGAGAGCGCAATATATGACACCCAGTCCGGTAAAATGGACCGTACCTTCGATGAACTTCTCCTTCATAAAGCCAGCTTTGTGGATGTCGCAGAAGACTATTCCTATTTTGCCTTCGCACCGTACGGAAAAAGTGCATGCAAAATTGTTGATCTTGAGAAAACTAAGCTCCCAGTCAAACTGCCTGAGTCATCCGAAAGGACGTTCGGAACGCTCTTCCTTCCTAGGCAGAATGTAGTGCTTACTTTAACGGAAGACCCACTTGTTAAGATTTGGAGTTTAGAAACTTTTCAGAAACTAGGAAGCCTACGCGGTCATGCTGGCAGCGTTACTCATGCGCGAAAAATTGGCCCCAATGGGCTTGTCCTGACTGCATCGAAAGACGGTGTTGTTCGCATTTTTAACGCCGTTAGCGCAATTCAGCGACCTTCATATGAAAAAATCAATCCTATTTTCAAAATGCGTTTTTCAAAAGACGGCAAGCGCCTTGCTAGTTTAGACTCTTTCGGCCGCATTAAAGTTTGGGATCCATTTTCCAAAAACTCTTTTTTGGACTGTGACATCAAAGTTAAGGACGCTGTAGACCTTGAAATCTCGAATTGCGGAGAATTCGTTCTGGTCAGCCATGACGCAAAAAATGTTACTGTCACTAGCGCTAAAACCGGAGAATCTGTTTATGAGCAATCGAGTGGACTGATCGGCATACATCGCTGTAAATTTGTTGGGACGAAGCCTTTTCAGTTCCTTTCTACACATGTTTTGCGCAACACGATTCATGTGCGGTTTTTTGGTGAAGGTTTTGCACCTAAGTCTTGGACGAAATCAGAAAGTGGTGAAATAGCACGTTCTCTTGTTTTGCTCGCCGCATCTAAACAGGCCGCTTTTGTTGATCTGCACGGAAAAGCGCATGTTTGTTCCGCGCTAGATGGGAAAATCATCTACACGCTCCCGCAGAGGTTCAAATACTATTCCCGTGTGGATACCTCCCCTGACGAGCGTTTCATTTCTTTGCAGGGTGGCAATGGTCGCATAGTTCTTTGGGATTTGAACAAGCAAGAGTTTTCTGGCGACGAATTTATGTCGGGAGCAGGTTTGGATAGCATAGAGTTTTCCGTCAACTCAGACGACCTTTTTTCTTCTCACGGACAGTGTTTGAAGTTTTGGCGAACTGGCTGTTCAAACGTGAATTCGCAAATCTTCTTCGACAAATGGGAAACAGCTGGATCCTTAAGCCGTGACTATGCAGCAGTAGGATTTGAAGATGGGGTGGTGTCTTTCTTTAGTTTGACGCGGGGAGCTTTGAATTCAATACGCTAGTGTTATGACGTCTGTTGTATTCTGATTTCCTTCGCCGTGGTCCGCGGCCTTTATCTGTCATCGTTTTCACATCTAAGCACATGTCGCGACTATCAAATAGAAGCCATGTTCCCAACAGAACGTTCAGAGACCCGACTGTTGCAAAGAACCAGGTCAAAAACAAAATACGCGAGCTGTGTACTGAAGCACCTCAAGCCAAGACAGCTTCCCTCCAAAAACGGTATTCCCAAAAGAAAAAGGACGAAGGCGAGCTGTGCGCTAAAGCGCCTCAAGCCTAGCCAGCTTGCGTCATCTCAGTGGTACTTCCTGTCGGAAAAGTAAGAACGCGAGCTGTGCGCTAAAGCGCCTCAAGCCTAGCCAGCTTGCGTCATCTCAGTGGTACTTCCTGTCGGAAAAGTAAGAACGCAAGCTGTGTTTGGTAATACCAAACGCTTGCAAAGGGGGTACATGAGTACCCCCGTTTGATCCCCCCGTGCCTCCGGCCTAAGTTTGCGCTTAGGCACCCAAATCAGGTATACTAATGGTGGAGATTTTATGAAGGATCTGAGCGAGATAGACACCAAGCGGAAGCGTGATTTCGATGACTTGCAGCACGAGATCAGCGGTGTCGACAATGGGCGAATGAAGCGCTTTCTCAATGCCACCGACGAGCGCACGCCTGAGGGCAGACGCAAGAAACGCGAACAGGAGCGCATCAGGCAGAGACTAGCGGACCTGTTGCTCGATCCTGTTTACGCACGGTTGCACCGTGAGCGTGGCAGCAAGCTTTCCAG
>ERZ1740070.2566-NODE-2566-length-10383-cov-5.384392_pt1 | contig 10383 bp, 4 predicted proteins | sample MGYA00581734_ERZ1740070 | MGnify/ENA primary metagenome ERZ1740070 (study PRJEB43018, sample SAMN04849744) | marine metagenome | isolation source: floating plastic debris | place: Pacific Ocean | collected 2008-09-01 | study: EMG produced TPA metagenomics... | reverse complement strand
ATAGGTGGAGCACTTTTGAGTACGGGCGATGAATGCAGCTCTGCGTTTTTCTGTACTGCCAAGGTGAAGTAAAAAGTCGAGCCCTTTTTGGGTGCCGACTCGACCCAAATGCGGCCACTGTGTCGCTCTACAATTTTCTTGCAAATGGCGAGCCCAATGCCGTAGCCTTCTAGTTCTTGGCGAGTGTGTAAGCGCTGGAACAAAGAGAAAATTCTGGACTGCTGATCGTTTGAATTGTCTATGCCAATGCCATTGTCCTGTACGCCAAATAGCCAGTGCTGTAAATCTTCTGCCGAAGGCTGCGGTTCTGCGCTGATATGGATAACTGGCGCAGAACCGTTTCTAAACTTGATAGCGTTGCTAATAAGATTTTGAAAGAGCTGAGTGATTTGATTGGCATCGCAGGCCAGGCTTGGCATGGGGTCAATGGTAATCTTGACGTCGTTTTCATTGAGCAGCGTACTCAGGCTAGAGAGAACGGTTTTTACAATAGCCTCAAGCGAGACTTCCTTAAGGCTTTGACTGCGATGCGTGACTCGAGAAAAGTCGAGAATTCCATCGATTAAGGCCTGCATCCGAATGCCACCTTCTACAATGTGCTTAATGTAGCCGCCTGCGGTCTCGTCAAGCTCAGGGTAGTAGCGTTGCTTTAGCAACTGTGAGAATACAGTCATTGCTCTCAGCGGTTCTTGCAGGTCGTGAGAGATAACGTAGGCAAACTGTTCCAAGTCAGCGTTGGAACGCTCTAGAGATTGAGCCCTTTCATCTAGAGCCCTTTGCGCCTCTATCCGTTCGGTAACTTCTTTGGTGAGCTGTTTATTGGCACTCTGAATCTCGGCAGCGCGGTTGGCGACCAGCTCTTCTAAGTGTTCTCGGTAGCGAGAGAGTTCTTTTTCTACTTTGTTTCTCTCAGTAATATCAATCAAAACGGTGAGCAGCTGATCTCTTTGGTCGGCCGGATTCTTTTGGAAAACAGCGGAGAGTTCTACGTCGATGATGTCACCATTTTTACAAACAAACTGGCAGATGAGACTTTTGCACCCTGCTTCGCTTAGCCATGCGGGAGGTGTTTGAGGTTTAATGCTTGCTTCGGTGCTTGCTTCGGTGCTTGCTGAGTCAGCGTTTTCTGTTGTTGTGACTGGTTCGTCGGGTGTGTTTAGGAAGTGGGTAATGGGCTGACCGATGACTTCTTCAGGGGCATAGCCTAAGCGATCGAGCAGTCGCTGGCTCACGCTCAATATATGCCCTGTAGAGTCAACGGAATACATCATTACAGGGGCGTTGTGATAGAGCTGGCGGTAGCGAGCTTCGCTTTGCTGGAGTTCTATAGAGCTGGCTTTGCGATCGCTAATATCAATCACCGCGCCCAATATCTGTGTAGGTTGCCCCTTTTTGTCGCGGCTAAAAATAGTGTCCTGGCAGTACAGTGTGTGCCAGTGTCCCTTGCGATCGCGTGCCCGATACTCCAGCTCAAAGACATGAGTATCGGGCACTGACGAGTTGACGATGATCTCGTGATGTTCAGCGATTCTTAGCAGGTCTTCAGGGTGAAAAATATATTTGTTAAATCCGTCGCCTAGGGCCATCAGCTCATCATGGGTATGGCCTAGTATGCGCTCTAGGAAGGTGTTGGCATAGACATTGCGGTTCTCTACCAGGTCATAGACATAGATGCCATTCGGGGTTGATTCGGTAATTGATTGCAGTAGCTGCTGGCTGTCGTGGAGTTCGGCGGTGCGGATGCGAACTTCTGTCTCTAGCTGTTCGTTGGCCTGATGCAGCTGTTCGGTGGTTTCGGCTAGCTTTTGCTGTGCCTGCTGAATGTCGTTAACATTCACGAGTGTCACAACTAGGCCATCGACGACTTTGTTTTCGTTTTTATACTGGGCAATTTGCATCAGCATATGCGGCCCGTCTTTTTTTAGCCTGACCTCGTGCTGCACACTTGAGGGAGACGTCAGTGCTTGCGCTAGCATTTCGCTGATATCTACATTCTCCAGATTGTGGGAGAGATGTTCGAGGGGCCGGCCAATATCTGCATTAACAAGATTAAAGGCCAGGGTCGCAGAAGGGGTGAATTTGCGAATTTGCAGCTGGTCATCGAGATAAATGACCCCGATCTCAATATTCTTCAGCAGGTTGTCGAGGTCGTTATTGAGTTCAGTTAGCTCCATAATCTTAGACTGATACTCCGCATTAACGGTGTACAGCTCTTCGTTGACAGAGTGCAGCTCTTCGTTGGTACTTTGCAGCTCTTCGTTCGAGGCAATCAGCTCTTCGTTGGTTGCCTGCTGCTCTTCATTGGTGGTCTCTAGTTCTTCCACCGTTGCCTGCAAGTTCTCTCGGTTGGTCTGCAATTCTTGCTGCAGCTGCACAATGTATTGCGCTGTATCTTCATCCGCCGTGAATTTCTTTTCAATGAAAGTAGAAGGCTCAATGTTTTTTTCGGCCTCTATGATCACCATCAAAAACAGCCCTGCCTGAGTGCTTCTCTGCTGGCTCACCTCCATAGAAACGCTATTGATTTTGTAGTCACTGTCTTCTACGGGGCAGCGGCTGTAGCGAACGACACCCTCCTGGTTGCGGGCTCGATGCAGCGCGGTATTGAGGGGTAGCTGCAAGGACGGTGGCAGCAGTCGCAGCACATCTTGAGACGCCTTCCCATCCGACAGCCGCAGTAGCTGTAAAGTATCGCCACACAGGTGCAGCAGCGTATTGTCTCGGTCGACCAAAAAACAGGTTGCTTGGCGTCCTCGTAGCATTGCCTTAAAAGCGTCTGCTAGCAGTGGGTCAAACTTAGGTGTTTTTGGTGCTGGCAGGTTGGCCTGTAGGCGAATTCTGTTGGCCTTGGCTTGCAGTAGATGGTTGTTGAGCAGCGGTAGGCGAATATCTCTCAGCTTTTGATAGATTTTCCAGGTCTGTTGCTTGGTCGTAAATTCTTGTTGGAGTTCGCCCAAGTTCTCGGACTCTCCTAGGAACAGGTAACTATCTTTCTTCAGAGAAAAATGCAGACTACGAAGCACCTGCTGCTGCAAATCAGGCTGCATGTAAATCAGCACATTGCGGCAGCTGGCCAAGTCTATTTGGGTAAATCCAGCGTCTTTTGTGAGGTTGTGATTGGCAAAAATAATCATCTCTCTGAGTGCCTTGGTGACCTCAAAGTTGCCGTCTTTTGGCGTAAAAAAACGCTCTACTTGCTCGTTGCTTAGGTTGCGTAGCGTGGCTTCTGGAAAGACGCCGCTAGAGGCTTTGGCCAAGGCAATCGGGTCAATATCTGTGGCAAAAATCTTGACTTCAACGCCTTCAGGATTGCTACCCAATAGCTCTTTTAGGAGAATAGCGATAGAGTAGGCCTCTTCTCCCGTTGCACAGGCCGTCACCCAAATGCGAATGCTTTTGCTGCTTGCCTGGGCTTTATTGACAATCTGAGGCAGCACCTGGGTTTTGATGTAGTGCCACGCACTAGGATCTCTAAAAAAGTGGGTGACTGTAATGAGCATGTCATTGCGCAAATGACCACGCTCAGCCGGGGAGTGTTCGAGATACTGAATATAGTCTTCGAGCTTGGGGTAGCCTGCAATCATGCAGCGGCGATTGATTCGGCGCTTGATGGTGGTGGGCTTGTAGTGCGTAAAGTCGATGTTTTCGTAGCGCTCTAGGATGGCGATGATGCGCTGAATTTGAGTTTTGCTGGTGGCGTTTTGGTGCAGCTCTGCGCGCTGGTTTGGGGAGGTGACGAGCTGATGGGTGGTTTTGGCGAGTTCGTCAGCGGGCAAAATTAAGTCTGCCAGGCTGGTTGCGATCGCACTCAAAGGCATCCCGTCAAACTCAGCGGTATCAGGGCTCTGCACCATCACAATGCCGCCCATCTCAGCGATGCTTTGAATCCCTCGGGTGCCATCGCTACCCGTACCAGAGAGCACAATGCCCATGGCCTTTTCTTGGCATTCCTTAGCCAGCGACTGAAAAAACAGATCGATGGGGAAATGAGGCTGACGATGCGAATCACGATTCTGTGCGGTGAGGCGCAACACATCTCCACTCAAGACTAAATTCTGCCCTGGCGGAATCAAAAAAACCGTATCCGGCTCGATTTTCATGCCATCGGTGACCCGCCGAATAGACATTTTGGTGCGTTGCTCTAACAGCTCCTTCATTAGGCTTTTGAAGTCAGGCGAGAGATGCTGCACGACCACGTAGGCTGCACCACCATCGTGAGGCAAGTGATCAAAAAAATCTTCGAGTGCGCGCAGCCCTCCGGCAGAGGCCCCAATTCCAATTACCGGGAAAGTGCTACCTTCAGCATCGGCCGCCGCTGACGAATTTTCTACTGACTCTATATCTGCTGCTGCTACCTCCACTGAAAGGGCATCTACCTCTAACAAAGGTTTCTTTCTATGCGAGGATGCATCTTTTTTCCCTTTCAGCTGAGATTTAGTTCTCGGTGGTTTTTTATCAGGTGCCATCGATATTTTAGTTTCTGGCTGCGCAACTTTTTTCAAACGAGACATAGTATCTCAATACCTATAATTACGGCTTCCAGGTGCTCTGCTACAAGCTGTTCTAGCCCATATCAATTTTTTTAATGATACGTATGGTACTACATATGTCTTATTCACATTGTGATGTGAGCACTCACGCCTGACTTAATCTTTCTTAATCCTGCCTCAACCCCTGCTGCCACTCTTCTGTAGGCAGTTCACATCAGACGAAATATCGACAAAACTAGCCACAAAAAAGAGACAGCGCTGTTAAAACCCTATCTCTTTTTTCATCGACTGTCTTACAGCCTGTTTTCCTGATTTTTTAGGTGCATGCTGTCTGTACTGAAAGCGTGCGACCTGTGCAAACCTGCTTTAGCGAACTGTATTTCGATTTGTTTCCATGCTAATGGGCTTCATGAAATACAGGTTGATCAGCTTACTGCCGATACCCACGATATGCGGAATCTTGCGCAGCGCCTGAATCACTTTAGGCTGGTTCGACTGACTGATTTCGCTAACAGCAGCGGTATGCTTTGTGCACTTATCTAACTCAGCGAAGAACTTAGGATCTTCCACATCCAAAATAATGGGGAATAGCCGACCCGCCGATTCGTTTGTTTTCTTGATAACTTCAATGTCGTACTCACGCGCATCTAGCCCCAGTGCTGCGTAGAAGCTTTTGCGCTGAATATCGTTGAGGTACATGGTGGCAAATACTGACAGCAGGAAGAATCGGCACCATAGGCGAGCCTTAAGATCGTTCAAGAACTGAGGCTGAGACTTCATCATTGCTGCAAAGAAGTCACCGTGGCGGTTCTCGTCTTGGCACCAGTTATCGAAGAAGTTGAAGATGGGGTAGATAGTATCTTCGGGATGCTGCTCTAGGTGACGGAAGATAGTGATGTAGCGCCAGTAACCAATTTTCTCAGAGAGATAAGTCGCGTAGAAAATAAACTTGGGCTTAAAGAAAGTGTATTTCTTGCTCTTGGTCAAAAAGCCAAGGTCGAGCTGTAGGTCGAAGTCGGACATGGCTTTGTTGAGGAAGCCAGCGTGACGCGCTTCGTCGCGGCTCATCAGGTCGAAGCCTTCTGCCAGGAGAGGATTGCGGCCCTTGAGCTTGCGGGCAAGCTCTTTGTAGAGCAAAAAGCCAGAGAATTCGGCGGTACAAGAGCGCTCTAGAAATTCAACGAAGACCTGGCGGCGCTCACCTTGAATGTGGTCCCAGGCACCATCGAACTGATCGTTGCGCACGAAGTGGTGGCGGTTGTAGTCGACTTTGAACTCAGCGATGATTGCTTCGAGTTCTTCCGCATTGGCCGAGACGTCCATATTGGCCATCTCTTCAAAGTCGGTGGTGTAAAAGCGAGGGGTGAGGATTGTGTCCTTGGCCGGTGCTTTTACTCCGGGGCGAATTTCGTTGAAGTCACCTTTAGGCGCTTTTTCTGTGGTTGCTACCATGAGTCCTCTGTAATAAGGCCTTGTAGGAAGATCCCAGTCGAGAAATCTTAGTTGAGAAATCCCAGTCGAGAAACTCCACTCGGCTACTTCTATTCTTTAAGTATTAGGAGTAGTGTACCAAGGCAAAATGGTTGTATCTAGCGTTTTTAAGAAATGCAACAATATGCGACAACAACTGTCTTTTCTTAATGGTAGGCATTGAGTAGAGCCGACATCTGGTGCCCCTTACCAAGGGGCACCGTAGATCGGAAGATCGGTGCAGGTCAGAAATATTGCCCTACCAGTCGAACCGCTCCACTGCATCGTGCAAATTATTGCCCTGCTCTCGCTCCTCAATCGCTTCCTCTACCGCCTCTTCCACATTGCCGCCATTCTCCGCAGCCCGCTTTGCCTCGTACGCGGCTAGCTCCCGAGCGACAATGTCCTGAATCTCCTCATGGCTAGCCACGCCCTCGTAGGTATAGCGGTTATACCCACCTCGCTCCACCAGCGTTTTGAGATAGTCGACCCGGTCGGCTGGGTTCGGATGGCTCGATATCCAAGTGGGCACGTTGCGCCCGGCGGCCTGTTCATTGAGCGTCACCATGACGTTGTAAACGCCGTCGGCTGCGTAGCCGCTGCTGGCCAGTATCTGGGTGCCAACAATGTCGGCCTGACGCTCCATTTTGCGGGAGTAGCCACTCATAAATACGTTGTTGATGAGGCCGCCGTAGGGTAAATACTGGGCGACACTGCTGGTGAGGTTGCCCTGGGTGGCGAGCTGAAAGCCATGAGAGAGGACGCTGTGGGCAAGTTCGTGGGAGAGCAGCCCGGCGAGTTCTGCTTCTGAGCTGGTATCGAGAATGGCACCTGCATTGACAAAAATCTTGCCGCCGGGCAGGGCAAAGGCGTTGAGGTTGGGGTCCAAAATAACGAAGAACTCGTAGTCTAAATCGCGGCGACCGGTGGCGGCGGCTAGGCGAGCGCCCATGCGGTTGACGTAGGCATTGGCTTCTGGGTGTTGCAGCATGGGCAGCTGCTGCTCAATTTGGTTGGCAAACTGGCTGCCGACCGCGTTTTCGCCCTGCATGAGCAAGATCGCAGAGTTGGCGGCGGTGAATGGGCCAAAGATGCTGCCGGTGAAGGCGTAGCCGAGGACGCCGGTAAAGAGATCGGCGAGCGCACCGTCACGAATGGTCTGCCTCGTCTCTCCTTGGAAGCGCGATAGATTTTCGCTGGCGAGTTCTGCCTGCTGAGGCGTGGCGGCATGGTCAGGATTGAGCGCGACAAACTGGCGAGAGGCGATCGCAGCTTCTATCCACTGCTCCTGATGCATCATCAGATCCACCTGTGCCAGCAGTAGATCAGTATTGTCTGGATACAGGGTCAACGCTTCTTCTATAGCTGTACTAGCCGCTTCCAGCTCGCCTTGCTCTCTTAGCACCGTTGCGTAGAGCACAGTACCCGGAACAAATTCTGGATACTCGCTGGTGAGCAGACTCAAGGCCGACATCGCCTGAGAAGGCCTTTGATTATTGACGCCTGCTTGGCCTTCGCGCCAGTAAACGGCTGCCCCTGGCCGCAGTAGCTCTTCATCGCTAAAAGGCTCTGGCGGTAGGTTTGAAAATTGGCGCGACAGTAGCCAGGTTTCGTCCTTAGCCTGCTGATATAGAGCCTGTGCGGTGGCAATGTTACCGGCCTGGTATTCGCTATCTGCCTGAATTAAAAGCTTGCGGCGAATTCTTTCGCTGGCGGTCAGGTCAGGTTCTGCTGGCTCAGTCGCTGATTCTGCCTCGGCAGCCTCTATATCAGTGTCTGTGGCCTCTTCAGTTTCTGCGGTTTCTATTTCTGCGGATTCTTCAACCTCATTTGCGGCCTCTGCAGTCTCTGCGGCGCTTTCAGGCTCTGTGGCATCCGCTGCTTCAATGTCTACAGGCTCAGTTTCTACGACGTCTTCTATGACTTCTACCTCAGGCCGGGCTGTTGTTGGCATTTGGCTGCTGACAGGGTGTGCATACCCTATCAACAGCGTGAGGACAAAGCTAAGCAGCGTCAGATAACGCAGCGCAGACATAGACAGTGGCAGGAAGCGTTTCATAGAGGTTCACACAGCAGTAGAAGAAGGGTAGTGAGGTGTTAAAGAAAGTGAGGTAGATGCCCAGGATAGAGGCAGCTTTTATCGGTGGAGGTTCGCTATAGTAAGAACTGTAAAGATTTTTTAATGATTGCTATGAATTCCGAGACCATTGAGGCCGTCAAACCCTGGCTTAATTTTATCCATCCGCTGCTAATGTGGGGCATTTTGGCGTTGACGCTCTACGCGGCCTATTTGGGCTATCAGCATCGGCAAACTAGGCTAGCAACCGGTGAAGAAAAGAAAGCGTTGATCAAAGGTAAGTTTTTGGTGCGTCATCACCAAGCGGGATCTGCTTTGCTAGCGGTGATGGTGCTGGGTAGCTTGGGCGGCATGGCCTCTACTTATATTAATAACGGCAAGCTGTTTTTTGGGCCTCATCTGCTGGCAGGCTTGGGCATGATGGGCCTAATCGCGACCTCAGCGTCGATGGTGCCGTTTATGAAAAATGGTAACAACACGGCTCGCTACACGCACATTGCACTTAATACCGTACTGGTGGGTCTTTTTGGGTGGCAGGCTGTGACAGGTGTGCAAATTGTCCAAAAGATTTTGACCAGTATGTTTGGTTAGGTTTGTAAGGCGGCTGTGTAGATTCTCTTGTGAGATGTGTACAGGGAGCACGAAAGTAGCTCCGTAGCTTGGGAAAAAGAATGCAAAGAAAAAGGCAGTCCTCCAAATAAGCTGGGGGACTGCCTTTGAGCTATCTCACTGTTGATTCACGCAAAGCTTCAATCCATGGAAGGATTTCACCCCGACACAGTGAATTGGCTTCGTTGACGATAATATGCCCGTCATATAAACCAAAGTTGCTACATCCTCACAAATTCAGTATTTGCCTTTTTGCTCTGTATAAAAATGTATAAAAAGCTGCTGAGGCTCTCTGGGTTTGAACAGTCTTCTATTTTTGCTGAGCCTTGCTCAAGCTTGGCTGTTGTTAAATGTATTGATTTTTGTTGATGACGTTCTACTTGCTGCGAGGAATTCCTGCTATACGTGGCCGACTATTTGACCCACGCTTGCAAAGCGATCCGGCAGGTCAGTACTCTAAAAGAGTCGGTGTAAGTACGGACCAACAATCGTCATGTTCTTTCCAAAAGTTCAAGAAACCATTGGCCAGAGAAATAAGGAACTGTCCCATGCGGGGATCAAGAATCGGCGAGTACTCGGGTTGGTTGCGGGTGCGCTAACTGTTGCTTTTGCATCTGCTGTGGCACCAGATACTTTGTCTGGTGATGCGATCGCCCAAACACTCGCTCAGACACCCGTTCAGACACCCGTTCAGACAATCGCCCAGGCATCCCGCTTACCCGCCAGAGACCCGCAGCAGGTCCCTACGGCCCGCTATGGCCGAGGCGAAGCGGTGGATTTGTCTTTGATTGTAGAAGAATGGCGCGATCGCTACCCTGCGATTCCGGTATACACCTGTAGCTGCACTACCGATGCCTGTGGTGACGCCACCGTTTGGCCGTTCAGAACGTTCACTCGCTATCAGCCTTTTGTTGCCCTCGGTGCTTTTAACGCGACCAACAGTGAAGAAACGGGCTTCAATTGCTTCGATATAGAGACAGGCGATCGCCCCCAAGAAACTCAGCAGTGAAGGCTTCTCTCTTTGTTTTTCCAGCGCTTCTCTTTAGACTCGCTCACTTGAAAAATCGTTGTGGTTCTTTTTGACTATGTGGCATTCTGCTTTCTCATCATTTTTGCCTTCCTCTTTCCCGAGACTTGATTTCCCGAGACTTGATAGAACCGTTAGTGGGTCAGCGAGTGCAATGATGCTGGGCCTACTGGGTGGACTGTCTTTTGTATCGTTTCCTGTGATGAGCGCATTAGCTCAGAGCCCTGCCGACTCGGCAGAACCGGTGGCTCCCACCGCTCGATATGCTCAAGGTGAAAACGTCGACCTCGCCGAAATTGTGGCCGAGTGGCGCGGTTACTACGACGATGTCCCGGTATATCAGTGCGTTTGTCTAGATGGCACCTGCAACCAAACAGAAGAATGGCCCTATCGTGAATTTGACCGATATCAGCTCAGCGTGTCTCTTGGCCCCAACAATGCGACGGTGACAGAAGCCGCTGGGTTCAACTGTTTTGATATTGCAGATGGCTCTCGCCCGAGCGATCCTAGAGCGTTTTCAGCAGCGCTAAGCGGCAGTGCTGACTCAGAGAATGAGGCTACAGCTAGTGCGATTGCTCGACCTGCCAATCCTGCGGAGCAACCTGCATCCGAGCCTGCCGTCACCGCCCCAGTGCGCCCACCGGCACCTTCTACCTCTCAGTCTGAAATTTCTCAGTCTGAAATTTCTCAGTCTGAAATTTCTCAGTCTG
>ERZ1740070.2565-NODE-2565-length-10383-cov-7.915666_pt1 | contig 10383 bp, 9 predicted proteins | sample MGYA00581734_ERZ1740070 | MGnify/ENA primary metagenome ERZ1740070 (study PRJEB43018, sample SAMN04849744) | marine metagenome | isolation source: floating plastic debris | place: Pacific Ocean | collected 2008-09-01 | study: EMG produced TPA metagenomics... | reverse complement strand
GAAGGTTTCAAACCCCAATCTTCAATGGGTTTTGTTGAAATTTTCCAAGAGATCAAAGCAAGATGCCACTGAGCATTTTATCCCGAGCTGATGAAAGGATAATGTATGTAGTACCAAACGCCGATTATACATGTACACTACACGAGCATGAAGACTACATGTTCCTTTTTCGACAATTGTATAGCCAGTCAATGTTATTGAAAGTTATAGCAGTTGTGGTTTCTTGACCAGAGAGTGGATTACAAGTCAAATGCCAAAGCCCTACGTTAAACTGCAAAACAATATGGTATTTTGGCAAGGTCCCAAAACAAACTAACTATCATACATTGCATGTAAGTATGTTTTATTATCTTCAGACTCATCTGATTTCTGAACCAACAAAACTACATGTACGTTCTATTTGAGCTGGCAACATCACCATTGTGTCCGTTTCAGCATTCTCAGCCATCATCATTTGCAAATTTGGACACTTATTTTGAATTTTATGACTACTGCACTACATTATGAATGATCATTGTCAGAAAGGCGAGTTGAAACGGATGGTGTGTACATAACAAAGTGACATCAACTTCATTAAGCTGTTCCTTCACAGACAGCTGGACCCACAAAGTTACCACAGCCCACACAAGGGCTATAATTTGAAAGTGTAAGGGCAAAACAAAAATCACATAATCTCCTCAGGATAGGAGATGATTGGATAGGCCTGCCCTTCCGCTTTGGCTAAGGAGAGCCCTACCACCTCATCTGTGAAATGAATAAAGTTTTGCCAACATTGAATCACTGCTGCACACTGTTTACCTATGCTAAACTATAGCAAGCTCAACCAACCATACGCATGACACACCTACATGCTACACATACCTTAAATTGACAGTTTTCTTTGTGAGTATCTAAGTTTTGTCTAGAATCGGTTTCCACACCACAGAAATTACACATGAATTCTATCTTCTTCTTTCCATGCGTTTTCAACAAGTGATCTAACAGCCAGCAAATAACAAAAAGTTATACCACTGCGTCTCCATTTATCAACATTTTCATGTCACAGAATCCAATCTTTGCCGTTAAGACTCTTAGACAGATTTACTTCATTACACAAGGTTATTTCACAATAAGCCAAAAATTATAAAAAATTTGGTGCCGGTACTTAAAATTACATAAATTTTTGTTTGGAATATAAATTCGCTTGAGACAAATTCACTATATTTAAATTCTGCTCATCATTGAATTTTTCAAGAATTGTAAAGATAGCTCCTATAACTTGATGCCAAAAATCAAAATTGGCTAATATTTCAACCTGTGAATGAGAATTCAGCCGTTCTGAGCTAGGACACAAAATTAATTTTGTGTACATTTTCAACCTGGAAGATAATACCTCTAGGCCTTCGTGTTTCTCACTCCGTCACTACTATAACACATTTTCAGGTGACTGAGGAAATACAGTCACTACTCATTCCAACTCCTTGGTCACTACCATAGGCATATAATAATTATTATTATGCCTATGGCCACTACAAGTTTCATTTCCTTACATTATTGACAGATTTTTTGTTATCATTCTAATGAACATGTGATACATTTAACTGATAATTAAAGGCAGTGTAATTTACAGATCGAATTATGACTGATATTATTGGTACTGGTAAATTCTGCTATCAATAAACAACTCATCATCCAACCGAGCGGCGACCACACCCAACATACATCCAATTTTAGCTGTACATACGATTTTTGTGGTGAGATGTGTGGCCTCAGTTTTGATTTCGGCCTCGGTTAGCCTGATTTTGATTTTCCTGATTCCGAGAGGACCATTTTCGATTTTTTCGATTCAAACATTTTGGTGTGTTTGATATAAGGGTTTGATATTAGCTTCTCAGGCGGAAACTGACATTAAGAGTGGGCTAAAGGTTTATTTACAAGTTCGATATGGTGTAAAACTCGATTACCTAAAATATCTTAACCCTCATACCTACAAACCGAAACCTAGAACGATTCCACCTCAGAGAAACCTCGATTTTCAAAATGGTTGGTGTAGGTATCATCGGTATGTTTTAAATTGACACAGCACTAGTACAGGTTATAGACATACCAGATCAACATGTACTCATTCTCAGAAATTTCTGCACATATAGCCCTAGACACACTGCCACATACTAAGATCCCATGAGCAGCCAACATTTCAGTCAATATGGCGTGTGGTCCAATATTGTCAATACTAACATACCCGGGTTTTGTCCTGCATTTGTGAGCACAAAGATAACATGAGAACACTCTGGAGCGTTTGGCCTTCCACACAAGGTCAGGGTGAGCCTGAGCCCTGTGTTCTGTCAGCTCATTCCAGCTTCTAAACACAGTCTGCTGTGGACAGTTATTACACATGTGTACTACTGTACAACCTGCACCGGGACATGACTGTAAAAGACAGGATATAAAAATAACAAACTTAAAAATCCAATTTTATGTATATCACCAAGGAGTAATAGAATTACTCCTTGATATCACAGATTTAAAATAAAGAATCAGTGAATATATCAAATGGAGCACTCAATTGGTGTACTGATCAACATGATATTAAATTGATGATGGTCAAGCTTGCATTAGAAGGTACAGGTAAACGCATACATCTTGTGATTGGGTTCGACATGGAACTCTACGCTACAACAAGCTAGTTAGCTGTTTAGAATGTTACAACTTCCAAATCTTTCAACCGCTATGAACATTAGACATGTATAAATGTATGTAGGCCACCTGCTTTATTGTGTAAAGTTGCCGCAACAGTAAATAAAGAATGCAAGCACACCCATCACAAAAGATCAATAGGCTCTTTCAATGTAGCACACACTAGCTGTATACGAATAAGTTCACAGTGTAGCTGATTTCTGTAACGAGTGGGCTTACAACATCCAATGGAATGCTTGATTGACTCAAGTACTAGTAGACTAGCGGAAAGAAGGGGCAGATTATTATCATCACAATGGAATGCTGAAATACTTTGAATAACCAGTGTTATATTGGAGCAGGAGATGCCCTTTATAGAGGGGAGGGCTTTGGCATTGGGAAGCATGATGTCTTTCCATCTTTCCAGAGATATTTATCATTAGCCTATATATTACTATTGTACCATTTGATAACTCTCCACCAAAATGAAGCCTTTTCCTAAAACTTAATCATTCCCTGATTGCATATCAAATTACTTGAGCGATTCATGCTAATCTAACAGATCTAAATCATTAAAAGCACATGTCAAGCACATACCTCGTGTTTGCTATGAGCCGCAACAGACTTGAAGGCTTTTGGACAGCCATTACATTTATAGTAGCTCTTCTCGCCGTCAAATCTGAGATGAGATGGGTTGGCTTTGAGATGTGCGAGCTGCTCGTCCGCTGTAGAGAATGAGTTGGAGGGACAACCAGGACAGGTGTACTCTGAAAGCTGAGTCAACAGAAAATTGAGAATTAAAAATGGTGATGATTAGTCATTTTCAAGAGGTTTTGCAAATGATATCACTCAACTTCTTCGGAATAATATTTATGCAACTAGGCCTAAATACTATGCTCTCCAAACTGAAATAAGATCAAGCGGACTCTAAACTATTATTAATTGTTAGGTAACAAATTTTATCCCACAAACACATTGTCTGAAGTATATGTATGCAATACCGGTACATTTCTGAGACACAAAAGTTATCTCCCTTCCCTCAGGTAATATCAAATCTCTCAAAACTGCAGGAAAATTCCAGCAATCAAAGGCTGTTTGGGGCTCCCTGCACATGGAAGCATATTTTGAATCTTCAGAGTTAAGATGTGCTGTCTTCAAATCTTCAGTCTTAAGAATCAGATGACGGGGGAAGAAAAAAAAACAAAATTACGCTATCCTCAGATCTCCACACCTTAAAAATTGAATCTTCAGTCTCAAGATTTCTTTGAATTTGGCCAATTTTCAGTCTTAAGGAAATTGCGCGGGGAGCCTCCTGTTTGCTATACAAGCACGCTATATTGCTGCAAGGAACTGGATTACATATTTATTTCTCTATAAATTTTGAATCTATCACATTGAAGTAATCATTTTGGAGTGGAAGCGATCAGACTTACAATGCTATAATGCATGCAGTATAGCCTCAGATGTTTCAGAAACACATTCTTCTTGAACATCCTTACTCCGCAATCAGGACAGACATATGGTTCGGTTAGACTGTGCACCCTCATGTGAGCTTTGCGTGCACACGGGGTGGGTAGTTCTATCCGACATGGTATACAGACTTCAGGCTCCTTAGCCTCAGAACTAGCGATAGAGAAGTGAGTTTGTAGCGTGAACTCAGTGTCGAATGTACGAGAACATTCGGTACAGTTCACTGCACGGTCATCTTCCTCTTCCTCCTCTGTGTCTGCGGCAGAGGCAGCAGCTGGGGTCACTACATCGGCAGCACCGTTTGTGCTGATCTTCTGCTGCTGATGACTGCCTGGTGACAACTGAATGTAACAAAAAGATGTAGATGAGAAAACTCATACCAACCAGTAACTATTCCTAGATATTGATTCGAAGGCTTCATCAGTTAACTCTCTCGAAATATACAAAAATAACTAAGGCGATCAGTATACCGTACTACACTCTCTGCCAGGATCAGGGACAATGTTGTTTCTATATGTAACAATAAGTGCCTACCACTGATTTGAGTAATTCAAATCACTGGTGCCTACAGTAATTAGATTTAAAACTTTGGTGTTGCCAGCTACAGAATTACATCTGAATTGTTGAAGTCAGAAACATGACAAAGATGTTGACCAAATACATTTTGAGCTATGATCACCTGTTTTGGTGGCGACAAAGAGCCATTTTTGACAGGTTTTGCTTCATCCTCCTTATCCAGCTCAGTTTTAGAATCCATTGAAAATGAATCCGCTGTAGTACAGTCATCGGCCTCAGCTCCGAGGTTCATCTTCTCCTCCCCGTCCACACCAGCACCATTAGTCCCGCCCTGCACTGCAGCAGCAGCTGCCGTCGGATTAGTCAGCTTTATCTGAGCTCGCGGCAGCACTTGAAGTATTACATACATGGCAGCGATCTGACTGCAGTGTGCCTTGTCGCTGATCCTATGCTCGTTTGTGAGATGCTCATACATCCGACACTTATTGGTAAAGTTAAGTTTTCTGTAGCACTGCGGGCAGTCTAGGGTTAGCTGATAACTCTGTCTGCTCAGATGATCGTCGAGCGCAAACTGAGAGGGGAACACATCGCTGCATCCGACACAAGCATGTTTTTGAGGGGAAATAAACTCCTGTGAGAACCTGTAAGATAGGGTCATCCATTAGAAAATTGCCTGATATGCAAACTGACATAAAAGATATTTATATATAGATAGAAGTTTTATTCCATTTTTCAAGAACTGGCCAAAGTTTTGACAAAGAAAGCACAATTACCCACCGCAAGATAGACGAAAGAAAGCTTGGTACTTTTGCTACTGGCAAGTTTTTTAGCTTAGGCCTAGGCCTACTAGTGACGGAAACTTGCAGAAGTTTGGACAATTTCAAGCAATGTAGTTCAGTAGCCTACAACCTCAAATGTGATTAGCGCTTTGTGCCAAACAATAAAATAGGCTGCGTATGTTGTTTATTCTGATAATATTCATGTAGGCTACCCGTAAAAATAACCAGCGGCCGAGATTTTTCCACACACTTAAGTAGTGTATTCAAACATCTTGGTGTACTTATGTACTTCAATACATTTGAGTACCACAGTGGTTAACTACACAACCATAATGAGTGACGAGTTAGGAATTTCTTTGAAAATGGGCCGTGATTGATGAACTCCATATATGGTAATAATACAAGTATTCTCACGTTTTGACACTGGTGAATGAGAGAAGTTCTTTTTCAGCATCCAACAGATGATCAGGCTTCGGAAGATTGTCCACTTCCTCAGCGATTTTCTTTTTGTCAATAGTAATGATGTCCTTGTACAATGGTATGCCTTTATGAGAAAAATAAAACTAAATGCACATGATTTCAAATGCAAGAAAAGTTTTGGCCAGTAAGGGAGTTTCACCATGGGGACACAGAACTGCAACAACATGCAACAATGTTTGTAACAACAATACCAAGAATGAAGTTGCCCTGAAGTCGGCCTGAAGTCAAGACGTGAACCTACAATGAGCTGCAAGCTTTCTAAGTAAATACACGGGTATAACAATTCGAATTTTATAAACACCCATATTGCATGAATTCACAACATCGTCTCGGGTAGATCAATACCGGTAACAAAAACTTGGACGGATGGACATTGTTGCTTATGTGTTACAAATCTTACCCGATTTTGATTTTGTTTTATGATGTGGTGCTGAGTTTGGAGCTTGAATAGGGTGAGTAGGGATGACTATTCCCTTCGGATGTGGTTCGCTAGGACCTTCAGCAACAGCAATCTTTTGAGGTGGAGGTTGAGGGACAGGTTGAGGTTGAATTGTTCTAGGATGGGTTGTCCTTGGTGGCACAGATTCATTTTTTGCTTTGGATTGTGCAGCTGCTGCAGCTCGTTGAGCTATCTGAGCAGCAAGGTCTGGTCGCGATTTGTGCGAGGATTCACTGGTAAATGAGACATACAGGTTTGAGGACCCATCTTCTTTGCCCCGATTCTCAAAAGTTGCTTGTTTGAATGGCCTATTGAATGCCGGTTTGACAGCTAGCTTAGTTGATTTAGGAGAATTTGATCGTATGCTACCCACAGCCATTGGGACTTTGAGCGGCAATTTGGTGGGTAATGCCACTGGCGGCATCGTCGCAGAAGGTTGGGGCGGAGAAGGGCTGGACCTTGTCTTCTCCTCTGGCACACTGTAGCGCTCCATATTTAGCTCTGTGTCAACTTGTGATAGAAGCTGTCGTCTGATCTTGCTGAAATAGAAAAAAAGAGTTGCTGAAATAGAAACAAGAACAGCCTCACTGTTGTTAGCAGTAGGCCTATCTAGGTATGCCTTTCAACTGTTTGTGTGTCAACATCACATGGCAAAATCCAGTATGGCCTACATACACCCATTATAGAGGCCTGCAGAGATATATGGGACGTACAAGCACAAATGATGTAGTGTAGAGAGAGAGGGAGGAGTGTGGAGTTGTTGTCTAATATAAAATAATGACTGGTTGTACTGTATGAGTGAGAGACCTTGCAACCTTCATCATTCATCATGCCTACTCACATCATGGAAAATATATCACTGTGTCCATTCAAACATAAGTAGCCTACTTCAACTCATTCAATGACTTGAGTGGCAAGAAGATTAAATTTTCTGCTAGGCCTAGCTAGTTAGTAAGTAGTACGTATTAGTACCTACCTGCCACCTTCACTCAAACATTGTTTCATACTCCATCATACAATATAGAACTACTCACACAATTTTCCTGAGTGTCCCTCATAACAGTTCAGCAATTGTCAGTCATCTTGTGGCAAGACTTTCAGAGTGAGTGGAATATTGCTGAAGAAAGAGGTTGTGACATTTCAGTGACTCCTCTCCTTTCACAATGAATTTTCTTCACCACTGATCTCTCTCATTATTTTGAGTGACTACTGTGGTTATGCTCTCTTTGAACCAATATTGTGTAGTGGAGACAAATCTCAAATGTCATAACTTTGGATAACTGAGTTTGAAGGTCAATGTCATACAAACAAAGATGGCGAATCCAGATCCCCTTTATTTGGGTTTGCTTGGGACAGCTGAGAGTTTTCGCACTTCTAACCCTCCAAACATAAAGTTATGCATACAGTGCTTACAAGGAGTGTTGAACTGTAAGCCACCACCAAGAATAGAGGCCAGGACTCACTTACAGCTAGGAACTGTCCTTCTACATTTCACTGAAAATATTGATTCTGCCAGACAACATTTGGAAAAAGCTGTGAGTATCTACCACTCTTAAATTCACATTCTATGTAGCATAAACTCGTAGTTTTGATGTTTCACATTGCTGGCATATTTTTGGATAAAGTAACTCATGTTAAAGATGGATCCTGAGTTGTGAATAAACTGGGAAGAACATGGGTAGGCCTGTTGTTTGAACTGACAATCCAGAAGAAAACTTTTTTTTGCTCACTCAAAGTCAATCAAGTAAATCCTGTCTATCAATTTTAGATTCACTATGTTTGATATGAGACTTAGGCATAGGGCTTGTTGGCTAATATTATACCATCCCAGTGTAATCCTTTGCTTATGGCCCATACATACAGCTAGCTCTGATGTCTAAGAGATTATTAGAATAACAAGTCCTGTTAGTGTTACAAGTATTTCAGATTTAGTGTCACTGTTGTGATTGTGGGTAGTATTTTTGGGCTTGGATCCACTCGTTATTGCCTTCATTTAGGGTGACAGCCATTGGATTACCCCATACTATTTACATTTCTTTTGACTGATGCCACTTTATGTTGCAGTGGACAACTTCCTTCCCGGATCCATCTCTAGATGATGTCAAATTTGAGTCTGTGTCCATTTTATCAGAGCTCCTACTGAAGCAGGTCAGTGCTAATGCAGATTGATTAACGAATGCCCAATCCAAAACCAACTGCTTCATCATTCTAAAAAGCTGCAAATCCCTCCTTATTTTCTGTCCCACATACTTAACCTGGTTGTTGTTCTTAATAAGCCTATTCCTCTTACTCAAAGACATGCTTTGATTACTATCACACAACCATCAGTCATCAGTCATCCAATGCCAGTTGGTAAACCCCTAATTTCGTTTTCTGTGAAGAACTTCTAATAATAGGCCTATGCCCCAAAAAACTATGTCAGGTAGGCTATAATGATATCCCCAGCATAAAGCAAAGTTTATTGCATAGAGTGTGTAAGCAAAGCATGTCCATAGACCTACGTGTGGTCCTAATTTTCTGATGAAGGTGCGCTGTCCAAAGTATTGCTGCACAAACACTCTTTTTTAGGGAGATTCGGGTAATGCTTTCTCACTGTTACACAAAGGTGTGGAGTTGTCCCCACAGTCACACTACTGGCAATGCAGACTCCTATTCCAGCTCTCTGTAAGTTATCCGGTCATTGACCAAGTGTCAATTTAAATGTATAAGCAAACTGTTTTTGCTTGACTGTTTTACACTTTACTAGTAGAAGATGGCACTGAACACTGTTGAGGCCTCAGCTGGGGCAGAAAATTTTGTCTGTATCAGCTCCCATGATTCGTGTACTGGAGTTCAGATTTCCGCTAAACTGTACCAGTTTGTATTGAGCCATATTTCTGACATAGCCTAGTGTTTATTATGTCAAAATTAGAAAAAAATGTGTGGAGTCAAGGATTTAGATCCTTGGTGTAGTTTGTGACATTCACAAGCTTCAATAGCTCTAGCTGTGTAGGCTAAGTGCAGTACTGGCCCACACAGAAAAAAATTGTCTCAATAATATCACAACAAATACATTTTGTGTTAGTTGCCAAAACACACGAATTTTATTCAATTGCAAGTGTTGCTGCGTGAAAACTCAACATAACACCTGACAAACTTTGCTTGAAATCAAGACTTCTTCTGTTACAGCAACTATACATTACAAGCAGAGATTTGCAGATGGCATCACAATTACTTGAAACAGGATGTAATTTTAGTCGCAGCATAAACTCAACACACACTGAGCTGCTTTTTCTTTTATCTAAAGGACTGGTAAGTGTTTCTAGATATTCATTACAGGCATAAAGTTAGGTATGCCTGATACTCAGACCTTCGTAGACGTCAGAATTGCGACCTCTACATAGACAGTGGGAGCAAATGTTTGATTCCAACCAAATCATTATTATGAGTGTCTGAACTCAATGGTTATTTATGCGGTGTATTTTAATTTTTTTAGTTTCATTTTGCATCAATTCTTGGCGAGTATGGCTCTTTTCCAATGAAGAAGAGGCAGGAAAGCATAGCTCCATAGAACCTCCCAGGAAGTGTAATAAACTTCCAATCTCAGAATTATATGTAGGGCTTATTACTGACTGGAAATTTTTTGCGTGTTTTAGGTGTCACTTTTAATGCACAATTCACAAGAAACCTCACATGTTATGTCCACTTGTGGTCGGATGATTACTGAATACCACGGTTCTCCTGAGAGCAAGGGAATGCTCAAAGCATTCTTTTTAACCCTTCAAGTCACTCACTATTTGTCCTGTGGTATGACAAAAAGCGTAAAAACTCTACTGCGGCAGCTTCAAGACTGCATCCAGAATCTAACAACACAAGAAGGTGAGATTGAGGGTGTAACCCTAGCTTTATGAATACTAGGCCTAGGTTTATTTGAGCAATACTTGGTGTTCCCGTGCCCTTATAACCCATTAAAATGAGCATTTCAATGTGCATGTATTACGTCGGTTTAATAAAGAAGCTCCATGAACAACCTTCAGACAATTTGGAGTAATCTGCCCTTGTCAT
>ERZ1740070.2563-NODE-2563-length-10395-cov-6.745068_pt1 | contig 10395 bp, 11 predicted proteins | sample MGYA00581734_ERZ1740070 | MGnify/ENA primary metagenome ERZ1740070 (study PRJEB43018, sample SAMN04849744) | marine metagenome | isolation source: floating plastic debris | place: Pacific Ocean | collected 2008-09-01 | study: EMG produced TPA metagenomics... | reverse complement strand
ATCAACAAGGAAAGTATGCTTTTTCAGAACATTTACTACAACAAGCGCTACAAATCAATTGTAGAGTTCTGAGCGAACAGCATCCTCAGACAGCCGAAAGTTTCCACAACCTAGGACTAATTCATAAAAGTCAAAGACGTTACCACACCGCAGAAGTGTACTTTAAGCAAGCTCTTCAAATACGTTCCCAATTACTTGGAGAGGAACATCCCATGACAGCTAACAGTATTAATAGCTTAGCTGCATTGTACTGCTGTATGGGAAAATATCAGCAAGCCGAACCTCTTCTACAACAAGCGCTAGAAATCTGTCAACAAAACTTTGGAGAAATGCATCCCCACACTGCAACAACTCTAAATAATTTGGCACAAATGTATTTCTGTCAAGAGCTTAACATCAAAGCCCAACCTATTTTTCAAAAAGCCCTAGATATTTGTCAACAAGTTTTGGGAGAAGAACATCCTTACAGCAAAACTATAGAAAGCAATTTGAGACGATTGCTAGAGAGTAATTAAAGGGATGGGGAGATTGGGAGACAAGGAGACAGGGAGAGTAGAAAGTAATTTTAATCTAAAATCTAAAATCCAAAATCTAAAAGACGTAGCGGTGCTACGTCTCTACATTCAGATATGAGGGATTTTCGGAAGATAGCGTCCGTTACCTGTTTAATTATCGTTTTTTTGCTGTACCACGGCGCAATTCTCGGTTTTCTTGTTCTCGAAGACGACGGTCACGCCATTCCATCAAAGTCAAATAAATCACGCCACCTGTAACAGCTACGAGTAATACTAAGGCAGACAAAGCCAAAATGTTGAGAAATGAGCCTTCCACAATAATTTATAGTCCGTTACGACCCCAAACTACCATTGCAATTGACCAAGTAAAAACTACCATTAAAGTAACCCAGCCTAAAGTCAAAATCGCCATAATACTACTTTTAAACTTCCTGTATTAACAACTCCATAACTATCATACAATCATCAGTTACTAGTTTAAATAGGATTTGGGCATGAGGAATTGGGAGTGAAGACAGGGGATTGTAATGAAAGAAACCTATAAATCGAGTTTAATGACGGAACGATTGGAATCTCTGAAGGCTGCAATTATTAGTGGTTTGAGTTTTTCTCTGGTATTTACTGTAGCTTCTATTTTTAATCGCTTTTTACTCAAAAAGTATTTTCCAGAACTTGATAATGCAAGTATAATTGCGGCGAATTGGCATTGGTTTATTAGCTTTGGAATCGCTGGTTTTTCTGGTTTTCTGTTTGGTGTGACTTATCGCTATATTATTCGTGAAGATAAGAACCCACAGCTAAAATCGGGTAGCGTATTAGCTTTCGGATTGGTGCGAGGTTTAGCTCAGGTCGATATAGGTTTAAATTACTCATTTTCGGTTTTACCGTTAGTCATGATTATTTCTGAAAGTATTTTAGAATTTGCAATTGCAGCTTTTATTCTTGATAGCGCAATTAAATTTGCTTGGGTAAAACCTTTTATTGGGGAGTAACAAGTAACAAGTAGCAAGTAGCAAGTAGGGAGTAGTAAGTAACAAGTAGAGAGTAGTAAGTAACAAGTAGGGAATAGGAAGTAAAGAGTAGCAACTGATAACTGATAACTGATAACTGATAACTGATAACTGATAAATGTCCAGCTATTTTTTAATTATTGATTTAGAAGCAACCTGTTCTAATGATGTTAGTGTTCCTCGGGAGGAAATGGAAATCATTGAAATCGGTGCGGTGATGTTGAACCGTTCGACTTGGGAAATAGATTCGGAATATCAAAATTTTATTAAACCTATAAGACATGCAAATTTAACCAAATTTTGTACAGAATTAACTACAATTACTCAGCAAAATATTAATACAGCACCTACTTTTCCAGAAGTAATCGCGAATTTTAAACAATGGATTGATTCATATCCTAAAAATATTTTCTGTTCTTGGGGCAATTATGACAAAAACCAATTTATCCAGGATTGTGCATTTCATGATTTGGCTTACCCTTTTGGTTCGGAACATAGAAATATCAAAAAGGAATTTTCTTCATACCTTGGAATTAAGAAAAAATTTGGAATTACTCAAGCTTTGAAATATATAGGATTAAAGTTTGAGGGAATTCACCATCGCGGTATTGATGATGCTCGGAATATTGCCACTATTTACAAATATATGAATCAGAATAAAACTAAAAATTAAAATATAAACAGAAATAACTGCGTTTTCAGAACTTAGCAGAAACGGCATGATAATTATTAATATATTTTTGATAATCTCAAAAAACTCGTAGCTACAAGAAAATAAGTTTAAGCAATATTATTCAATAATTATCAATCACAAATGTATTGGTTCAATGGCAAATTAATCGAATCCGAAACTATCCAATTACCAATTAATGAACCCGGATTATTATTTGGAGCAACAATTTTTACAACTTTACGAGTTTATGAAAAATCCCTCGATACACGTCTAACTCACTGGGAAGCGCATCAGCAACGACTTATTTCTTCTGTAAAAAGCCTCAGTTTCCAACAACCATCATGGCAAAATATCCGTCGTGGTACAGAAATTCTCATAAATAATTATCCGATTATCAGGATAACTTTATTCCCCGATGGAAGAGAATGGATAACTGGTAGATTAATACCATTCTCGGATTTGACAGATAGACAAAAGTATGGAGTGAAAGTAACTCTTGCCAAACCAGAACAATACCGCAGTTTACCTTTTGATAAGACGGGAAATTACCTGTCTCCGTGGTTGGCAAAAAACAATGCTTTAAAACAAGATGCTCAAGAAGCGATTTTAACTGATGCTGCGGGAAATTGGTTAGAAACTACTACTGGTAATCTCTGGGGATGGTGCGATGAATGTTGGTTTACTCCACCTCTAAGTACGGGAATCTTACCAGGAATTATGAGAGAGAAAATTATTAATTGGTTGCAAAACCATCAATATCACGTTGAGGAACAACCCTTTACCAGCGAGTTAGTTCAAAGATTTAAAGCCCTAGCCTACACCAATTGTGTAGTGGAAATACTACCAATACACCAAGTCATTCACCCTATGGTAAAGCTACAATATGATCCCAGACACGATAGTTTTAAGAAATTACGAAAATATTTACTAGCATGATGTGTATGCATTCTGGTATACGTTAAGATAAGTTAACATAATTCTTAAAATTTTCATCTCTTTTAGAGACGCGACGCGACAAGACAAAAAACAGGAGGATTGACCTCGGTGAATAATAAAAGATGGAGAAATGCGGGGCTGTATGCGCTGCTTTTTATAGTTGTAATTGCTTTAGGAACGGCGTTTTTTGACAATAATCAAGCTCAAAATGTTGAATCATGGCGCTATAGTCAGTTTGTTCAAGAGGTTGAAGCAGGTAGAGTCGAAAGAGTCAGTTTAAGTTCGGATAGGTCTGCTGCTGTAGTCAAAACAAATTTTGACGATACTAAGAAGCGCGTGACTTTGGTAAACGACCCGGATTTAATTGAGACCCTTACCAAAAACGACGTTGATATCTCAGTATTACCTCAAACCGATGAAGGTTTTTGGTTCAAAGCGCTTAGTAGCTTATTTTTCCCCGTATTACTTTTAGTTGGTTTGTTCTTCTTGCTGCGACGCGCTCAGAGTGGTCCTGGTAGCCAAGCCATGAACTTTGGTAAGTCAAAAGCCAGAGTGCAAATGGAACCGCAAACCCAGGTAACATTTGGTGATGTTGCTGGTATCGACCAAGCTAAGTTGGAATTAAACGAAGTAGTAGATTTCCTCAAAAACGCAGACCGCTTTACTGCTGTTGGTGCGAAAATTCCCAAGGGTGTACTTTTAGTAGGACCTCCTGGAACGGGTAAAACTTTGTTAGCTCGTGCTGTAGCTGGTGAAGCTGGGGTTCCTTTCTTCTCCATCTCCGGTTCTGAATTCGTAGAAATGTTTGTAGGTGTCGGTGCTTCAAGGGTTCGCGATTTGTTCGAGCAAGCTAAAGCAAATGCTCCCTGTATCGTATTCATCGACGAAATTGACGCAGTAGGTCGTCAGCGTGGTGCTGGTTTAGGTGGTGGTAACGACGAACGGGAACAAACCCTTAACCAGTTACTGACCGAAATGGATGGTTTTGAAGGTAACACCGGAATTATTATTATCGCTGCTACCAACCGTCCTGACGTACTCGATGCAGCATTATTACGTCCCGGTCGTTTCGAGCGTCAAGTAGTAGTTGACCGTCCCGACTACGCTGGAAGAGTTTAGATTCTTAAGGTTCACGCTCGCGGTAAAACTTTAGGAAAAGACGTTGATTTAGATAGAATTGCTCGTCGTACTCCCGGTTTTACAGGTGCGGATTTATCTAACTTGCTTAACGAAGCCGCTATTCTAGCAGCACGACGCAATTTGACAGAGATTTCTATGGATGAAATCAACGATGCTATCGACCGTGTATTAGCTGGACCCGAGAAGAAAGACCGGGTAATGAGCGAAAAACGCAAAGAATTGGTAGCATACCACGAAGCCGGTCACGCTTTAGTTGGTGCTTTGATGCCAGATTACGACCCAGTACAGAAAATCAGCATTATTCCTCGCGGACGTGCGGGTGGTTTGACCTGGTTTACTCCTAGCGAAGACCGTATGGATAGCGGTTTATACAGTCGCGCTTATTTGGAAAACCAAATGGCTGTAGCTTTGGGTGGACGTATTGCTGAAGAATTAATCTACGGTGAAGAAGAAGTTACTACCGGTGCTTCTAATGACTTGCAGCAAGTAGCTAATGTTGCTCGTCAGATGGTGACTCGCTTCGGTATGAGCGATAACCTTGGGCCAGTTGCATTGGGTCGTCAGCAAGGTAACATGTTCCTCGGTCGCGACATCATGTCCGAACGCGATTTCTCTGAAGAAACCGCATCTACAATTGATTCAGAAGTCCGTGACTTAGTTGACGTTGCTTACAACCGTGCAAAGACAGTATTACAAGAAAACCGTCACATTCTTGATAAATTAGCAGATATGTTAGTTGACAAAGAAACTGTAGACGCTGAAGAATTACAAAGTTTGTTAGCAAGCAATGATGTGAAGACAGCAGCGTTTGCTTAATTCAGTCAACAGTTAACAGTTAACAGTCATCAGTGAATAGTTAATTGGAAACTGCGAATAAATACAAAAGGGGTAATTCTAGTATGTTCTAGATTACCTCTTTTTTTATTGATTGTATTTTTCTCGCAACATTTTTTATTTTTCTGTATCCAAGCATATTCGCAATGAAATAATTAAAATATCACCCCCAAGGGTACCAAATTTTATTAGGAATTCTAGCTGTATTTATAGAAGTTAAGTCATGTAATAAACAATTTACTAATTAGGTTGACTTAACTAATGACTAATACAATTGATTGTCCTACTTTTAAACCGACTTTAAGAATTGGCAATAGGGGTCAAGATGTAAAAGAGATGCAAAAGCGTTTGGAAAAAAGATTTGCATCTATTTATCCTTCTGCTTTTCAAATAGATGTTGATGGTATCTTTGGTTCGCAAACTGAAAGTGCTATTAAATATCTTCAATGCTTAGCTTTTTTAGAGACAACAGGAATTACAGATGCAGCAACTTGGAATTTTATCTGTGATGGTGTGAAAAGCTTACCTATTTTGCGACAAAATAGCACGGGGAATACGGTTAAGTTATTGCAGCAAACTTTGAAGGATTACAGCTTTTATCATGGTGCAATCAGCGGACATTTTGATGTTAATACAGAAGTAGCTGTCAAAGCTTTTCAAAATGATTATTCTTTAATTGCTGATGGTATAGTTGGTCAGAATGCTTGGGGTACATTAATCCATTTAAATACTCATATAGATTCCTGCTATTGTAGTTATTATAAAGGTTGCTGATTTTTCTAATTTTGAATCAATGCCAGACGTTGCTGAAAATAATATGAAACTATGATTTCACATTGTAGGAGACGTAACAGTGTTACGTCTCTACATAGGTTTCATGGTTTTCAAAAAACTTGTCTATATACCCAAAATATTCAAATCTTCTCAAACAAACCATTCCAATCAACAGTAGATGGTCTTTTCCCTTTATTCACAATTTCAAAAGCTTTATCATAGCAATTTGAATTATTCAAACATTCAACACAAGCATTTGCGACATCGATTCTACTCGTATCTCCCGTAAGTTTGTCCCCAGTTCCAATTACAACATCTAATTTACCGTCGGTTTTTGCTCTTAATAAGGTATTTAAATCATAGGAAGTATAAGGACCATCAATTAAGCGTCCCGGACGAATTATTGTATAAGGTAAACCAGAATTTTTAATTGTATTTTCTGCCTGTTGTTTTGCATCGAGAATGCCGAAGCTGTTTAAAATACTGTAGGGAAAATCGCTTTTACGTTCGACTCCACAGGAAGATATAAAAACAAATTGCTTTAAATTTTTTGGTGCTACTTCCACTAAATTACTTACACCTTGAGCATCAACTTTCATCGGACTATTTTTAGCTTTGGCTTTTGCTTCCTCGGGATTAAAAAATAGTCCGAAATAATCAAGAAAATTAGGATTGCTTTCAAAATCCCACCTGTCGGAAGGAAAAGCAGTAGTTCCACTACAGCAAATAATATAAGTTACATTTGTCATTGCTGCTGGTAGACTTTCAATATCGCGGATATCACCAACAGCTATTTCGACTTTACTATCAAACATATTTTCCGCTTTTGATGCATTCCGGGTCAAAACTCGAACTTTCAAATTTTTTTCGAGCAATTTTGCTACAGCTAATTGTCCAACTCCACCCGTAGCACCAGCAACTAATACTAAATCTTCTGAAATACCTGAAGTCATAATTATTAAGTTAACAATATTGACGGCTCATTACAGATACAATTTCTGCATTATAAAAATAATACGCTATGAAAGTAGGGTCTATGATGTTTTGATAAATTCTGTAGAGTAAATTACAAATTAAGTTTTGAGTATCACGTACTAAATCTAAGTTTTTTCGTCAAAGGAAATTTGATTGTTTTCTAAGTAATCAGTGGTACGTTACTACATTATCTGACAGGGTAATCTTGTTATCAAATTATCTGGTGTCTTAGCACACCCTACACAGAAAATTATCCACCAAACATGTATTTATTTACATAGATATTAAAACCAAAATCGAGATAATTCTCCGGTAAACGGAGAATTGGCTCGATTTTGTATACTGATATTTCGATTTAAATGCGTTCCCAAATTACTATGTTTTAATTCCATCCATAACTAACAAACACGCAACCCCGATGCATTAATTATTAAACTTTAGTTGATGATGGCTTGAGAAATAGCCATGCTACAAAAAATGTCGCTGCTGTGAATAATTGAGTTAAATCTAAAGCTGATAAATAACCATCTGACAATGTAGCAATACTTCTGTCAGTGATACCAAATAACCAGGACGATATACCAAATAGCCAAATCCCATTTTTGAGATTTCCAATAAATGCTTTTGCTTCTGGCGATTTTTGCTTATTCATAATATCCTATTTTGTTGGAAAAAATACCAAGCAGTTAAGTATGAATGCCCCCATACCTATCGATTCATGATTCTTGATACCGTGACTAGTGACTATATATTAATAAATATTTCTCTTAGTTGACAGATGGTCTTTGATACATTATAAAAATATCTTTGGTTAATTGTATGGCAGTAGTTGAATAGTTTTTGTGCTAATTTTGACTAAATAATTAACAAAAATTTAATTTTCTTAAAATAATTATCAAATGCTTAAGCGTAAGGAAGAAGCGATTGCTCATTTAAGGAGTTGCTGGGGAACAGAGAGTTAAGATTATTTTTGATGCTCTTGGAGGTTTCCCAAAAGACCGAACTTTATGTCCTGTCGGACACGCTTTGCTCTCTGCGATTTTTTGAATGAGTAATCTTGTAGCTTGATAGCAGCTATGCCAAAATCATCTTTGGAGGTAGAATTGACTGCGTAAGGTATCGATAATTATTGTAGAGATGGGATATGCCGCGTCTCTACATTAGAGTTGTGTTTCTATCCAAATTTTATTTGTAAATTATTGATAAAAAATGGCAATAGCAATCGATTTTGGCACTAGTAATACCGTTATTGCTCGTTGGAACCCGGTAACTCAGCAGCCAGAAACTTTAAATATACCGGAATTATCGATTCAACAAGGTTTAAATCCGCCGCTGATTCCTAGTTTGCTATATGTTGAGGATGCTTCAAATTCACAAGTTTTCGTTGGACAACAGGTAAGAAATCGCGGTGTTGATGTAAAAGGTGACTCGCGATTTTTTCGTAGTTTTAAACGCGGGATTGGTAGTGATATTCAAGGTTTTTTGCCGGAATTAGATGGACGCAATATTACTTTTGAACAAATTGGGGAATGGTATTTACAAAAAGTAATTAAAGAATTGTCCTCCGTTGAAGGTGGTTTAGATTCTTTGGTATTAACCGTTCCTGTAGATAGTTTTGAAGCTTATCGTCACTGGCTAGGAAAAGTTTGCGAACCGCTACCGGTGGAACAAGTAAGGATGCTGGATGAACCAACAGCAGCAGCTTTAGGTTATGGTTTAACAGAAGAAGATTTATTATTAGTAGTTGATTTTGGTGGTGGAACTTTAGATTTATCTTTAGTACGTTTGGATAAAGGTGTAAAGCAAGAAAGTAAACAACCTTTGGGTTTTCTACTTAAATTTGGCAATAAATCCTTAGCAGAAGATTCCAAACAAAAGGTAAAAACTGCTCGGGTACTTGCAAAAGCAGGTCAAAGTTTGGGTGGTACTGATATTGATAATTGGCTGACAGATTACTTTGCAAAAAACCAAGGTTTAGCAATAAGTCCTTTAACAACAAGACTTGCAGAAAAAGTAAAAATTCAGCTTTCTACCCAAAATCAAGCTAGCGAAGTTTATTTTAACGACGAGACATTTGAAAGTTACGAATTGGAATTAAACCGCGATTCATTTGAAAATATTTTGCAAGAGAATTCCTTTTTTGCAATGCTTGACGAGTCAATGGCACAATTATTGCAGCAAGCACGACGACAAGGAATAGAAGTTGCAGATATTAACGCAGTATTGTTAGTTGGTGGTACTTCTCAAATACCAGCGGTGCAGACATGGATACAAAATTACTTCGACTCCAATAAAATTCGTAGCGAACAAGCTTTTGAAGCCATTGCTCATGGAGCATTGCAATTAGCCCAAGGTGTTGAAGTCAAAGACTTTCTATACCATAGTTATGGGATTCGCTACTGGAATCGTCGTCAAAATCAACATAATTGGCATCCTATTATTAAAGAAGGACAGCCATACCCAATGAATAAGCCAGTAGAACTATATTTGGGTGCTTCCTTAGAAAATCAACCAAGCATAGAATTAATTATCGGAGAATTGGGAGCAGAAACCAGCGGAACCGAAGTTTATTTTGATGGGGATAGATTGATAACCCGTCGTGTGGAAACCAATGAAACTACGGTAAAACCTCTGAATGATAGCGATGGAGCCAGAAATATTGCATATTTAACACCACCAGGATTTCCCGGAAGCGATAGAGTCAAAATATTTTTAGAAGTTGATAGTGAAAGGTTTTTAAGAATTACTGTTGATGATTTATTGAGTGGTGAAACGCTTTTAGAAAATCAAATTGTGGCTCAGTTGAGTTAGGTTTGATTTGGGGATAGGGGATTGGGCATGGGGCATTGGATAATTAATCTACAATCATAATATGGAGATGTTGTAATGCAATGTCTTTAGATATTAAAAGTTGTTATAAAAGCCATGCAAAGGACAGAAACTACTATCGAACTTCGTTTGTGGACAGTTAAAGAATATCATCTGATGGCAGAAGCTGGTATTTTTGATGAAGACGAACGAGTTGAGCTTTTAGAAGGGAAAATTATTTATAAACATAAGAAAGGAACATTGCATCGTTCTGCTGTTGGGAGAATAAATTATTTATTTCAAAATGTTTTGGAGAATAGAGTTTGGATATCAATTCAAGACCCAATAAAATTAGATGATTATTCAGAACCAGAACCAGATATTGCAGTTGTAAAAATTGACCCTTTAGACTATGCAGACCACCATCCTACACCGGATGAAATTTATTTAGTTATCGAAGTTGCTGATACTACTTTCAAAAAAGATTGTGAAACGAAAGGAAAAGCGTATGCAGCAGCAGGTATTATAGATTATTGGGTTTTAGATGTGATTAATCGTCAGCTTCATGTATTTAGAGAACCTGATGAAAATGGTTATAAAAGTGAAGTGATTTTAAAAGAAGTTGATAGTGTTTCACCTTTGAATTTTTCTGATTTAAGTATTAGTATTTTGGAAATGCTGCCTCCAGTAATTGATAAAAAATAAATAATCAAAGTTTTACCCTAACTCT
>ERZ1740070.2562-NODE-2562-length-10407-cov-5.900116_pt1 | contig 10407 bp, 11 predicted proteins | sample MGYA00581734_ERZ1740070 | MGnify/ENA primary metagenome ERZ1740070 (study PRJEB43018, sample SAMN04849744) | marine metagenome | isolation source: floating plastic debris | place: Pacific Ocean | collected 2008-09-01 | study: EMG produced TPA metagenomics... | reverse complement strand
TACCGCAGCATTTTGATCGTTCGGTGAACGGCAGCAAAGGGCCGTCCTCAAACAGACTACGTTATTTGGTAGCAGGTCAGCTTGCTTGCGACCGTATTAGCACTGAGCACGAAGCATGGGCAGTTTCTACAAATGATGCGGTTGGATTGTAATGAATGCCTAGAAAGGTCGCATTGCCCAAAAGGCAGCTGGCAACAAGGCTTCCTTGGTGCCCTACAATTCAATTCCCAAACTCGGACTTTATCTGCCGCAGCATTGCCTGCACCTTGTCAGTCCGGTGCAAATCGACATGCGTCGTTAGCCATAGGCGCACGAACCATAGTCGGCTTGGTGGAAAAACTGGGTGCAGGTCTGATCTCGCGACGGTTTCATGATCGCCAAGGAATCCGATGCCCAGGCCGCGTGATATCGCTTCGACATTGACCCAGATGTCCGGCGACGAGACAACAATCTGCTCGGGTCGCACGTGGTCTTCGATCCACGGCCAGAACGGCAGTCGTGGGTCCGCGTGGTGCGGGGCCACAAATCGGTGTCCCTCAAGATCGTCGATACGTTCGGGCAGGCCGAAGCGTTCGATATAGCTGGAATGAGCGTAAAGGTTCAGTTTAGCGCGCCCCAGACCATGCACGACATAGTCTGGAGTGGTCGGCTTTTGGCCAGACCGGATGGCGATATGCGCCTCACCATATTCAAGTCGGGTCAATTCCTCGGTCGTCTGAATCTCCACCAAGCACTTGGGGTGCTCTGATTTGAAGGCATCAATGGCACTCATGAACAGACCTGCAAACGGGGCAAGAACCGAGAGTTTGAGCTCGCCTTCAACGCTTGTCTGTCTAGCCTTGAGGCGATCAGACAGGTCGTTTGTCAGATTGCGAGCGCTCCGGGCGACGCGCAGCACGTCCTCGCCGGTTTCGGTGAGCGTGTAGCCTTGGGCGTGACGGAAGAAGATGCGCGCACCGATTTCGGACTCAATCGCGTCGACATGGCGGTTCACGGTGGCGCGGTGATACCCAAGAGCGGCTGCAGCCGCGCTGACAGTTCCCAATTCAGCCACGTGCAGAACGGTGCGAAGTTCTGACCATTTGTCCAAGCTTGTTTCCCCCGTCTTGCGCGGCCCTTTTTCTAGTGTCTCGCGTCGGTTCGTTCTGTCAACGCGGATCCACGACAGTTAGCGCGCATGCTCTGTACAAAACTCGCGCGTTTACTGCGCGTGTGCAGCATGCGGAGATTTAGCGAGTAAGCCAACGTTTCATCGTCACACCTCAAGAAGTGGAGACCCATGATGACTGCACACTTGCCCAAGCTGCCGATCCTGAGACAAGGGCTGTACTGTCTGGCATTGCTCGCCTTGGCGCCAGTGCAGCCCGCCGCAGCGGAAACCACGCTCGACCAATCCAAATGGACAGAGTTTTCCTACGAGCCGTATCCGCTGGCCCGTATCACCGACGACGCGGATCGCTACCCGGAGGCGACACCTCAAAGCGCGGTTGTCAGCCAACATGGTGAGATTGAGCATCTGGGTGGCGCGGTCTTCGGAACGCACTGGTTTGTCGAAGCGGATGGCCCGGTCTGGCACTTTGTGACGGCGGGAAACCCCGAAAACGACGTAGTCCTTATGGTGCATGGCTGGCCCGATACCTGGTGGGCCAATGCCGAGGTGATGGCGCTTCTGGCGGACGATTATTATGTCATCGCGGTTGATGTGCTGGGCTATGGCCAATCCGACAAGGGTCCAGAAATCGATGTCAGCTATGCCGGTGCTGCGGCCAGTCTCTTGACGCTGCTGGACACGATTGGCGTCGAGACGTTCAACCTTATCAGCCATGATCGCGGTACGATTGTGAGCGAAAACCTTCTTGCCATCGGGGGGGCCAGCGAACGCGTGAGCGCTTTCGTGCGCATGCAGCAGTCCTTCGACCAGCCGCACGGTTTGCCGCGCCCGCCACATGCACAGCTGGCGACGGTCGAGTTCCAGATGCAAGAGAAGCTCGCCAGCACTGTTTACAACAGCAACTACGGCTCGGTCGTCTTTCCCGACGCGTTCCTGAACCGCCTGGACTGGGAGTTCGGGTTCGAGGGCACGGCGGAAGCCTCGGCGCGTACGTTCCAGGGCACGAGTTTTGACATCGAACTTGAGTTCCGGATGGAGAACGTGATCCCGAAGATGACCATGCCGGTGCTGCTTATTCAGGGCGACCGCGATCCCGCACAGAAAGCGGAAGAATACCTAGGCTCAGCGAGCATAATCCCCGACGGGCGGGTTGCGATCGTGAACACCAATCACTTCATCCATGCCGAAGACCCGCATGTGGTGGCGGACCTCGCTCGGGAGCTTTTTGAGAACGGCAATACCAATCGCCCCGACATGGTGTTCTCCCAGCCGGTCAAGTTCCAATTCCCGCTGCGCGAATGAATGGATGTGCCTGCCCTCTGATAAGTAGAGGGCAGCATTTTCCGGCCTGATAACACGTATCTGAAAGCCACCATCATGCCTCAACGCCCCACCGTCCTCGTGTTCACGGCAAGCAATAGCGTGGACTCCATCAACCGACGTTTCGCGCATCACGCCGCAACCGTTCTTCAAGACGAATTGGCGGTCCCGGTTGAAATCGTGTTTGACGATCTGCTGCGCTACGACATGCCGCTTTACAGCCCTGAACGCGAGGGAGGGGGGATCCCGCAGCCAGCGCAGGACTTTTACGCTGCGATAACAGCCGCACAGGGTCTGATCTTCGCATTTGCCGAACATAACGGGTCGTACACGGCTGCTTTCAAAAACCTGTTCGACTGGACCAGTCGCATCGACATGAAGGTCTACCAAGACCGACCGATGGTCCTCTTGGCGACGTCTCCCGGGAAAGGGGGTGGTCGCAACGTGCTAAAAACAGCGACCGGAGCGGCCCCGTTCTTTGGCGGCACAGTTGTGGGTAGGCATTGCGTCGGGCCGTTCTCCGAGGCTTTCGATCCGTCGACAGATCGTTTGGTGCGACCAGAGGATGCGCGCGCTTTGCGTGAAGCGGTTCTCGCACTCAGGGGTGCGATGTTGCTCGATCCAAGCCCCCTAAATTCAAAAGAAACGGACAACCAAAATGGCTGAACCCCGCACCACGCTGCTTCTTAAAATCATCACTGTCCTCTGGATCATCTGGGGTGCGGTGCACGCGCTGGCTGGCGTTTTGACAATCTCGCAGGTCGCACCGGCCTCAATTGCGGGCATTGCTGATGCCGTCGATCCAACCGTGTTTCACGATAGCTATCACGCGGCCACCGATGCGCTGATCAATCAGCATGGGTTTAACCTGCTCTGGATCGGCCTGTTCACTATGGTCGGTGGCGTATTGATCTGGCGGGGCAGCGAGACCTGGCTGCTGTTTACAGGCCTTGTCGGCGGTCTGACGGATATCGGTTATTTCGTCTTCATGGACCTCGGCGGGTTCGTTCACTTTATGCCAGGCACAGTGATGACCCTTGTTTCAGCAAGCGCGATCGTTCTGAGCGCTGTCGCGTACTTTGGCGGACGACGTGCCTCCGCCGCCGATCATTAGAGACGATGCCAACAAAGGCGGCACACCAAGACCGCAAGATCGACGACGCTGCATTTGGCGCGATTTATGGATCAATTACCGTCATGGGCGTGCTGGCCGTCAGTACGCCCGACGCCCTGACCGCAGTCGAAATGGCGGCGATGCTCTTTGCATCCATCTTGGCCGTCGCCTTGGCCAAAGCCTATGCTGATCTGGCGGCAAACGTGCTGAGTTCAGGCCGCCCGGCATCCTGGGATATGGTTGTTGAAGCGTGGAGGCATGGGCGCACGACACTGATCGCAGTCAACGTTCCGACGCTCACCTTCCTTGGCAGCGCTCTGGGTTTGTATGACGTCGCAATGGCACACACGCTGGCCAAGTTCCTCGCGGTGAGTTTGTTGATTTTCTACGGCGCGCGGATCGGGTTCCGTCTGACCGGAAAGCTCTTGCCTATGTTCATGGGAGGTGCCGTCGCGGGGACTGTGGGGCTCTCTCTCGCATTGCTAAAGACCTTCATTCACTAGTGTAAGCGTGCCAATGCAGCAAACTGAGAAAACTCGAGCGCCAAAACGCCAATTGCCTCTCTGGCTCTCTTTGTTTTGCGGTTGCAGCGAAAGGCCGGTCTGTTGCGCCGCCCAGCAGCGATGCTTGTGCTTGATAAACGGCAGGTTTGGGCTGCTGGCGGGCAGTAAAATATTCCGGACTGACATGTTGCAACCAACCCCAGCGGTAGCAACAAGTCCGAGGGTCACCCATGCAACGCTTTGCACAAACCGCTGCGATACTCTCGATTGCTGGACCTTCGCTTAGCACGCGGCCCATGACCGAGCATTGCCCAGACCTAGCCGCTCTCCAAACGTTGTTTCTTCATGCGGTGGGGGGTTGCAATAATTTCTACACTTGGCAAAATACATGACAAAAACAATCAGGAAAGTAGGCAGGGTTCGCGGTCGGAAGAATGCTTCTGAAATTAAGTCTGTGTGAATGAAATGCAGCACAACCCTTTTTGACCCTGAGTTTGTTGGGTGATGCAGCACCTCTAGCAGAGAGCGAAGCGGTGGTTCGAAGACATCACACGTTAGATTTCTGCACCAATACCAGCGAAATGAAAACAAGATGGAAGGAAACAAAATGAAAGATCACACCAAGCACAATTATGCCATTGGCGCGTTCTTTGGAGCAACTCTGATGCTGACAAGCACTGCTGCTCCAGCACTTGCCGACATCACAGTTTACGCAACAACAGGTTATCTTGGAGATGCCGTTGCGAAAATCGCTCCGGACGCTGAGGTTATCACCATGGTAGGGCCCGGCGGTGACCCGCACACCTACCAACCGTCGACCCAAGACATTCAGACGATCCAGTCCGCGGATGCTGTCGTATGGAATGGCCTGTTTCTTGAGGCTCGGATGGAAGACCTGCTAATGGGCTTGGGCGACCAGGCACTGGCCACGGGAGAGCTGGTCCCGGGGGCGATGCTCCTTCCTTGGGAAGATGACCTGAGTGATCCGCATATCTGGAATAGCCCAGTTGTTTGGTCCGTCGTCGTGGGCCATGTCGCCGATCATCTGGCCGCCATCGACCCAGACAATGCTGACACCTATGTGGCCAATGCCGCCACCTATATTTCAGAAATCAGGGCTGCTGACGAAGAGGCGACGGAACTGCTGTCGTCTATCCCGGACGGTAGCATTCTCATTACAGGACATGACGCGTTTGAGTATTTTGGGGCCACCTACGGTCTTGAAGTTCAAGCAACAGACTTCGTCTCGAGCGAGGCCGAAATGGGCCCTGCGCAGATGGCCGAATTAGCACAGTTTATCGCCGACAACCAAATCCCGATGATTTTCCAAGACAACCTGGCAAACCCTCAAGCGATCACCAGTCTGCAAGAGGCGGTTCAGGCCCTTGGCTGGAACGTCGAGATCTCGGATGATGAGCTGTTCGCGGATTCGCTCGGTAGCGAAGCAGAAAACGATGAATACCTAGAGGTTTTCTTGCATAATGCGCGTGCCGTCGCTGCGGCGCTTGGTAGTGGTTCATGACCGCAGCGGCCCTTGCATGTCACACCCAGAACTTATCAGTTGCTTATCGCGCTGAACCGGTGCTCCACCATGTGAACTTTGAGGTTCCGGTAGGCAGCGTCATGGGAGTCGTCGGCCCAAATGGAACAGGCAAATCGACACTTATCAAGGCCATGCTTGGCCTTGTTACGCCGCTTACTGGTCGCTCAGTGTTCTTTGGGCATCCCTTGGACAAAGTCCGGCAGCGCATCGGATATATGTCCCAGTCCACAAGCGTAGACTGGGACTTCCCAACGACCGTCTCTGATCTCGTTACAATGGGTACTTATGGTGAGTTGGGATGGCTTCGGCGCCCCGGCAGAGCCGAACGTGACCGAGCAATAGCTGCGCTCGAGCGAACGGGCATCCCGGACCTCGCTAACCGGCAGATTGGAGAGCTTTCCGGTGGGCAACGCCAGCGCGCCTTCTTGGCACGCAGCCTTGTTCAGGAACCGGATCTTTATTTTATGGACGAACCTTTTCAAGGCATCGACGCCAAGAGCCAACAGGCAATGATCGAGGTGCTGAAAGACCTAAGTCTCCAAGGTAAAACAATTGTAATCGTGCATCACCACCTCGCAACAGTACGAGATTACTGCACCCATGTGACCTTGCTCAATGGGAGTATCGTCGCCTCAGGTCCTTCAGCAGAAGCCTTCACCAAAGACAATATCCGTATTGCGTACGAGGTACGCGAAGGAGCTGAAGCTTTCTTGGAGACTGCAGGATAATCCAATGATGGACCCAATCGAGTTTTTTGGTAACCACACCTTTCGAATGGTATTTCTTGGCACCTCGGTGATCGGTCTTGTCGCGGGTGCCCTAGGTTCGTTTGCCTATCTTCGAAAGCAATCTCTGATCAGTGATGTCGTTGCACATTCTGCACTCCCCGGTGCACTTCTGGCGTTTCTTGCCGCGGTCCTGGTCTTGGAGGTCAACGGTCGCAATATGCTGGGTCTTTTGGTCGGTGCCATTATCACAGGCACGCTATCTGCCCTTTTTGCCAACACGATTGCCTCTCGGACAAAAATTCGGATCGACACCGCAATGGCGATCTCGCTAACGATGTTCTTCGGGGGCGGCATGATCCTGTTGCGCATCATTTCGCAGGGTCAATTTCCGGGAAAGGGTGGCATCGACGAGTATCTGTTCGGCAATGCGTCAGTGATTACGATCGCCGACCTGACCACGATTATCGTCGTTGGGGCGTTAGCCTTGATCCTGATGGTCGTGTTCTGGAAGGAGTTTGCGCTGCGGACGTTTGATCCTGACTTCTCCACCCTCCTCGGGTTCCGGGCTCGGGCCATCGACACGCTCATGTTCACGACGATCGTAATTGCCATCGTCATTGGGGTGAAGGCGGTCGGCGTCGTCTTGATGATCGCGTTCGTGGTCACCCCGCCTGCCGCTGCCCGACAATGGACCAACACTCTACCAAGCATGGTCGCTTTATCCGGTGTATTCGGTGCTGCCGGAAGCGCATTCGGGGCTTACATTTCAGTTTCGCTTGGATCAGTGCCCACTGGGCCTGTGATTGTCCTGACCCTTTTTCTGATCTTCTTGATCTCGCTCTTCGCGGCACCGCGCCGCAGTATCATTGCAACTGTATTGCGGCAGGCAAGAGCACGTGAGACCTTGCGGCAGGAGTTGCGCTCAGAGACGGTCGACAAATGAGTTTCCTACTTGGCACCACGCTGCTCGCAATCGTCACGGCCCTCGCCTGCGCTTTGCCCGGCGCTTTTGTCGTCTTGCGGCGAAACTCCATGCTCGTCGAGGGCATCGCTCACGCCGTCTTGCCAGGGATCGTCGTGGGTTTTGCCCTAACCCATGACTTGAATTCGCCTTGGTTGATCTTTGGCGCAGCACTGGCCGGGCTTTTGGTTGTACTTAGTAACGAGTGGCTCATTCGCACAGGGCTGCTGATCGGTGATGCGCCCCAAGGCCTAGTTTTCCCTGCACTTTTCGCAGGTGGCGTCATTCTACTCTCGCTGGACTTAAGTCATGTTCATCTGCACACCGAAGTTATTCTGGTTGGTGATCTTAACCTTGCCGCGTTTCGACAGCTTGTCGTTAATGATGTTTCTATTGGCCCACGCTACCTCTACGTCATGCTTTGCGTGCTCGCGGTGAACATCGCGTTCATCGCTGCGTTGTACCCAAAACTAAAAATTACGACCTTTGACCCTGAATTCGCGGCAACCTTGGGGCTGCGCACCCAGCTTCTGAACACGGCTTTCATGTTCCTGGTGTCGGTCACCGTTGTCGCCGCCTTCCACGCCGCTGGTGCTCTTCTTGTCATCTCTTTGTTAGTCGTACCGGCAGCAACCGCGCACCTGATTAGCCATCGGCTATCGGTTATGCTTGGCTTAACAGCAGCTTTCGCAGTGGTTGGTACGCTATCTGGCTTTTGGATTGCCTATGTTCTCAATGCCGCGACCTCCGCCGGAATAGCGCTGTTTTATGGTGTCATGTTTGTTGCAGTTGCCTTCGCAGATAAACTGGCCACAAAAATGCGGAGGAAGCGGCGAGCCGAGGTAGACAAGAGCGCGCAAGGTACAAAGCCTGCTGTTTGCGAGGCCAAGCAACTTGATCGCTCGAGGTCAAAGAACAAACCTCAGGCGGTCGAGTGACATGGAGCCATCCGCGGTTTTCCGACATACATTGATGCATCCGATCCTAATGCCACGCACACGTATCTCGGACTGAGTTGTCCAATTAAGATTATGAGAGCATCCAGCGCCATGGATAAGACCTTCGCCGCAACCCACCCCGATGATCCCCATCGCGTCGGACGCAGCCATTTGCTTCGTGCGGCCGTCCTTGGGGCAACAGACGGCATCGTTTCGATTTCAGCGCTCCTGATCGGTGTTGCAGCCGCGGTGCCAACAGCGGAATTGGTCTTGACGACAGGTATTGCCGGGCTGTTGGCCGGTGCGATGTCGATCGCGGCAAGCGAGTATATCTCCGTCTCATCCCAAGCGGACATCGAGCGCGCTGAAATCAAACGTGAAAAACGGGCATTACAGCAAAATCCAGAAGGCGAACTTGCAGAAATGGCGGCCATTTGGCGCGATCGCGGCCTTAGCCTTGAAACCGCGCAGAAGGTCGCGGTTGAACTCACCCAGAGTGGCGCGCTCGAAGCGCATCTTCGGGATGAAGTTGGTCTCATCGATCTACATTGTGCGAGTCCAAAGAGGGCTGCATTCGCCTCGGGGTCAGCCTTTGCAAGCGCCGCAGCTTTCCCTCTCGCGGCCACGACCTTTGCCCACGCAGGGCTCATCATTCCCGCTGTACTTATTGCAACGTTCATGGCGCTTATTGTCTTAGGCGGCATTGGTGCCACGGTTGGCGGGACCCCGGTCGTGCCAGCTGTGCTGCGAACATTTATTTGGGGCGCGATGGCGATGATAGTCACTTTCCTAGCTGGGTCTTTTGTCGGTGGATATGTCGGCTAGACACAGCTGAAATCTGTTATCGCATCGCGGCCTTAGCGTGAAGCTCAACCCGCTGAGTGACTTATTGCCTGAGCGCTGGCTTGGGAGTGGCGCGAGCGCTTATTCCTTTTATGGTATGGGCCTCTTGCTTGGCGACTTAGCACCGAGAAGCGATCTGGCTTCGCAGCATTGCAACAGGCCCGGTTTGGGTTCGCCTAAGTCACGCAGTGGCGCAGCTTTCGCGCCGGCCGCCATGCTTTACAAATGCCAACGTCTATCTCAAAGCGGACCGGTTTCTGCGTCTTGCTCTGCAGAACCGAAGCGCGCTCTTTGATTTGGCCAGATGCCATTGCGCTTTGGACAGGATCAGATGATACGCGGCATAGGGCGCAGGGGGTCTCTGTTTGCTTGTGATGACGATGCTTTTGCGCCGAGGTCCTTTGCATCGATGCGCTCTATGACATTGTCTAACAGGTTACCGGGCTTTTTTCACAGCCTATGGCCGATCCAAAGACGACCACACCTGCTTCGCGCTGTTCTGCACCAACGCCGATATCCGGTTCGTTAACTGGTCTTCGCCGAAGTCTTTGACGTCGATTTCGCCGCGCGTTTCACGACCTTTTTCGGGGCGTCCAGATCAAAGCGTCGGGTGATTGCCTTGTATCCGCGCAAGGGGTCGCGTGCTCCGTCAAAGGCGCAGCGTGAGTCGAGCGCGTCGCCGGTCTTGGCATCGATCAATTTCATCGTATCAGGACTGAACTCCGAGATGACAAGCAGCGTCGGAGTGCCATCTTCAGGCGCGTAGTATACTCCGAACTCATATCGGATTTCGGCCAGCATCACACCGACCCCAAAGAATGCGCCGGTCAGCAGGTCGTTGATCCGCAAAGCGATATCCTGCACCAGACCAAGTTCATCAATACTGGCGATCTGCAAAGCGACCAAATGGCGGTCAGAGACCCGAACGGGATGACCGTTGGACGTATCCGGGCGCACGAAAAACTCCAAAAGCGGCTCGTTGAAGCGATAGGACGGCTCTAACCCGAACTCGCGGCTCATGTCGTCCAAAGCGAGGTTGCGCAAGACCAGATCAAATGGGATTTGCTCTGTCTCGACAATGGCTTGCTCTTGCTTGCCGGTCTGTTCAATGAAATGCGTGCCGACGCCATTGTCTTGAAGGAAGCTGTGTAGATGGCATGACAGCGTATTGGCCAAAGCGCCCTTGCCAGCAAGTGTGCGCTGCTCGAATGCGGGAAAGGTGATGATCGTATCAGTGATCTCAAGCTTTGGGCCGTTTTCGCTTTCGGTAAAGACGCGAATATCGCTGGAGCTGGTTTCGTCAGAGGCCATGGTTACACCTTTCACAAGTTAAGCTGGGGAAAGCC
>ERZ1740070.2560-NODE-2560-length-10408-cov-5.053608_pt1 | contig 10408 bp, 11 predicted proteins | sample MGYA00581734_ERZ1740070 | MGnify/ENA primary metagenome ERZ1740070 (study PRJEB43018, sample SAMN04849744) | marine metagenome | isolation source: floating plastic debris | place: Pacific Ocean | collected 2008-09-01 | study: EMG produced TPA metagenomics... | reverse complement strand
CACCGGGATAAGCTAGGGCCCCTTGGCCTTTAATGGAAAACCAACCCAACCGATCAATTTCATGAAGCCAACGCCTCGGGTTACGCAAAGGGGTGGCCCGGGATAGGGAGCCCTTCGCGGCTAGGAGGCGAAACAGTTGTCGTGTGCCTGAAGACCCCAAAGCCAACGCTCACGATAACGACTGATAGCGCTGGCGCGATAGCACACAAGCCGCCTGTTGACCATGCTATTCGAGGACCGCCGTTAACCCGAGCGCCTCGTAAAGGGATCGAACCCGCAAGGCTTCGTCAGAACCCCTGCCCCTCGGGCGCCTCTGCGCCCTGCAAACGCCGTATATCGGCGAGGTCCTCGGGCGGGGCGCGCCATAATTGCGCGTCGCTCTCGATATAGGTGCGCAGGCTTTCGGGCACCACGTCAAAGATATCCGATCGCAACGACACAAGGCGCATGATCGTTGGCACTCCACCCGCCCACTCAGGCGCGGGGCCATAGCGGACCCAGCTTAGCTGGTTGGGTTGGTCCACCGATCCATCGGGCTGGAAGAAGAAGTCGTAATTCTCAAACGCCTGATAGCGTTTGCCCGGCCCAGCGGGAAAATCAAGGTAGACGGGGGCGGAGAAGACCGCGGTGTCCTCCAGCATCCGCACGCTCATCTGGTTGCCAGGGCCAATGCGGCGCACGCCGTCGCCCGCGCCTTGCTCCACGAAGGTCTCGATCCCGCCGTCTTTGAGCTCGTAGGTGATGAATTGGTAGGGGTAGGCGATAGGCTCGACCGCCGCGCCGTCCACTTCGCGCAGCACCTCGCCCGTCTCGGGATCGCGGAAGATGTAAATCTTGCGGTTGTATTGGTGGGCGAGCGGTTTAGCGGGGTCCGGGCGGTGCATGCGGGCGGTGTCGTAGCCCTCCATGCGCGCGATCAGCTTGCCATCGGGAAAGCTGCGCATGGTGCCGACCGAATACCAGTAGACCGGATCGCCCGTGCCCACGCGGCCCTTGATCCAAGTGTCGAACAGCTGGGGCGTGATGGTCGCCGAAGCGGTGGGGACATCCACGGATGAGGCTTTCTTTGGAGCGGGCTTGGGTTTGGAGCCTTGGGCCTCACCCCCGCGGGGTTTGTGCGCGATGCACTCGATCTCGATTGCCGCGCCAATGGGCAATCCCTTGGCCGCCACCGTGGTGCGCGCGGGATAGCGCCCCTCTTTGAAGAAGGTGCGATAGACCGCGTTGAACTTGGCGAAATCGTCGATGTCGCCAAGGAACACATTGCATTTGACCACCGCGTCATGCGTGAGATCGTATTTGGCCAGCGTCTCGCCAATCCGCTCCAGCGCGCGCCGGGTCTGCGTTTCGATCCCGCCGGGCACCAGCCCGCTGCCATCCGCCGCCGTGCCGATCTTGCCGGCGAGATACAGCGTTTCGCCCACCAGCACGGCTTCCGAATAGGGCGTGGAGTTGCCTTCCAGCGGAAGGTATTGCGGGCCGTCTTGCGCGATGGCCGACGCGCCCAGCGCCAGCCCTCCTGCCAGAATCGCGGCAAGGCAAAGCCGAGGGAAGGGGCGCGCGGCGCGGATCATAGGCCGTATCATCGGGGCATCCTTTCGTGGCGCAAGGAAAGCGCGAGACGCGCACTGTAACCGCCCCGCACGCGCCTTCCAAGCGCGCTTCGCCCCGCCCATCCGTCTGGTTAAGATCAGCGGTTCGTCCCAGCGGCAAACCGTGATATTCCTGAACGAATTCAGCGAGGAGAGCGAGCGATGGCAGGCGGATTGGCGGTGGTGTTAAGCGGCGGGGGAGCCAAGGGCGCGTATCAGGTGGGCGCTCTCGACGCGCTGATCCGCGAGAAAGGCGTCGACTTTGAAACCGCGGTCGGAACCTCGACCGGCGCAATCCAGGCGGCGGCGGTGGCGCAGGACGACATGGACCGTCTGCTGGGCTTTTGGCGTGGCATCACCGGCAACAACTCCATTTACACCTCGTTCCTGTCGCCCATCTGGCCGATCCTGCGAGGCTAGGAAGCGATCTATTCGACCATGCCTTTGCGCATGCTCTTCGACCAGATGTTCGACGATGAGAGGATCCGCGCGACGGGCAAAAACCTGCGCCTCGCCGTGGTCAGCCTCACCAGCGGTGATCTGGAGATCATCGATGAAAGCTACGACCGGATCGCTGATTGGGTCTATGCCAGTTCAGCCATGCCGGTGTTCTTCGATCCGCTGGTGACGCACCACATCAACAATCGAACCGAGCAATGGGTCGATGGCGGGGTGCGCGATGTGACGCCCTTGAGCGCCGGGATGGCCGCGCGCCCGCGCGCGGTGCTGGTGATCCGGGCGGGCGCGCGGACCGATTTGGATGAGGGCAAATCCTACGGCAATCTGTTCAAGATCGTGATGCGCTCGGTTGATCTTCTGTCGCGTGAAGTGTCCGAGAACGACCTCAAAAATGTCGACCTGATCAACGCGCTGATCGAAGGGCGCGACAAGCAGCGCGCAGAGCTTGAAGCGACCAGCTTGGACGCGGCCACCATCGACAAGGTGATGGCGCATTTTGACACATTGGTGAGCCGCTACAAGTTGGTTCCGATCAAGGTAATCGAGCCGGATACGGACCTGTACGACACGCTCGATTTCGTACCCGAACTGTTGGAGCAGAACATCCAGCGCGGGCGCGAGGCGGTGCTTAGCCAGTGGGACGATCTTTCGGCGTTTCTTGGAGTCTAGCCGGGTTGGCGCGCACCGCCCTGCCTATGCTAGCAAGCGCGCCATGTCCCCTGAGCCAAAGACGCCGCCCACCATTCTGATCGCCGCCGACGCCTGCCCGGTGAAGGACGAGATCTACCGCGTCGCCGCCCGCTTCAAGGCCGAGGTGCGCGTGGTCAGCAACTCGCCCTTCCGCATCCCCGACAGCCCGCGTGTGAAGCGCGTGGTGGTGGACGATAGCTTCGACGCGGCTGATGACTGGATCGCCGAGAACGCGAACCCACGCAGCGTGGTGATCACCGGCGACATCCTGCTGGCCGAGCGGTGCCTGAAAGCGGGCGCGCGCGTCCTCAAGCACAACGGTGACGAATTCGACGCCGCCAGCATCGGCAGCGCCATCGCCACCCGCGCGATCATGGAAGACCTGCGCGCCGGAATGACAGGACGCATGGATGGGCCCCTAGGCGCCAGCGGAGGCGGCCCACCGCCGTTCAGCAAAGCGGACCGCTCGCGGTTTTTGCAGGCGCTCGACCGGGTGCTGGTGGCGATGGCGCGGGGTTAGGCCAAATGGCCGCGAAACCAGTCAGCAAGCTCGTCTTCTGAGAGGGTGCCTGCGGCGAGTCGTTCGACCGCACGGATCGCATCCGGTTCGTCGAAAACGAGTTCATGATCATTCAGAGCAAGGAAGATGTTTGCCACCGTCCACGCGGTCCGCTTGTTACCATCGACGAAAGGGTGATTTCGCGCGATGCCGAAGGCATAGGCTGCGGCCAGCACGACGACATCTCCCTCACCATATTCCCATCGATTGCGAGGCCGCGCCAGCGCGGATTGCAACGCACCATCGTCGCGAACCCCCGTTCCGCCACCATGTTCGGCAAGTTGACGGTCGTGCACAGCGAGCGCCGTCGCTTCCAGAACCCATACGGGTTCGGTGCCGTCGCTCACTTCGCGAGTGCGCGAAGGACGTTGCGATCACGGCGCATAATCTCTTCAGCAACCTTCATCTGCTCTTCAAAATCCGGGTCCTGAGCGGTAAGCCGCACGCCATCGGGCGCTTCGGTCAGATACAACTGATCGCCCGGCTCGACGCGAAGCCGCGCCAGCACCTCCTTGGGCAGGATAATTCCGGCGGAATTGCCGATCTTGGTGATCTTGAGCGGCTTGTTCATACGGATGTTATAACTCGTAGCTCGCGACCTGGCAACGACATGTCAAACATCCTCTGAGTGCTTTGGGATGAGAAGACACGACCGAATCGTAAGGGACTAGTTCGTCTGGGGGACAAGTCCGTATGCCTGCAAAATCTCCAACAGTGCACTGGGAGGCATTCCCTGGACCTGAAAAGCTCTCAGCGGGTGATCCTCATCTCGCACCCACAGAGTTGGGCGGTCACGGTTCGGTCTTGGGCAGACCGTCAGCGGTAACGGCTCTGGCCCTTTGAAAAAAAATGAATCAAGCGATTGCACAACCACCCAAACCAAGGCTCTTCATCGGGATAGACCCCAGCATCAAAACCATCGATGTACTTGTCAAAATTCTCCGAACTTAGGGTTGTCCAACATCCAAATCCCCAAGTCTCATAAGTTCCCAAAACCGGAAATTCCATCACAGCTCGGATAAAGAAATTCGTTTTCTCGCCATCCAAAAGGACGCAAAAGTCCTCAGAAAGGAAGTCCCTATCAATCCGTAGAGCGGAGTTGGCCTCGTACTCACGGTCTTGGGGGAATGGATCCGGCGCGTAAGCGCACAGATCCATAGGCTTTCCACTGACTTCGTGACCCTTCTCACACGTCCCGTCGGTTTGAAGCATTTCCCAGATTGCCGCTTCATTGGAAGCCGGAGATTGAAGCGGTGTCGAACCATCGGCTCTTCCGAAAAGCCGACGCCAGATCACTCCGCCGCGTCTTCGGGCAAATACAGCTTCTTGCCCTTCTCCTCGTAGAGCTTGCTCATCTCTTCCATGCCCGCTTCGGCCTCGGCCTCCGAACCACCGGCGGCAAGGAAGCTGTCCGGCTCTGCGTTCTGCTTCGCCGCAAACTCCCGGACTTCCTGGCTGATCTTCATCGAGCAGAACTTGGGCCCGCACATCGAGCAGAAGTGCGCGGTCTTCGCCCCTTCAGCCGGGAGGGTCTGGTCGTGATATTGCTCAGCCGTTTCGGGGTCGAGCGACAGGTTGAACTGGTCGCGCCAGCGGAACTCGAAGCGCGCTTTGGATAGAGCGTCGTCGCGCACCTTGGCCGCCGGGTGACCTTTGGCGAGGTCCGCGGCGTGGGCGGCGAGTTTGTAGGTCACCACTCCCACTTTCACGTCGTCGCGGTCGGGCAGGCCAAGGTGCTCCTTGGGCGTGACGTAGCAGAGCATCGCGGTGCCGTACCAGCCGATCTGCGCCGCGCCGATGCCGGACGTGATGTGGTCATAGCCCGGCGCGATGTCGGTGACGAGCGGCCCGAGCGTATAGAACGGGGCCTCGCCGCAGGCTTCCAGCTGCTTATCCATGTTCTCTTTGATCTTGTGCATCGGCACGTGACCGGGGCCTTCGATCATCACTTGGACGTCTTGCGCCCAGGCGCGCTTGGTCAGCTCGCCAAGCGTGTAGAGTTCGGCGAATTGCGCTTCGTCATTGGCGTCCGCGATCGAGCCGGGGCGCAAGCCATCGCCCAGCGAATAGGCGATATCGTAAGCGGCGCAGATCTCGGTGATCTCGTCGAAATGCTCGTAGAGGAAGCTCTCCTTGTGGTGCGCGAGGCACCATTTCGCCATGATCGAACCACCGCGCGACACGATGCCGGTCACGCGCTTGGCGGCGAGCGGGACGTAGGGCAGGCGAACCCCAGCGTGGATGGTGAAATAGTCGACGCCCTGTTCCGCCTGTTCGATCAGCGTGTCGCGGATAATCTCCCACGTCAGCTCTTCGGCGATGCCGCCGACTTTCTCGAGCGCTTGGTAGATCGGCACGGTGCCAACGGGCACGGCGGAGTTGCGGATGATCCAATCGCGCGTGTCGTGGATGTTGCGGCCCGTGGATAAGTCCATGATCGTGTCCGCGCCCCAGCGGGTGGCCCAGACCATCTTGTCGACCTCCTGCGCGACGTCGGAGGCCACGGCGGAATTGCCGATATTGGCGTTGATCTTGACCAGGAAGTTGCGCCCGATCGCCATCGGTTCGGTTTCGGGGTGGTTGATGTTGTTCGGGATGATTGCGCGGCCCCGGGCAACCTCGTCGCGCACAAATTCGGGTGTGATGACATTGGGGATGCTCGCGCCCCAATCGTTGCCATCGCGCACGAAGTCAGCGGCGATTTCGCGGCCCAGATTCTCGCGCTCGGCGACGTACTCCATCTCGGGCGTGATGATGCCTTTGCGCGCGTAGTGCATTTGCGTGACGTTGACGCCGCTGCCCACGCCCCCACGCGCCCGCAGCGGGCGTTTGACTGTGTTGGGAAATTGCGGGACGCCGCCCGAACGATCCGGACCAAGTTGGCCGTTATCTTCCGGTTTGACTTCGCGCGCGTCGTATTCCTCGACATCGCTGCGCGCCATGATCCATTCGCGGCGTTTTTGTTCGAGCCCGGCGTTGATATCAATCGCGACATCGGGATCGGTGTAGGGGCCCGACGTGTCGTAGACGCGGACCGAAGGCTCGCCGCCTTCCAGATCGATCTCGCGCATAGCGACCTGCACGCCACTGCCCGTGCGCGCGCCGACATGGACCTTGCGACTGCCACGAATGGGCCCGGTGGTGACGCCGATTTCTACCGGTGAATTGATGTCGGCCATGTCTATGCTCTCCTCAGATGCGAAGAGAAGCGGACCGTATGCGCGTTAAGGATTCCCGTCCAAGCGCGACCCACTCCCTCCGCCGATGCTAATCGGTTCAGGTTCAACGGGTCGAACGGGCGCTTAACTCCGTCCCTCTCAGCGAAAGCTCGCTCCCCGGTGGATGAGCCGGATGGTTACGCCCGCCGTGCGCGCGAGTCCAGCCTCGTTAGCCTTCAATGTGGGGTTGTATTGACGCAATGCGTATTGCCGCCTTACTACACTAAGGCATGGAAGAGCTGTCACACTCCGCGCCGCGCTCTTGGCCCTTTGCCTTTGGCGCCATAACGCTGGCGATGATCTTCTACCGGATGGATTCGTCGATTTTGCAGCCGCTTGGCCTGAAATAGGCGCTTTCGGCGGTCCCCTATGGCTATTCGGTCATACTCAACACGTTGGATATGCTGGTTCTCGCCACTCTTTTGTGGGCCATTGGCGGCGTAAGCTTATCCCAACAGTGGAGCGCGGTGGGGCTTGCAAAGCCGCTTCGAGCGGCCAGTGTGTTCGCCGCAATTCTTTTCATACCCGCTTTTGCAGTCGCATGGGCGATGACGGGTCTGGCTGCCCCCCTCGACGGCCAAGACATCCTGTTCGGCGGGATCGTTCTTCCGATCTATGAAGAGGTGACGTTTCGCGGGCTCGCCATTGGCGTCTTGATGGTGCATTTTCGCTGGCCCTTTCTGCTCGCCGCGCTTTTGCCGTCGCTCTTTTTCGGCGCGTTTCACATGTATCAAGGAGACAGCGCTCAGCAGGCGCTGACCATCGCCGCAATCACCGCCTTTGGAGGAATTTGGTTCGGCTGGATCTATTGGAAGTGGGACTTCAACCTGTGGCCCGCGATCTGGCTGCATATCGGCCTCAACAGCGCGTGGACGATCTTTGCGCTGGGTGACAACGCGCTGGGCGGGCAGTTGGGTAACGCCGTGCGGTTGGCGGTAATCGCGGGCTCGATCGCGTTGACCATCTGGGGGCAAGGCTGGTTGCGCCGGATGGCTGGAGAGGCCGAAGCGCGGCAAAGTGCCCAGGCCTGAACCGTTTTTGAAAGAGGAGGCTTTAGTCTTGGTTCTGGCCAAACAGGCACAGCGCCAGCAACACCGTGGCGAGCACGCCTGAGCCGCCCGCTACGGGGATATCGGTGAAACCGCGGCCCAGCGCCATCGACAGCGTGTTGCTGACAAAGGCGATGGCGCCAACGGCGGCGGTCAGCCCGCCCAGCGCCTTGGAGCCCGCTCCCAGCTTGGCCATGCCAAAGACAATCGCGGCCAGCGCCAGCAGCACCTTGGCCGCGTTGTAGACCATGAACGAGAAAGCCACGATTGCGCCCGCCGCCGGAGCCGCTTCAGGCACCGCTTCGGCCACTTCGCGAAACGGGCCGAACATGGTTAGGCCCACGCCCACCTGCACAACATTCAGGATCGCCGCGCCAAGAATGGCCGACCAGCCCAGATGCAGGCTCTTCGCTTGCGCCAGACCCGCGCCCGCAAAGGCGCCAAGCATCACGAACAAAAACCCTTCGCTGCCCCACAGAAACTGGCGCGGCGGCGTCATTTCGGCGACGTACATGCCGGTGTAGACCGCTTGCGTGATCGCCGCGATAAGCAAAATGAGCGCGGTGAAAGTGGCAGTGCGTTTGAAGTCGAAGTCCATTGTGATAGCCCCCTGAAGAAGTGCGTGCCTGATGGCGCCCGAAAGCGCGTGATGCCCCCTTATACGCGGACGTGGGGCGCAAGGTTACTCCACAATCAACAATTCTGGAGGATAGCGGGCTCTGGACGCATGGCGCGGCGCGCCATAAGCCGCGCGAGGATGACCCGCCTTTATCGCCTTGATGCCAGCGCCGCCGAGATTGCCGATGCGTTCGGAGCGCGGGTGCGCGAGGATCCGTGGGCGGGCGGCTATGTCGCGCCCGAGAAATTCGCGCCCATCATCACGGCGGGGCGCGACTTTATCGCGGGCCCGCGTCCGGCGGGTGGCGCTCTGGAGCCGCGCATGGTGCCCCGGCTGTGGGGTGTGCTTCCGCCTCCGAACTCGGATGATCCCGCGCGCCGCATCTCAACGCTGCGCAACCCCGACAGCCCGTTCTGGATCGGCAATTTGCGCAACAGCGAGTTTCGCTGCCTCATTCCGGCCACCGCGATCATGGTCTGGGGCACCGGCACCGATTACGAAGGGCGCCGCCTCAAGCACTGGCTGGGCCTCGAAGGGCAAACAGTCTTCGCCATGCTGGGCGTGTGGAAGGACGAGGAGATCCCCGCCTTCGCGCTTCTAACCCGCGACGCCAGCGGACTTACCCGCACCCTCGGCGGCGCGGCAGAGCCGGTGATCGTGAATGCAAGCGGACGCGAAGCGCAGACCTGGCTGCATGGCGGTTGGGACGCCGCCCGCGCGCTCATGGAACGGCCCCACCCAAGCGCGCTCAGCGAGGTTGCTGTCGCATCGCGCTAGCCGCGCCAGAGCCTTGTCCATGCATAGACCCTTTTCAAAACCAAGCGCTTTCCCTTAGGGAAGGAGTGTGTGCGGGGTGACAATCGCCCCTGGGGGAAATGCGAATGTCACAGCAATTTTCAGCCGTGGAGGCGTTTTCAAGTCTGTCGCCTGCGTCGCTTGATGCGCTCAACACCGCCGCCGAGACGCGGCTCATCAAGGGCGGCGAGCTTTTGGTGCGTTATGGCGACGAGGCCGACACGCTCTACCTCGTCAGCGCGGGGCGCCTGCACGTGCAGTTGCCCGACGGGCGGATCGTCGCTGAAATCGAAGCGGGCGAGCCGGTGGGCGAGCTGGCGTTCTTTTCCGGCGGCACGCGCACCGCCGATGTAAAGGCAACGCGCGACACCGAAGTCTACGCCCTGACGCGCGAGGCTTACGACGCGGTTGCCGCCAAACATCCAGAGCTGACCTCCACCATCCTGTCTTACGTCGCCAAGCGTCTGGCGCGCGCAACGGCGGGCGCAAACGCGCTGGAAGCCAAGCCGGGCCGCGTGGTGGCGCTGTTGCCCTCGGGCGACGCGCAATTGCCCGATGGCTTTGCCGAGAAACTGACACGCAGCCTTGCCAAATATGACGAGCCGCGGCTCGTGCGCCGGGCGGACATGCCCGAGGGGCTGAAGCCCGAAGACGCCAGCTTTGGCGCGTGGGTTGCGGAATTGGAGCACAGCGCGGGCCGCGTGATCCTGCGCGCCAGCCGCGAGGATGACGCGTGGAACCGCGCGATTGCGCGCAACGCCGATGACGTGCTGCTGGTGGCGCCGCTCTATGATCGGCGCCCCGAACTGTCAGAGCTGGAAACCTACGCGCTCCCGCTGTTCCAGAAAAGCAATCGCATGCTGATGCTGTGGCGCCCGCACGTGGCCAAAGGCATTGAAGGCAGCGCAGCTTGGCTGGCGCACCGCGATGTGCAGCTGCACCACCATGTCCCGCTTGATAGCCCCGCCGCCTTTGATCGCATCGCGCGCTTTATGGCGGGCAAGGCGAACGGCGTGGTTCTGGCCGGCGGCGGCGCGCTGGGCTGCGCGCATATCGGCGTGATGCAGGCCTTGCTCGAGAACGGCGTGCCGATCGACTATTACGGCGGCACCTCGGCGGGCGCGGCGATGGCGGCTGCGCTGGCGCGCGGCCTGTCAGCCCAGGAAACGCTGGAGCAGATGCAAGAAATGTTCATCGCGAAAAAGGCGATGCGCAAGGTCACCGTTCCCGTGCATTCGATCCTCGACCCGCGCGTCTTCGATGCCGAGCTCAAAAAGCGCTATGGCACGCAGGACATCGCTGATCTGCCCTACAATTTCTTTGGCGTGTCGACGAACCTGTCGACCAATTCCATCCATGTGCACACGCGTGGGCCCTTGTGGCAGGCGGTGCGCGCCTCATGATCGCTGCCGACGATCCTGCCCCCG
>ERZ1740070.2558-NODE-2558-length-10410-cov-7.593337_pt1 | contig 10410 bp, 7 predicted proteins | sample MGYA00581734_ERZ1740070 | MGnify/ENA primary metagenome ERZ1740070 (study PRJEB43018, sample SAMN04849744) | marine metagenome | isolation source: floating plastic debris | place: Pacific Ocean | collected 2008-09-01 | study: EMG produced TPA metagenomics... | reverse complement strand
GGTGCATCCAAATCGGTCAAAACGATGCAAAGAGATGGATCAAGCGCCTTTGCGCATTCCATCACAGGTGCGAAATCCGTGCCCCCGCCGCGCCGTATGTCCAGTCGTTTCAAGTCGTCCGCATCGCGCATGCGAAACTGGCTGTGTACTTCGGTGTCAAACCCCAGCACGTGCAACTCCGCCGCGCTGCGCCGTTCAATGCCAAGAACTTCGGCTGCAAAAAGGTCAAGCTGCGTGTCGGTGACCGAACTCGATGTATCCAACGCGACCACTATGCGAGGTTGCCGCACGTCGCGACTGTATCCGGGTTCAAAAACCGGAGCGGTGGCTCCGGCCCCAACCGCGTGTGCTTCTCGTGCGACCCAGCGCGACGAAGGGCGTTTGTAAGACAGGCGTGGCACATCGCTGACTGCTTTCGCAAGAAGCCGCCGCAATCGCAGTTCCCAAGGGGTTCGCGACGCCGGAAGGTCCCCAAATCGAACCATTTTCGGTCCAATGCCAATTCCTGCGGATCTGCCAAGGTCGAGCGCCTGATCCACGCGGTTTGACCACATGTCTGCTTCGGCTTCGTGGTTCCCCGATGTGGTGAGGTCTGGCGCAAACCTGCGTTTGAGCATGTACTCGTCTACCGAAGACGTCGTTTTCGATGGGTCGCCTTCAAGCGGTTTCGCCAACGCATGATACAGTCGCTCCGTGTCCCAGTCGGCGAGCACGTTGGTGGCCACAGTGTCGAACCCGGGAAGCAGATCAATCACTTCTTTGGCGAGCACAGCAGGGCGAGGCAGGGCATGCCCACCTTCCAGTAGCACCTCGTTCACGATGGCGTCGCTCGCAAGATTGTAGAGCTTTGGCTTGAAGGACGTACCAAGTCGAACCCCCATGTCGCCTTGCCGCGCACTGTGGCGCAAAGCGACATGCAACACATGGTGCGCCACCAGTCCGATTTGTTCGGGTAGAGAATGGTCTTCGAAAGACGGACCGTAATAGATCGTATCGCCCGATGTAGTGGTCGCCTCATCGTGGTCGCGGTGCCCGCACCAGAGTGCGAGCGCGGCAATGGCTGGATCGACTTCTGTCATTTGCGCCAGGGCGGCGCGGGCGCGGCGGCTGTGTTGGCCGCTCATGTCTTATAGCGCCCCGGCGTCGGTTCGATCTCGCGCATAGTCGGCGTAAGCCTCTGACCCGCGAAATGCCTCTTCCAGACCGTTTGCCAGTGCTTTGCGTATCAAAAGCTCGAAACCAAAGCTGGTAAGCTCTCCGAGCGGCAAAGAACTGACAGCTTGCGTGTTCAAATTTCGCACATCGGCGAGCACTTCGATTGTGTCTTTGATGGTCGCCTCATCGGTTTGCGCGACCAGTCCATAGATCAAACCGACCAAACCATTCATGGAGGACGGATAAAGCTCCAAGCGTTGGGCGCGCGGGGTTTTCAACAAATCCGATACCGTGACCATGCTGTCGATTTCGTCCGCAACCCGCGCAAAATCGGCTGCAGCTGCGACGCCGATGGTGCCTGCGACCATAGTGTCCCGGACGCGGCGGTCCGACACTGCGTGCATGATCTGGCTGACCCGTTCCCATGATCGGGGCGTGCAGGCGATCATGTCCCCACGGCGCAATGCATCTTCGGTTGTGTCCAGAAGGTCAGGACGGGATCGCAGAAACGCCGTGACCGCCGGGTGGAGCGCATGGTCGACTGCGTAACGTTCAAGCCAGTCTTTGGCGTTGGCCTTGACGTGCAAATGCACCAGCCGGTCCGACAAAGCTGTGCCCATCTCATATGCCACGGCTCCGTCTTCGACTGTGTTCCCGGCGGCGACGATGAACACGCTGTCAGGCAAACGATGCCGCCCAACGCGGCGTTCTTGCAGCAGGCCATATACAGTGGGTTGCAGGTACGGGGACGCAGCTGTCAGCTCGTCCAGAAAAAGCACTGCTGGGGTGTTCGGCGCATCGGGAAGGTCCTCTGGCCGATACCATTTCGTTTTCTTCGTATCGTGATCGTAATAGGGAAGACCGCGCAGATCTTGCGGCTCGATTGTGGTGAGCCGGATGTCATACAACTCTGCACCCCGATCAGTGGCGAGCGATTGCACCAGTTGGGTTTTGCCGACACCGGGTCGACCATGCAGCATCCATGACGTGGTCAAGCCGCCTGAGGTCTGTGCGTCCCAGGCGGCGGATAACACGTCAAGTGCCTCACCGGCAGAGACAGAAGCCGTGTTCACGCTCATGCCGGGGCCTCTTCCGGTTTGGGCGCACTTAGTATCGCGTCTAGTCTGGCGTGGCCCGATACGCTTCGTGCGTCGAAGGTCACACTCCGCAGATACAAGTCCTCACGCAGGTTTGCGGTGTGCAAGTGCCGGTCGGTGAATGCTTCGTCAAAAAGGCCATCGCGCAGCAGTTCGCGCTCCACCGTATCCAACTCAAGTATGCGCGGTTTGCCTTCGCTTGTTTGCAACGACACCAGCGTCAAAGGCGTGACACGCGCTAGTTCGGATTGTTCCACAACAAGCATTAGTTCACCACGCGACTTCCCGCGATGTGCAGCGATTTTGGTCAGCACCTGCCTTGCGCGATATGAAAACGCATCCAAAGTGCGGGCGACTTCATCCTCTGTCATCAGTGCGGCACGCTTGTCGGCCGATATGCGCAAGACCTTCATTTCAAAGAATCCAATGGCAATGACCATTGCCAGGGGCGCTTGTGAAATTGGAAGCGCCAAGTCTCGCCAAATGAACATCGCAGCGACAAATGGCGACAGCGCAATGAAGTATCGCAGCGGTTCGTTTTCCAAGATCACCCGCGAGATTATTCCAACGCCAGCCCGGCGCGGAAGAAATGCAATGCGATGCAGGATTTTGCGCGGCACCGACCCGGTCTCAAGCGCTTTTGGATTGTAGACCGTGCCCGGCGATAAAACGAATACACTCATCTTGGGCGAGGTAGCATCGCATCAGAAAACGGCAAAGCGCATATCGGTTTTTTGCGCGGTTGGGCCTTTCCCTGACCGTCGCGCGTGATAGCTCTGCCGCATGGTGCTAAGTATACAGAACGTCACGAAATCTTTCCCCGGGGCAGACGAGCCTGTGCCTGTGCTCAGAGGCATCGATCTGGCTTTGGCGTCTGGTGAAACGCTTGCTCTAACCGGCGAGTCAGGGTCAGGCAAAAGCACCTTGTTGCACCTCGTCGGCGGGCTCGACTCGGTGGATGGCGGAACGATCAAGGTCGATGGCAAAGACCTGGCTCAAATGGACGATGCCGCGCGTGCGGCGATGCGCCGGTCCGATGTCGGCGTCGTCTTTCAGCAGTTTAACCTTATTCCCTCGCTCACTGTGGCGGCCAATATCAGCTTTCAGGCCCGTCTGTCTGGGGTGGTCGATGAGGCCCGCATTGCCGAATTGACAGAAGCGCTGGGATTGACACCGCATATTGCGAAGTTTCCCGAGGCGCTTTCTGGCGGACAACAACAACGCGTCGCAATCGCACGGACTATGGCAGCCAAGCCAAAGCTGATCCTCGCGGATGAACCGACCGGCAATCTAGATGAGGCAACCGCGTCAGATGTTCTGGACCAGATGCTCGGCCTGGTGGCGGATACAGGCGCCGCTTTGATGATCGTCACGCATTCTCAAATCGTAGCTGCACGGATGGATCGGCAGGTGCATCTGCGCCAAGGGCGGCTTGCGTGATCTTTGCAAGCTTCACAGCATTGGCGTCGCATTGGTCGCGAAACCGTTTGCAGTTTCTGGCACTCTTGCTTGGCTTGGCTTTGGCGACGGGTTTGTGGTCTGGAGTGCAAGCCATTAATGCTGAGGCCCGCGCGAGCTATGATGCAGCGGCTGCGACCCTCGGCGAAGGGCAATACGACCAGCTGGTGACTGAGACTGGCGACCGATTTGCGCAATCTACCTATATCGCGCTGCGACGCGCCGGTTGGCAGGTGTCACCCGTACTGGAAGGGGAATTACGAACAGACCAGGGCCTGGTGCAAATCCTTGGCCTCGATGCGCTGACCACGCCGGGTGGATTGGCCCCGGTTGGCATGGATGGCGAAACAGACCTATTGGAGTTCCTGACACAGGGCGTTCTTTTTGCCAACTCAGAAACCGCGTTGCGATTAGACGGACAGGTGACCCTGGCGATTGTCGTGGATGACAATATTGCGCCAGGCATTGCCGTGACAGATATCGGCGCTGCGCAACGGTTGCTGGATGCAGATAATCAGCTGAGCCGTTTGATTGTCGCACGCGCTCAGCCCTTTGGTTTGCCCAGCATCGCATCTGTTGCCCCTGACTTGGTTCGACAACCTGCTCAGGACGCGGGCGCTGACCGGTTAACCGATAGCTTTCACCTGAACCTGACGGCGTTTGGCTTTCTCAGCTTTGCGGTTGGTATCTTTATTGTGCATGGCACGGTGTCGCTGGCTTTTGAACAACGGCGCGGCATGGTCCGAACCTTGCGTGCGGTTGGGGTGCCGTTGCGCACGCTGATTGGAGTGCTCATCGCAGAGTTGGTCGCGTTTGCTTTGATCGCGGGGCTGCTTGGGATCGCCCTTGGCTATGTGATGGCGTCCGTGCTTTTGCCGAATGTCGCCGCAACATTGCAGGGTCTTTACGGCGCGCAGGTGGCCGGGTCTTTGCAGTTGCGGCCGGAATGGTGGCTCTCGGGAATGGCTATTGCCTTTCTGGGCACTGGACTTGCCGCTGCCGCCGCACTTTGGAAGATCGCGCATATGCCGCTGTTGGAAAGTGCACGGCCGCGTGCGTGGGCGGTGGCATCAGGACAGACCGCGTATCGTTTAGGGTTGGCTGCGTCTGTTTTATTGTCAATCGCGGTTGCTATTGCGATCTGGGGGCAGGGGCTCGTCATGGGGTTTGGCCTGTTGGCCTGTCTTTTGCTTGGCGCGGCTTTGGCGTTGCCAGTGCTCCTGCGTGGCGCAGTCCAACTGGTTGAGCGGCATTCTAAGAGTGTGATGTGGCAATGGTTCTGGGCGGATACAAAGCAACAGGTGCCGGGCCTCAGCCTCGCCTTGATGGCGCTTTTGCTAGCCACGGCTGCGAATGTTGGTGTGTCCACTATGGTGTCGAGTTTTCGCGTGACCTTTGTGGACTTCCTCGATCAACGTCTTGCACCAGAATTGTACATCCGGGCGCAGGATGAGGTGCAGGCCCAAGCCTTGGAGACTTACTTGATCGCCAACGCACGGGAGGTCTTGCCGTCCCTATCAGTAGAGACCGACATTGCAGGCATTCCGTCCGATCTGTTCGGCGTAAGGGTGGGGCCGACATATCGCGAGAATTGGCTGTTTCTGGACCAGTCAGGCGACGTCTGGTCGGATGTTGCGGCTGGCCGCGCCGTTGTTGTCAGCGAACAATTGGCCCGCCGTGCGGGTCTTTGGGTCGACGATCCCGTGACTGTTGCGCCGGGTATCGTCCTCCCCATCGGCGCCGTGGTCGCGGATTATGGCAATCCGCGGGGGCAAGCGGTGATGTCCGAAACGTTGTTCAAGCAATCCTTCCCGGACATCCAGCCAATGCAATTTGGTGTACGCAGCGACGATCCCGCGGCCTTATCGCTAGCTTTGCGGGAAGACCTTGGGCTGTCTGACGCCGCCATCATTGATCAGGCCGCCATCAAATCCTTTTCACTGGATGTGTTCGAACGAACCTTCACGATCACTGGTGCGTTGAACGTGCTGACCCTTGCCGTGGCCGCCTTTGCGATCCTGATGAGCCTGTTGACGCTGGCCGCGATGCGCATTCCGCAACTTGCGCCTGTTTGGGCGTTGGGGCTGACACGCCGAAGGTTGGGACAGTTAGAGATGTTTCGCGCGGTGGTACTTGCGTTTTTGACCACTGTCTTTGCCATTCCGCTGGGCCTGCTGTTGGCGTGGGTGTTGCTATCTTATGTCAATGTCGAAGCGTTCGGGTGGAAGCTGCCGATGTACATTTTCCCTGGTCACTACGCGGTACTCAGCATGTTTGCGATCCTTGCAGCAGTGCTCGCAGCACTTTGGCCGGCGTGGAACCTTGCCAAAACGCCGCCATCTCTCTTGCTCAAGGTATTTGCCAATGATCGTTAGGTTGTTTTGCGCGTTGCTGTTCTTGGCCTCGCCCTTGTCGGCACAAGGGTTTGCAGGTTTGGGAACCGATGCGGAAGGATTTTCCGTGCCTGCGGAAGGTTTCGATTTCGACTTTCCAACAGATCACGGCCCGCATCCGGATTACCGGATTGAATGGTGGTATCTCACGGCCAACTTGCAGGCCGATGACGGCACAGCTTATGGGGTGCAGTGGACCTTGTTTCGGTCTGCCTTGGCGCCCGAAACGATCGAAGGGTGGCAGGATCCGCAAATATGGTTCGCGCATGCCGCGGTGACATCGGAAGATACGCATCTTACCGCGGAACGCATCGCACGCGGCGGGATCGGTCAGGCCGGGGCGCAAGCGCGTCCGTTTTCCGCTTGGATTGACGATTGGACCATGGCGGGACCGAGTTTTGACGCGATGCGCCTGACAGCACGAGGAGCCCAATTTGCCTATGATTTGAACCTGATGGCAAAAGGCCCTTTGGTGTTTCACGGGCAAAACGGGTATTCGGTCAAATCTGACCAGGGACAGGCAAGCTACTACTACTCACAGCCATTCTTTGAGGTGGCCGGAACCTTGAGCCTGCCGAACGGTGACGTTGACGTCACTGGATCAGCTTGGTTGGATCGCGAATGGTCATCGCAACCGTTGGCAGAGGATCAGTCTGGATGGGACTGGTTTTCTTTGTCCTTTGACAGCGGCGACAAGCTCATGGGTTTTCTGTTGCGTGACCGGGATGGTGACGCTTTTTCATCTGCGACTTGGATTGAACCGGATGGCACAACGACTGCCTTTGAAAATGGGGCTTTTGCAGCCCAGCCCGTAACACTTACAGAGGTCGCAGGCCGTGAGGTGCCAACGACCTGGGCCGTTCAACTTCCAGCAAAAGGCATAGATGTCGAAGTCTCAGCGCTCAATCCAATGGCGTGGATGGGTGTGTCGATCCCGTATTGGGAGGGGCCTGTGACAGTGTCGGGCTCGTATAGCGGCGTCGGGTATTTGGAGATGACGGGGTATGAGTGATCCCCACGATCTTTCGGCATTCCTTGATCTTGGCTGGCAACGCCTGTCGCGTGGGGTGGCAGACCGAAAGGCTGCGGCGCGGCACCCGGTCTTTGCCACGGTGTCTCCAGACGGCATGCCAGAGGCGCGTACGATTGTCTTGCGCGCCGCAGATCGCGAGACTGCTACACTCGAAGTGCACACCGACGGTGGATCTGGTAAAATCCGGTCGTTGCAAGCACATCCGGTGGCGCAACTGCACGTCTGGGACGAACGCGTCAAACTGCAGATCAGGGCGACGGCTCAGGTTACGATCGAAACCGGGACGTCGGTTGCCGCTAAATGGACCCGCGTTCCTGACGGGTCACGGATGGCCTATGGCGCATCCCCACGTCCAGGCACGTCAATTGACAACGCGCATGCCTATACCAAACTGGCGAGCAGCGACTGGTTCACCGTCTTGACCTGCCGACTTGTGGACATCGAACTGATGCAGCTTGTGGACCCGCACCGTCGGGCCGTCTTTACCCGCGAAACTGATTGGAGTGGCCAGTGGTTAGTGCCGTAGCGTCAACTTTATGCACAGCGACCCACAAGAGAGATCACATCAGGCGCAGTTTTGACTTGCTTTGAAGCAAAACTTGAGTAGGTTCACGGTCACGCTGAAAACAGCGGCATTCGAATACCCGAGCGCGCCCGAAAGTGGCAGCGATCGAAAGGAATGGGGCAAGAGGGGAGACTTGCCCCATTTTTTTTGTCCGCAAACTTATCCACATCTACCGGTTTGGGTTCGCCCGGCGCCATGCGTCCCACGCTTCTGGCGTGTCGAGATCTGTGATCGCATTGTTGCCAGGCAGTGCAACGTGGCGCAGACGATGTTTGTTCGCTTGCACAATGGATCGCGCTCCTGTGTCTCCTGAAAGGCCATCGAATTCAGAGACAAGATCCATGGGGAAAACAACAGGGTGGCCGGGGATATCCGTTTCTGACGTGCCTTGAACGATTACGTCGCATTGCGCCTCACCAAAAACGTGCATCACCTTCGCCAAATCCGTGCAGCTAAGATCGGGCATATCGGCAGGTAGAACCATCACACCCTTGGACGTACCTGAAACGTGCGGCGCTGCTGCGCGCAATGAGGCCGCCATTCCTTCCTCAGGGTCGGCGACCTTAACCTGAGTGATGGGAAGAGCCTTTAGAATCTGGGCCCTCGCGCCATCAAGTTCTGGCAACGTGACGATTACGTCGTCTGTGAGAGCCAAGGCGCGATCCGTAATGACACGCAGCAGCGGCATACCATCCACGTGTTCAAGCAACTTGTCGCGCCCGCGCATGCGACGGCTGGCCCCTGCCGCGGGAATAATGATGGTCACGTCGGTCATTGCAAGACCGTATATCACGTACGGCGCAGGGTGCAGTCCCGATGTCAGCTACTTGTCTACATCTTCAGAGGAGGCTCGCTTACACGATGCCACGCATGATTGCGTTGTCGGCGTCGTAAAGCGGCGTGGTAATCCGTTTCGCCGCGCACATCTCCCCAAGGATTTCAATCTGCACATCCAACGATTCCGTGGCCAAGGTGCGGGGGATCAATGCCAGCGCAATCGATTTTTCCGCATGGTGCGAATAGCCGCCCGACGTACAAAACCCTTGGACCTTCCCACCAATCCAAACCGGCTCGTATCCCTGAACGTCGGCATCGTGTGCCGCGACCTCAAAGGCGCACAGCATGCGCTCTGGTGGGCTGGCGCGTTCTGCTTCGGCTGCGGCGCGTCCAATGAAGTCTGCATTCTTTTTGAACGAGATAAACCGATCCATTCCTGTCTCAGCGGCGGTGTAGTCTGGCGAAAATTCGGACAGCCAAGAGCCGAAGAACTTGTCTAGCCGCAGGCTCATCATCGCGCGCATACCGAACGGACGCATGCCATGCGCTCGTCCTTCGGTCCAAAGCGTACGCCACAACTGCCGCTGAGCCACCGCATCGCAGTAGATCTCGTACCCCAACCCACCCGTATAGCTGACGCGTTGAACCAGACAGGGCGTCATACCGATCGTCATCTGGCGGATGTCCATGAATTTGAGGTCTGTGGCATCCCGCGTGACCGCATTCAGCACTGCATGCGCCAGAGGGCCTGCAATCTGAAACCCGGTGAGCGTGTCCGATACGTTGCGTACTGAGACACCGTCCTGCGCGTGCTGCGCAAACCACCGCATATGATAGGATTGCGCCCCGTAGGATGCGGTCAGTTGAAACCAATCATTGGCCAGGCAGGAAATCGTAAAATCACCGATCAACCTCCCTTTGGCAGAGAGCATCGGGCTGAGTGAAAGGCGACCGGGCTGCGGTACCCTGCCAGCCATGATGCGATCTAGCCAATCCCGCGCATTCGGTCCTCTGACCTCGTATTTTCCGAAGTTCTGAACCTCGTTGATCCCAACCGCTTCGCGCACGGTTTTGACTTCTCGCGCCGTCGCCTCCCACGCGTTTGAGCGTCGGAAGCTGGGCGTTTCGTACCGCGCGTCATCGGCCAAGGCGAAGTAGTTGACCACCTCGAGCCCGTATTGCTGGCCCCAGACCGCGCCCATGCTGTCAAAGATGTCATACATGGCGGTGGTGCGGTTTGGGCGCGCGGCGGGCAATTCTTCGTTCGGATAGCTGACCGAAAAGCGCTTTTGATAGTTTTCGGTGACCTTGGGCAAGGTGTAGCCCGGGCTGATCCAGTCACCAAAGCGGGCGACATCCATAGCCGAGACGTCCCGTTCGCATTCGCCTTCGACCATCCATTGCGCCAGCATGAGGCCAACGCCACCGCCTTGGCTGAAGCCCGCCATGACCCCGCAAGCCGACCAGTAGTTGCGCAATCCGGGGACAGGGCCGACGAGAGGGTTGCCGTCGGGTGCAAAGGTGAACGGGCCGTGGATCACGGATTTTACGCCCGCGCTTTCCAACACTGGGAAGCGTTTGTACGCAAAGGCGATGCTGTCTTCGATCTTGTCGAAATCGTCGGGCAAGAGTTCATGACCAAAGGTCCACGGTGTGCCATCTACTGCCCATGGCCGGCAAGTTTGTTCATAAAACCCGATGCATAAGCCACGGCCCTCTTGACGCAGGTAGCTTTCGCCTGCCGGGTCCATAACATGAGGGTGTTCCTCATTGCGGTCGTAGATCTCGGCGATCTCGTCCGTGACGATGTACTGATGCTCCATTGGGTGCAACGGAAGGTAGACACCTGCCATCGCCCCAACCTCGCGCGCCCAAAGCCCTCCTGCATTGACGACATGCTCGGCGTGGATTGTGCCCTTGTCCGTCACCACG
>ERZ1740070.2554-NODE-2554-length-10419-cov-4.563393_pt1 | contig 10419 bp, 6 predicted proteins | sample MGYA00581734_ERZ1740070 | MGnify/ENA primary metagenome ERZ1740070 (study PRJEB43018, sample SAMN04849744) | marine metagenome | isolation source: floating plastic debris | place: Pacific Ocean | collected 2008-09-01 | study: EMG produced TPA metagenomics... | reverse complement strand
TTCAAATGGGAGTCGTACTTTGACATAACCGTTACCCTACCGCAGTCAGCTTTGTTTCAGAGAGCATTTGCTTGGTCACAACTTGATCGATCAAGCCGTAGTCTTTAGCTTCCTCAGCAGACATAAAGAAATCCCGCTCAGTATCAGCCTCTATGCGGTCAATATCTTGACCCGTGTGTCCTGCCAACATTTCGTTGAGTCGCTTCTTCAAGTACAAAATTTCTTTTGCCTGAATCTCAATATCGGCAGATTGTCCTTGTGCACCACCCGAAGGCTGGTGAATCATGATCCTGGCACTAGGCAAACTCATACGCTTACCCTTGGCACCACCAGAAAGCAAAAACGCTCCCATACTAGCAGCCAAACCAAAGCAAATCGTCACCACGTCAGGTCGAATTTGCTGCATGGTGTCGTAAATAGCCATACCGGCTGTAACCGAACCACCAGGAGAGTTAATGTACAGCTGCACATCTTTCTCAGGATCTTCGGCGTCCAGAAATAGCAGCTGAGCAACAATTGAATCAGCCACATCGTCCATCACTGGCGTTCCTAGAAAAACGATGCGCTCACGCAGCAGCCTGGAATAAATATCAAAGGCTCGCTCACCCCGGCCAGATTGCTCAACGACCATAGGGAGCATACTGCGAGTGGCCTCTTGAAAGGCCGGGAACCCCGCCTGCAAATAGGCTGCTTTCTGCTCGGCAGAAGCCGCAGAATTATGAGCTTTAGAAGGACTGCCCCAATAGAGGTCTGTCAGGTGTGGCGAGGGTTGCCAGTGGTTCGATGTATCCATAAAAAGTGAAGCAGCTGCCTATATACGTGCTTAATGTACCGCATCTCATCCCAAACTAAAGTTAAGACGCGATAACACTCTAACGAAGTCATCCCCAATTCGACATCTTGGAGAACCGTACCTGTGCGATCGCTAGTCTTTTACAACTTCTACATCCACAGCTTCAGCTTCCGTCTCGTCAGCAGCTTCCGCCTCAGACTCGGCTTCTTCTGGTGCATCCTCTGGCTCATCAGGCGTCAAAGAGCCCTCAGGCAATAGCTCCACTTCAGAGTTTTCCTTTAGCCAGCCCAAAATTTTCTCTTTTAACAAATCTTCGTTAACCACCTGATTCAGCCGCTCAGGATCAACTTGAGAAGGATCATCCACCTCAGCCATCATTTCTTCAGTGCGAGCCTTCACTTCTTCTTCGGTCACCGCGATTGATTCTTGCTTAGCAATTTCACCAAGGGCCAACGTGCGACGAAGTCTTTCAATGGCTTCGGGCTTAGCATTTTCACGCATGTTATCAACCAAGTCCTTAGTCAGAAACTGGTTCAAATCTATCCCCTGACGGCTCAGCTGCATCGCAGTCTGCGTCACGATAAAATCCACTTCCTTCATCACCAGCGTTTTAGGAATCTCCGCCTCAATGTGCTTCACCAGCTCATCGAGCAGGGCCTTTTCTGTATTGGCAGCCGTCGCATCGTCGGCCTCTTCCTGATAGCGCTCCTCCAAAGACTTGCGAAGTTCTCCGAGCGTTTCAAATTCACTCACTTCCTCTGCAAAGTCGTCATCCAGCTCAGGCAGCTCTTTCTCTTTTAGTTCCTTGAGTGTAATTTCAAACACCGCAGGCTTATCGGCCAGCTCGGCTTGAGGATAATCTTTAGGGAAAGTCACCTCGACTTCCTTCATCTCTTCTAGGCTCATACCAACAATCCCTTCAACAAAGCCAGGAATAAATCGGCCTTCCTTAATTTCTACCTGGAAGTCGCTAGCGCTGCCGCCTTCAAATTCCTCTAACTCACCCTCATCGTTTTTCGCCTTGCCCACAAAGTCAACAACGGTGACATCGCCTTCTTGAGCAGCTCTGTCTTCAATGGGAACCAGCGTAGACTGATTTTCTCTGTAGCTTTCTAGCGTTTCATCTACGCGCTCTTCATTAGGCTTAATTTCTTCAGCCTGAACAGAAAGACCTTTGTACTTATTTAAGGTGACTCGAGGTGGCACATCTACCGAAGCTGAGATTGTAAAGGACTCGCCAGGGGTGTACTCGCCCAGTAGCTTCTCAAAGTCAGAAACAAGCTGATAGTTGCCCAGCGCGTCTATCTCTTCCTGCTTAATAGCCTTTTCAATGACTGTTTGCAGCATGTCTTCTAGGGCAGCGGCCTTGAGCTGTAGCGTACCAATCCGCTGAATCAAAATTTGGCGAGGGACCTTGCCCTTACGAAAGCCAGGAATATTTGCCGACTTCATGTAGTCGCGCAGCACTTTTTCGTAGCCCTGCTTGGACAGTTCGGCCGGAACTTCAATCTACAATCCGACATGGCTATCGCGCAGATTTAGCTGGGTGACATTCATGTATACGATTCGATAAAGAAATACATTGGTTGGCAAATAAACAGCTCATGCAGCGCCCACACAAGACAGCGCAGCAATCGCAGTTAGTAATCATACACCCGATTATATTGATTCTGAAGAAACTTAAATTCATCGTCAGCACCCACCGTCCTCAGTGCTGAAAATACACACAAAATACCGAGCCCAGCACCCGATACATCAAGACAATCCAAAACGCTGTTTCACTTAAGGTATATTGGTTACAGCATTTATTTATGCCTGCTGAGCCCAGCTATTTTTCTACAGATAGACTGAAATCCACTACACAACTATTTGTAAAGCGTTGCCAGCAAACACCGAGGGTTTAATAGGAAGCTGTAAAAAGTCACACCATCAGCTTTCGTTAAATGCACGCAGCTTTTCACTTCATATAAGATCTCACCACCAAAATTATTTAGGATAAAGGAGGATATTGGCTTGCCTAACTCTTATAACGTAGCCATCTTAGGCGCCACTGGCGCAGTCGGCACAGAGCTACTGCAGCTATTAGAGGAACGCGACTTTCCACTCAGCTCGCTCAAACTGCTGGCCTCTCCACGCTCCGCAGGAAGCCAAATAGCGTTCAAGGGCCGCAGTATAACGGTCGATGCTGCTAGCAAAGAAGCCTTTACAGGCGTTGACATCGTGCTGGCTTCCGCTGGCGGCTCTACATCCAAAAAGTGGGCAAAGGATATTGTTGACGCAGGCGCGCTGATGATTGACAACTCCAGTGCCTTTAGGATGGATGAGTCTGTGCCATTGGTAGTACCGGAGGTGAATCCAAGCGCGGCTGAAGCGCACCGGGGCATTATTGCGAATCCAAACTGCACTACTATTTTGATGAGTGTGGCGATTTGGCCCCTGCATCAGCTGCAGCCAATTCAGCGCATTGTGGTGGCGACCTATCAGTCTGCTAGTGGAGCAGGCGCTAGGGCAATGGAAGAAGTTAAGCAGCAAACCAAAGCCATCCTTGCCGGAGAGGAGCCGCCCACTGAGAGCTTCCCTTACCCGCTGGCATTCAATCTATTTCCTCATAACACGCCGCTAAATGAGCAGGGCTACTGCGAGGAAGAGATGAAAATGGTGAACGAAACTCGCAAAATATTCGGTGAGTCGGCGCTGAGAGTCTCTGCAACCTGTATTCGGGTACCCGTCCTGCGGGCGCACTCTGAGGCTATTAACCTAGAGTTCGCTCAGCCGTTTGATCTTGAAAAAGCCAGAACCGCTATTAAGGATGCAGCTGGCGTGGAACTAGTTGAAGACTGGCAGGCTAACTATTTCCCTATGCCGATGGATGCCAGCGGGAAAGACAACGTCCTAGTAGGACGCATTCGTCAGGACATTTCGAACCCAACAGGTGTGGAGCTGTGGCTCAGTGGCGACCAAATTCGTAAAGGGGCAGCGCTCAATGCGGTGCAGATTGCTGAACTGGTGGTGGCAAAACGCTGGCTAAAATCTCCTGTCGCGGCCTATTTTTTTGCTGAAGCCAAGGTATTTGGCGGCTAAATGGCTGAAAGAACACGAACATAAGCGTCACATTAAAGCATCACATTAACGGAACTAAGTATGACTGAGACCTCAGCTGAAACCTCAGCGAATGGCCATCAGGAGCAACCCCGATTCGGACGGGTGCTCACAGCTATGGCCACGCCCTTTGGCGCAAACGGCGAAGTGAATTACCCTGTCGCTGAAAAGTTTGCTAGTCACTTGGCAGACCATGGAACAGACACTATCGTAGTGTGCGGCACTACTGGCGAATCGCCCTCGCTCACCTGGGACGAGGAGTATGCGCTGTTCAAATCGGTCCAGCAAGCCGTGAAGGGTAGAGCAAAAGTGCTGGCAGGTACGGGTTCTAACAGTACGCAGGAGGCGATTGAGGCCACTCAAAAGGCTTATAAGCTGGGGCTAGATGGGTCTTTGCAGGTGGTGCCCTACTACAACAAGCCGCCACAGGAAGGATTGTATGGTCACTTTAGTGCGATCGCACACGCCATACCCGACTTACCGATCATGCTCTACAATGTGCCTGGACGCACAAGTTGCAACTTAGCAGCAGAAACGGCGATTCGATTAGCTGATATACCAAACGTGGTTGCTATTAAGGAAGCAAGTGGGAACCTTGATCAGGTCAGTCAGATTAGTCGACACAGTCCATCGGGCTTTGAGATATACTCCGGAGACGACTCCCTTACCCTGCCAATGCTGTCAGTAGGGGCTGTGGGCGTTGTTAGCGTAGCGAGTCATTTAGTCGGCGATCGGCTACAGCAAATGGTCTTGGCCTTCGAAGCTGGCAAAGTAAAAGAAGCAGCCGCTATTCACTTAGAGCTATTTCCACTATTCAAAGCTTTGTTCTCAGTGACTAGCCCAATTCCACTAAAAGCGGCTCTGGCACTCCAGGGATGGGACATTGGCAGCTGCCGTCTACCGCTGTGTGATAGCTCTAGCGAACTACAGCAGCAGATGAAATCCACACTGACTGAAATGGGTTTGCTATAAGATCATTAAGGCAGACAGCTCAGAAGCAAGTAATCAGATTTTAGAGAATCTCGGACGCATCGATAGTCAAAACGACACTAGTCAAAACAACACATAGTCACGCTCACGGGCCCTTGCCAGCAGCAAATCTTTCTAATCGTCTCTAAACAGTCAGTTCAAATATTTTCGGAATAACCGCTCTCACAAAACTGAAGTTTCAAACAATAGCGCAACGCTATCAGCAGTATTTAGGCAAGCAGGCACTGCGTTACCAAGCACGCGACTACAGGAAAACCCACGCGACTTGGCATAAAACGCGCACGTAAATGCAACGCCACTCCAGCATTGATGGCATCGTACGCAGCATTAACGGCACCCATCTTTAGACAGATTTTCATCAGCATTCAATTTATCGTTCAACAAAGGAAACTACATGAGTAGAAGACCCAGCAGTAAGAAGACAAACACAGACACAAACACGCTAAAAATCATTCCACTAGGTGGACTCCACGAGATTGGGAAAAACACCTGCGTCTTTGAATACGGCGACGAAATCGTCTTACTAGATGCCGGACTTTCTTTCCCCACCGAAGGCATGCACGGCGTCAACATCGTGCTACCAGACATTACCTACCTCAAGGAAAACCAGCACAAAATCAAAGGGATGATCGTCACCCATGGTCATGAAGACCACATTGGCGGCATTGCCTTTCACCTCAAGCAGTTTAATATTCCAGTCATCCACGGCCCTAGGCTAGCGATGGCCCTACTGCAAGGAAAGCTCGAAGAAGCTGGCGTACTCAATCGCACAGAGCTGCATACCGTGGGCCCACGCGACACTGTACAGTTTGGCAAGCACTTCAGCGCACAGTACATTCGCAATACGCACTCCATGGCCGACAGCTTCACCATGGCGATCAAAACGCCCGTGGGCACTATCATTCACAGCGGCGACTTCAAGGTAGACCATACCCCTGTCGACGGCGAAATTTTTGACTTTCAAAAGATAGCGGAATACGGCGAAGAAGGCGTATTGTGCCTCATCAGCGACTCTACAAATGCTGAGATCCCAGGCAACACACCTTCAGAGCGAGCGGTTTTTCCTAACCTAGATAGAGAATTTAGCAATGCCAAGGGGCGACTGTTTGTCACCACGTTTGCCTCCTCTGTGCACCGTGTCAGCATGCTGCTAGAACTCGCACAAAAGCACAAGCGCTCCGTATTCATCGTGGGCCGCTCCATGCTCAACGTAATTTCTCATGCCAGAAATTTGGGCTACATCAAGTGCCCAGACAACCTGTTCAAGCCGCTCAACCAGCTCAAGCAGTGCCCAGATGGCCAAGCAATGATCTTGACCACGGGTTCTCAAGGTGAGCCAATGGCCGCGCTTACACGGATTGCAAACAAGTCACACCGTCAAATCCGTATACAAGACGGCGATACGGTGATCTTTTCCTCTAACCCCATTCCTGGCAACACCATCAGCGTCGTGAACACTATCGACAAACTGATGCAGCAGGGTGCAAACGTTGTCTACGGCAAGGCCAAAGGCCTACACGTATCTGGCCATGGCTATCAGGAAGATCACAAGCTGATGCTGGCACTTACAAAGCCTAAGTTCTTTATTCCTGTGCACGGTGAGCACAGAATGTTGGTAAAGCATGCTGAAATGGCTCAGCAGATTGGTGTGGAAAAGGAAAATGTCGCCATCGTTAACAATGGCGACGTGATTAAGATTACGCCTGAGAGTATCAAGGTAGACGGCAGAGTTACTTCTGGTATTGCGCTAGTAGATGCTTCACGCACAGGGATTGTAGAGCGGACCGTACTCAAAGAACGGCAGCAGCTGGCTGAAGACGGCATCATTACGATTTCGGCGACGGTTGATGCTTCTGGCAAGTTGCTGGGTGATCCTACGATTAATTTGCGAGGCGTTGTGTCTGTACACAGCCTGGAGAAGTGGCAGAGTGGAATTGTGCCGGTAGTGAAGAAGTCATTGGCTACTCGGTGGAAGGAAGTGCTGAGCGATGCTGATAGTGGTAAGCCCACAGTGAACTGGGATGGGTTGCGATCGCGCCTTGAAGAAGACGCCCGCCGATTTGTTCGTCGTGAGCTGCCCAAGCAGTATCCTGTCACCGTCCTAATGCTTCAGCATGTCGGCGCTGCATCCAGCAAACCTAGCAAGAAGGGTGATTCTGTCACAGCAGACAGTGACAATAAGGATGACAAGAAACCAGTTCTCGCAGGTCGCCGTCGTCGATCGCTGTCGACGGCTTCTGCGTCCTAACTCCCTGCGTTCTATATAGATGTCTAGCTCATCCCGCTAAATGATATCTACGCTGTAGCCCTACGGTTCGGTCGATTTCCATCACCGCACTGTAGGGCTTTTTAGTTCGAGCCTTCCAAGATCAAAAAAGGCACAGATGTGTACAAATAGCTGCCGTCAAATCAACACATATTAATTTTTTATATATAAAGAGTACATAAACGCACGGCTGGCGTTATAATACTGCCACGGAGTAGCCGAGAAGAAGTAGGCAAAGCTTTTTGATGGACATTAGCCATCATTCTGCGCTAGCTGCAGTGTTAAGCTTTCAGCGACATTTCACACCTGTTTTCTCTTGTCCCAACCAAGCGACAATAGCGTTTCGCTAAACGAAGCAAAAGAACACTTCCAAGCTCTCGCAGTCTTAACCGCCTTACTTTCTCATTTACTATCTACGTGGAGCTCTGTCGCTTTGTGCAACGGCTCTATGCAGCATAGAAGGGCAGCGTCTTGAAGCTAGAGTTCGCAGCAGAACTCGAAAAAAGCGATTGCCCGAAGGTAGTACTGCCGACGAAATGACCAGCGTATCTGGCTGTTTAGACTCTACTTCTTAGCAGTTAGCAGAGCTTACGCGGTGACATCCAGTAGCAGCACAGAAAGCTGACCGTTTCAGCCAACCGCTTTCAAGTATGCATTCTTGCAAAATGCATATCTGTCATTGTTTTTTATCAAGGGGCCATGCCTAGCAGCCTTTAGACAGTACAAGATCGTTCCAATCAACCCTTTCTCGGTAGGTCGCATCTACAGCGACGCCGCTCCCTTAAAAGATACAGCTTTCCAACAACCTAGTTTTTTACAACTCACGGACCGTCAGTAGCTGAGCCTTAAAAGCAAAAGGCACACCCTGGCAGGCTTCGGAGGAATATTGAATGTCCAAGCAGATTGTCATTGCAGAACAGCATCGTATTGCTGCTGTTTTTTCAGAAGACCAGATACAAGAGATTATTGTTGCCACTGGCAGCCACCAAGTTGGAGATATTTATCTCGGCACGGTGGAGAACATATTGCCCGGCATTGACGCTTGTTTCGTCAATATTGGCGATGGCGATAAAAACGGATTTATGCACGTTTCTGACCTTGGGCCGTTAAAGCTCAAGCGTATGGCCAGCTCTATTACGGAACTGCTGGCACCTCAGCAAAAGGTACTCGTGCAAATCATGAAAGAGCCGACGGGGAACAAAGGCCCTCGGCTTACCGGCAAGGTCACGCTGCCGGGCAGATATTTGGTTTTGATGCCCTATGGCAGAGGGGTAAACCTATCTCGCCGCATTCGCAATGAAACAGAACGCAACCGATTGCGCGCGCTGGGAATTTTGGTAAAGCCTGCGGGTACAGGACTTCTTATTAGAACAGAAGCAGAAGGCGTATCAGAAGAAGCGATTATTGAAGATTTAGAATCGCTACAAAAGCGATGGGATGCCATCCAGCAAGAGGCTATGGCAACCCGGCCACCGTCTTTGCTCAACCGGGATGATGACTTTATTCAAAAGGTCCTGCGCGACGTTTATAACGACGACGTTAATCGCATCGTAACCGATACAGAGAGCGGCCTAGCACGCACTAAGAAGCATCTTACAAGCTGGAGTGATGGTCGGGTTCCGGCCAATATTCTGGTTGACTATCACAAAGAGTCAAATCACATTCTGGAGTATTTTCGGGTAAATGCGGCTATTCGAGAAGCCCTTAAGCCCAGAGTCGATCTTCCTTCTGGTGGATACATCATCATTGAACCAACAGAAGCGCTCACTGTTATTGACGTTAACTCCGGGTCGTTTACCCGCTCGGCAACGGCAAGAGAAACCGTACTATGGACGAACTGTGAGGCCGCCGTTGAAATTGCCCGTCAGCTAAGGTTACGCAACATTGCAGGTGTGATTGTTGTCGACTTTATTGACATGGAAGCCCGGCGCGACCAAATGCAGGTGCTAGAGCAGTTTGGCAAGGCCATCAGAGTTGACAAGTCGAGGCCCCAAATTTCGCAGCTTTCTGAGCTAGGCCTTGTAGAACTCACACGTAAGCGTCAGGGCCAAAATATATATGAGCTGTTCGGCAAAACCTGCCCAACCTGTGGTGGACTAGGCATCTTAGTCTCCCTACCTGGAGAAGAGCCAGACGCGGTAAGCCAGCTGGGCGCGGTGTCTTCTCGTCCGGGTGGTTACAGTTCTCCTTCGCAGAGTTATTCAAACCGACCTTCTGCGCGAGACTCACAAAGCAGCAGTCCTTTCTCCCAGTCAGACCCGCAGGAGCTGGACTTGCTCAATCATCCAAGCTATCAGGATAAGAATGGTAGAGGAGGTCGCCGTCGCCGTCGCCGTGGCTCGGAAGGTGCACCTTCTAGAGGTGGAAGATCAGGCTCTGCTTCGCCGGTCACAGTTGACCGGGGTGGAGATAGTAGAAGCGGTGATACGCGTAGGCGGCGTAGTAGCAACCGGGTAGATGAGCGCATTGAGAGAGAACGACTAGAAAGAGAAGGGATAAGAGAACCCCAAAAAGATTCTTCGAGGGAGCGCTCAAGAGATAGCCAGAGAGATAGCCAGAGAGACGTCCAAAATGACGTCAAGGCCTCTAACGGAACGGAAACTTCTGGTCGCGGCAAGCGCGTTCGCAACGCGAGACGTAAACCAGAGGAACCGCCGGAAATCGTTGCGGTTGAAATGCCCTTAGAAGAACAAAGGGTGTACGCCATGATGGGTATTTCTCCTTTGGTATTTGGCGAGCAAACCGTTGAAAATCCCCAGAATGCCGTTATTTCTGTTGTTCTTCCGGGTGAGGCAGAAGCCTTTGTGGCTAAGGCTAAGGCCGATGCTGAAGAGAAAAGGGCAAACAAACGGATTATTGAAACGCCGCTACATGTGAAAACTGACGCTGACGAGGCGGACAGTGGAGATACAGAAGAAGAAAATGATGCATCTGAGTCACCAGTAAATGAGTCTGTAGAAGATCAGGCAGCGGATGATACGGAAAGCACGGCGGCTCCTGTCAGGAGACGAAGACGCTCAAAGTCTTCTGCTTCGAAGGTTGAGGCAGCCCCAGCGGAGGAGACAGCTACAGTCGCTGCGCCTATCAAGAAATCGGAAAAGGCTAATGAAAAAGTTGCAGAACCTGTGGCTTCGTCATCAGACAAGACGGATGATGATGCGGATAGTATGCAAGAGAAAGTTGTGCGTCGGCGTCGGCGCCGGTCTTCGGCTAGCTAATGATTGCAGGTGTTGATGAGGTGGGTCGGGGGGCTTTATTTGGGCCTGTGGTG
>ERZ1740070.2552-NODE-2552-length-10425-cov-4.500771_pt1 | contig 10425 bp, 11 predicted proteins | sample MGYA00581734_ERZ1740070 | MGnify/ENA primary metagenome ERZ1740070 (study PRJEB43018, sample SAMN04849744) | marine metagenome | isolation source: floating plastic debris | place: Pacific Ocean | collected 2008-09-01 | study: EMG produced TPA metagenomics... | reverse complement strand
GGCCCCCGGACGTTTCACCGCGATACCTTCGGCCAGCGTGTCTCCGCCACACGGGTGATCGGTGCCCTTGATTGCGGCGTACATGCTGGGAAACAGCTCGGCCTGAACTCCGATCACCTCGATATCGGGATTGGTCGCGCGCGCGACTGTCGCCATCCCGCTGATCAACCCGCCCCCACCGATGGGCGTGACGATGCAATCAAGATCCGGTTTGGCTTCGAGCATTTCGAGAGCAACCGTCCCCTGCCCTGCGGCGATTTGCGGGTCGTCAAAGGGGTGCACGAAGGTCAGCCCGCGCTCCACTTCCAACTCGCGCGCGTGGGCTGCGGCGTCATCAAAGGCTTCACCAAACAGCACCACGCTACCGCCCACGCTGTCGGTCTGCATAACCTTTACCGTTGGCGTGGTGCTGGGCATCACGATCGTGACCGGAACGCCCAGACGCGTGCCGTGATAGGAAAGGCCTTGGCTGTGATTGCCCGCAGACGCTGCAATAACCCCGCGCTGTTTTTGCTCATCGCTAAGCTGCAGCAAGGCGTTGAGCGCCCCGCGTTCTTTGTAGGCGGCGGTGAACTGCAGGTTTTCAAATTTCAGCCAGATATCGGCTCCGGTGATCTCGGACAGCGTGATCGAGCGCATCATCGGCGTCTTGACCACCGAGCCCTCAATCCGAGCCGCGGCGGCGTGAACATCGTCGATAGTGAGATCAGCGGGCGTCGATATAGCGGTCTGGTCTGTCATAGCCCTTGCGCTCCTAGGCTGAGCGCACCCCGAGGGCAATGAAGGATGCCTTGGTCCTTGCGATAGCTGCAATTGGCAATCGCGCTTTGAGGCTTTAGGCCCTGCCGCATGAGCACAAGTCAAAACGTAGCCTTTATCGGCCTTGGTGTGATGGGCGGACCGATGGCCGGCCACCTCGCGCGGGCTGGACACAGCGTCACCGTCTGGAACCGATCCCCCGAACGCGCCGCAAAGTGGCGAGACGCATGGGCGCAGGAAGGACTTGCTCTTGCCTTTGCCGACATACCTAAGAACGCCGCCGAAGAGGCAGAAACTATGTTCATCTGCGTTGGCAATGACGAGGATTTAGAAGAAGTCGCGCTTGGAGAAGGCGGCGTTCTGGCCGGGCTTTCCAAAGGTGGGCTGCTTGTCGATCACACGACCACATCGGCCAATATGGCTCGCCGCGTGGGGGCGATATGCGCGCAACGCGGACTGGATTTTATCGACGCCCCCGTCAGCGGCGGGCAAGCGGGCGCGGAGAATGGGCAGCTTGCGATCATGTGCGGCGGCACCGACGAAGCCATGCTCCGCGCCGAACCGGTGATGCAGGCCTACGCCAAATCCATTGTTCACGTTGGTCCTGTGGGTGCCGGGCAAACGGCTAAAATGGCCAATCAAATGTGCATTGCGGGCGTTCTGGGTGGGCTGTCGGAGGCCATCCGGCTGGCGCAGGGCGCCGGGCTCGACCTCGACAAGACATACGAAGCCATTTCGGGCGGAGCCGCGCAAAGCTGGCAGATGGACAATCGCTGGGCGACGATGACCAGCGACACATTCGATTTTGGCTTTGCCATCGACTGGATGCGCAAGGATCTGGGCTACGCGCTCGATGAGGCCAAGCGTCTCGGTCTCTCTTCACCGATTGCGGCGCTGGTCGATCAATTCTACGCGGATGTGCAGGCGGCGGGCGGCGGGCGATCCGACACCAGCGCGCTTATCACCCGGCTTCCCAAATCCTCGTCGTGAGTGGTTGCGTTATGAAAGCCTTTTTGGAAATCGCTGCCACATTGGTGCTGCTCGGTTTCACAAGCCCGCTGCTTGCCGACACGCTGGTCGACAACGTCGAAGGGATCACCATCGACGAAAATGGCGAGCTTATGCGCTTCACAGGGCTGGTGTTCGACGAGCGCGGCGTCATAACGGATGTCCTCGCGCGCGGCGACGAGCGGCCCGACACCGACTTTGGCGTGGATGGCGAAGGGCGCGTCATGCTGCCGGGCATGATTGACGCCCATGTCCACGTTATGGGGCTGGGCTTTGGTCAGCTTACGCTTGATCTGTCCGATACCACGTCGCTGGACGAGGCGTTGGCCAAGATCAGGCAATTCGCCGCCGACAATCCGGCGCGCCCGTGGATTCTGGGCCGCGGCTGGAACCAGGAGAAGTGGGGCCTTGGCCGCTTTCCCACCGCCGCCGAGCTCGACAGCGCTGTCGCCGACCGTCCCGTGCTGCTGGAACGGGCAGACAGCCACGCCGATTGGGCCAACAGCCGCGCTATGGAGCTTGCGGGCGCCGGGCCGGACACCAGCGACGTCGAAGGCGGACAGGTCATTCGCGGCGCCAGCGGCGCGCCCACCGGCGTGTTTGTCGACGCGGCGCGCGCTTTGGTTCAGGCCAGCGTGCCCAAAGCGCGCCCGGGCGACCGCGACGCGGCGTTTGCCGCCGCGCAGGAAAAGTTCTTAGAGTACGGGGTCACATCGGTCGCCGACATGCGAACAACCATGGCCGACTGGCAGACCTTCCGCCGGGCTGGCGATAGGGGGCAATTGAAGATCCGTATCGTATCATACGCGGTGGATACCGAGACGATGGAACTGATCGGCGGCCCCGGTCCGACACCGTGGCTGTACGACGACCGATTGCGGCTCAACGGCATCAAGCTTTTCGTCGATGGCGCGCTGGGATCGCGCGGCGCGCTTCTGTTGAAGCCCTACGAGGACAAGATGGACTCGCTGGGCGTCCCGCTTCTCAGTTCCACCGAGTTGCGCAATCTGATGAGCCGCGCCGCGCTCGACAATTTCCAGACGGCTATTCACGCGATTGGCGACGCGGCAAACCGCGATGTGCTGATGGCGATTGATGAGCTCTCGCAGGTCTATACGGGTGATCGGCGGTGGCGTGTCGAACACGCGCAGATCGTCGACCCGGCTGACTTGGAGCGCTTTGGTCGCCACGGTACTATCGCTTCAATGCAGCCGCTTCACCAAACCTCGGACATGCATATGGCGGAGGCGCGGCTGGGCGAGGATCGTCTGATCGGCGCTTACGCCTGGCGCAGCATTCTGAAAGCGGGTGGCCGGTTGGCCTTTGGCTCGGACACACCGGTTGAACCCGCTGATCCCTTTGCCGGTCTCGCTGTGGCGATCAGCCGCACAGACGAGAACGGCCAGCCTTTTGGCGGCTGGCGCGCGCAAGAAGTGGTGAGTCGCACCGAGGCGCTCAAAGCCTTCACAGCAGACGCCGCGTTCGCCGGATTCGCTGAGGGGAAATACGGACGTCTAATCCCCGGAGAGCGCGCCGACTTTCTCATCGTCGACCGCGATCCCTTTCTCTCATCCCCGCAAGAAATCCGGGAAACTCAAATTGATGAGGTCTGGATTGGCGGTCGCAAGGTACGCGAGAATTGAGCGAAAGCGGGCGCCATTGATCGATTACGTAGTGTTACGTATCCGCTTGAAACTAGGCACCTTTTCATGGTTTGGTCATTTCAACACCGCAAAGCCTTGCCACCGATATCCTGCCAGGTCTGGCCGTTCTTTGGTCTGATCGCACACCAAAGAGCCCATAGGAGACGACACATGAAGATCCGCACCCTCACCATAGCCACCGCTGCCCTTTCGCTGATTGCCGCCCCGGCGATCGCACAAGCCGACTTTTCGCTCTCAAGCGCGCCCACAGAGGGCGAAAGCAAGCTTGCGGCTCCGGGTATCCTTCTTGGCGTTCTTGGCGCAGCCGCTGTCGCAGCGGGCGCTGTCGTAGCGACAAGCGGCGATGACGACAATTCGGTCAGCGGCTGACTCCCGTCGCCCTCACAAAAAACGAAAAGGGCCCCGCAGTCGGGGCCTTTTTTCGTGTGCGGCCAACCACGCGCTAATGCCCTCGCGGCTATGGAGACGGAGGGGTGGTGGCTTTGTCCTGATTGGCTTGTGACGTCGGCTTACCCGCGCCCGCATCGCCCTCTTCCTTCTCGGATTTCCCTTTGCTGTCCTGCAAACGCATAAGCAGCAAGGAGCCTTCAAACAGCAGCAAAAGAGGGACAGCCAGAATAACCTGGCTTCCCGGATCGGGAGGTGTCACGATAGCGGCAAGCGCCACCACCCCCACAATCACATAGCGCCGCGCTCCAACCAGCTGTTCGCGCGTTACGATGCCCGCGCGGTGGAGCAGCATCAGCAAGACTGGCAGCAGAAACGTAAGCCCAAAAGCCAGAATGAACTGCATGACCGTGTTCAGGTAATCGCCAACCGAAGGCAGCGCCTGAATCTCTAGCCCGCCTGTTTCTCCGCCAAAGCCCAGGAAAAACAAGAAGGCGATCGGCATCACCACAAAATAAGCCAGCGCGGCTCCACTCAAAAACAGGACCGGGGTCGCGATCAGGAACGGCAGAAAAGCCTTCTTCTCATTCGCGTACAGTCCCGGAGCCACAAAAGCCCAAAGCTGGTTCGCGATGACCGGGAAACTCACCATGAACCCGGCGAATAACGCGACCTTCAACTCTACGAAAAAGACCTCGGGCAGCTTGGTGAAGATCAGCTGCCCCTCGCCATCGGGAAAGGCTTCGCGAAGCGGATGGATCAGGAATCCGAAAATCGGATCAACGAAATACAGGCACACGCCAAAGGCAACGATAAGCGCGAGGATCGACCTCATCAGACGGGTGCGCAGCTCAACCAGGTGATCAAGCAGCGGAGCCTTGCTTTCGTCAATGTCTTTGATCTCAAACGCCACGGCCCGCCTCGTTACGCCTTATCCGCTGTGTCAGCGGGAGGGGACGGCGCCTCAGCCGGCTTTGCTGGCGTGTCCAGAGCCGGTGTGTCCGTGGGTGGCGGGCCTTCCATTGTGGGCGTGGCGGCGTTGGTTTCCACCGCTTCGCTGACCGCGCTTTCCGCGTTCGGGGCGGTCGGTGTGGGATGCTGGCGCATGATTTCCTCATTTCGCGCCTACCACTTCTTTTCCATGTCTTCCAGATCAGCCTCGCGCACCATCGCATCAATGCCGGTGCGAAAATGCGCCGAAACCTTGCGCACCTGCCCGATCCAGCGCCCCGCGGTGCGCATGGCGCCGGGCATGTCCTTGGGCCCGATCACGAGGACCGCCACGATCACGATCACCAGCAATTCAAGAGCGCCGATATCGAACATGGGTCGCGCGCTTGGGCGCTGCTCCTTGAGTGGTTGGCCTGTGCGTGTCGGCTCTCAAGAAAGAGCCGGAACACGCGCGCTTAGGCGGTATCGCCCGTGTCGCCCGACGGCGTCTTTTCGGCGGCTTTGGCTTCCTTGGCGGGCGCTTCAATCTGAGCGGTGGCGGCCGACGAACCGGAAGCGGTGTCTTCCACGTCTTCGTTCATGCCCTTCTTGAAGCTGGAAATGCCTTTGCCGAAATCGCCCATCATTTCCGAGATACGCCCGCGCCCGAAAAGGACGAGGACAACGACGGCGATGATCGCGATTTGCCAGACGCTAAGACCCATGGGGACACACTTTCCTTGGTTTGTTTGACACTAATATAGGGGCGAAAGCGCGCTTGCGCCAGTCAGACGGTCCAATCAAGTGAGGCGACTGGAAAATTCCTCGTCGTCTTCGGCCTCGCACCCGGCCTCACAATCGGCCTCTTCGTCGGGCTGTACCGCCGCGCTCATCGCGTCTTCAAGCGCCTCATCCACCGGATCCAGCAGGCCCGCTGCGCGCAATTCGTCGATACCCGGCAAATCGCGGCGCGAGCCGAGGCCGAAGTGATCGAGGAATTCCGGCGTCGTGGCGTAAATAACCGGGCGACCTGGCACCTCACGCCTTCCCGCCAGCTTGATCCACCCCGCTTCGAGCAGCACGTCGAGCGTGCCTTTGGCGGTTTGCACCCCGCGGATCGATTCGATCTCGGCCCGGCTAACCGGCTCGTGATAGGCGATGATGGCAAGCACTTCGGTCGCCGCGCGGCTGAGGCGGCGGACCTGTTCGCGTTCGCGCCGCAAAAGGTGCGCCTGATCGGACGCGGTCTCAAAATGCCAGCGCTTGCCGCGTTCAACGACCCGCACACCGCGGTCTGAGTAATGCTCCACCAACGCGCGCAGACCATCGCGCACCGCGCTGATGGAGAGGCCTCCAAGATGGCTGGCGAGCTGCTCAACCGTCATTGGTTCGTCAGACGCAAACAAGGTGGCCTCCAGGGCGTTTTCAGTTTCGTCAGCAGTGCGCTCTGGCGCGGCCTCTTCGGGCGCAATCGGCTCCTCAGTCGCTTCGCTCATGACGCGGCCACCGGTTTCACGCTTTCCTTCAGACGCCGAATGCGTAGCGGCTCAAACGCGCCGTCCTGCGCAATCTCAGCCCGTCCCAAACGCGCCAGTTCAAGGGCCGCTACAAAGCTGGAGGCGAGCGCAGATTTGCGCAATTCCGCGATAGCGTGCGGGGGCAGGAAGTCGCGGATCTCCATCCACTCAACCGTAACGCCCAGCATCGAAGACACCCGATCGAGCGCGCTGTCGAGCGTCATGACAGGACGATCGGCCACATGATAGATGCGCGGCGCGGTGCGCGCTTTGACCTGACCATAGGCCTGGATCAGCGAATAGGCATCGGACTTCCATAGAGTCTTGCGATTAATCCGCAGGCCTTCCGGGTTTCCTCGCAGAAAGATGTCGCGCCCGATTCGATCACGCCCCATCAGACGCGCCGCGGCCTCGCGCATGGCGCCAAGGCGTTGAAGCCGCAATTGCAGGCGCAGCGCCAATTCTTCCGGACTGGGGTCCTCTTGCTCATCCTTGGGCAAGAGCAGCGCGGATTTGAGGTAGGCGAGCCACGCCGCCATGACGAGGTAGTCAGCGGCCACTTCCAGCTTCAGATTGCTCGCGCGCTCGATATAGCCCAAATACTGGTCCACCAGCGCAAGGATGGAAATCTGCCGCAGATCAACCTTTTGACGCCGCGCCAGATCAAGCAGCAAGTCCAACGGGCCTTCCCAACCGTCGAGTTCAAGGTAGAGCTTATCGCCTGCCGGCTTAGCAGGGCCTTGCTCGTCCCATCCCTCAACCGTCGGCTCATCGCGCCCAGCCGCATCGCCTGTGAGCATAAAGCCGTCGCTGGCCGATACCTCGTCGGCCTTTACCGCAGCGCCTTCGGTTTCGACCTCTTGCGCCACTTCCGCCTGGGTCTCTTCCTCGCGCCCGATCATGCGGCCTCCCCGGTCGCTTGGCCAAAAGATCGGCTTGCTGTTCTGGCATCGCTTCGGTGATCTGAGTTCCTCCTAAAGCGGCGTCCAAGCGTTTCGCCACAGAGTCGGACATAGGCGCCAGAGTTTCGCAAATGCCCTGCATATCGTCCATCTTGGCCCAACAATTCAGCACGATATCGCAGCCCGCCTCGATAGCCCGCGCCGAACGTTCAGGGATCGTGCCGTCCAGAGCTTCCATGTCGATGTCGTCGGTCAAAAGCAGACCGTCAAAGCCAATTGCGCCGCGGATGATGTCATCAATGATGGTATGCGACAAAGTCGCAGGGTTGTCCGCATCCCAGACGGGAAAAATCAGGTGACCCGTCATCCCGATCTTGGCTGAGTTCAGCGCTCGAAATGGGGCGATATCGTCCTGAAGCTCGTCTTTGCTGGCATGGACGGTGGGCACTTCCTTGTGGGTATCAACCAGACTGCGGCCGTGGCCCGGCATATGCTTGATACAACCAGTCACCCCGCCGCGTTCAAGACCATCAAGGATGGCGCGGCCCAGCGCGGCGATCTGCATTGGTTCAGAGCCAAGAGCGCGATCCCCGATCACGTCGTGCGCACCCGGCTGGCGCAGGTCGAGCGGGGGGTGATAGGTCACCGTGATGCCCATCGCCGCCAGTTCCAACGCCATCGCTTCGGCTCCGGCGCGCGCGGCCTCAATCGCGCTCACAGGCGCTGTGGCGTAGAGCCGGTCAAACGCTTCGCCCGCTGGATAGGAAGACCAATGCGGTGGGCGAAGGCGCGCCACGCGTCCGCCTTCCTGATCCATGGAAACCAAAAGCCGTTCGCGCCCGTGGATCGAGCGCAGATCATCGGTCAGCGCGCGCAGCTGGTCCGGTGTCTCGCAGTTGCGACCAAACAGAATATAGCCCGCCGGATCCGCCTCTTTGAAAAAGGCGCGTTCGTCGGCGGTCAGGACCGGACCAGAACATCCAAATATAGCAGGCGTCATACGAGGAATTTTGCAGCCACAGGCAGCTGGGGCAAGCGCGGTAACCACTCGAAAGGCGCGAAAACAGGGGGAAAGGGGTGCAAAACCGGCTGGCGACAGCGCCCAAGCGCCCACCCGTGCAACGATTTACCCCCTCGATGCGTCTGAGTCGCGCCTACGAGAATCAGGATTTGACCTGGCAATCGAGCCCATCGGCTCTCAGCGCGCGGCACAAGGCGTTCGCTTCGGACAAGGTGGGCGCGACAGCCTGCAAGCGGAAAACAGGGCCCCGGTCGGCCTGCCCTTCCAGGATCCGCTGTTTGAACCCATTCAGCGCGGCGGTCTGGCGGCGCAGTTTGGTCCACCCTTCTTGGGCGCGCGCTCGCGAACTGAAAGCGCCGATTTGAACCCCAACACCGCCGGTGTCTGACGCCGCCGCTGTGGTGTTCGGCGCGCTTGGCTCAACGCCAGAAGTGGTCCCAGCGCCGCTGTTGGTGCTACGGCCAGAGCCAGTGCTCGCGACATCGCCGCCGATAGCCGGCATCGCGACACCCAAATCTTGGTCGCCCGACCCCGCTCCGGTGGAGTCCGCCAAGCGCCCGTCTGGCGCGCCGCCTTGCCCGACTTCAGGCGCGACATCGTTTGTCCCGGCAAACTCCTTGCCACCGGGATCAGCGGGGCGTTCTTTATAAGGGCCTTCCGGCGCTTCAATCAGGCTGCCATCGGCGATTTCAACCGGTCCGCGATCGTAGTTCGACAGAACATAGACGATGCCAACAAAGATCAGGCCAAGAACAGCCAGAATAGCGCCGAGCCCGACGATCTGCGAGGTGTCAAAACCGCCAGCGGCCTCGTCCTCCTCATCGGCCTCAAGCCAAGGCAGGCTCTCAGGCTCGACAAAGTCCATCGCTTCGCCGTCTTGTTCAATCTCTTCGTATTCGGCATCGATAATCACAAAAAAGCGACTCCCGCTGGGCCGTTGTGCGCGCGCTGCTCCGTCCTATGGACCCCAGCGATTACATCGAGTCAACCGCCTGCACGCCCAGCACTCTAAGCCCGTTGCGTAGGACTTGCCCGATCGCGTCGGCGAGGAAAAGCCTTGCCGCGGACAATCCGGCATCGTGTTCCAAGATGAACCGCTTCGATGTATCTTTATTTCCGGCCGTGTAGAAAGCGTGGAGGTCAGACGCGAGATCGTAGAGATAGAACGCGATCCGATGCGGCTCGCGCGCTCGGGCGGCGGCTTCCACTTCGCGCGGAAGCTGGGCCGCGCGCCGGATAAGGTCGATTTCATCATCGCTCAACCGGCTGATCTCGTCCGCATTCGGCGTAATGCCATGCTCATCCGCCGCCTTACGTAGGCTGCGCTGGATCCGCGCGTGCGCGTACTGCACATAGTAAACGGGGTTATCCTTGGACGCCTCGACCACCTTGGCGAAGTCAAACTCCATCTGCGCCTCGGGCTTGCGGGTCAGCATGGTGAAGCGCACCACGTCCTTGCCCACTTCCTCGACCATGTCGGCGATGGTGATGAAGTTGCCAGAGCGTTTGGACATCTTCACCGGCTCGCCAGCCCGCATCAGTTGCACCATCTGGACCAGCTTTACATCGAACGGGGTTGGCTTGCCCTTCCCTTCGGACAAGGCGGCCACGGCGGCCTTGATCCGCTTGACCGTGCCCGCGTGATCCGCGCCCCAGATGTCAATCAGTTCATCGGCCTTGTCCGCCTTTTGCATGTGATAGGCCAGATCGGCGCCAAAATAGGTCCATTTGCCGTCCGATTTCTTGATCGGCCGATCCTGATCATCGCCATATTTGGTCGAGCGGAACAGCGGCAGTTCCACCGGCTCCCAATCTTCAGGCGGGGCCTTGCCCTTGGGCGCTTCGAGCACACCGTCGTAGACCAAATCATGCTCGCGCAGCCAGGCCTCGGCCTCATCGGGCTTGCCAGCGTCATGCAACGCGGCTTCGGAGGCGAAGACATCGTGGTGGATGTTCAAGAGCGCCAGATCGGATTTGATAAGGTCCATCATCTTGGCAACCGCTTCGGTCCGAAACGTGGGCAGCCAATCGGCCTCATCCGCAGCCGCATGCTTGTCGCCAAATTGCTCGGCCAGCGCTTTGCCCACGGGCACCAGATAGCCGCCCGGGTAAAGCCCTTCGGGAATGGCGCCGATATCCTCGCCCAGCGCCTCGCGATACCTGAGATGTGCTGAACGCGCGAGCGTGTCGACCTGGCCGCCCGCGTCGTTGATGTAATATTCGCGGATCACATCGTG
>ERZ1740070.2550-NODE-2550-length-10426-cov-6.536978_pt1 | contig 10426 bp, 8 predicted proteins | sample MGYA00581734_ERZ1740070 | MGnify/ENA primary metagenome ERZ1740070 (study PRJEB43018, sample SAMN04849744) | marine metagenome | isolation source: floating plastic debris | place: Pacific Ocean | collected 2008-09-01 | study: EMG produced TPA metagenomics... | reverse complement strand
CTCATAACTCCTCTCCTAACTCATAACTCCTAACTCCTAACCCCTAACTCCTAACTCCTAACCCCTAACTCCTAACTCCTAACTATTCCCAACTACCAATACATTAATTAATTATTAAAAATGTTTCTAACCCAAACCGTTCCTCGTCAAAAAGAAATTATTGAAGTTTTATTCCGCAATGGCTGGGATTATATGCGAAGGCTGATTACTCTTGGTAAAGCCGACGAACCCCAACTTCCTCCTCCTGCGGTTTTAAAGAATATTTTGGTGGATTTGGGTCCGGTTTATATTAAGCTGGGTCAATTACTTTCTACTCGTCCGGATTTACTGAGTGCTTCTTACATCGACGAACTTTCAACTCTACAAGATGATGTCCCACCCGTTCCTTGGGCTGATGTAGAAATACTCATCCGCAAGCAGTTAACAGGACCCTTAGAAGAAAGTTTTGCCACAATTAATCCCGTACCTGTAGCAGCGGGTTCTATTGCTCAAACACACAAAGCTACTCTTGTCAGCGGTCAGGAAGTTGCAATGAAGGTGCAGCGTCCGGGAATAGGTCTGATTGTTGACCAAGATATTTCATTAATTCAAGGTATCGCTGAATTAGTAGCTCGTACTGAGTTTGGACAAGTCAATGATATTAAGGCGATCGCCGATGAATTTTGTAGCGCATTACAAGCAGAATTAGATTTTACCCGAGAAGCAGGTTTTACCGACCAGTTACGACGCAATTTATCCGAAGGTAGCTGGTTCGACCCTAAAGATATAGTAGTTGCCAAAATCTACTGGGAATTAACCTCGCCGAAATTAATGGTGATGGAATGGCTTGATGGTGCGCCGATTTTGTCGGCAACTATACCCAATGAAAATAATAAAGAAACGAATCAGGAAACAGAGCGTCAAAGAGTTACTAGCCTATTATTTGCTGTTTTCTGTCAGCAATTATATGTAGACGGTTTCTTTCATGCAGACCCCCATCCCGGCAATATATTTTATCTTGACGACGGTCGGGTTGCTTTGCTTGACTGCGGTATGGTCGGAAGACTCGACCCAAGAACCCAGCAAATATTAATAGAAATGCTGCTCGCGATTGTGGATTTAGATGCTCCTAGATGCGCTCAGTTGACTTTACAGCTATCGGGTGCATCCAAACCGGTGGACATGTCGCGTTTGGAAGCCGATTATGACCGAATGCTGCGAAAATATTTCAATCTCAGCTTAGCTCAGCTGAATTTTTCTGAGATTGTTTACGAAGTTTTTCAAGTTGCTCGTAACAACAACATCCGCTTACCCAGCAACATGGGACTCTACGCTAAAACCATCGCCAATTTAGAAGGATTAGCTAGAGGGTTCAACCCAGAAATAAATTTTATCGAAGAAATCAAACCTTTTTTAACAGACTTATTTCGCAAACAGCTAGTTGGGGATTCACCAGTTCGTTCTCTTTTGAGAACAGCACTGGATTTAAAAAGTCTTTCCTTACAATTCCCCCGTCAAATCGAATACTTCTTAGAGAAAGTAACAACAGAAACATTACAGTGGAATTTAACAGTCAAAGGTTTAGACAGTTTGCGCCGCACCACAGACGATGCAGCCAATAGGCTATCTTTCAGTATATTAGTAGGTTCCCTGATAATGGGTGCAGCAATTATTTCCACCAATGCTCAAACCGCCCAATTATCTTTAATTAGTAATATTCTATTTGCTGCTGCGAGTTTATTAGGACTGTGGTTGGTTGTTAGCATTTTGCGCTCGGGAAGATTGCGGTAATCAGTTAACAGTTAACAGTGAACAGTGAACAGTTAACAGTGAACAGTGAGGAGTTGAGAGTTAGGAGTTAGGAGTTAAGCTGTTGTGCATTTAAATTGTATATTCGGACGGGCAGGGATGCCCATCCTACAAGAACTTGACATTTTTGTTTATTTAATTTAGATGCGTTTTAACTTAAAAATACTTTATTTGCTTCCCACTCTCCCCACTCTTCCCCCTCTTCCCCCTCTCCCCCTCTAAAACTTTGACCTTTGACCTTTTAAAGCTTTAATCTGGTATATTATGCACCGTTTGAAATCAGAAATATGTCTATTATCATTGCTCAGGATTTGAGCAAAGTTTATCCAGTCGCTATTAAGGAACCGGGTATTAAAGGTACAGTCTCTCATTTCTTTCGCCGCAAGTACCGGGAAATTAAAGCTGTTAATAATGTTTCTTTTGAAATTGCACCTGGTGAGGTGGTTGGCTTTTTGGGAGCAAACGGTGCGGGAAAAACTACTACTCTCAAAATGCTGACTGGGTTAATTCACCCAAGTAGCGGTAATGTACGAGTCGCTAATAATATTCCGTTTCAACGTAAGGAACCTTTTTTACAGCAAATCACGCTGGTGATGGGACAAAAACAGCAGTTGTTATGGGATTTACCCGCTCTTGATTCTTTGAGAATTAATGCTGCTGTTTATAGTATTTCCGATAAGGAATTTCATCTTCGAGTGGGAGAGTTAACTGAAATGCTTTCGTTGGAAGGGAAATTAACTCAACCTGTAAGAAAAATGTCTTTGGGTGAACGGATGAAAGCTGAACTATTAGCTGCACTTTTGCATCGTCCCCAGGTATTATTTTTAGACGAACCAACTTTGGGTTTGGATGTCAACGCTCAAGTTAATGTCCGCGATTTTCTGAGGGAATACAATCAGCGCTATCAAGCAACTGTTTTATTAACCAGTCACTACATGGCCGATATTACAGCTTTGTGTAAGCGAGTGCTTTTGATTCACCAAGGAGAATTAATGTATGACGGTAGTTTAGATGGGTTGTTAGAACGGTTTGCTCCTTACCGAGTGATTAATGTGGAATTAGCGCAAGCTGTAGACTTAGTTCGATTGGAGACATTCGGAGAAGTGCAAGCCCATGACGGAAGAATGGTTGGTTTTATGATTCCTCAAGAAAAATTGACCAGTACTGTATCACGTATTTTATCTGAGCTAGAAGTAGTTGATTTGACTGTTACAGAACCACCCGTTGAAGAAGTTATTGGGAAGGTGTTTCAGTCGGGAGGGGTGAACAGCTAACAGTGAGCAGTGAACAGTGAACAGTTATCAATTAACATTTTAAATTTTGCAGTTGAAAATAGCAGTCTCATGCTTCTGGTTCATCTAGAGACTGATGTAATTGTGCAATAATATTTTGGGCTGATTGAGGTTGAAAATTGCCAGCACGAAAATCAGCTAAAGTTTTTTGAGCGTTTTCTGCTATTTCTGCTCGACGACTTTCATTATAGAGATGAGAAAGGACGGAAACAGTGTCGGATAACTTGATTAAATCAGTTACTAATGAAGAATTGATAACTGTTAACTGATAATTGATAATTGAAAAATGGATAAATTAAATTTCGACGTACAAACAGATTTACTCAAAGCAATTCAAGGAAAAGCTGATAGCGTTTATTTTGAAGGAAAAGGATTAAAGTTACAGGATATTAGTCTTTCTGAATTTGAAATAAAAACAGATAATATTGATATCAATCCTCTGAAAGTTGTATTTGGAGAAGTCGAATTAAATCAACCAATAAATGCAGAAACTAAAATAGTATTAAAAGAATCTGATATTAACCAAGCTTTAAAATTAGAATTTATTCGGGATTTGCTACATGAATTCTTGACATTTCATACAGAAGAATCGATTGTCAGCATTTATCCTAAAAATATCCAATTCCGTTTACCTGGAAATAGTAAAATAATCGTAGAAGGAGAAATAATTTTAGATTCAGGTCTAGAAAAGAAACCTTTAGATTTCAAAGCTGATGTGCGTTTGCAGTCTTTAGAAAAGCCAATTGTACTTGATGAGTTGAAATGCAATACTCCTGAAGGGATTGAATTAGAAATTATAGTTGCATTAATAGATAAAATATACAAGTTGCGAAAATCACCTTATTTTAAATTCAAAGATGTAGCCTTAAGAATTAATACTCTAGAAGTGCAACAAGGTAGTATAATATTGTTTGCTCAAGCTCATCTTCAACAAATACCTGAAAATATATCCTTTAGGTCGTCAAATTGATGAGATGTTTATATGACTGGGGTATGATGTAACTTTTTATCGGAATTATTAATATAAACTAATCAATATTCCATATCTAGAATTATTAACCATGCAACAGTATGATGTTGTAATAATCGGTGCAGGACATAATGGATTAGTTTGTGCTGCTTATTTATTGAAAGCTGGCTATAGCGTAGCATTATTAGAAAAGCGCTCGGTACCTGGTGGAGCAGCTACTACAGAAGAACTTTTACCGAAAGAAGCTCCGGGTTTTAAATTTAATTTGTGCGCTATTGATCACGAATTTATTCACCTCGGACCAGTAGTTGAAGAATTAGAGTTAGAAAAATATGGATTGGAATATTTAGATTGCGACCCAGTTGTATTTTGCCCCCATCCTGACGGAAAATATTTCTTGGGACATAAATCCTTGGAGAAAACTTGTGCGGAAATCGCTCGCTACTCTCAACGCGATGCTTTAAAATATAAGGAATTTACAGAATATTGGGAGCGTGCTTTGAGTGCAATGATTCCCATGTTTAACGCACCACCAAAGTCAATTTTAGATATTGCTGGTAACTACGATATTAGTAAAATAAAAGATTTATTTTCGGTAATTGGTTCTCCTTCCAAAACCCTGGACTTTGTACGCAATATGTTAGCGAGTGGGGAGGATATTCTTAATGAATGGTTTGATTCGGAATTTCTCAAAGCACCTTTAGCTAGACTTTGTGCGGAATTAGGTGCCCCACCTTCACAAAAAACTTTGGCAATTGGTGCGATAATGATGGCGATGCGTCACAATCCGGGAATGGCTAGACCTCGTGGTGGAACTGGTGGATTAACCAAAGCTTTAGTCAAATGCGTGAAGAGTAAAGGTGGAGATATTTTCACCGACCAACATGTAGAAAAAGTGTTGATTGATGATGGTAAAGCAGTTGGTGTTCGGGTTGCTGGTGGTAAGGAATATCGCGCAAAAGAAGCGGTAATTTCTAACATTGATGCACAAAGATTATTCATGCAAATGATTGATAAAAGCGATTCAGATGCAGCCGACCCAAACTTACATGAAAGATTAAAACGTCGTATTGTTAATAATAACGAAACTATTCTTAAAATTGACTTAGCATTAAACGAACCGCTACGTTTTGAACACCACGAACACAAAGACGAATATCTAGTTGGTTCAATATTAATTGCTGATTCAGTTCATCATGTAGAACAAGCTCATAGCTTATGTACCTTGGGTCAAATTCCCGATGATAATCCTTCAATGTATGCAGTTTTACCCAGCTATCGCGACCCTAGTTTAGCACCTCCAGGAAAGCATACTTTGTGGATTGAATTTTTTGCTCCTTATCAAATTAAAGATGCCAACGGTACTGGTTTAAATGGTACTGGTTGGACTGATGAATTGAAGAATAAAGTAGCAGATAGAGTCATAGATAAACTAGCTGATTATGCGCCAAACGTAAAAGATGCTACTATTGCTCGTGCTGTGGAGAGTCCTGCTGAATTAGGTGAAAGATTGGGTGCTTATAAGGGGAATTACTATCACATTGATATGACCTTAGATCAGATGATTTTCTTCCGTCCCTTACCCGAAATTGCAAATTACAAAACCCCGATTGAGCAGTTATATTTGACAGGTGCAGGGACTCATCCCGGTGGTTCAATTTCTGGAATGCCCGGACGTAATTGTGCTAGGGTATTTTTGCAGAATAAACAACCCATGCAGCAAGGTTTGAAGGATGCGAAAGAAACGATTACTTCTACTTTTGAATCGATGTTTAAGAAGTAAGGAAAAAAAAGGTTAGAGGTAAAATATGAAAGGTTAGAGTTTAGAGGTTAGAGCAAAGGTAATTACGTAGGTTGGGTTAGGCAGGAAAACTAATTTGAATTAATCAAGATAATTTTAATTCATCATGTCGTAACCCAACATTACGATTAAGAAACATTTGAAAGATAGTAATATATTGGAGACTACATTCCGTACCAAACCCATCATTTCTCATGTCTACATATATTTCCGAATCTTTAACAAATCAAATTTTAAATATCGATAAAAACCGTTGCTGCTATTGTTTAACAACTGAAGTAAATAGCAGAATACCTGGGGTTTGCTGAAAAAGCCACTTAATCTAAAATAGAACCCACAGAGCTTAACAATATTGGGTTTTGCGGCTTGAATTCTAAATTTAAGCGATGATTTTAGAAAAAAGTGCAAAGGTTTCTCACTTGTACACCACATAAGCTTGCACAAGAAAATGTCATCCTCGCTACAGATGACAAGCTACATGCAAAACTGATGCAATAGAAATAGCGTAGCTAATCCACGAGCATGACACAACAAGTTTTAGTTTTAGGGGGAAGAGGACGTATCGGTAATAGCGTGGCTGAAGATATTACTAAGCATACGCAAGCAGAAGTTACTGTTACCGGACGTAGAAGTTTAGAAAGTGAGAATAAAACCTCTTTTAAATATTTAGCTTTAGATTTAGCAGAAATAGAAAAGCTACGCGAAGCTATTTCTAATAGCGATATAGTGATTCATTGCGCTGGTCCTTTTCATTATCGAGATACTACGGTATTACAAATTTGCATTGAACAAGGTGTTAACTATGTAGATGTCAGCGACCATCGCTCCTATACGAGTAAAGTTTTAAAGCTTCACGAACAAGCAGTTGAAAAAGGTGTCACAGCGGTAATTAATACAGGCATTTTCCCCGGTATTTCTAATAGTATGGTGCGTCAGTGTGTGGAAAAGTTTGATGAACCAGAAAAAATTCATCTAAGCTATATTGTCTCGGGTTCGGGTGGTGCTGGGGTTACAGTAATGCGAACTACTTTTTTAGGTTTACAAAATCCCTTTGAAGCTTGGATAAATGGTAAGTGGGAAACAGTCAAACCCTACACCAATAGGGAAACTGTTAATTTTCCTCAGCCCTATGGAGAAAACGGTGTTTACTGGTTTGATATGCCAGAAACATTTACTTTACCAAAAGCTTTCCCCACAGTAAAAAGTGTAATAACTAAGTTTGGTTCGGTTCCAGATTTCTACAATCATTTAACTTGGATAGCGGCGAATATATTTCCTAAATCATGGATACAAAATTCCGGTGGTGTTGAGTTTCTATCTCAAGTTAGCCATTTCATGACTGATGTAACTGATAATTTTAGCGGTATTGGTGTAGCGATTCGCTCGGAAGTTAGAGGAATCAAAGATGGTCAAGCAAAAAGCTACTTCTCAACTTTAGCCCACGAAAACACCTCAGTAGCTGCTGGTTATGGTGCAGGAAGTATAGCTGAATTCTTGCTCGGGGGTAAATTGAAAAAACCAGGTGTTTATCCCGTGGAAGAAGCTTTGACAACTGACTTATTTGAAGAAGCAATGCAGTCTAGAGGCATGAAGGTTCATCAGCAATGGCTATAGAATTAGCTTAAGCAACAACAAGCAATAATATAAATCTATCTTAAGTATTATTCGGATAATCAAATCTAATCATACGGCTTACACTCTTACAAAGATGGAAAAAATATGTGATTATATCAACAATAAGAGAAACAAGAATCTCTCCCAAGAGAGAGAAATTAACAACTGCTTGCTGCATTTTCTTCACGGTTGAATTGGATAGCAGTAACCAGTTAAATTGAAATAGAGCCAGTAGAAAGGCGGTGATTATTACCCGCTTTAACTTGCCTCATCCATGTCATTAACTTACTGTATGGGTGTATTATGGTTTATTCAGCTTGTATAAAAGACAGGCATAAAAACTGTGTTTCTAGGTTCTTTTCTAAAAATATTAGTAATTACTTGAAAAATCGTTTATCTTTGTTTTCTGGAAATTCTGTTATCTTAATTGTTGATAGCGATGCTGATAACTTACTATTAACAAAACAAATAGTTAAGTTATTAGGGTTTAGTCCCATTACTGCCAAAGATGGAGAAAGTGCTTTAGAAATGATTGAACAATATCAGCCAGCGCTTGTATTGTTAGAGGTCATGTTACCTGAAATAGATGGTATTAATGTTGCTAAGCACTTACGCGAGAACAAAAATTTAGTTCCTGTAATTGCTCTTACAAGCTTACCTAGCGATATGTTTCGAGACCAAGCTTTGATGGCTGGTTGTAATGGATATATTGAAAAACCTTTCCAAATAGAGTATTTGGAAACTGCTATTAAGCAGCTTCTTTTTTTACCTTCTGCTACATTCAGCTATCAAAAATAGATTAATAAAGCCAACTAACTTTTTGATGTGCTAGTTTCAATTTTACTGGCAATATTTTTGTTATACCAATTCATAGATGGTGTTGCACTAATTCCATGAGCCATTACTGAAACAACAACGGTAGTGTAAGTTATCCAAGAAATTTGTTGTCCTAAATCTCCTTTTAATCCATTATCAAGAGCATAGGCAAGATAGTATAAAGAACCTACTCCACGAATGCCAAACCAGCCAAATATCCAACGCTTTTGAGAATAAAACTTTTGATGATGTGGATATATGGTTTTTTTGCCAATTGTACTTATAAAAACTCCTAAAGGTCTAATTAAAAAGAATAGTAAACATATTACTAGAATTGATTGCGATGCAAAATTTACCATTGGTTGATAAAGCAAAATTGTGCCTAATAACAAAATAGTTGCTATTTCTAAAAGCTTTTCAACTTGTTCGATAAATTCTAATTGTGCTAATGGCTTTTCTGAATTATGGTAACTTCTTTGCATCACTAAACCAGCTACAAATACTGCTAAAAATCCATAACCATTAACAACTTCTGTTAAAGAATAGGTGAGCAAAATAGCGCTTAGGGCTATAAAATCTTCCATTAAATCATCGACGGGGTGAAGTTCTTTAATCTTGTTCTCTAGCCAGACAATAGCTTTTGCAACTAAAAACCCCATAATAATTCCAGCACTAATTGCCCAAATTAAATCAATTCCGACCCAATCTTTAATCCAATTACCCCAATTATCATCTTTTAAAGCATAAATACCAAAATAAACGAAGGGAAAAGCTAGCGCATCGTTTAATCCTCCTTCGCTAGTCAAACCAAAACGTAATTCATCATTATCACTTGTATCTTTTAATTGAATAGCAGAGGCTAATACAGGGTCAGTTGGTGCTAAGATAGCTCCCAATAAAACTGCTGAACCCCAATCCATTTCCAGAAAGAACTTCCCAACCGCAGCAATTGAAAAAATTGAAATTGGCATTAAAATTCCTATGAACCGCAGGGTAGTATCCCAAGCTGCGAACTTGAAAGGACGAGAAATTTTTAAACCGCAGCCAAATACAGAAACAATTACTACAAATTCCGTTAATCTTTTGAGTAATTCAACATTAAATATACCTTCACGACGCAGTTCTACTAAACCAAAACCGTAAGGTCCGATGGTAATACCTACTATCAGATAAATAATAGCGTAGGAAAATGGCGAGCGCGAAATTAAACCGGAACCTAAAGTTACGAATAGTAAGAGTAAACCAACCACGAGCAGATTAAGAATATAAGTATCTACCATTAATTTTTTACTCCTGCTACTTTCACTTAATTCTGTAAGTTTAAAAGCGTTCCAAATAATTAAATATCTCCCACAGGTAGATTTACGCGAGATATTTTCTCTACCAATAGAGAACGCAAAAATCAAACCAACAGTAATTAAAAACAGTTAGTCTAATAAGATAATCATTAATTTAGTAACGGCAATGATACAGGTAAAAAAACCAAAAACTCCCAGATTTGTCCAATTGACTGAATGGATTTTAAACCCTTACAGATGATGGAAAAATCTGCCAAAACTTATGGAGACACTTTCAAATTATTTCTAGTTGGGAATAATCCAATGGTGTTTATCAGTCATCCTCAAAAGTTATTAGTGATTGAAAAATTGGTGAAGCCTTCGATGTTCGTAATTCCATGCAGGAAATTTCCCTCAGAGTTATCTTACAAGCAGTATTCGGACTTAATGAAGGGGAACGTTACAACGAAATAATAAGGAAGGAACAATATCAATTCAACACAAGATTTTTTCTCGAATCGCCACAAGTTTTAATTCCGAAACGGAACTCATAAACAAGAAACAATTATAGGAAATATCTCCAATAGCATAAATAAAGTTGTTTCAATCCCGTTTCCGGGATTCATAAATAAGAAACGTAAAAGAAAAATATCAAATAGTTTTTTCTTTAGATAGTTTCAATCCCGTTTCCGGGATTCATAAATAAGAAACAATGGACTGATGAACCAGATCGCGCTTATTGGATTGTTTCAATCCCGTTTCCGGGATTCATAAATAAGAAACAGTGAGAAGTTAGCGTATAAAGAATTAATACGATTGTTTCAATCCCCTTTCCGGGATTCATAAATAAGAAACATAGAGTTGCATG
>ERZ1740070.2549-NODE-2549-length-10429-cov-4.092539_pt1 | contig 10429 bp, 8 predicted proteins | sample MGYA00581734_ERZ1740070 | MGnify/ENA primary metagenome ERZ1740070 (study PRJEB43018, sample SAMN04849744) | marine metagenome | isolation source: floating plastic debris | place: Pacific Ocean | collected 2008-09-01 | study: EMG produced TPA metagenomics... | reverse complement strand
GTTGGTGTCATCGCTATAGAAACCAATTTGGCGTTTGTCGCTCGGGGTGATGCCATTGTTGCCATTGACACTGCCGCGCCAAATCACTGTAACTCCGATCGCGTTGCCCGTGTGACTGGCTTCAATCCGCGGGAAGCTCAGATTTGGAAACGCGGTCGAATAGCCGTTTTGATAATCCGCAGACGTATAACCGAACTCAAAGGAGACACGGTCGTTCTCAGTGATCATACGGTCGGCGACAACGAAACCCTGGATGCGCTCCTGCTCAGCGATCAGATCAAAGTTGGGTCCAAAATCGAACGCACAAAGTGTTCCAGCCGGTGAGTTTGGAATCACAACACCCGCTGGGTTATTAGGTCCTCCACAAGCCGGGTCAGCGTTAAACGTGCCCGGGATTGCTGTTGGAACAGTCGCGGAAGGCCCAAGGAGAAGGAACGAACCTGGATTTCCGAAGGTCGAGAATGTTTGGTTTGGAAAATCTGGACGATCCCGCAATTCTAGCGTTTCAACTTCATAGATCGAGAATGCTGCGACAACACCGCCAAGATCACCTTGCGTTCCAAAGATCCCTTGGAAATTTTGGGTGCTGTGGTCATCGCTTCGTCCGGTTTGCTGATAGTCGTACCGGAATTCGAGACCTTCAAAATCGTTGCGTGTCTTGAAGTTCACAACGCCTGCAACCGCGTCAGATCCATAAATGGCTGCGGCACCATCTTTCACCACTTCGATGTTACCGATCATGATTTGTGGAAGCAGCGTGTTCAGATCAACAAAAGTGTCACCGCGATTGGTCACCGCGCCGGATACGGTTTGACGACGACCATTCACAAGCACCAGTGTTGAACCAACACCCAACCCGCGAAGGTTGACGTTAGCTGTCCCCACGTTTTGGCCTTGGGTCAGCGCATCCGCTTGGTTTTCCGAGCCTGTATTGTAGGTGAGATTTCGAGCAAGTTCTGCATTGGTTAGAATGCCGGACGCGGTAAACGCATCTTGCCCAATATTGTCGATGGGATTGGCACTGTCGAATTGGTCAGTAATGTCACGTTTAATAAACGAGCCTGTTACGACCACTCGATCGAGTGTTTTCTCATCTTCGTCCGCTTCTTGGCCGAGCGCTGTGCCGCCCGCCATCATCATGGCTGCGAAAGACGCACCACAGATTAACTTTCTACCAAGCGTCATATATTCCTCCGTGAAAATTTATTCGATCCGCTCAAACGAATCGGAGCGTCCGTGTAGGTCACAATATTGTGATGTGTAAGATCAGAAAGTGACTAATTTTGCTGCACCGCAACACAAACACTGTGACAGCGATAGACATTATTGAAGCGCACGTTCGGCGTGGGCGAGAAATTAACGAATTCCTTGACCCCAACCGAAAAAATATCCTTTAGAGACCGCTATGTCCGTACCGATCGAGCAAATTTCTGTTAACTTCGCAGATGCAGCAATCCCTGCATCGTTTCCGAAACAGGTGTTGCGTTATCGCAACACAAGAATGTCGGTTGACGTCGCGTTGGACGGGCTCTCTGAGGCAGACTGGCTCCGTCACTTCGCCAGCTTTGAGCCCTTGCCGGGCAATCTTCAGACGCCTCTGGCGATGCGCTATCATGGGCATCAGTTTCACGTCTATAATCCGGACCTCGGAGATGGACGAGGCTTCTTGTTTGCGCAGGTGCGCGACCAGGCCGGGCGGCTCCTAGATCTCGGCACCAAAGGCTCCGGCCAGACCCGGTGGTCACGCCAAGGCGATGGCCGCCTGACGCTAAAAGGCGGCGTGCGGGAGGTCTTAGCCGCGACCTATCTTGAAGCACTCGGCGTCAACACGTCTAAGTGCTTTAGTTTGGTTGAGACCGGCGAGCCGCTGCATCGAAATGATGAACCTTCGCCCACCCGTTCGGCAGTTATGGTACGTTTAAATCACAGCCATCTGCGCTTCGGCACCTTCCAACGGGTCGCCTATTTCGACGACACAGAAAGCATGGCGATGCTGATCCGGCACGTCATCGAACACTATTATCCAGAGTGCGAGGACGAAGCGCTCGGCAAAGCGACCCCGGCTCTGTTTGAACGCATGGCCGAAGCCACGGCCCGGATGATTGGCCAATGGATGGCGGTCGGCTTTGTTCATGGCGTTATGAACACAGACAATTTCAACATCACAGGCGAGACGTTCGATTTTGGACCTTGGCGGTTCCTCGAGAAAAGTGATCCGAATTTCGTGGCGGCCTATTTTGATCAGCAGGGCCTTTACCGCTTTGGGCGTCAGCCAGCACAGGGGCTCTGGGCGCTGCAGCAGCTTGGCGGGGCAATGTCGCTCGTGGCCGACGCCGACGACCTGTCCAAGGCGATGCAGGTCTATGAACCCACCTATCAGGAGGCATTCGCAGCGCATACGCTGGCCCTCTTGGGGCTGACCCGCAGCGCTGACCTGCATGGTGATTTGCTTTTCTTACAAGACTTCTATGCCTGGATGACGGAAAGCGGCGCGCACTGGGCGCAGACCTTCTTTGACTGGTTTGGCGGCGAAGCGAGTTTGGAGCGGGCCGCACAAAGCCCGCAATCTGGCCTCTATGCGTCTGACGCATTCGCGAAGGTCCAGGCAGGTCTCACAGCCCGTACGCCAGACCGGCCTGATCGGTTGGATGCCCCCTATTTCCAAGCGCCGCGACCGGTCGATTTGGTCATCAACACGGTTGAATCACTTTGGGCCCCAATTGCCGATGACGACGATTGGAGCCCATTGGAAAATCATCTGGCGCAGATGGAAGCGGCGCGAGTGGCCTATGATTGGTCCGAGCTGCCGACGCGCATCCAGCGTAAGGCGTGACCCGTCGCGAGCATCCCCCCACCCAACACGGTCAGTAAGATTTCGTAATCATGGAACGCTTCGACAAAAGCGCCTGACGCAAGCAGTGCGAACCCGACAATAATCAGTCCTCGCACAAGGCTATTGGCTCGGCTCGATGTGAGCGCCAATAGCGAAAAGGGTAGAGCGGCGACGACAAAGGATTGATGCAACCATTCAGCCTCCGCCCACACGCCGACGGTTGGGAGACTAGCCGACATGATTGGAAGGATAAGACAATGGATCAAGCAAAGGCCTGAGAGTGAGATGGCCGTACCATCTATCGCCGCCGCTCTGGGTGTAGAGGTCGCCATTAGAAGGCAACCCTTACACCGAGACGAATATTTTGACCGGGCGCTGGGATCAGATCTTTCAATACTGATGTCGCGAACCGAACCTCTTCATCGGTCACATTGCGCGCTTCAATGAACGCTTCTGTGCCGTCACCGCCGATGCCGAAGTCAGAGAGATCAACTTCGCCACGCAAATCAAGCGTTGTGTAACCGTCCGTCACCAGCGTCCCGACGCCAGCATTATTCTGGTCACCTGCAACCGTAACCGCCGCGCCGAGTTCCCATGCACCCCATTCGGCACTGATATTGCCGTTAAAGGTGGTCGGTGGAACGAAAGGCACATTGCCGCCACTGTCGAGATCGGCGCGGACGAAATCAACGCTTGCGCCAAGTGTCCAATCGGCACCCAAAATGCCGTCGTCAAGGAACGCATCTGCATAGACTTCGCCGCCCCAGAAGCTGGCATCCTCTTGCGTAAACAGGAACACATCGAGGCCGTCGCCGACGGAGGTGAGTTCCCCATCCACAATGGCTTGGCCTGGGGTCAGGAAGATGAAGTCGCTGAACTCAGTGAAGTATAGGTTTACCCCATACTCAACGATGTCATTGCTCCACCGCGCTGTACCTTCAAAATTCAAACCGCTTTCTTTATCGAACGATACCGTTCCGGTCTGCAACGGATCCGAAGCTAAGCCGACTTCGAACTGATCGGTCGCGAGGTGAGGTCCAAAGGCGAATAGCTCGCTCTCATTTGGCGCGCGTTCTGTGTACGCGGCTGAACCGCCCACGAAGAACCCATTATCAAAATGGCGATGAATGCCGAAGGAGCCGCTGACCAAGTCGAAATCAGCAGAGCCAAAATTGATATTGTCCAATTCAACATTTTCGAAGCGCAAACCGCCTTCTAGGCCAATACCATTTTCTTTTTCTGTAGTTTCGTAGACGAAAAGACCCCAGCTCTGGGTGTCGGTCGGTGAGACGAACGCCTCTTCGCCGATTGCGCTGAACTCTTTATCCAGGAATTGAACGCCGAACGCCCCGGCAAAACCTGCAAACTCGTGATCAAATTCGACGCGTCCTTCGACCCCTTCCGTTTCGAAAACCGTACCGGCTTCGCCAGGCGCTTCGAATTCGGTGTGCTCATAATCAACAATCGAGACGGTGCCGATGCCGCCGGTCAAGAAGCCATTGTCGACGGTCACACCGCCGCGTAGGTCAATGCGCGTCTGCTCGAGGTCGATGAATGGATTTTCTTCTTCCTCCTCACCTTCTTCCTCTTCGCCTTCTTCCCCTTCATGCTCGTGGCCATGCCCAGGCAATCCATACTCTGAGGTCTGAAGACGAACGGCTGCACCGAGGAAGGCGTTTTCGCCAACCCAGGTGACGCCGCCCGCAAGCGTTTGGGTTTCTACAAAAGAGTTCTCGGCGGTGCCGCGCACTTCTTCCTCTTCCTCATGCTCTTCTTCGTCGCCATGCTCTTCTTCCTCGGCCTCTTCTAAGGCGCGCTGCAAGGCTGACTCTGAGAAATCAGGAATGTCGTAATTATCGAAATCGCGCATCGAGCCCGACAGTGAGAAGACCAATTGGCCCGCAGTGAATTGACCTCGTCCCGCCAGCTCTGTGCCTTCGTTCACGCTATTATAGGCCGCGAACAAATCGCCTGAGGCTTGATCCTCAGGCAGCTCTTCAACGATCAGTCTGTCAATCACGTTGACCACACCGCCAATCGCTTGACCGCCATAAGCCAAAGCCGCTGGGCCACGCAAAATCTCGATCTTCTCAGCGTCGATCCCGTCAGCAGCAACTTGGTGGTCTGGAGAGGCGGCAGAGACGTCAATCACGCCGATGCCATTGGTCAAGACTTGCACGCGTTCAGCGCCGAGACCGCGCAAAATTGGACGGCTCGCACCTTGTCCAAAGAAGGTTGTGGCAACACCAGGCTCGCGATCCAGCGTATCGCCGAGCGTGCTCTGCAGCGTTTCCAGAATATTTTCGCGGCCGAGAGCCGAGGCATTGCCGACCAATTCGTCTGCGGTTCGGTTTGGACCTGGCGTGGTAACGATAACGGTGTCTTCCCGGCGCTCATCGGCATCTTGTGCGACGGCAACGGAGGTGAAAGCAAGCGGCGATAAACTCGCCAAAAGAAGGAAACGCGACATGTGGGCCCTGTAAAATGTTATAATATCACTTTTCGCGGTTTTAGAGGGGTGCCGGGCTTTGGCAAGTGAATTTTGCCAGCCGACTGCGACTAAAAAAGCGGCATACCGCTTTGCAAAGCCGCGCACTCTTTTTCTCTGGTCGTTGCACCTTCATCGCAGCTGGGTTGATGGACTAAGCATGAGCGCAATCTACGCGCGGGTGCTGCGCTGCGCCGCAGCAAATCGCCCGTGACTTCCGCGCCCGCTAAATCTAAGTGTGTCGCAAAGAAGTATCGGAGGATCGGGCCATGGACGGAATGGCGGACGTACAAACCAGACCCTTATTGGATGGGCTACCAGGCCTGCTTCAAGACGCGGTGGCCGCGGTCGACTCTTATAAGTCAGCCTTACACGCCAAAGTCGGCCAAGTCCTGGCGCCAGACGGCAAGATTGATCGGACGCGCTTCTCTGAGCAGCAACACCTTGCTCACGGCTATGGTTGGATCGTTACCTATGTCGAAACCTTGCGCGAAACCGCCAATTGGGCATCGCGCTTAGAAGCCGAAGGGAATTTCGGTGAGGTTGATGCGCTTTTGGCGCAAGTCTTATTCAGCAAATATCTCGCAGAGCTCACCACCGGTGTCCCAATGAACCAAGGTGAGATTGTCCGCCCGCACGAGCTTGGCGCGCGTGCTGACGCAGAAGCCTTGTACGCCACACCCGCTGTTCAAACGCTGATCAATGACGGCATGACGCCCGCCGTTATGGCCGCCACCGCCGCCCACCTGCCCGACAGCCTCGGCCGCGCCACGGTGGAGAATACTGGCGAAGACGAAACGATGGCGATGATCCGCGATCAGTTCCGGCGCTATAGCGACGACAAGATCGTCCCGCACGCGCACGAGTGGCACCTCAAGAATGATTACATCCCAATGGACGTCGTCGATGAGATGGCAGAACTTGGTGTCTTTGGCCTGACCATTCCAGAAGAATTTGGCGGACTTGGCATGGGCAAGACCGCCATGTGTGTGGTTTCTGAAGAGCTCTCGCGAGGCTATAGCGGGACCGGTTCGCTGGGCACTCGCTCTGAAATCGCAGCGGAGCTGATCCTGATCGGCGGCACGGATGCGCAAAAAGAGAAATACCTACCGGCCATTGCCAGCGGCGAGATCTTACCGACCGCAGTGTTCACCGAACCGAATACAGGCTCGGACCTCGGCGCCTTGCGGACCCGCGCGGTAAAAGACGGCGACACGTTTAAGATCACCGGGAACAAAACCTGGATCACGCATCCGGTCCGTGCCGACCTGATGACATTGCTCGCTCGAACCGACCCTGAGACGAACAATTTCTCAGGCCTGTCCATGTTTTTGGCGGAAAAGCCACGCGGCAGCGATGACCAGCCTTTCCCAGCCGACGGTATGACGGGCGGCGAGATCGAAGTGCTCGGCTATCGCGGCATGAAAGAGTATGAAATCGGCTTTGATGAATTCGAAGTCCCAGCCGCCAACCTGCTGGGCGAAACCGAAGGCATGGGCTTCAAACACTTAATGGCCACGTTTGAGTCCGCCCGTATCCAAACCGCGGCGCGCGCTGTCGGTGTCGCCCAATGTGCTTATGAGCTCGGCCTCCGCTATGCGCTTGACCGCAATCAGTTCGGCCAGCCGATTTTCAACTTCCCGCGTGTGGCCAACAAGCTCGTCGTCATGGCAGCGGAATTGGTTGGTATTCGGCAACTCACTTACTTTTCGGCTCGCCAAAAAGACTCGGACAAACGCTGCGACTTGGAAGCTGGCATGGCGAAACTCCTCGCCGCACGCGCGGCTTGGGCCGCGGCTGACAACGCGCTGCAAATTCATGGCGGCAATGGCTTTGCCTTGGAATATCCAATCAGCCGCGTGCTGCAGGACGCTCGCATCTTGAACATTTTCGAAGGTGCCGGCGAAGTACAAGCTATGGTCATCGCCCGGCGTGTGGTCTCTGGCGGGAATTAAGACCGCGGTGAGTTAAATGGCGCCTCGGCGCGGCCGCGGAGGAGCGGGAAGTGGAAGCCTTTGTCTGGGTCTGATTTGCCGCTCTCATAGCGACCCACCAGGCGATAGGCGAGCCAGAAGCCGAGCACGCCGAAGACGACGCCGCCAATGGCTTGGCCGATCAAGACGCCTGAAGCCCCGCCAAGCTCGGCACCGATAAAAACAAACGGTACGACGCCGAGCGTGTTCTTGCCCCAATTAAGCGCGGTCGAAAAAAGCGGTCGGCGCAGATTGTTGAACGCCGCGTTCGAGACAAACAGCGTCCCGTTGAAAACGAAGAGCGGCGCGACGACGAGCGCGAACCAAAAGATGATCTGCGCCCCCTCTTCATTCAGGCTAAAGCTCCGCGAAATAAAGCCATGGGTCAGCGCCAAAACCAACCAGATGACAACGACATAGGCGGCGGTGAACTGGACCGATTTGATTAGCGTTCCGCGGACCCGGTCAAACTGCTTCGCACCAAAATTCTGGCCGATGATCGGACCGACGGCGCCGGACAAAGCGAAGATGACGCAAAATGCGAGCGGCGAGAGACGTCCGGCAACAGCCATAGCAGCGACGGCTGAATCACCGAATTCGGAGATGGCGCGCGTGACAAATCCATTGCCAAACGGCGTCGCTATATTAGTCAACATGGCAGGCGCCGCTATCGCGACAATTGGCTTGAGGTCGGCTTTAAACCGGTCCGAGCTCATCCAAGCGAAGCCGCCATAGTGTCTGAAAATTGGGATCAATGCCGTGATCAAAGTCGCAAAACGCGCTGCAACGGAGGCATAGGCAGCTCCATCCAGGCCAAGACCGAACCCGAAGATCAAAATCGGATCAAGGATCGCGTTCACCGCCCCAGCCGTGAGTGTCACCGTCATCGCGCGGCGGGCATCCCCGTGCGCGCGCAGAATCCCTGACGCCATCATGCCGATCGCAGCAATCGGCATGGCCGTAACGACGATCCGGAAATAGCGCACGGCAAGATCCAAAGTCTCGCCTTTTGCCCCAATCAGTCCGATCAATGACGGCGCGTAGACCCAACACAGCGTTGCTAAGATGCAGGTCGTGACGATGCCAAACACGATAACGCTGGTGGCGATTTTGCGGGCTTCATCGGGTTCGCCCTGCCCTAAGCGTTGTGCGACCAGAGCGCTGGTCGCAATCGTCATCCCGATTGAGACGGAGAAGGTGAAGAACAGAACCGTGCCAGCAAAGCCGACGGCAGCAGCCAGTTCGGCCTCTCCCAACATGGAAATGAAGAGCAGATCAGCAAAATCGACCAAGAAGATCGATACCAGCCCGATACTCGCCGAAGCTGACATGATAGAGATATGGCGCAGCAGATTGCCTTCTAAAAAGATTGCCTGCTTATTGGCCATGTGCGGTCCCGATCCAAAGGCTTGCGCCGACCTGGTGAAGACGCAGCTCCCTCATATGGGGCCCTTCCTACAAATTGCGACTGTTGATCCACCTGAGTTCGGCGCGATTTCAACACATCCGTCAAGACCCATCGATTCCCGCCGACGCACGGGCTTGACGAACTGGAGTATTGAATCAACTATCCTGATATTGATATCAGGATTGGTCGTCACGGATGAGCCCAACAAAAACGCCCCTGTCGAGCAAAGATCAGATTTGCGAAACCGCGCTCATCGCTTTTGGCCAGTACGGCTATGATGGCGCGAACGTGTCGAAGATCGCCGCTGACGCTGGCGTGTCACAGCCCAATGTTCACTACCATTTCAAAAGCAAGCGGGCGTTATGGGAAGCCTCGATGCTATATCTTGGTCAATCCATTGAGCAAGATGTCGCCGCCCAACGAAAACTCTATGGCTGGCTGACGCCTTTTGACAAACTGAACGCGAGCTGCCTTGTCTTGATTGAGGACGCGGCGCGGCGTCCTGTGCTCGGACAAGTGATCTTGTCGGAAGGCCAATCGGGCGGCGAACGCTTAGATTGGCTGCTCAGAAACGTGCTCTCGGGCATGTATTATGAGTTAACCGAAACAATTGAGTCCTGTCTGCAAGACAAGCTCATCAAGCCCTTCGCACCGCACCAGCTGCTCATGTTTCTGATCGGGGCTGCGGTCACACAGTTTAACGTCTCGCCTCTCGTCACCGCTGTTTTCGGAGAAGACCCGCGCACGCCTGAAAACGTTGCGCGCTTCAAAGACATGTATCTCGAAATCCTGCTCGACGGGATCACTCTCAAAAGGGAGACACCTTAAATGCCACGTCTCAAACAAGCCGGGCCAGGCGAAGGCAGCGCCATGGCGGACCAGGTTTTCAAAGTGTTGTTTGGAGACCGCAACCCCATCGAACAGCCGGGCACAGCGACTGGGACGCCTGGCGATTGGTGGACAGTGTTCAACATTGTGCCCGATGCTTTTGATCACACCACGTCTGGGTTCCAATTCTATCGCTCGCCTGAACGTAAGATTGACCCGAAACTTCGCGAACTGGGGCAGATCCGTGCCGGCTATACGGTCGGCTCACAATTTGTCTTTTCGCAGCATTGCAAAGCGAGCCGCGATGTCGGTCTGAGCGAGGAACAAATTGAAGCGATCCCGCATTGGGCAACCGAAACCTGTTTCAGTCCACTAGAGCGGGCGGTTCTGTCTTACACGGATGCGTTGGTGCTGGAACGAGGGCGCGTTCCAAACGGCGTCTTTGAAAAATTGAAAGCCGAGCTCTCAGACGAGGAGATCCTCGAGCAGACCTACATTACGAGCAACTAAATCATGCACGCAGTGCAGAGCCGCGCATTGAGGCTCGAATATGAAGACGTGGAAGACAGGATAGTCGAAGTCCCGGCACCCGACGGTGACGCTCAAGACGTCATGTCCATGGTCGATACAGAGTAAGGAGAACAAACATGTCCTATCACCACCTCGCACTGGCCGCGAAAGACATGAAAGCGATGCACGACTTTTACGAAGGCGTGTTGGGGTTCGAACTCGTCAAAGTCGAAATCGCCCCGATTATGGGCGGCGGTTGGGGGAAACACTTCTTCTATCGCATGGGCGGCGACGATACCAAGTTCATCGCCTTCTGGGAGCTGCATGACGAGCCCGGCCAAGAAGACCACAAGTTTGATCTGAAAGTAGCCACCTCTCTGCCGCCTGGC
>ERZ1740070.2548-NODE-2548-length-10431-cov-5.806284_pt1 | contig 10431 bp, 8 predicted proteins | sample MGYA00581734_ERZ1740070 | MGnify/ENA primary metagenome ERZ1740070 (study PRJEB43018, sample SAMN04849744) | marine metagenome | isolation source: floating plastic debris | place: Pacific Ocean | collected 2008-09-01 | study: EMG produced TPA metagenomics... | reverse complement strand
GCCTCGACCTTGTATTCCGCCGACAGCCGCGAGACGAGCACGTCCAATTGCAGCTGGCCGACCACGCCGACAATGTGCTGCGCCCCGATCTCGGGATAGAAGACCTGGATCACGCCCTCTTCGGATAGGTCGTCGAGCGCCTTTCGAAGCTGCTTGGTCTTGGTGGGATCCTTGAGCTGCACCCGGCGCAATATCTCCGGCGCAAAGTTGGGCAGCCCGGTAAAGCGCACCGTGTCCTTTTCGCTCAGCGTGTCCCCGACCCTCAGGGTCCCGTGGTTGGGGATGCCGATAATATCGCCCGCTTCCGCCGTATCGGCGATCTCGCGGTCCTGCGCGAAGAACAGGATGGGCGAATGGATCGCGATGGGTTTGCCCAATCCGCTCGGCGTCAGCTTCATGCCCCGCTTAAACGTGCCCGAAACCTGGCGCATAAAGGCGATGCGGTCGCGGTGGTTGGGGTCCATGTTCGCCTGAACCTTGAAGATGAAGCCGGTAACCTCGTTATGGTCGGGCGTGACCTTGTCCTCGCCCGCGGGCTGGGGCTGTGGGGCGGGCGCGTATTTGGCAATCGCCTCGATCAGCTCGGTCACCCCGAAATTCTTGAGCGCCGAGCCAAAGAACACCGGCGTCAGATCGCCCGAGCGATAGGCGTCCATGTCAAATTCGGGATAACCGACCTGCGCCAATTCCGCCTCTTCGGCGAATTCGTCGGGGATGGCCGGGTCGGCCTCGCGCGTACCGAGGAATTCCTTCGACGGTCCCTCGGGTCGGCTGACCTCCCCGCTGGCGAAATCGAGGATGCCTTCAAACTGCCCGCCCATGCCGATGGGCCAGCCTTGCGGGGACACATCCAGCGCCAGCATATCGGCGACCTCGTCCAGCGTCTCAAAGGGATCGCGGCCCTCGCGATCGACCTTGTTGACGAAGGTGATGATCGGCAAATTGCGCAGACGGCAGACCTCGAAAAGCTTGCGCGTCTGCGGCTCGATCCCCTTGGCCGCGTCGATCACCATGATCGCCGAATCGACCGCGGTCAGCGTGCGATAGGTGTCTTCGGAAAAGTCTTCGTGGCCCGGCGTGTCGAGCAGGTTGAAGGTCACTCCATCCCGCTCAAACGTCATGACGGATGACGTGACCGAGATGCCGCGCTGCTGCTCGATCTTCATCCAGTCTGACCGGGCCCGGCGCGCTTGCCCCCGCGCCTTCACCTCGCCCGCCAAGTGAATAGCGCCGCCTTGCAGCAGTAGCTTTTCAGTCAGCGTGGTCTTACCCGCGTCAGGGTGCGAGATGATCGCGAAGGTGCGGCGGTTGGAAGGGCTGGTAGACATGGCGCGAGCGGCGTTAGCTTGGCGAAGCCTGCGCGTCCACGCCTCATTGCAGGGCGCGAATAGAGCGTTGAATTTGCGAAATTTTAGGAAGTTGACGCTAAGCGCACGGCAAGCTTCTTGGGGGCACTGTCATGAAACTTCGCTCACTCCTTCTGGCGCTTCTGGGCGCGTTGGCGCTGACAGCGTGCGCAAACGAAGGCCAATCTTTCGAGCAATCGCCAAAGATCGTGAAAGCGCGGCTCAAGAACGTGGTTATTCCCACCGCCCTAATTGGCCGCAGCGTTATCAATCGCAAAGTGCGCCAGGCAAGCGAGGACATCACCGTCATCGAAATGTTCAACCGCTCGGGCGAAGAACGGATGCGGATTGTCGTGCAAGTGACGCCTGAAGGTTCGGGTTCCAAGGTCCTTGCGCAAGCGCAAACGCCCGATGGAGAGACGGTGGGCGATCAACCCGGCTTGATGAGCGCCCGCCTCGCTCAGCAATTCGCCGACGAACTGGTCGCCTCAGCGATCGAAAAGCGCGCCTTTGACATGATGTTTGCCTCTGATGCGAGCATGAAGGCGATGTACGGTCCGAACACGTTTTTGGGGAAAGAGGTCCAGAAGGCCAACGAAAACGCCGCCGCCTTTTCGCGCGTGGAGCAACAGATTTTAGAGAACGAACGGCGCCGCAAGTTTAAAAGCGAATACGGCGAGGGCTGGGGCGACGACACCTATTGAGGGCGACAATCGCGGCCCTGGGGCGACTTCCGGCGACACCCTTGTCATCCCCGCGAAGGCGGGGATCCAGCTTCTACTTGAACGCAAAGCGTCCTCTGGGTCCCCGCTTTCGCGGGGATGACGGGAAGGGGGCTAACCCCGCAGCTCCGCCCCCAGTTTCGCCGCTGCCGCAACCACCTTGTCCGAGATCGCCTTCAGATCGGCGTCCTTAAAGGTCTTGTCCTGCGGCTGAAGCACCACTTCGAGCGCGAGGGACTTCATCCCCTGTGGCAGGCTGTCGCCGGTGAAGACGTCAAACACCCGCGCAAAGGTGATAAGCTGCTTGTCCGCCCCCATGATCGCGCGCACCAGATCAGCAGCGGGCGTAGCCTCGGGCACCAGAAAGGCGAAATCGCGCGTCACCGCTTGCAAGGCGGGCGGGGTGAAGGACGGGCGCGCGAACCCGGCGGCCGCCTTCTTTTGCGGGATCGCGTCGAGGAAAATCTCACCCGCCGCGACCGGGCCGTCGAGGTCAAACGCTTTGAGCGTTGCCGGGTGCAGCGTGCCAAAGCGCGCCAACACGTTCTTGGGCCCAAGGCGCAAGGTCGCCGATTGGCCGGGGTGGAATTGCGGCCCCGCCTCGCCCATCGTCTGCAGCTTCATCACCGGCGCTCCGGCTTCGGCCAGCAGCGCGCGCGCAACGCTCTTGGCGTCGTAGGCGTCAAACGGCGTGGCCTTGCCCCCATTTGTCCGTTGATCCCAGCGGCGCGGGTCTTTCTCGCCGGCCAGCACCACGCCCAAAGTGGCGCGTTCATCGCTGAGGCCATCGCTTCCGCGGAAATACCGCCGTCCCAATTCAAACGCACGGGTTGCAGGAGCGCCGCGATCCGCGTTGCGCTTGGCCGCCATCAAAAGGCCGGGCAGCAGCGAGGGGCGCATCACCTTCATGTCTTCGCTGATCGGGTTTTCGAGGGACCACAGCTCGCCGCCCTCAGGCGCGAAATGCTGCGCTTCGGCCTCGGGCAAGAAGGACCAGGTGATCGCTTCGTTGAGGCCGCTTGCCGCCGCCGCGCGGCGCACTTTGCGCTCTTGCAGCTGGGCGGGCGTCGCGGTGGGCCGCGCGACGCCTTCGACGCGGGGCAGCGCGACACTTTCAACAGCGTCAAGGCCGTGGATGCGCACGACCTCCTCGACCAGATCGGCCGGGCCTTCGATATCGTGACGGCGCAGCGGGCAGGTAACCTGCCAATCGACGCTGACGCTGAAATCGAGGCTTTCGAGGATACGGCGCTGTTCCTCCTCGGCCACGTGCACCCCGCCCAGACGCGCGGTTAGCGCGGTGTCGAAGGGCACAACCTTGGCCTCGCTCGGCGGTGATCCGGCGTGGACGTCCTCGCTGGGCGTGCCACCGGCAAGCTCGACGATCAGCCCGGTCAGAAGATCAAGGCCGTCCTGCAGGAAGGCCGGGTCCACCCCCCGCTCAAACCTTGTGCGCGCGTCGGAGGCCAGGCCCAGCGTGCGACCCGTCACGCCGATGCGCGCGGGCTCGAAATAGGCGATCTCCAGCAGGACGTCCGTCGTGTCGTCCTGCACGCCTGAATCCTCGCCGCCCATGATGCCGGCGATGTCGTGCACCTGTTTGTCGTCGGCGATGACGACCATGCTTTCATCCAGCGTGTAGGTCTTCTCGTTCAGCGCCAGGACCTGTTCGCCAGGGGTCGCTCGCCGGGCGACAACCGCGCCCGAAAGCTTGGCGAGGTCATAGACGTGCGCCGGGCGGCCAAAGGCCAGCATCAGATAGTTGGTGAGGTCCACCAGCAGCGAGATCGGGCGCTGGCCGGCCGATTTCAGCCGCTGCTGCAGCCAATCGGGCGAGGGGCCGTTGGTGACGCCTTTGATGACGCGGCCATAGAAAGCGGGGCAACCTTGCGGATCGTCGGTGCGGATCTCAACCGGGCAGGCACCAGAGGCTTCGAATTTGGGGAAGGCGATGGGTTTAAGCGTCCCCAGCCCCGCCGCCGCCAGGTCGCGCGCAATGCCATCGACGCCCATGCAATCGGGGCGGGTGGGCGTGATCGCGACGTCGATAATGGGCGAGGAGCCCTTATAATCGGCGAAAGAATGCCCCACGCTCGCATCCTCGGGCAGCTCGATGATCCCGTCGTGATCATCGCCCAGTTCCAGCTCTCGCGCGGAGCACATCATGCCGGTCGATTCGACCCCGCGGATCGCCGCCTTGCGCAGCTCCATACCGTTGGAGGGGACGACCGCGCCGGGCAGGCCCAGCACGCCTTTCATCCCCGCCCTAGCGTTCGGCGCGCCGCACACAACTTGCAGCGGCTCACCCTCTCCGGTGTCGACTTTGAGGACCTGCAGCTTGTCCGCGTCGGGGTGCTTTTCGGCTGACAGAACATGCGCAACCTGAAAGCCTTTGAGCAACTGCGCGGGGTCTTCGACGCCTTCGACTTCGAGCCCGATCGCGTTCAGCGCATCGAGGATTTCCGGCAGCGATGCGTCGGTTTCGAGGTGGTCTTTGAGCCAGGTGGTCGAGAACTTCATGACCTTGCTCCCACACCGGCGGACAGGGTCGGCTGGTCAAAGGGCGAGAAGCCATAATGCGCCAGCCAGCGCGGGTCCCCGTCAAAGAAAGCGCGCAAATCGTTCATCCCGTATTTCAGCATGGCAATCCGGTCGATGCCGAGGCCAAAGGCAAAGCCCTGGTAGACGTCCGGGTCGACCCCTGCGAATTCCAGCACGCGGCGGTTCACCATGCCGCTGCCGCCCAGCTCCATCCAGTCGTGCCCTTCGTCATCGCCGTGCCCGCCGACCACGCGGCGGTCACCCTCGTTGGAATAGCCCACGTCCACCTCGACGCTGGGTTCGGTGAAGGGGAAGTACGATGGGCGCAGGCGCAGCGAGATATCCTCGCGCTCAAAGAACGCCTTGAAGAAGGTCTCCAGCGTCCATTTGAGGTGGCCCAGATGAATGTCGCGGTCGATCACCAGCCCTTCGACCTGATGGAACATCGGCGTGTGCGTCGCGTCGCTGTCGGAGCGGTAGACGCGGCCCGGCGCGATGATGCGGATCGGCGCGCCCTGTTCCTTGAGGCTGCGGATCTGCACGGGCGATGTGTGCGTGCGCAGCAGCATCTGCAAGGATTGCTCGTGGTCGCGGCTGGTCATCGCCGAGCCATCATCCTTCACAGCGGCCCCAGCCCCCGCCATGTTCGAGGACACCGTGTCGGGAAAATAGAACGTGTCGTGCATGGCGCGCGCCGGGTGCGATTCGTCCATGTTGAGCGCAGTGAAATTGTGCCAGTCGTCCTCAATCTCAGGACCCGTGGCGACCGCAAAACCCAGATCGACAAAGATCTCGGCCAATTCGTCCATCACCTGGCTGACCGGGTGGATCGATCCCTTGGGGCTCTCGGGCGAAGGCAGGGTTAGGTCGATCGTTTCCGAGGCCAGCTGCGCTTCCAAAGCGGCGGCTTCAAGGTTGGCCTTCTTGGCGTCAATCACGTCGGCAATCTCGGCGCGCACGGCCTGGATCGCGGGCGCGGCTTCGGAACGTTCTTCCGGGCTCATCTGGCCCAGCGTTTTGAGAGCGAGGCTCACCCAGCCCTTTTTGCCCAAAGCGGCCACGCGCTGTTCTTCCAGCGCGTCCAGAGACGCGGCCTGCGCAATCGCTTCCAAGGCGGTGTTTTTATCGGTGGTCAGGTCAGTCATTTGGTGTCCTTGAGCGCCGGGCCGCCCGCTCCCTCCACCCTTCCACCCGGATTATCACTCCGGAGTACGATCCGGGTGGAAGGGTGGAGGGAGCGGGTGGCCTGGCTACGCAAACAGAGCCACGCCGCTAGCGCTATTCCGGGTCAGTTGCAAAGGGTGTGAAGCGCCAAAAACCGCGCGTCAGCTTTTTGGATCGTGCAGCCCCTGCACCGCCTTGCCAGCGATCGCCATGCGCGCCTGCGCCGCGGCGACCAGAATGGGCTTATCAAGTTTGGCGTATTGGCCCGGCGTCATACCCATGAACCGCTTGAAATCGCGGACGAAATGCGCCTGATCGTGGTATTGATAATCGAGCGTGCTCAGCCATTTGAGCGAGGGGTCGAGCATGAATTGTGAAAGGCTGCGCAAGAAACGCTGACGGCGAAGCAACAGTTTGGGCGGAAACCCAAAGGCGCGGCGCGACAGACGTTCGAGCGAGCGAAGGTTCATCCCCACCCGCTCAGCCAGCTGCGCCGCGCTGGCGATATCGGGATCGACCAGCGCGGTGTTGATCGCCGTGATCTGGCCTTCGTTGGGCACGTCGCGGCCCAGCAACGGCAAAAGGCACTCCTCGATCGCTTCGACCTCGGCGGCAAAATCCCCGGCCTCGCCTTGAAACCGGCCGCACAGCCTGGAGGCCAGAGGGCGAAAATTCTCGAACACGGGATCAGAGTGCCCATCGGCCCACCGATCCGCGTAGTCAGCCGCTGGCGCGCCGACCAGCTTCGCCCAGCCCAGCGGCATCAGACCGATGCCCCAATTGCCCCCTGTGATGCCGCCTTCGCTGCGACCTGCATCCGCTCCGATGCGAAAGCGCGTCGCCTTGGTGGTCGGGCCACTGGCGGCAAAGGCGGTGCATTCGCGCATAGGCTCATCACCGATCGCGACCTGCGACCAGTTTTCTCGAAGAAAGCGCAAATTGGCCCATTCGGGATGGAGGTAATCCTCGATCACCGGATCAGCCTTCGAGGTTTGCGCTTCGATGAGGTAATACGTCGTCACGTAGGGACGCAGCGGCTCGCTCGGCAGAGCGAAGCGGACAGTGATGGCGTTTCCGGTTTCGGCTTTCACGGCGTTTGGTTTGATCGTTAATCGGACTGATCGCTGGGCGCATCCAGCGTTTGCGCCGCGCTGCCCCAGATCCGCGCCCGCGCTTCCATGAAAGAAGACAGAATCGGATGTTCCAGCGCGGCGTATTCGCTTGGAAGCATAGTCATAAACTCCCTGAATTCGCGCGTAAACTGGGCTTGGTCGTGATAGTCGGCGTCCATCGCTTCGGTCCACCGCCCCGACGAACCGCCCGCCTGGCTGTGCGCCTGATGAAGCATAAAGCTCGACAGGCTGCGCATGAAACGCTGGCGCCGCATCAGGCGCTTGGGCGTAAACCCGAAGTATCGTCGGCACACGCGCTCAAGCGTGCGTACGCTCATCGCGCATTGATCCGCCAGTTCGGAGACGGTTACAAAGTGCCCCGCAACCAAGGCTTCGTGAACGCGAAGGATCTTGGCTTCATCGCGGCTGGGGCGCATCAGCGTTTCCATCGTCTCGATAAGATAGGTTAGCTGTTCTTCCGACGTGGCTTCGGGATCGGTCAGGACCGATGTCAGTCGGTCAAATTTGGCAAAGGCGGGGTGCGAGGCTCCATCAAAGGCCAGATTGACCAGATCGTAGGCGGGTATGTCAAAGAAGCGCGCCCATCCCAAAGGCAGAAAGCCAACGCCCCACATGCGCGTGGTGCCTAGCTCAAAATGGCAGGGCAGAGAGCTAGGACCGGTTGCGAAAAGTCGCGCCTGCGTAATCGTCTTTCCGCCGATCTCGGCTTTAGGCGTGCCCAGCGCAAAGAAGCGTATGTTGCCCCATTCGGGCTGAAGGTAATCTTCAACGATGGTGGGCTGGCCGGGACGCTCGTCCACATCCAGCAAGAGCTGGTAGAACGTCGTGAAGCAGCCATCGAATTGCGGGGGCGGTGTGTAGAAGCGGCTGCGCACGGTATAGGGTTTGCGCCCACCAGCATCCAATTGAGAATTCATGATTTCGCACTGCCCCCTTGCACGCGGCTACCTGCCAAGCTTGGCGATTCTCTACAAGGGTTTTGTCGATTTCGTACAAATGCGTCCGCAGGCCGAGCACGGTTTGGGCCGAACCGGTCGAGCCTTTTGGAGCTTGAAACGCAAAAAGGGCGACCTCTTTTGAGGCCGCCCTTTTGATGCGTTGATGCAAGGCTCGCAGCCGCTTAGGCGGGGAGCGCCTCTTTCGCTTGCGCGATGATGGTCTTGAACGCGGCCTGTTCGTTCATGGCGAGGTCCGCCATCACTTTGCGGTCAAGCTCGATACCCGCCAGCTTCACGCCGTGCATGAACTGCGAATAGGTGAGGCCTTCGGCGCGGACCGCCGCGTTGATACGCTGGATCCACAGGGCGCGGAAGTTGCGCTTTTTGATCTTGCGATCGCGGTAGGCGTACTGGCCCGCCTTTTCGACGGCCTGGCGCGCGATGCGGATCGTGTTCTTGCGGCGACCGCGATAGCCCTTGGCTTGGTCGAGAATCCGCTTGTGCTTGGCGCGGGTGGTAACACCACGTTTGATGCGAGGCATATTTTGTTCCTTTCAGTCACTGGGACCGGGCCTACCCTCTCCCCTGCCCTTCCACCCGGATGATTTCCCGGTAGGCTCCGGGTGGAAGGGCGGGGGAGAGGGTAGGCCCAGCACGGCGGCGCTAGCCGCCTAAATCAGACAATCAATCCAGCCCGTAGGGCGCCCATTTCTTGATTGTCTTTGTGTCGGCTTCCGAGATAACATCGGTGCCGCGGTTCTGACGGATATACTTCGCGTTGTGGCTGATCAGGCGGTGACGCTTGCCAGCGACGCCGTGCTTGACCTTGCCGGTTGCGGTGATTTTGAAGCGCTTCTTCACACCGCTCTTGGTCTTAAGCTTGGGCATTTTCATCTCCTTTATAGAGACACGTTGGACCAGCCCTGGCAGCCCTTGTCGCCAGGCCGGACTCGCAAATCCGTGTCGTGAAGCCCGCGCACATACAATTTTTGGCCCGCAATGCAAGCGCAATGCGACTCTCAAGCCCCGCGCCCCAGCCCCTCAAGAAAATCCCACCGCGCCACATCTTCGCGCAGCACGCCGTAGAAGAAAAGGTGCACTGGCTTACACCGCCAGCTTTTCGCCGACGAGTTCCTCGCTCACTTCCCACAAACGCGCGGCGGTGACTTCGTTGCGCGCGCGGCGTTCGATGATTGCGTCGCCCACGCGCCCGCGCATGTCGAAAAAGCCGGTGGGGCCGTAATAGCCGCCCGAGACCGCGCGTTCGTCGGTCGCGGCCAGCACGGTGGGCCACGCGCCGCGGGTCTGCGGCTGGCCCAGAACCCTCGAACTCAGCTCCTGCCCGACACGCATCAACGGGTTACCCGCCTTCGAAAAGAGCGGCGTGGTGGAATAGCCCGGATGGCACGCGATCGACCTGATCTTTGACCCCGCTTTCTGCAGCCGCCGGTGAAGCTCCTGCGCGAACAGCAGGTTCGCCAGTTTGGAGCGCAGATAGCTTTCGGTGGGGTTGTAGCCGCGATCCATCATCAGATTGTCAAAGTCGATCCGCGCGTATTTGTGCGCGATGCTGGCGACGGTCACAACGCGGCCGCCGCGCCCGTCGATCTGGCCCATCATTAAAGCAGTCCACAAAAAGTGGCCCAGATGGTTGACGCCCAGCTGCATTTCGAACCTGTCGGCGGTCTTTTGCTTGGGCGTTTGCATCACGCCCGCGTTGTTGACGAGGCCATAGATCGCCCCAAAGCGCTCGCCCGCCTCCTTGGCCGCCGCGCGGATCGAGGCGCTGTCCGCCAGATCAAGGCTGAGCAATTCGCAGCGCCCCGCGCCTGCGTTCACCAGCTTGGCGAGCGCTTGCTTGCCCTTCGCTTCGCTGCGGCAGGCGATGACGACATCGGCGTTGTTGGACGCGAGCATCTTGGCCGCTTCAAATCCGATCCCCGAATTGCCGCCGGTGACCAGAAAAGTCTTGCCCGAAAGGTCGGGCACTTCGTCAGGCGTCCAGTTGCGGATAAGCGGGCTGGTGGTCGTGGGCATGTCTCAAAGTCCTGATCGCAAGGTGAGCGGCGCGCGCGTGCGCGGCCTTTCCCCTTGCAACCCACAGCCCCCCATTCGGGGTTCCGAAAAAGCCGACTACTCGCTGCCCGGAAGCGGGAACTTGAAGCCGCCGCTCGAGGGCAAGATTGTCGTTTGCGGCGCGGAGGCTTCGCGCACATGCGGCGCAAGCTCGCTTGACCCCATCGCGGCCAGCACATCTTCAATGCGCGCCGGATCGCCCAGCGCGATCACCGTCCCGTCTGAGTCCTGATCAAGCGGGTTGCCTTGCCAATCGCTCATCACCCCGCCCGCGCCTTCGACCACGGGCACCAGGGCTGCGTAATCGTGGATCTTGAGGCCGGCTTCCATCACGCAATCGACATGCCCGCTCGCCAGCATGGCGTAGTTATAGCAATCGCCGCCATAGATCGGGAAAGGGCGTTTGGGATAGGCGTTCACCACCAGATTGAGCCACGCATCCGACTGGTCCGCGTCAAAGCAATGCGGGCTGGTGGTCGCAAGGCTCATCCCTTCAACGCCCTTGCAGGTC
>ERZ1740070.2545-NODE-2545-length-10442-cov-7.369308_pt1 | contig 10442 bp, 8 predicted proteins | sample MGYA00581734_ERZ1740070 | MGnify/ENA primary metagenome ERZ1740070 (study PRJEB43018, sample SAMN04849744) | marine metagenome | isolation source: floating plastic debris | place: Pacific Ocean | collected 2008-09-01 | study: EMG produced TPA metagenomics... | reverse complement strand
AACGGATGATGAAAATATTAATAATTTGATAAAAAATATTTTTGATATTGCATATGGTTTATCAGACATAATGCTCATACATAGTGGATTTAATATTTATAGTAAAAGAAAATCAAAAGGAATTATTCCAGAAAAAAATAATTATGGTTTTGAAATCAATTAAGTTGAAATTGTTAATGCTTTGGTTGAATATATCGCTGATAAGTATGGAAAAATAGTATTGTTTTTTGATGGCTTAGAGGATGTTTTAAAAGTATTCGGCGGTTAAAACCGCTACTACACAAGCGAAGTCCCTGAGCCGCACGCGACCCGGGAACGGATTCGCTAGTTTGGGGGACGGAAACCGACACCCCCAACTAGTCTCACCACCTCTGTGGACTAAGCAATTTACAACCCGCGCAGGCGGGTTTTGCCTCTGTAGCCGCGACTTACAGTCGCCAGTTAAGGTATTAAAAAGGCATAAAATTCGACTTTTAAAACATCCTCTTAAATAGACTACTGCACCCCTGACTGTAGACAGTGCAAAAAAATTGCGATCGCAATTTCTCAAGTGCTTAACCGAAGCTATAGACTTATCCTTCATATTTTCGTTATTTATACGGGTACGTCTACGATAAAAGTCTTGATAAAATGCGAGAAATAAGCCCTTAGCAGCTTTGTTTTTTGCTTCGGAAATTTAGGATTAATCTGCCATCTACGAAAATATCGTAAATTATCCAATTTTTAAGTAGATTGGAAATTTTTTGTTTTTATTCAATTTCAATAATCAAAAACTAGTTATTTAATAATACAAATAATTATGATTAAAACAACTTGCTTAATCAATAATTTTAACTATGGTGATTTTATCATAGAAGCTGTAGAAAGTGCTTTAGAACAGACTGTAGAGTTCGATGAGATAATTATAGTTGATGATTGTTCTACAGATGATTCTGTTCAGAAGTTGCAGGAAGCCTATGCTCAAAATCCTAAAGTACAGCTAATTATCAAAGATAAAAATAAAGGTCAACTGTCTAGTTTTAATCTAGGTTATTCAGCTTCGAGTGGCGACATAATTTGTTTCCTTGATTCAGATGATAGATACCATAAAAAATATCTTGAAAGCATTCTCAAAGTTTATAATTTGTATCAAGAATGTGATTTTTTGTTTTGCGGATATCAAAAGTTTAAAGATTCGGATTTATCGGGGCTGGATAAAGTAAATCAGCAGCTAGAAAGCCAAATTGATATTTTACAACATGCTAGAAATAGAGGCTGTTCTGCAGTTTTCACCCTTCATACAAAACGGTATATAGGCGCTCCTACTTCTACTTTATCAATGCGACGTAAAACTGCGGATAAAATATTACCTTTTCCTTATGTAGAGGATTGGAGAATTAGAGCCGATGACTGCTTGGTTTACGGAGCTTCTTTAGTAGGAGCAATCAAATTTACGCTATCGCTAAAATTGGTTCAATATAGAATACATACAAGAAACAATTTTGCTAACAAAACTCAAGAAAATGCGAAAGAGCGCAAAGAAATATTAGCTCATTATCAAAGAAGGTTAGCTTTGAATCGCCTATTTAATTTATTTTCTCAGCAGATGAACTATATTGACAAAAGTGAACTAACATCTCTTATTCCTTTTGAGTTTAAAACTATACCTCAGCCAGATTCAAAAGACTTTCGAGGATATCTAAGTTTGCTCTGGAATTCTAATCTAGAATTACATCATAAAATTAAAAGTTCGTTGATTATAACAAAGTATATGCTGGCGACTCGTAAATAGTAAATTGGTTTTAAGAATAAATACTATTTTTTATTTCCTGTTTCCTATTTTCTACTTCCTAAAATTAATAAATAGCTATTGCTGTTGTCAATTTAATAAAAAACCTGAGTATAATGCTTATCAAAATTATGCTCAAAAACAGCATTAACAATCGCATTTACAATTTTTTCACCACCACTACATGAAGGTTCAATTGGATTTGCATAATCACTAGCTTCATTACAGGTTAATCTTAAATCGATTAGCGGAATACCGAATTGAAAAGCTTGTCGAATAATTACATCATTGAAAATAGTTAAAGCAGAAACCCCAATCCTTTGATAAGTTGATTCAGGATAATTTGGATTATAAATAGTGCAAATAGCTGTAGGTATACCAAGGCTTAAAATACTTCGTAGCAACTTCTGATATTTTTCTTCAAAATCTTCTCGTAAATTAGCCAACTTAATAAAAACTTCAGCAGAAGAAGCCACTTTCTCATTTAAAATCCCGATACAGCTAAGCGCATCATTTCCTCCAACACTCAACACCAAATGAGTAGCATTTTCGGGTAATTTTTCCAGTTGAGCATAAACGTCATCAACTTTATTCCCATCAACAGCATTTAAACTAGCATTCCAATTTTCAGGAAGTTTTACTTTTAACTGCGAAATTACATCCGGATTTTCGCCAACATAAGCAGCATTATCAAAAATAGAATCACCGAGTAAGACTATGTGGGACATTTTTTTAGGTCAAAGGTCAAAATTTAAAGGTTAAAGGTGAGTACCTCTAATTCATAACTCCTAACTCCTAACTCCTAACTCATAATTCCTAACTCCTAACTTTTACCATGCCCCATGCCCCATGCCCAATCCCCAATTCGTAATTACCGATTACCAAATTTCACTTCAAACGCAAAGAGTAAGATAGAATTGTTAAGGGATGTTTACAGAATTGCCATTTGTATCCGAATTCTGTTAATACAGCCTTTACACAATAGTTAAGATATATAAACTCGCAGTTAACCGGACGCAATTATGACGCTCCCAATCCGTAACGTCGCTATTATCGCTCACGTAGACCACGGCAAAACAACCCTCGTTGATTCCCTGCTCAAACAATCTGGCATTTTCCGTGAAGGGGAAGACGTTCCGGATTGCGTCATGGATTCCAACGATTTGGAAAGAGAACGTGGTATCACAATTCTTTCCAAAAATACCGCCGTTCGCTACAAAGACACTTTAATCAATATTGTTGATACTCCCGGACACGCTGACTTCGGTGGAGAAGTTGAACGGGTATTGGGTATGGTGGACGGTTGTGTCTTAATCGTAGACGCAAACGAAGGTCCCATGCCACAAACTCGCTTTGTGCTGAAGAAAGCTTTGGAAAAAGGATTGCGTCCGATTGTTGTAGTCAACAAAATCGACCGTCCCCGAGCAGACCCCCACACAGCAGTTGATAAAGTCTTGGATTTGTTCCTAGAGTTGGGAGCAGATGATGACCAGTGCGATTTCCCTTATTTGTTCGCTTCCGGTTTAGCAGGTTTTGCTAAAAACGAACTGGAAGATGAAGATAAAGATATGCAGCCTTTATTTGAGGCAATTTTACGTCACGTTCCACCCCCAGTTGGCGACCCCGAAAAGCCTTTACAGTTACAGGTGACAACTCTGGATTATTCCGAGTATTTGGGCAGAATTGTCATTGGTAGAATTCACAACGGTACCATCAACGCCGGTCAGCAAGCTGCTTTGGTTAAAGAAGACGGTAAAATCGTTAAAGCCAAAATTAGTAAATTAATGGGTTTTGAAGGTTTAAGTCGGGTGGAACTGGAACAATCATCTGCCGGTAATCTGGTAGCGGTGGCAGGTTTTACCGATGCGAATATCGGGGAAACTATCACCTGTCCCAACGAACCCCAAGCATTACCACTTATTAAAGTGGACGAACCTACTTTACAAATGACCTTCTCCGTGAATGATTCACCATTCTGCGGAAAAGAAGGAGATTTTGTAACTTCCCGTCAAATCAGAGATAGATTGATGCGTGAGTTGCAAACAAACGTAGCTTTACGAGTTGAAGAAACCGATTCTCCCGATAAATTCGGAGTATCCGGACGTGGTGAACTTCACCTGGGTATTTTAATTGAAACCATGCGTCGCGAAGGCTATGAGTTTCAGGTATCCCAGCCACAGGTAATTTACCGTGAAGTTAACGGTCAACCTTGCGAACCATACGAGCTTTTAGCTTTAGACGTTGCTGAAGAAGCAGTCGGTGGCTGTATCGAACGACTCGGACAGCGCAAAGGTGAAATGCAGGATATGCAAATGAGTGGTAGCGGACGCTCTCAATTAGAATTTGTGATTCCCGCTCGTGGTCTGATTGGTTTCCGTGGTGAATTTATGCGTATCACTCGCGGTGATGGAATTATGAACCACAGTTTCTTGGATTACCGTCCGATTCTTGGCGATATTTCTGCTCGTCGTAACGGTGTATTAATATCTTTTGAGGAAGGTGTTGCTACTTTCTACGCTTTAAAGAACGCTGAAGATAGAGGTTCTTTCTTTATTATTCCCGGTACCAAAGTTTATAAAGGTATGATTGTCGGAGAAAACAATCGTCCTCAAGATTTGGAATTGAACCTTTGTAAAACCAAGCAGTTGACAAACCATCGTGCTGCTAGTGGTGATGAATTAGTTCAATTACAAGCACCAGTAGAAATGAGTTTGGAAAGAGCTTTAGAATATATTGGTCCAGATGAATTGGTGGAAATTACCCCAGAGTCAATTCGCTTAAGGAAGATGTCGAAGAAATTTGCCAGACGGTAATTTAGTTAGGAGTTAGGAGTTAGGAGTTAGGAGTTATGAATTAAAATCTAACTCCTTACCTTGATTTTTAATTTGTTTTTGTTATTAGACGGGTTAATTAAATAGCCCGTTTTTGATTTTTTATGGGTTAATTTTCTAGCGCTTTTAATTTTCCGGTGGAAGAAAGCGAAAAGTTTATGGTGAAGGTTTCCTTCCACAATCTTTTTAAGACAACCCATTGATTTCAAATTTATCCTTGAGAGTTAATGAATCAAACTTGTATTCTGAAGTATTTTCCGGAGTTTCCATCAATAATTCAAATAATAAACCTGGTTATTTTTGAAATAGCTCGTAAAATATCGAATCTCGTCGGATAAAGAAATTTTATTGATTTTTAATGATTGATAGTAGTTTCTAGCAAAAGTTAAAAAACAGCAATCACCATAGGACTGCTTTCAATATCTATTGCTTGAAGCGATATTTTTAGCTATCCGACTGCTATACTTAAGCGTGATTCCAAAGCGCTATTGATAGTGATACAAAATTCGCATTACCGCCATTACCGCGACTCTGGAATGAATTATTATAGTTTCATCGCCTTACAACTATTTCTGCTTGAGTCAAGATTGAGCAGATAGTTGAAATTGGGCAATTTAATGTGAGACAATGAATATTTGTGTTATTATTTGCTAGCTTAAATTGTTTGTCTAATCATGGCTAAAAGTAAAGGTGTTCGTATAATAGTGACACTCGAATGTACGGAGTGTCGCACTAATCCTAATAAGCGTTCGCCAGGAGTTTCTCGCTATACGAGTACTAAGAATCGTCGCAATACAACTAACCGCTTGGAACTCAAAAAGTTCTGCACTCACTGCAACACGCATACCGTTCATAAGGAAATTAAGTAAAAATGGCTTATTATCGTCGTCGTCTTTCTCCCATAAAACCTGGAGAACCAATAGATTATAAAGACGTTGATTTATTGCGTAAATTTATTACCGAACGCGGTAAAATATTACCACGTCGGATAACTGGTTTAACTTCTCAGCAACAACGAGCTTTAACTGCATCAATTAAACGTGCCAGAATTTTAGCTTTATTACCTTTTGTGAATGCTGAAGCTTAAATCAAGTACTTCAAGGAAAAGTTATTAGGGAGGCCCTATACCAGCGTCACAGCGGTGGGTTGCCTCCCAAACCAGTGTTATATCTAAGTTTACAGCTTACATATAAAGTCACCATAGCACTGTGAAAAGCAGCGAATATTTGAATTTTTTGTATTTAAGATAATTTGGTTTTGGGATTTTTAATGTTAAATAATCCAAAATCTGATAATTGAAAACTTGAATGAATTATAAGGCTTGTGGAAAAGGGGACGCTGGTAGAATTTAGAAATCAAGGCGATCGCCGTTTGGGTGTGGTAGAACGTCCGGACGGAAAAAGTCGTTGGATTGTTTTGGATGAACGAGGACAATCCACTAGTCTTGCACCGAGACAATTTACTTATAAAGTTGTTGGACAAACCTATAATTCATCAGAAATACCAGATTTTCTGCAACAGGTAGAATCGTATTTAGACCCTTCAAGCTTAGAGGTAGCTTGGGAATTATTGGTAGAAGATGGTGCATCAGCCACTCCGAAAGAAATGGCTAATTTGCTGTTTTCTCAAGCAGAACCATCCCAAGTTTATGCGGCTCACTGCTTGTTGTCAGACGATAAAATTTATTTTAAGCAAAAAGGCGATGGTTACGAGCCACGAAGCGCTTCAGCAGTGGCAGAACGCAAGCATCAGTTAGAAGTAGAAGCACTCAAAGCTAGAGGACAGAAAGAATTTTTACAAAGGGTACAGCAAGCACTTGCTGGTGAAGCTGTAGAATGGCAAAAGCACGACAGACATAGGCTTGAAGCATTAGAAAAATATGGAGCATTACTAGCAGATGTAACGCGGGGTGGAGTGAAATACGATTCTTTGGCTCAAGCTTATCCCCCACCCGCACAAGTTTTAGAAACGATGACGATGCTCGAACGCACTGCAACTCCTCAAGGAGCGTTCGGTTTGCTCGTTGATTTGGGTTGGTGGAGTGCAAATGAAAACCTGTTTCTACGTCGTTCTTCGATTCCGGTTCAATTTCCTAATAAGGTATTAGATGTGGCCCATGAACGCTTGAAATCTCCTCCTCCAGACCCAGATCAAAACCGTTTGGATCTAACTCACCTGAAAGTCTATACGGTTGATGATGAAACTACGACTGAAATTGATGATGGCTTAAGTTGGGAAATGCTTCCCAATAATAGGGAAAGATTATGGGTACATATTGCAGACCCTACTAGATGGCTTGTACCCGAAGACGAATTAGATTTGGACGCAAGAAAGCGCGGTAGTACAGTTTACTTACCAACGGGAATGATTCCTATGTTCCCGGAAATATTGGCTACTGGACCGATGAGTTTGGTACAAGGAGAAATTTGTTGTGCCTTGAGCTTTGGAATCATCTTAGATGAAACTGGTGGAGTCGAAGACTATAGCATTCATGCAAGTTTAATCAAACCTACTTATCGTCTTACTTATGAAGATGTAGACGATATTTTAGAATCTGGAGTACGAGAAGAACCCGAAATTGCAGCCCTAGGAAAATGGGCGAAAAAGCGCAAGTCTTGGCGCTTCCAGCAAGGAGCCATCAGCATAAATATGCCCGAGGCTACGATTAAGGTAAAAGATGACGAAGTTAATATCGATTTGTTAGATGATTCTCGTTCGCGAGAACTAGTAGCTGAAATGATGATTCTAGCTGGTGAAGTCGCTGCTCTTTACGGAAAAACTCACAACATTCCTTTACCATTTCGCGGTCAACCACAGCCAGAATTACCACCAGAAGAAGAATTATTATTGTTACCAGCAGGTTTTGTTCGTTCTTGTGCCATGCGTCGCTGCATGCCGAAAAGTGAAATGAGCATTAGCCCCTTGCGTCATGCAGGCTTGGGTTTAGAAACTTATACACAAGCAACCTCTCCAATTCGTCGCTATAGTGATTTACTTACTCACTTTCAAATTAAAGCTCATCTGCGAGGCGATGTTTTACCCTTTTCCGCAGAAGAACTCAAAGAAGTAATGATGACAGTTACCAGCATTACTCAAGAAGTAGTAATGGTGGAACGACAAACTAATAGATATTGGGCTTTAGAATATTTACGTCGTCATTTAGATAAAGCTTGGGATACAACAGTTTTGATGTGGTTGAGAGAAGATAGTAACTTAGCACTAATTCTGTTAGAAGATTTAGGTTTGCAGCTACCTATGTTCTTCAAACGAGCCGTAGATTTAGGTGAGGAAATTTTAGTTAAAGTTATTCATGCAGATCCTCAAAAAGATGTCATTCAATTCCAAGAAATAGTTTATCAAGAAGCATAATTTATGATGGGGAATTGGGGATTGGGTATAGGGAATTAAATTTAATGCAGGGTGTGTGACGGCTACGATAAATTATAGATTATCTACAGCAGTTTAATATTGCCTTCACGCACCAAAGTTAACTAATTGATTGCCACTAACAACTAATAAATGAAAACCATTTTTCACATCACTCCCCGTCAAGATTGGGAAAAAGCGACTTCGGAAGGAACCTACAGTGCTGATTCTTTGGAAACTGAAGGTTTTATTCACTGTTCTACATCAACACAATTAGTGAGAACAGCAAACAAATTTTTCAAAAATCAAACAGATTTACTACTTATTTTCATTGATTCCGATAAAGTTAAACCAGAAATTCGTTACGATGTTGTGGCAGAAAATGAGACATTTCCTCATATTTATGGTGCTTTAAATAAGAATGCAGTATTTAAAGTCATTCATTTTGAAGCTGATAAAAATGGTTTATTTAAACTTCCAACAGAAGTTCAGCTAGAATGATTCGACTGATTTAATATACCTAATAGATGCAGAATTTTCTCTTTATTATTCATTTCTCCAACAATCCTTTTTGTTGGTTTTGGTAAAACTCTAACCAAGGTAGGAGTTGCACTAACTTGATGTATTTCTGCTTGTTCGGGATGAGTCAATACATCAATAACTCTGAGAGTGTAAGGATTTCCCAAATATCTTTCTAGCAATTCGTGGAGACTCTTGAGGATATTCTCCGTATTTGGAGTATGTCCCGCAACAAATAAACGCAGAATATAAGGCTGCTTTGGAGATTGCATTTGTCGTGCAGAAAATAGGGATTGAGAATCAATACTTGCTTCTTCAGATACTTCTAAACGCACAATCAAATCATGATTTTCCCACAACTGTTCAAAACTCGAACGGTAAGTTGCTAATACTATGCTATCGCACAATCCATCATGCCAAGGAGTTTTTTGCCAAGTCAAATTACCAGTATTGAAAACAGCATTTAGCAAAGCTTGGTAACGTATTACCGCAGGATAAGCTTCTGCAAAAGTTCTAACTTTTTCGGTGCGTGGATCTAGCCAGTGGTCAATAGTCGCTGTATATACTGGAACCAAGAAATGAGGAGGTTCTGGTAAGTCTAAAATTTCCTGTAAAGCACTGCATAAATGTGAATGCCATCGACCTTTTTTACTGGGGTCAATACAGTAAATTAAATCTCCCCCTGGTGTAAATAATGCAATACCTTTAAATAATTTTGGTAAAGGTGATTTATTTGAATTCAATGGCTTATAGTATTTTAGATATTGTGAATTCATTGGTTGCCAGTTTTTAGCTGAGAACAACTAACATACAAGCTCTGCCTCTAAATACTTGATAAGAGACAGAGCTAGTAAAATACTAGTTACCAAAATTGTAATGGGAAAACGAAATTAACAATCGCGATACACTATTCCCTAATTTCCCGTTCCCTATTACTTAAACTTATACACGACCCCGCAGCATCTGCGCCATCTCGTTAGGAGTTGGTGACATTTCGAGTGCGGTTTCTTCTGTAATCTTACCTTCTTGATAAAGGTTGAACAAAGACTGATTCATGGTAATCATGCCGTCGAAACTAGCCTGTTTCATTAATTCAGTCATTTCGTCGTATTTTGAATCTTTAATCCAATCTTTGATTGCTTCGGTATTTATTAGAATATCGTGGAAAGCTGCACGTTTTCCATCTGTCGTGCGACACAGACCTTGAGAAATAACTGCGACTAAAGACTCAGATATTGCTACTCGCATCGGGTCTTGTTCTTCACCAGGGAAAAGGTTAAGAATACGTTCGATGGTTTTGACCGCGCTGTTGGTGTGGAGGGTTCCCATTACCAAGTGACCTGTTTGAGCCGCTTTCATTGCGGTATTCACTGTTTCTTTGTCCCGCATTTCCCCTACCAGAATCAAATCTGGATCTTCCCGCAAAGCCGCTTTCAAAGCATTATCAAATTTGCGGGTATGCATACCCACTTCCCGCTGTTTAACCAGAGATTTTCGACTTTGATGAACAAATTCAACCGGGTCTTCAATAGTAATAATATGCTTGGACATCTCACGATTGATATAGTCAATCATCGCTGCCATTGTGGTTGATTTACCCGAACCGGTGGGACCTGTAACTAGAATCAGACCTTTATGGTAATGACAAATTTCTCTAAAAATCGGAGGTAAACTTAACTGCTCCATCGATAGAATTTTGACTGGAATCAATCGCAATACCATCGCGTAACCTCTAAGAGAATCAAAGATATTGATTCGGACGCGAGCAAAATCGAACTGAGTCGCTCCATCAAAGTCCAAAGTCTCCTGGAAACGCTTTATTTCTTCTTCTGTAAGAGTTTCATGCAACCAACTCATGAAAGTTTCTTTATCCGTCTCTGGATAATCAGTTGCGTTTATCTCTCCTCGGTTACGGAAGCGGGGTATTTCACCTACTCCAAGGTGAATATCGGAAAAAC
>ERZ1740070.2542-NODE-2542-length-10445-cov-6.012993_pt1 | contig 10445 bp, 7 predicted proteins | sample MGYA00581734_ERZ1740070 | MGnify/ENA primary metagenome ERZ1740070 (study PRJEB43018, sample SAMN04849744) | marine metagenome | isolation source: floating plastic debris | place: Pacific Ocean | collected 2008-09-01 | study: EMG produced TPA metagenomics... | reverse complement strand
GCTATTCATCTCGGGACCGCCTCTGGGACCAACCAAATTAGTAATACGCTGTTTGAGAATAATGAGTCTCCCAATAGCGGGGGTGCAGTTAATGTAAGCAACGCTAGGTTAATTGTTAATAACGGGAGCCATTTTGTTGATAACACCGCAACAAACGGAGGGGCTCTGCGCACGAGTGGAGCCACCTATGCTGAGCTAGACGCGGTTACTTTTGAGGGCAATAGCGCGACACAACAGGGCGGTGCGATCGCTAACAACTCCAACACTGGTACGCTGACGATTGCCAACGCCACGTTTGATAGCAATACAGCGATGAGCGATGGGGGTGCGATCGCTCACAATGCCGCCGGCCAAACGCTAACGCTTCGCGATGCCACGTTTTCTGAAAATGTTTCTCAGGAAGATGGCGGTGCGGTTTTTGTCAATAGTGGAACAACAACAGTCGTCGAAGAAAGTCAATTCATCTCCAACAGAGCCGAAGGTGCCGCCAGCCGAGGTGGGGCGCTGGCCGTGATCAATGGTGGTGACATAACGCTTACAGATACTGTCGTAACCAGCAATGAGTCGTCAGCTCAAGGGGGTGGCCTGTTTGTCGACAGTGACGGCACAGCTACCGTTACTGGCACGCTGACAACAGATAGTGACGGCGTTGCGACAAGTGCGACCACTCGCTTTGTCGATAACCAGGCTGGGAGAGACGGTGGCGGAATTGCTATGCTTGATGAGAGTACATTGACGGTCAGCGGTGTACTCTTTCGCGGGAACTTTTCGGGTGATGATGGGGGTGGCGTATCGGGCACTGAACTCAGCCAGGCCACTATTGACAATGCTAATTTTGAAAATAATACTGTTGCTGAAAACGGCGGTGGCCTCTATAGCAACAATATTCTCTCTACAGTGCCTACCGGCAACAAAGTTGTTCTTACCAATAGTCGTTTTATCGAAAATGAGGCGGGTCAGTCTGGCGGCGGCTTTTATCACGGGATAAATGGGTCAGCAGTTGTTCGAGACAGTCTCTTTCATGCGAACGAAGCCATGATAGATGGCGGTGGGGTTCAGGTTTCTGAGGGGAGCCTTACCCTTGCGAATAGCCAGCTCTTAGCTAACCAAGCCCGATTCGGCGCAGGTCTCGAAGTGAGTGCTGGTGGGTCCGTAACGGTAACCGACACAGCCTTGACTGACAATGTTGCATCTTTGCTCGGTGGCGGCGCTCAAGTCGATACCGGCAGTACTTTAGAGGCGACCAGGACGACCTTTGAAGGCAATCAATCGGTTTCAGGCGGTGCTCTGTTCAACCTAGGCACAACTGAGCTCGTGAACACTACGATCAGTGGCAACAGGGCCAGCGATGTTGGGGGTGCGATTAGAACCAACAGCGCAGCGGCAACTTTGACTGTGCGCAACAGCACTGTCACTAACAACCAAGCGGGTGTAGAAGGTGGCGGCATTGCTGAAGCTGGCTCACAGCTCGCTCGCTTGCAGAATACGATTGTGGCGGCAAATACGAGCACTATCGCAGATGACGTCAGCGGCAGCTTCACCGACGATGGCAACAACTTAATTGGCAGCAGCGAAGGTGCAACCGGCTTTACGCGTAGCCAATTTGTCGGCACTGCCACCAACCCGGTCAATCCTCAGTTAGCCCCCCTTGCAGACAATGGAGGGCCGACAAAAACTCATCTGCTGTTACCGACTAGCGTCGCTGTAGATGCGGGCAGTGCCCTCAATATTCCATCCGTAGACCAGCGGCAAGGCGTTCGCCTTGTTGGCAGCGCCGTAGACATTGGCGCGGTAGAACTCTCTGCTGACCAGCTGTTGGCTATTTCTGTGGGCGAAGCCATTCAATCGCAATCGGAGTCTCCTGATCCAACGCTACCGACGACTTCGTTTAGCGAGTTAGATACTTTGTTGGCGAGCCGCACAGAACACGCCCTAGACGATGCCAATAGCTCTATTCGTCGGCTAGAGCGCTCCTTCAGTCAGAGTTTTGAAGACTATTGGGATCTGTCCGCTGGCGTAGACACAACTTTTGAAGATGTCCAGGCTATTTTGCGCCGCGCTCAAGAAGAATACAAAGTAAATTCAGCCGTTATCTACGCTGTATTTTCGCCAGAAAATCCGCCTGAAGAAGATGACTCGAAAGTGTTGAGCATGGAGCCAACGCTGAGCGAAGATGACTTGCTGAATCTATCCGTGGTGCTGCCAGAAGGTGAGCTGGTGAGCTATCAGCTACCTGTAACTCGTAAAGAAGCTGTTCGTCAGGTTCGCTATTTTCGCACCGCTGTATCAGACCCAGAAGATGCTAGAAGCTATCAGCCGCTAGCCCAGCAGCTATATCAGTGGCTTCTAGCACCCATCGAAGAAGACTTAGCTGCACAGAATGTACACAACCTGATGTACGCCTTAGATTCTGGCCTGCGGACTGCGCCGATTACGGCTATGCGTGATTACGAGGGCTTTGCGCTGGAGCGCTACGGCATTTCGACGGTGCCCAGTGTGGGCCTCATGCAGGCAGATTTCCCCGTATCGGTGCGCCGCGCCACCGTTGCGATGGGCGTTTCAGAGTTTGATACCCAAGCACCGCTACCTGCTGTACCGATTGAGCTCAGCGTTGTGGATCAGTTTGTGCCCGTGTCGCAGACGGTACTCAATGAAAACACGACGTTGGATGCAATTAAGAGTGTGCAGGCGTTAGAGCAGCCTGGGGTATTGCACTTGGCGACCCATGCCAGTTTCGATCGGCGATCGCCCGAAGACTCCTACATTCATCTGTGGAATGAACAACTTAGCATGCGCGAATTTAGCCAGCTCGACTGGAAAGAATCTGATTTGGAAATGTTGATTTTGAGCGCTTGCTCTACTGCGCTGGGTAGCCGCAATGCTGAGCTAGGCTTTGCCGGATTAGCTGCTGCTTCTGGGGTAGATGCAACGGTAGGTAGCTTATGGGATGTTTCGGATGTGGGTACCTTGGCGCTGATGAGCGAATTCTATGCGCAGATAGAGGAAACAGACATGCGGTTTGAGGCGCTACGCCGAGCTCAATTGGCCTTACTAAAAGGCGAAACTCGCATTGAAGGTGGCAACTTAATGACCGGGCATGGTGAAGTACCCCTCCCCGCCGACTGGAATATGCCAGATTCAGCGACACTGGACCATCCTTTTTTCTGGTCGGCCTTTACGATGGTTGGGAATCCCTGGTAGGAGGATATTTTGCAGCGACGTTCAACTTCTCTTTTATGTCTCTCTAGGGTGGAAAGTTATTTTCCGTTTCAGGCGGGTGCCAACCGACAGAAACCCAAGAACGACGAACTGTGATCGCAAAAGGATTGTTAAGTTGCAGAACTTCGACAGTGACACGGCCGCAGGGTGTTGTTCCAATAATATGAGTCCCCTCGTTCGACCAGCTAAAATGCTCAGACCATTTCTGTTGGCGTGGATGATAAAGCGCTATGATTTTATCTGTTAGCGGATCAGTTCCATGAGTTCGGTCAGCTTTATGACTATTGCAAGGGCGACAGGCCATCCACAAATTCTTTTCATCACTGCTCCCTCCTGCTGCCTTCGGAATGATGTGCTCGATTTCCAGAGTCCCCCAGACATATTTCTGAAGGCTTAGACAATAACCACAACGATTACCTGCTTGTTGTCGAATGCGATCTCTAAGCTCAGCGGAAATATAGTCACTCACGAATTCAGGGGCTCCATCAAGCCTCGCTGAACCGCTTCAACTAAGCCCGCAGTTTTTCGGAGCCAGCCTTCGTTATATTTTTGCATCAGTGACTCCAATTCGTGAGGCTCATCTGCTAATAGCTCTCCCTCGCGCTGTTTCTCTAGTAACTCAGAGAGCCGTTGATCCTGTGTTGTCGGTAGCGTAGAATTGGCCAAGTCAAGAACAGCCCGGTCAGACATTTCAGACACAGGTGGAAGGATGTCAGCTTCATGACTGAGCGGCGGCAACGATGAAACAACCGTGTCTGTCAATACACTAGATAAGTCGCGGTTGATCAGACGAGCAAATCGCTTTGCTCGTTGATAAGCTTCTTCTGGAAGATCTATTGTGATCTGGATAGTTGCCATAGCAAGTCGCGCAATGCTGTATTTTCAGTTTATCTCATGTTGCAGAGGCTCAAGAAGTAAACCCCATGCGTGATTTTCAACTGCCCGGCCGTTCTCCTGCCTACTCAAATAAGGGGATGGCTGCGACGTCTCATTCTCTAGCTACCTTAACGGCGATCGATGTTTTACGCTCGGGGGGCAACGCGGTAGATGCGGCGATCGCAGCCTCAGCTGTCCTATGTGTCGTAGAACCTCAAGCCACTGGTATCGGCGGCGACTGCTTTGTCCTCTATGCCCCTGCTAATAACAGCGGTGAAGTTATCGCACTCAATGGTTCTGGTAAAGCGCCTGCTAAGGCCGAACTCAGCTGGTTTTTAAACCAGGGAATGAAACAAATCTCTCTGCAAAGTCCGCATTCTGTTACAGTCCCCGGTGCGGTAGATGCTTGGTGCCAGCTGCATAAAGACTACGGTAAAAAGGACTTTTCTGAACTGCTCGCCCCGGCGATTCGATTGGCAAAAGAAGGCTATACGGTGCATCCACGGGTGGCTTACGACTGGGCGCAGCTGGCGAAAAAGTTAAAAGCAACAGAAAACGCAACGAAAATGCTGTTGGTAAATGGTGAGGCTCCGAAGGCGGGCGATCGCCATCATCAGCCAGAACTTGGTGAGACTTTAGCCGCGATCGCACAAAATGGCCGCTCTGCCTTCTACACTGACCCTATTGCCGAAGACATCGTCAGCTATCTCCAATCTCTCGGCGGACTCCATACCTTAGAAGACTTTGCCGCACCACAAGCAGAATACGTCGCACCTATTTCTACAAAGTATCGCGGCTACGACGTAGTGGAATGTCCACCGAATGGTCAAGGCATAACCGCTTTGATTATGTTGAATATTCTCTCGGGCTTTTCACTCACTGACTATGCGCCGATGAGTGCCGAACGGCTGCACTTGGAGTGTGAGGCGGCGAAATTGGCCTATGGCGTGCGCGATCGCTACGTCGCCGATCCAGATCAATCAGATATTCCTATAGACTTTCTCCTTTCCGAAGACTACGCCGCCCAACTCCGCGCCAAAATCAGTTTAGACAAGGCAATGCCACCGCTACAAGATTCAGATTTTCCGACTCATCCCGATACGGTTTATCTTTGTGTTGTTGATGAAGAAGGAAATGCGGTTAGCTTCATTAATTCTGTTTTTCATGGGTTTGGCAGTGGGTTGGTGAGTCCTAAGACAGGTGTTGTGTTGCAAAATCGGGGAGCGGGATTTGTGTTGCAAGAGGGGCACAGGAATGCGATCGCTCCCTACAAACGTCCACTCCACACCATCATCCCTGGCATGTTGATGAAAGCCGGTAAGGCAGTCATGCCCTTCGGCGTCATGGGCGGTCAATATCAGCCGGCTGGTCAAGCTCACTTCCTCACGAATCTGTTGGACTATCGGATGGATGTGCAAACTGCATTAGAGTCACCCCGTGTTTTTCATGATGGTAAAGCTTGCGCGGTTGAGCGCGGTGTTTCTGCTCGGGTGCGCGATCACCTGAGCGTCATGGGGCATAAAGTGGTGCCGACTGTGTTACCCCATGGCGGTGGTCAGGCGATTTGGATGGGTGAAAACAACAGCTTAGTGGGTGGCTCAGATCCTCGAAAAGATGGCTGCGCTCTAGGTTATGAATAAATGCGCTGAGATGGCCTATTTCTAGCGGTTACTGAATGCTGGGAACTCTAGCAACAATGTGACTGGGTGGAGTTTGGCTGTGTTGAAGAAACAACTGAAGGTTTTACTGTTTTCAGGCATGGGCGCAATGGGGTTGTGCCTAGCCACGTGGGGCGGTATGAGCGTGGTAGCCCAAAAGCAAACTGCTGAGATGGATGCGCTTGCCTCTGAATTCCTCAAACAATATCCGCCTGTAGAACAAAACACCTCTGCTAAAACCTTAGAAATCCTGAGTGCTAAGCTTGGCCTCAATTTGCTTGGAACTGAGCAAACTCTTCCCACTCCCGATGAAGCGGCCTCTTTTCAGGCTGTAAGAGATGCCATTGGCGACTATTTCAAAGCGCAAAAGGAAAAAGAACAAGGTCCGCTCGATCCGATTCCGGCTGCTGTTCAGTCATATTTGAGTGACAATCAAGCGACCCTCAATCAAATTCAGACGCATCTGCAATCTCAGGAAGCGCCTGTATGGAGCTTTGATGCTGAGCTCTACAGCGATTTTTCGTATGCGATTCCTTCCTATCTTGGCTTAGTAGAGTTGCGTAAGCTGCTGTTGCTTAAGGCCGTGACTCATGCTCAGCAAAAACAATTTGAACAGATGGCCACAGCCCTAGAGGCTGCTCACGTACTAGGTGCTGTACCTGCTCAAAGGCCTGCCCTCATTAGCTACTTGGTTTCTTTAATTGCTGTAGACGATACGGTTGCTATCATGCGTCATCTTGAGGGGGTGTCGCCCACTGTCTCTGGGCAACTCCTTGCGGTCGATCAGCAGAAGATAGGTATCGACCGGCTCAGGTTCGAAAATTGGACATCTCACCAGGCGTTGAATCGGCTCTTCAATGACCCGGATCGGACCGAGTCATTATTTGAACCTGCGGATGTTGGGTTAGCTGTTCTCCCCTCAGCTATTTTCGAAAAGCCTTATATCGCTCTTTCTAATACCAACACGACCCTTCTACGAGAAAAGTCTCACGATCAATTAATAGGGGAAAACATTTGCTCGCTGGATGTTGACTTGCTCAGCGAGCAGATGATGAAAGAGGTTCCTTGGTGGAATGTACTGGGGCAAATTGCGATGCCTAGTTTTATAGCTCAGTGGCGTAAGGGCGGCGATCGCATGCTTGCGGCTGAACTGACTCATCATGTAGTGCAAGCAAAAGCGCTTGCCGCCGAACAAGGCCAGTGGCCAGAAACCTTGCCCAATTTAGCTTCTAACACTTGTCCGGATGAGCGCTGGGTATATGAAGTTAGCCCCGAAGGTGAAATGTCGCTATCGTTTAGCCGTGAGTTTGACTGGCGAGTGAATGATGAGGGCGGTTCTGCTCGCTACCTTCCTTTGACCTACAGCGCTAATCTGTCTGATGATTAATGATTCGTTATTGTCTAATGCTTTGTGCTTTGCCAAAGGCCGTGCAGCCATTTGTGGCTGCGTTGCTTGATGAAGAAATAGAGGTACACGCTGAGAATAGCGACAACGCAAACGCTTCCAATTCCGTTATAGGTATCGATAATGCGCTGATCGCTCCAGCCGTATACAATGCTCAGCTGGTTCATATTAGGCAGTGAAAAAGATTTCTTCCTAGATTTCTCGATACTGCTAGCATTCCCACTGGTCTTGTTTCTCTGTTGTTGCTGTAGCCCTTGTAAGGGTTGCTCTACAAATCTAAAGCGTCCAGGCCTTGCTCTTTGTAGTAAATGCGCAGCCTAATGCCTAGTGTGATTTGTTTCATGATCCAATAGAGCACCATCAAAATGATGAAGGTGACAAATACGACGGCAGCCGGTCTCTTGGTGGTAAGTGTGTTGAGTGTGAGGGTCAAAATGCTCGTGGGGTCGGTGGCTAAGTCCCAGCTATTTACCCGAGTGAACCGGCCCAGGTAAATGCCCACGGCGCTCAATGCGTGAATCAGCAGTTCGGTCGGTAATATCCAGAAGGCATCACCATTTTTCTTGATGTAGCGAACTAGATTGAGAATAGAGATGACGTAGGCTTCAAATCCAATGATCATCGCACTGGCGTGTATTGGTACAAAGATCAGCGCAATGACCCATATGCGAAGGCCGCCGCGACCGGTGCCGCGAATGATGTGAATGATGTCGGTGAGTACGTAGGGTGCGTTTGGCAAAAAGGCAATGAAGCTCACTAGTCCTAGCCACCACAGCACAGTACGGGTACTGCGTTTGCGGTTGAACAAAAAGACGCTCATCGCCAAAGAGATAATAGCGAGCACAATCCACCAAACTACCTTGAGCTGAGCTGCCTGCTCGCCTGCTGCTAGTGCGTTCATTAGTTGCATCTGGGCTCTCATGATTCTGGGCCAGCGAGGCTGTATGCCCACGATGCCGATGGCGCTGATGAGTGCGATCGCACCCCATATCCTCGGCCTAGAAAGCACCTTCCTCCGAAAAAGCACAAAACTCAAAAACAACGGAACAAAAGCTAAAAACAAGTTCCACAGAATCCATCCGCTGTATACGTTTGAAAAGGCAGCAGCGATATCTGCAAGGATTGACTTTAAAATCATGCGTTCGGCGAATACACTTCAGGTGTCATATCAAAGGTGCACCTAGCCTAACCCGAAGTTTTTTTACAATCGGCATAGGTGTATCAGTTTCTGGCCAGTTTGCCCGATCTCCTGACCTTTTCAGATGATTGCAGACTCTCCGACAACGCTAAAACATAACAAGCGCAAGCCTATGAAATTAGAAGGAAAAGTGAGCTTAATAACCGGGGCTGCCTCTGGCATTGGCAAGGCGACGGCGTTACGGTTTGCAAAGGAAGGCGCTACGGTAGTTTGTGTCGATATCAACGAGGCAGAAGCCGTTGCTGTTGCGAGCATGATTGAGACCGCAGGGGGTCGGGCTTTGGGACTAGGTGTGGATGTGGCGAAAGAGGAGGCTGTGAAGGGTGCGATCGCCACTACCCAATCCACCTTCGGCCAGTTAAACATCCTCTTCAACAATGCCGGTCTCTCTATCCTCAAACCCATCCCAGACACCACAGAAGAAGATCTCGATCGCCTTCTATCTGTAAACTTCAAGGGTCTTTTCTTCGGCTGCAAGCACGCAATTCCTGTAATGGCAGAGCAAGGTAGTGGCGTTATCATTAACACAGCTTCAGAACTCGCCTTCGTTGGTCAGCCACTCTACAGCGCCTACTGTGCGACCAAAGGCGCTATCCTTGCCTTCACTCGGGCGCTAGCTCTAGAGTGCGCACCCAAGGGGATTCGGGCGAATGCTATTTGCCCTGGCCCAGTGACAACACCGCTGCTACAAGTAGAGTTTGACCTAGCTAAAGACCCCTCTGCCGAGGCTAAATCTGCCGCGAAAGCGCTTCCTATTGGTCGATTGGGTACGCCCGAAGAGATTGCAAACGTGGTTACTTTTCTGGCGAGCGACGAGGCTAGCTTCATCGTGGGTGCTGGCATTATGGCTGATGGTGGAAGAACGGTACTGTAGAAGCGATCGCCATATTTTCTCATCTACGAATCTATCAAAAGACATAGCTGCTGCAACCGCAGGTTATTCTCTGTACGGTTTTATTTTCCCTTAATCAAAAAGGTACAATGCTGCATCCGCAAAGTAACGCAGCGTACAAGGCGCACGACCTTAGTCAGATACAGTCAATAAGACAGATATCCGCGCACTCGCCATATACGATCTTCAGTCCACATCCGATCTCAGTAAAACGATCTCAGTAAAAAACTATTATGTCTAACCTGCAAAGACAGTCGAAAAGTTCGCTGAGGTCTCGCACCTTTTCCTCGCTCTCTATCCGGCAGTCCAGCTCTATACAAAGGACTGGCCAGCAGACGAAGGGCCGTCTTCAAAAGCCAGGTGCTAAGACTTTATCGAGGCCGCTGCTACACATTTTGGACTACGGCGAGCGTCCGGGCGACATGGTTGCAAAGCCAAAGCAGGTCGCCCTCCACGGCCAAAAAGACGTCTACATCGCCAGAGCCGAAATCGAACTGCGAAATGCGATGCAGTCTCTGGCCTTCATGACTAATTCAGAGATCAACTCAATCTCTACTTTGACAGCGCTTTCCTTACCAAAAGCCGTCGCTCCCATGTTTTGGACGATCAACGCTTTCCTTCAAGAGAAGTATGAAAAGCCAAACGACCCCACCCGCACCCATCACCGCAACCACGACGCCCGCTTACTCTACCAGCAGCTTGCAAACTTAGATTTGCTACCTTGGTCTAGCCGCAGCATTGACTACATTCATCCAGATAACTTAAAGAACGACCTAGTATTTCCCTTAGGCCATCCCATCCTAGGTCGTACCTACCGCAGACATCCCTTCAAGTCCCGGTTTAACGAGTACTACCCCGTCACCGACTACTTCTCTATGCTTTTCAAAGAGCGAGAACAGGCCCTACTGTCTCTCCTTGGTCAGCTAGGTGCCACCAAAATCACCATGACTCCTATCCCCGCTACCTCCACGCTCAACTGCCAGGAAAACCTCGCAGCCCAGCTCCACCAAAAAGTATTTAAATACCCCAAGCAACTCGACACTTCGCTTCAGTCAGTTGACCTCAACCGTCACCCTTGGCTAGCTGGTGAACCCACCTGGCAAGAAATCGTCCGCGAGCGTATAGAACGAGGCGCACTCTCTGCCCAGTTCGAGTTCGACTGCGACGTCATGGGCATGCTCAAAAGCCAAATCAAAA
>ERZ1740070.2541-NODE-2541-length-10445-cov-9.544370_pt1 | contig 10445 bp, 11 predicted proteins | sample MGYA00581734_ERZ1740070 | MGnify/ENA primary metagenome ERZ1740070 (study PRJEB43018, sample SAMN04849744) | marine metagenome | isolation source: floating plastic debris | place: Pacific Ocean | collected 2008-09-01 | study: EMG produced TPA metagenomics... | reverse complement strand
TGAACAATATTAATTTCAGCAAATTCAGGAGAAGATGGAGAAAGTTATTGAGAAACTTGCGTAGTTCCAAAAGGACTCAGCAAGTTTAAAATGTATTATGAAAAAGGGTGCAGTTTGGTGTGTTAAAAAATTGAAACAATCATTACATACATTCTTCATATTATAAGGTTATCACATTTTAGTGGCAATGCTTCCAAAGGGAAGGCAAAGCTGCTTGACCATCCTGTTTTTGTTATTTTATTTGTCAATATTTTTTCATTTTGGGAAGTCATGTTTAATAAATCTATCCCTGGTGTGGAGATGTTATCTTAATTTCTTTTAGCAGTTTTATCATTGACCTATTTTACTATCTATACACAAGGTTTTGTTTTTGAATACAATTCTGATTGATACATTTACGGTATATGTAGCTGCACAGCTGAGGTTATTCCACAGTTTGATATGCTACACTTCTTGCGTAAAAACCATTGTTGTAAAACCTAAATGACTTAAATTGGTTATTTGGAGGCGTAATACATGCGTCACATGCAAGGTGAGGTGAGGATCGCTGCTGCTTTTTGTTCCAACTCATGGGGCACCTGGCTTATGATGACACAAGTAGCTTTGAAAACTGATCTGAAAAATTGGCATAATATGATTAAAAAATATGACCAATAAGCCTGTAACTACAGGAAGAAAATTTAATTGGAATTTAGATTTTGCTCGTTCACTTAGACTTTTTTATATATCTCCCTATAATATTTTATATAAATTTGCTGATATTGGATTTCTGCAACTTGACCTCGTCACTAAATTAAGTTCCATGTAAATATCCATCCTGTTGGGTACTTTGCAGATCGAGATTTTTAATGTCCATCTATATGTTTTAAATGTAATCCACCTCAATGTCAATGCCTGAATATTGGATCAGCATGGTGGTTCAAAATTACCAACCTACTGTCGTGGACATCAGTAAATTGAATTGAATGGTTTGAATTATGTTTATAGAGTTATCTTTCCCTGCTGTATGAGAATAACTTGAGTAAAACATGGGAAATTAATTCCAGGTGAAACAAATCATTTGGCTACGGTGGGTTCAGGCCAACCAATGCTTGCTGCCTCATTAGTGCTGGACAACCTTTCTTCTAACGTCTTTGAGGCTCATATATTTGGCCCTGTTACAAGCGTCTGATTTATTCGTGAATTCACTTTGGAAAATGACATGTTGATTTGCTTGATAACATATCTCAAAATTGAAAGAATTTTAGCTTGACTTTAATTTAGCTACTTGAATCGTTCAGGGTGAAGAAATGCTAAAGCTTTGCCCTTGGATACTTTCCCCCTCTTGGGTATATTCATCTGCTTTTCAGTCCTGGTTTGGTAACAAGATTCTGCTGGTGCCTATGGGCTCCCAGTGGATTGCCCAATAATAGTCCTAGTTTGAGGCCTTTTCATAGTAAAGTTCTATATCATGATAAAAATTCATTGGCCATCATTTATTAGCAGACCAATAGTAATGGCCAGTAATAATTATATGTGCTGCCGTAGCGATTTAGAGGAACTTGAGAGCTTTTTGCACGGGCGCGGTGAGTCTCAACTACATAAGCTCAATCTCTACAATCTACAAATCTCGGGCTTCTCTGTTCCATAGCGCTTTGGTCAATTTTTGGAGCATTTCGCGAACCTATTTATGTCTTAAAACGGGTATTCATCGAAGGCCTTACCAAGAGCACTACTAGAGATGAATATAACCTCATAAAGTTTTGGTCCCATCCAATCAGAATCTTGGGCATAGTGCCCAGAATTATGAGTCAAGAATAAACCTGAGCAGGAAATAAAATAGAGTGCCTAATCATGGGTTTCTTCTAATGGTATAAACAAGACTGTTATTAATGGCAGGTTAGGCATAGCACGCATGAATGCCTGTTTTTATTATGTTCACGTGCCAAAATATTTGTCAACACACTCACTGGTTGATCAGAGTGTCACAGAGGCTGAAATCGCAACAAAATATTGCCAATTCAAAGCAAAGAACCACTTTGGTTGACGATAACACACTATTTTCACCAAAGTATACAAGTATTAAGGTACGTTATCTGTCAGTATGTCAGCAGCATGTGCGGCAGCAGCAGGCGAGGAGGATTATATAGCACCAGTAGCTTACTCTCAATCTAATATACCTGAAACTACTACAACTGGATATGTGAACGTTGAGGCAGAGAGAGCGCTGTCTTCTCTAGATAACTACACTGATGTCGATATATCTTCAAATCAAAGACAAGGTACATTCATCCAGTTTATCGTACACAGAAAAATGGGAGAAAACTTAAACTGACTGATTTGTATGTGGCTGGCTGTGTTGTTTCTCACCAATATGCCCGCCCTACCAATTGGTATTTACCATTTGGGCTGGTCAGTTTAGCAAGTATTCAGGTTCAGAGTTTTTGCTTCACCGTTATTGTGGGTTCTCTGTTAACAAAGAGATCTTTCAGCAAGCTTCAGGCACCCTTCACCGCATAAACAGAGCGAAACTTTTCACGGAAAACTCTGTCATGGCTAGGCTGCGTGATATCCTTAGGGGTTGGGGTTGGGGGCCAGCTGACCCCCGAAATATACTCAAGCACTCCAGGATCCTAATGCTCCCCCAAGGCGCTCCGAATCGTTTTATTGTGGGTCGAGATCAAGATGAGTATGGTAATAATTAGCTATGTGTTTCAGATGCTGACCGTGCAATTGTTACCGTACAGTCTCCTTAGTGCAGTAGACTCTGTATACATTTCTAGAGTGAATCTGACTGTGATTTTTGAGTTGTAGTAAATCTGCACACAACAGAAGAAGACAAACCACCACCATATGACAGTGTGGTAGTAGACTTACCACATTATCAAGCATCATCACAATCATCACATGGAGCAGACAACCACCACTACACTGAGCTCTCTGTATACACTGCACCTGATACAGTTAATTCTCACATATCTCATCAAAGAATACTACCTCATCCTCCTAAATATACAGAGGATAGTACGACAGGACAATATTATGACTATGTGAATGACCATAGTATCAATGCAGGTACACAACAATCACAAAACGAGTATGAACTCACTGAGGTAAATATTCTTTCATGTTCATTGTGGTGTGTACATAACTTGATTTTACTGCCTTTAGCTCTTTAGGGGGAGGGGGGTGGCCGGGTGGGGGGCGAAGAGCACAAATGGCATTTTGCTAGCTCAAAGCTATTTTCTCCTTAATTGTCTTCAATCTTCTCAAACTATTGAACTACAACTTTTTTTAAAACTGGATACCCTGGAGCAGTAGAGCTTTGTCAGCCTCAAGATTGGTAGATGTTAACTCTATTTGTGGTTAATTGGTGGTTAATCAGGTGATATCAGGATAAGTTGGGTATGGTGTTTAGTATTGAGTACCAAGTGACTTGTACTGCCGCAGGTTGTAATATAACAATTAATAAATCTACATGCATGCTCACCTTACCTGCTGGTAACAAGTTTTCAGACAAGCCAACTCAGTTGTGCTGTGAGAATAGAGTTGTACTTTAATTAAATTGTTCATCGTTCTGGGTCGGCAACGCCATTTTCATAATACATAATAGATCATCATAGATACCACTACCCTACACACAATAAGTATCCATCAGCACTATTTTTTGCCATTTTCGCTACCTTACCTAGGTAATTTTAAAAGTTGTTAATTCCACTCCATTTTTATATATGTTGTAATGGAAGGAAACCCAAGTAGCTTAAATTAAAATGGCTAATTCACTGAGGAAACTATAATGTGAAACCTTGTACTGCATATAGGTATGCTGCAAAGCTGTAATAACTATTATGAAATACATCATTTACCGCAATTTGGTATTATTCAGTTCATATGAACTTTTGGTATTTGTATTACCGGTATTCACTCTATTGTGCTAGGCGCCAATTTACTACGATCAGAACAGAAACATTGTGTCTCCGGCCTGCTATCATTAAAATGCTGTTGCCAGCACTAAATAAGAACTCCAGCTGGCAAGCAACACTGACAAGATACCATGAAACGTCCCCTTCCAAACCCAAACCAAAGCAAAAAATCTCATCACATTCATGTCATTTGATCAACACATTTTTGTTGTTACAGTCTAGCAAATAGCCATAATCTGACTGGCAGTCCAATATCATTTGAATTCTTGTCATTGCCTTTCACATCACCACACTAAAGGAACGACAACATTTTTAATCGAAAGCCCTATGTAATGGCAGAACTAAGCCTATATCTTAGCTTAGCAAAGTTGTTTACACACATCCTGAATAAAGTCATCCTGCTTCTAGCATTGCCTCTATCCGCTCTCCACATTGTGTGTAACGAAGGGATTACTATAATTATAATTATTTCAGTATATTTATGGATTGTCAAATTACACTATAACTATAATTATAATATCAAATTTAGCAGGCTCTATAAAATAATTCCTATGCTGAGTGTTTCACTGTGATATCATAAGCACAAACCCTCCGGGTGAAATTGACCATTAAATGCGCCACCGGTCAACAGCCCATATATAGTTGATAACCCAAAACTAGGTGAAATGAGTCTAAAAGCTGTCAAGAATAGTCAATTGAGATAATATTTCAGTGTCATCTGGTTACAGTATGCAAGCTATGAGTATCCTGCATATACACGGCGGTATGACTCAGATGTGTGTAACAGTGGAGCTGATCGATGTAACCCACCACCTTCACCTACTGTACCAACGTCCACACAGGTATTATAAGCTATAACTCAACACTTCAGATAGTATATATTGTTAGTGGATGATAACACAACACTGATCGTGACAATTATTATAAATAAAATCAAATCATTGTGTAGAATTGCTTCTATAACCTTCAAGTTATCTTCTCTTGTCAAATGAGGAGATAACTGAATTTCCATAATCTATTCTTATTGGATTTATTTTAGGTTGAAGATGTCGGAGTTTCAGTGGAAAGACCTCGCTCCTGGTTACCGTGGAGTATAATAACTTTAGTATTGTTTTGCCTGCCTCTAGGAATTCCAGCAGTAATTCTCTCAAATCAAGTGGGAAGTGACTATAAAAAAGGGAGATACGCCGCTGCTAAGAAAAAATCACGTGCTGCCTTTGTGCTAAATGTGATAGCCACAGTTTTATTTGCTGTTGTAGCAATAGCAGCAATTGGAGGGATTGCATTGTTTGTTGGCTTATTAGCTTGCTGCTCCAATGCAGCCAAGGCATCCAATTCATCCAACTCTTGATCAAGGATATGAATTTTTGACTGTTTCTACATCAAAATTTCCACCACAGTTGCAGGCTCACATTATATTCATAACAAAACGCTACACATCTGACTGAATCTTTTGTAATAGTACTCTGGAAGAATATGTCTACCTCATCTGGTGTTGTTGTGTTACATTGGTTACCATTCGAAAATATGGACTCAAGTTGTGAAGCCAAAAGTACTACCTAGTTCATGGTACTCAATCTAACAAGCAAAATTAGTGTATGTTTTGATTTTTATTTTGTTACCAAACCAATTCTGTGCTAAGTTGGTTAAGTTTGAACAATAATATCAGAAATAGCCTACTGTACATGCAGTGTGATATTGAACACTGCAGACGATATACAAATATTGGAGATTGTTAAGACAAATCTAGAGATTAAACATTTTTGCTGGCCTTAAACTACAGGGTCGCCTTACGATATACATGTAGGGCTGTCGATCATTATTTACAATCGTAGTAACACCTCTATTTCATGCCCCTCCCCCCCATTACATGGTGTGAGCATGCTCTACCAGCACTACATCACAAGATCACTACATCACAACATCACATCCCTGACTCCTATTGTTTCAGCTCATATGTATATCATTAACAATATTCAAAAGTGATAATCAAAGCTGACCTACAAACTGATTCTGCTGATCTCAATCCCAGACTCAACAATCTTCCATTGGTGTAACATATAACAGAAAAGAGTTAACATTAATCATTGCTTAAGCGCATGGCAAAGGAAAAAGGATTCCATGTGTTTGGAGTGAATTAATCCAAATCCCATGGTGAGACAGACCCAGGGGCTCTCGAAATTCAATTTGTATATTAAACACCAGTCTGTGGTAATGACAATATATTATTATAACCTGTCATGATTATTCACTTTCAAAAGAATGTCAATATTGTGGTAACTAATTATAAAAATAGGTATTACATACAATTTGTGTGGGTTTTAAACACTTATAATAAATGGGTGCTATAATAATAGAAATCTAACAAATTCTCTTTTGTTTTTATCTTTATTGTAACAAAGCCATGCTGATTACGATACAAATTATCCATACAGTTATATTAAATTCAACGTATTGAACTGAAATAAACTGTGTAGGGTCAAATACTTGTCATAGAGCTGAAAAACAGGCAGCTGGATGCAACACCTAAAATCTCATAAATCTTGGTATCTCACGTATTTCTACTCTGGTTTTGACAAGGTACATCCGAAATATAGTAAATTACCTGAAGTTTGGAAGTGCTGCTCGTACTTAAACAGAACATAAATTCCGTAGAATTAAGCAATAAATACGAGGAGACGTGAAATATTTGAGAGGATAGAATCAAGGTGAGTATGTATCAGTAATCTTACAATGTCAGATCAATTATAAATCCTAACGATATTGTACATTGTAGATATTTGGAGTTAGGCATTGTTAAAAATCAGGGGTTTCTTGTCTTGGTCGTGTCGTAGCAAGGCAGCACAATAGCAGCGTAATTGCCTTCTTACCTTTGAAAAGCGGATCATTTTACTGGATGTGATGGTGCTGGCAATGTTATTTACTAGCTGCTCACAATTTGTTGGGTGCTGGACCCTGAAACATGTCATACCAATCTGTAGACAGTATTTGGGCTGTTCTTCCTAATGGCTTGGGGCTTAAATATGGAACGAATGGTCTCCTTCTAGCAAATACCATTATGGCAGAAAACTACACTAAAGCTCAGCGGAACAAGAGAGACTTTGATAGAACAATGAAGATACTCGACAGGGAAAATAAGATGGCCCTCAATCTAATTAATACAGAAAAGATGGCTATTGGAGCATCCTTACTCGTAAGTACACGGGAGTGCCAATATCGTAGTCGATGTCACAGAAATTCTTGACTTCTTGTCCTAATATGCCAGTATGCATAGCCGGCAATGTTACTATATCGTACAATGCTTTCACTTTCCGCATCCATTAAGTATTACCAAAAGAAAGAAATCACATCAATACAGAGGAAAGCGCTTGTTTCAATGATATATGTTGGAATAACAGCAATATTTACTGGATTAAATCAACGTTGTGAAGGCGTTGGGGTCACGGCAACAAGTGTGTAGCTAATTTTGATACATTGTTGGTGCAAAAACTACATCCGCTTTGTTTGCCACCCTAGCAGTGAGGGCTTCCAATGAAAACAAATGTAAGGCCAATTGTGAGAGAAATCCTCAAGTGAGGATCATTTTGAATTTTGCTGTATTTAAGCATAGTGGCTAAAATTATTATAATCCATATATAGATAATCAATGTTGGTTGGGTTTCAAGGATGTGCAGTCAAAGAGTAAGAATTTATCAGAAACAATAACATACATCAGAAATCAGCTGATAGAGGAGAAACAGAAAGCAGAATCACAGCTGCGTCAGATGAACATAGACATGAATAGCAACAGACACGGTGTAAATGAATATGATGATGTAACAGAACGTGAAAACCTTCAGCAGCAAGTCCGTCACTGCAGGTCTGTGTGTGCAGATATCAAAATTCAAAGATTTATTTTCTTAAGGCCATTTAATGAACCACTGGAATGGAAGCTGGCTAGGGTTGAAGAATTCAGATATATAATGCCTCTGACTGCACGCTATCATGGATTTTTATATGTGTATGTTTATCCAATGTTTTATCCATGATGTTACCTTGTGCAAAAGGAGGTAGAATATAATTCTTTGCTGTGAATGAGGTATTAATTGCTTCATGTTTCAGGGGTAAACTTGATTGGCTTGATCAGAGGAAGCCAGCTATGAAACACTCAATGGCAGTAATGGATATATTGACAAGTAAAACTCAAGGCTTTGGTGGCATACTGAGTAAGATAAGAGCCAGGAAGCATCCCCAGCCTTCAGATAGCTCCGATAGCACATCTGAGGAGAAAGCACCGCCAACATCCCCTAAAGATATTATTAGCCTCATTGATCACTTCAAACGCCTACCAAAAATATACCCTGTCAAACCAAAGAAGAAAAAACCGAAGAAGAGTCAAGCCATGATAGAGAAGTATACAGAGAGGAAAAAGGAGAGAGAGATGGCCATGACATATGGCACACGACGCAGAATCAGACGAGTCGATTACCATTGTGACTCACTTAAAGATATATTCCTTTCTAAAAAAGAAAACACACAGACTCGTAAATCGCGTATTCTTAATTCTGTCGCCTGATTGCAAAAAATGGAGTAGTATCAGCCAAATTTTAAATATTTTATTGTGGCAAAGGGCAAAGCTACACCAGTATTATGTCATGATTTAGATCTAGATGAGAAAAGTGGTCAACTCAAGCTGAAGGGCTGGCTGTATATGTGTTAAATGTTTTTTACCTTTTATTGACAATCTGGGAGACCAGCTACTGTTTTATTGCCAACTTTTGAGAAGGGGCCTCATTTTATTGCCTATTTGACAGAGGAAGCACCGTGTTACTGGGTAAAGTTGTGAGGAGATTGATAGAGTTTTTTTTTATTTTGTCCAAAATTATGCTGGCTGGAGTTTATATTCTATGCTGGAGGGCGGATCGTCGTGGTCTAACATAAATTAAGATATAAGTCATACATGTTTTCTCTGTAAGCTGGCAGATGCGTGTAAAACTTCAGTGTCAATTTATGTTACATTTTACTTTACATTTCATGTTGCATTTGAGTTTCTTTGATCATTTTTGTTCACGCGCCAAAACATTTTCTCAGTTTGAATCACCATTGAGGTCAATAAGATATGGACTAGGAGTGGAACTGACTAGATGAAGATGACAGTTTCATTTTGGTATAATGTACTACAATGCACTATCTTCCGCTCCGCATGATATTTTTATTTCTCATTTATTTTGTATAAGTCATTCTACAAGTATGTTAGTATGGCCATCCTCTGGGTCAGTAACTGATTTTTGAAATACCGTCACGCCGTCTCCATCTTCAACAATTGGCAATTTCTTACCAGCATTCTTCAATGCTGGGAATGTCAGCTATGACGTAAACAAAGTTGAAAATTTTGTTAGATTTAAAAAATCGGTGCTCAAGCGGAATGTCACATTGAGGGAGTTATGTCCACAATATTGGTGTTGAGACAACTTCTGCACATTTTTATTGCTATTTCGATGAGGAAGTTTTGAAGAGTTTTGATGAATGCCATCATACAGTTTCTTATTTAAGTTGAGACGTTTAATATTACTTTTAGTCTAGTTTACAACATCGGTCTGTGTAGGGTTTGGTAAACCAGAATTGATTGTCCATTATTGCAATGTAGCATGGAGTTGATTTGTCAAGTTTCGTCTTCAATTTCTGTAGTGCCGGTACAGATGATAGCATTTGTGCGATGGAGTGATTTTTTTCGACAACCAAATTGTTTATCTGACTCTCAGCATGTCATGTTGTTCAAGATAATTTACCATCCAATTTTACATGTAAAAGGTGAAAGTTTGGCCGAAAATATTGTTATGCAGTGTGATTTTTAGCACTGAAATTCTATTTATCCTGAGATGTTACGCCATGACGCGATACTCTTCAAGGGCTTCTCACCAATAATAGCTCAAAGTCATTGGGTCACTTTTTGATTTTAGACTGTTTGCATAATCCTAACTTGTAAATGACTCCGAAACATTAATGCACAGGCTTCATCTTGAATGTTATCACCGTGAAAATTCTGAATGTTAACAACATCATCAAATTATAAGTTACAAGTGCACATTTTTCCCTATTTCCAAGCAAAAAATAGCAAAAAAAATGCCTATTTTTCCAATTTTACCCGATTTTCGCTGCTAGCTGCGACCGGGTGGGAGCTGTCTACATTCAAAACTTTTCAGCGAAATATAATTATGAGACATTTGCGAGGGAGAAACAGAGCGGTTTTTAAATCAGGGTCCGAAAAACAGGACAAGTGTGGCAATTTAAAACGACCGTTTTGCCATTATGTAATATTTGGGCAGCCCCATCATAATCTTATATAAGATATTTGGCTTGGTCAGCAAAGTACAGTTGTATACTTAATAGCAAAACTTTATGAATGTAGAAGAAACACTTAAGACCTACAAAACTACAATTCTTGAATACTGCTCAGCAATCAGGAGCCATTCTAGAAATCAGCCTATAAGGGTTGGGGTTATTCCCTCAATGTTTTAGCAAATCGATATTCCCTGACTGCCTAAAACTTGCCCTAGTTACACC
>ERZ1740070.2540-NODE-2540-length-10446-cov-9.866519_pt1 | contig 10446 bp, 8 predicted proteins | sample MGYA00581734_ERZ1740070 | MGnify/ENA primary metagenome ERZ1740070 (study PRJEB43018, sample SAMN04849744) | marine metagenome | isolation source: floating plastic debris | place: Pacific Ocean | collected 2008-09-01 | study: EMG produced TPA metagenomics... | reverse complement strand
TGGGGAGGTAATCTCAGATATTCAGGTGCGCTTTGTTGACAGCGAAGGCATGCCCATGGCGGGAACGCTGGAATCTAACGTCATTACCCAAGAGTTTGAACTCCAGTCAGGGGATGTTTATGACGCGCAGCTGGCCCTAGAGGGATTAGAACGGATTAAAGGGTTAGCTAATCAGTCGACCCTGGCGCTAGAGCCCGCCGCTGAACCTGACCAGGTGGTCATGGTTGTCACCGTCAGTGAGCCAAATTCTTTTTTCTTTGATCTGGGGTTAAACTTTCCTCGCCCCAGCGCCCTACAGGGACCGGCGCGACCGTCCACGGTATCTGCCCTATCCAATCAGCCCCGAGGGTTTTCAGCCGGGGCTCGGTTTGGGTTTGAAAATATCGGGGGCAACAATCAGACCCTATCCCTGGCGCTCGAAGGGGGTGAAAATACCCTGGGTGCCGATTTGGATTTTAGACAGTTTTTAGATGACGGGTCGGGGTACGGTATCAACTTTGCCAACCGGCGGGGGGTAGAACCCGAATTTGTGGGGGGAGACCCTGAGGTTGAAACCCTTAGCGGTGATGAACCTTGGGTCCATCGGCTGGGGGGAGGTGTGGAGTATTTCCGTCCCCTGACATCTGATCTAGATGGGGCCATAGGACTTTCCTACCAACGGATTTCTGTTCGAGAAGATGCGTTTACATCGGATATTGTTTCCGATGATGAGTTTGGCAACTCACTAACCGTCAGTGACGACGGTCAGGATCACCTGCTGACCATCAACCTGGCTGGTGTTGTTGACCAGCGAGACAATCCGAAAAACCCAACTAAGGGTTCTAGACTGCTGTTTGGGTTAGATCAGGCTATTCCCATCGGTGAAGCCGACATCCTGTTTACTCGGCTCAGTGCAAACTATACCCAGTTTGTACCCCTAAATATTTTTGGGTTTACAGAAGGTCCCCGTACCCTGGTGCTCAATTTTCAGGGGGGCACCATCCTCGGAGATACCCCTCCCTACGACGCCTTTAGCTTGGGTGGTTCTAGCTCTGTCCGGGGCTATGGCTCCGGCGAGCTGGGCACAGGGGAAAGTTTTGTCCAGGCTACCGCCGAATATCGCTTTCCCATGTTTGGGTTCAATGCGTTTGACGACGATATTGACGTTGGTGGGACGTTGTTTTTTGACTATGCCACCGATCTAGGAACCGGTGATGAGGTGATTGGTGAGCCCGCAGAGGTGCGGGGAAAACCCGGTGACGGGTTTGGGTATGGACTTGGGGTACGAGCACTGACATCGTTTGGTGCGGTCAGACTTGAGTTTGGCATCAATGATGAAGGCGACTCCCAGGTAATCTTTAAGATTGGCGACCGTTTTTAGACCATGAATAGCTGCCCGCTGGTGTGGATTATTATGGGGGTAGCCGGATCGGGGAAAACGGCTGTAGGTCGACTGCTCGCTGAGCGATTAGAGAGCGACTTTTTGGAAGGGGATCGTCGACATCCCGCTCCAAATATTATTAAAATGCTGTCGCAGATCCCGCTGCGAGACGACGATCGTCACCAGTGGCTGTTAGAAATAGAGGCTGATATTCGACGGGCAATCGAGCGGAACCGCGAGACCGTTATGACCTGCTCGGCCCTAAAGGCGTCCTACCGTAAACAGCTAACATCCCTAGGACGGGTCCAGCTAGTGTGGCTCGATGTCCCACAGCAAGAACTGGAAAAAAGACTTGCTGAAAGAACCCATCACTACATGAAGCCTAAAATGCTCCCCAGTCAGCTGGCGGCGTTTGAACCCCTGAGTTCGGACGAAAATGTTATTACTGTCGATGGTTGCCTGGTGCCCGCTAAAGTTGTTGATGAATTACTAAACCAGGCAACGTGGCTGTTTCCTGATATGGAAAAGCCCTGGTGGCAGCGATATGTGGGTCGATAACTAAAAAGGTCCCTGGCAACAAAATTGTTGCTAGGGACCCTAAAACTAGCGGCGTTAGCCGTTAAAAATGACCTACGCGGTCTGCTTTTGGCGCTTAGCCACGGCAAAACCGCCTGCTACAGCCAAAAACCCAAAGATAGTGGCAGGTTCAGGTACCTGCTCGGGTTCAGATACCATAATGGAACCAGCAGCAGCCGTATCACCAAAAGCAGTTGTCCCGGCAGCAAAATTATCAACAAACAAAAACTCAAGATCAAGACCAAACTCATCCGAGATATAGGTGCCCTGATCGAGTCCATCAGCCAGTTCAACTTCGTTGGCGGTACCGTCAACAAAAAAACCAGGCGTGTCAAACAACGTTACAACCTCGGCATTGGCAGAAGAGATAGTAAACGCTTCTACGTCGCTGTTGCCACTCCAGTTCCACATCCAAGAGTCAAACTCATCGCCGGATACAATACCATCGGCGGCCGCCGACTCTTCAGCCACAAAGCTACCGCTGATGGCAGCACCTTCGGCAAAAAAGCCGGTATAGTCAACAGTCCACTTAAAGCGGACTGCGTGGGCGGGTGTGGCAAAAGCCGTGACTCCAAGCGCTGCAGCCACAGCAAAAACAATCTGTTTCATCATCCTAGCTATTGATAAAAAATACAAAAACACTGAGCGACGTCAAATCCCCCAAAAGATCCCCTGTTCTGGCCTTGACCAAGGCCAGAACAGGGAAAAGCTCACTGACTACGAGCCAACGATGCCGCCATCTTTTTTGGTAATAACGATGGTGCAATCACGGGGAATAGTCACACCGTCAGTCGGTGCAGGGAAGTTGGTTAGGGTGGGGTCACCGTTACCAGGGTGCTGGGTATTGATGAACATGGTTTTACGGTCAGGCGTGACGGCCACACCGGTAATCTCATCGCCAGCTACACCGGTAAACATCCGACGAATTTCACCTGTTTTTGGGTCAGCCACCAGCATCTGATTGTTTAGATCCTTTTGCTGACCGCCGTCAGTTTCGATAAACAAACGCCCGTCAGGATCCGCCCACAGACCATCAGGATCGCTAAAGGTGGTTTCATCGCCTTCACCATGGGTCTCCGATGCAATAAACGGAATGGTCCAGGTAAAGTCAGTACCGGTGTGGTTGTTGCTATCCACCATCTCTAGGATATGACCGTCGGGGTTAGGTGCTTGAGGGCTGCCAGGACCGGGGGTTTCACGACGGCTGTTGTTGGTCATCGCCCAGAAAATGTGACCGTTGGGACCAATGGTTGTCCACTCGGGGCGGTCCATGGGGGTAGCACCCAGGATGTCAGCGGCCACCCGGGCAAAGACCATCACTTCACCCTGATCCTTAAACTGAGCCCTGAGCTCAGGGTTGCGGATAGTTAGCTCCATCCATTTGCCGGTGCCATCTTCGTTAAACTTGGCAACGTACAGCTTGCCGTAGTCAAGGGGGCTCAGGCCACGGGCTCTCATGGAACGCCAGCTGGTCTGGGAAACAAACTTGTAACAGTAGTCAAAACGCTGATCGTCACCCATGTAGCCAACGGCACGGCCACCGCTGCCAACGGTCACGGCAATGCCTTCGTGCTTAAAACGTCCCAGGGCGGTACGCTTTACTGGGGTCTGGGAACCGTCCTCAGGGTCGATTTCAACGATCCAACCAAAGCGGTGCTGCTCATTGGCATAATCGGGATTAGAGAGATTAAAGCGCTCGTCGAAGTTCTCCCAACCGTAGCCAAAGCCATCAAAGTCGAACCCGTAGCGTTCCTGCTCGGGCGTGAGTGAAGTATTAAACACTTCACCTTCAGTGGAACCAAAGTAACCGTTAAAGTTCTCTTCGCAGGTTAGATAGGTGCCCCAGGGCGTATAGCCATTGGCACAGTTGTTGACAGTCCCTCGAAACTGATTGTTGGCCGAGTTTTGCAACAGGGGATGACCAGCTGCGGGACCGCTGTAGGTAACCGGCGTATTGACATGAATACGGCGGGAATTGTCGCTGGCAACACGATTCCACTTACCGTCAGCTTTTTTGAGCGCTACAACAGAGACACCGTGAGCATGCTGGGATAGGCGAACATCCTCTAGACTCTCAGGGGCATCCTTACCAAGGACGTGGCTGTTGCGGCCAAACTCATGGTTGATGCACAGCATGCCTTCAGTATTGCTAGTGCCATCTTTGGCAAAGAACCACATACCATCGTGGCCGATACCAATCTGATTGGCCTGTTGGGCAGATGAGGGACGAGTGCTGGGAGCGCCAGTGTAGCTAGGCCCACCGGGTTGGATGGACTGCCCCCAGGGAATGACAACATCATACTGATAGTCGCTCGAAATGGTGGGTACGGCAGGGTCACCTACGGCATCCGCAATCTTAACTGCGGAAAAGTTAAGCAGACCCGTGCTCTGGGCCAATAGCGTACCGGACGTACGACCGGCAGAGCTAACGGCGGCTACCCCTTTGGATAGCAGACTTTCGCCCATAAATGTGCCAACAAAGCCAGCCGCTGATAGAACAGCACTGCGCTTGAGGACATTACGACGGGACAGGCTGGCTTTTAGAACATCCTCTAAAGGACGATTGCCAGATCGGTTACAGACTTTATCATCGTGGGGCATGAAAATATAATCTCCTCTCTTAGGGTAAGTTGCACTACCAGTGAACGTGGGCCATTAAACTTTCCAAATCAGGTGGACACCTGATTCCGGCAGGAAAGTTTCCTCTATCGAAAATGCTTTATGTGAACAACTAATCTACTAGGTCCATATAGGATTGCACAGTCCGACCGGCCAGCTGACCTGAATCAAACTGTCGCTCAAACTGAACAGATATAGTCTGTGAGGCAACGGTTGTAGAGCGCCGACGGGGTGTGGCGACCTGGACAGGCTGCGGTTCACGCCGATCGTGTCGTTGGAGCAGGGCATGGGAGCCGTAATACTCGGTCCAAGCACTAACGTCTGAATTTTCCTGCCACTGTATCCGAGAAACAACGGTGGTTAAGACAGGTACGATATCGCCGTTACGATTACCGAGAACAACGACCTCAATGTCAGTAAGACTTGGATTGGTGTTGAAGTGCTGGTTAATCTCTTGACCCACCATAAACTCAGCCTGGCGAATTAGGTCATCGCTGGAGGTCCGGTTATAAATGGGCATATTTAAGAGCACTGGCCCATCGGAACTGGCAAAAGCTGATTTGGCAAAACTGTCTACACATACGGTGCCCATAAGACACGCTGCCACAGACAAACAGCCTAGCGTCAGCCCGCTAGGCCCCATAGAAAAACGATTGGCCAACATAGTTTGGCAATACTGATGTAATTAAACTGCAGACAGCATCAGTCACTCGACCGCGCTTATTTATCCCCACACCTATAGTTCCACAAACAATCTCTTTGGAGGTAAAGATGAGGTTAATGGGAGTTTCTTAATAGTTAAAGGAGAGTCGAATTTATTGAAATACCTCTCAAAAAGGCATTCCCTGGCACGATAGGGGGCGCAGCGCTCTACCTTTGCAACCGGGCAGCGTCGATTTGACTGGCAAATTTAAAGGCTTTTCTGAACAGGGTGCGGTTGGGGGCTGATCCGTTGGCGCGATCGCAACCGGTTTCCAAAACGGTTTCTCGACCGATAACGGCTTCAGACCCTGCCATCACTGGGGCAACGTTACCTGAAGCAGCGTTCCCTGCCCGGGGGTGCTCTGGATTGTGAGACGCCCCCCCAGCAGCTGTACCCGCTCTCGCATACCCCGCAGTCCGTAGCCGGTGTTAGAGGGTTCAGGGATAAACCCAACACCGTTATCCAATAGCCCTACGGTAATGCCCTCGGGTGTGGTGTCAGCCCACAGTTTTACGGTGGTTGCCCGGCTGTGTTTTTGAATATTGGTGAGTCCTTCTTTAACAATTAGAAATAGCTGCTGGCTTACCTGGAGCGGCAGACTGGGCAAATTGATCTGGGTTTCGATAGAGCAGGCTTGCTGCATGTGCTCCACTAACTCAGTCAGCGCATCCGCTAAATTAAAACTGCCGTGGCGCATGGTGGCAACGGCGCGCCGTACGTCTTGCAGGGATTGCCCAGACAGCATTTTTGCCCGGTTGAGGGCTTGAAAAGACTGATTGGGATTTTGAGAATATAGGGTTTGAGCCACCTCCAGCTGCACATCTAGGGTGGTGAGGGTATGCCCAAGGGAGTCGTGAATATCGCGGGCAATCCGGGTCCTCTCCAGGTCGGTTGCTAGGGCCTCCACCTCCTGGGATAGGGCGGCGGCCTGCTGGCGGCTTTTGCGCTCAGAGAGCACGGTCCAACACAGTAAAATAACCAGCAAACAGCTGATGATATAAACCGTTGTGCTGTTGATCACTATGTCTAAGACTAAAAGAGATCTCGGAACTGCCAGGGATGATTCAAACTGGGCTCGAATCTCCTCAACCGGTAGTGAAAAGTTGTAAAAAAATCGCCGGGCCAAACTTAGCTGCCAGGCGACACCTGCTAAAACTGCGGTAAAGATTACATCGCGGCGGCCCAGCAAAAAACAGCTTTTTACTAGCACAAGATACAAAAATGGATCGAGCCCCCAGTCGGTAAACAGACGGCTAATCAAAAGAATAACAATCTCTAGCAAGACGTATCCCCGGCGTTTCCACCGAGGCTGTCGCAGTGGAAATATGGGGCTGAGCAGCGTCAGGCTTCCCAGTACGGCAAGGCTGATGTAGCCACCGCGATCTAGCTCATACCCCAGGGGGCGGTTGAGCATGAGCAGTCCAATCCGCACGGTGACCGCCAAGAGAAAAACCCATTCCACATAGCGTAGGGTTTTAGGGATCGAAGGCGATAGGGCGGCCGCCGGAGGCGGTGTTATGCCTGCCTCTTGTTTTGTTGTGTTGCTGGCGGCGTCCATGCTCTGATCCATATCTGTTTTTGTGGGGTACCCGACGGCCCATGCCCCCTGATTGAATGCTAGACCATTGCAATCAGTAGCTCCATGACGAAGGTCATGGGTTGGCATGACCTTCCGATATAGAAGTCCATGGAGCCCATCGCTAGAGTACAGATATGTTTCAACCCTAACAACGATGGATAGGCGCAAGCCAGCTGCTAGATCAGGGCATTGCCTACTGCTTGGGATCGTCTTTGGTTTGGTGTGCAGTGCCAACGCGATGGCCCGAACTTCTTCAACGCTGACCCTACAGACTTTGAATGTCGAGGATACAGAGGATATATCTATGATTGCGATCGCACCTCCTCCGCTTGTTGCCGAAAAAACCACCGAGCTTGATACCTACCTAAATGCCTATGCCCAAACCGGTCGTCTCTCGGGCAACGTGATCATCAGCCACGGTGAGGAACCAGCGCTGATCCGCAGCTACGGTATGGCCAATCGGGAGCACACCGTTGCCAATATTCCCGCCACCAAGTTTCGCATTGGCTCCATTACCAAGCAGTTTACCGCCGCCGCCATCCTACAGCTCCACGAGCAGGGACTTGTGGAGCTGCAGGCTCCCATCTCCACCTATTTACCGGACTATCCCAACGGTGAGCAGATGACCATCCATCATTTGCTCACCCATACCTCAGGTATTCCAGAGTATCTCGACGGCAGCACCTTTCCCGACATTGCCGAATGGATGCGGCTGCCCTCCACCCTAGATCAGCTGGTGGAGCGTTTTCAGGATCTGCCCCTAGACTTTGACCCAGGCGAAAGATTTCAATACAGCAACTCCGGCTATGTTGTCCTGACCCAGATTATAGAAACCGTGTCGGGTCAGCCCTATGCCGACTATGTGCAAACCCATATTTTCACCCCCCTGTGTATGGACCACACGGGCTATGAAATGCCTAAAGCGGTTGTTTCCAACCTGGCCCAGGGCTATCTCCGCATTGGCCAGGATCTCTATCTGCAAACCGAGCCCATCGATATGAGTCTGCCCCAGGGGGCAGGCGGGTTGTATTCAACCTTAGGAGACTTAGGCATTTGGCAGCGGTGGCTCTATGGTAGTGCTGACGACCCGTCCCTGCTGAGTCCGGTCTCCAAGGCCTTGCTGATTACCCCGTGGGTCAAAATGGGTGACCCCGAGGATGGAGCCAATGCCTTTTATGGCTACGGCTTAGTGACCGATACCCATCTAGAGCGACAGCGCATTCACCACAGCGGCGGCATCAACGGTTTTTTGTCCACGCTCATGCACTACCCCGAGGAAGATCTAACGATTAGTCTCCTCTTAAACCTGGACAATCAACCGCCAGCCACCATCGCCGAAGGGTTGGCGGCCATTCTTTTTGGCGAAGACTATGCCATGCCCCAAATCCAGACGGCTGTAGCCATTGACCCTGCGCTCTACACCAGGTACGTGGGCACCTATCAGCTTTTGCCCGAACTACAGATCAGGCTTTGGGTTGAAGACGAACAGCTCATGGGGCAGGCCACAGGCCAGGGCTCCTTTGCACTCTACCCCAGCTCGGAAACCCAGTTTTTTGCCCAGGTAGCGGATATCACCATAGCGTTCTCCTTTGCAGACGATGGTGCCGTTGACGGTTTTACCCTCCACCAGCTTGGCCACGAGCTATTTGCCACCAAACTAGACGACTAGGCCGCCATCGGCATATCCATGGCCACTACCCCAGCATAGAATTTCTGTAGCTGCTGGGTTGCCCCTCGCCAGCCCCAGCGCTCGGCCTCTATGCGAGCATTGCGACGCAGCAGCTCGATCTCAGCTCGGGCCGCCAGCAGCCGCTGGGTAGCCTTAATCGCCCCGTCGTCATCGTGGGGGTCAAACAAAAAGCCGTTGGTGCCATCGGTGACAATATCTGGAATACCACCGGCATTGGCCGCTACCGTTGGACAGCCCGCGGCCATGGCTTCTAGCAGTACCAGACCGAGGGTTTCAGTCCGAGACGGAAAAATAAACGCATCGGCGGAGGCATAGGCGGAGGCTAGCTCTTCCCCGCCAAGGTAGCCCACAAAGTTAGTGGCCGTTCCAGCAAAATGCTCTTCTAGCTCTTCGCGGTAGGGACCATCGCCCACTAGGGCCAGGCGAGCATCGGGAATAGCCTCTAGGATGGGTCGGATCCGATCGACCTCCTTTTCCGCCGACAGCCGTCCCACATATAGCAGCAGCGGCGCATCCGGGTGCCCCTGACTCAGGCGCTGCCGCATCTCTGGCGAGGCTAGACTTGGACGAAACAGATCCGTATCCACCCCCCGCTGCCACACCTCCACCTGCTCAATGCCGTGCTCGGTTAGCTCCTGCTGCATCGCCGTGGAGGTACAAAGATTGAGCCGAGCGTTGTTGTGTACCGCCTTGAGCAGCTCCCACAGCATGCCTTCAAACATGCCAAAGCCATAGTGCTCTAGATATTTAGGCAGGTGTGTATGGTACGACGCCACCAAAGGAATTTCCAAGGCTTTAGCATAGTAAATACCCGCTAGACCCAGGACAGCCGGATTGACAACGTGGATTATATCCGGCTTAAACGTCTCCAACGCCTCCCCAATGGAAGGTCGAGGTAGGGCTAGTTTCAACTCGGGATAGAGCGGCATCGGAAAACCAGAAACCCCTTCAATGCGGGCTCCCATATATTCTGTGAGGCCCCCTTCCGGGCAAAACACGCATACATCATCACCCAGGGCCTGCAGCTGTTCGACAGTGTGCTTGAGGCGAGTTACGATGCCGTCGACTTTAGGTAGGAATGTTTCGGTAAACAGAGCAATACGCATATGTTTAGCAGTAGTTGAATGCGGTTGTATCAAAAAATACGATACTGTTGATATTCAACCGCGAAATTGACCAGGGCTCAAGATCCCATAAAAATATTTTTTTGCCAACGCCCCCCGGTGGTGGGTTGGGCCACCGGGGGCCAATTTAAGCCCCAGATATTGGATTTGTGGAGACGTTCCATGGAACGTCTCTACAAATCCAATGGAACGTCTCTACGCCAAAAAATAAGACCTAATTAGATTTTCATTCCTTGGTCTGTAGCCAGTCTGTAGAAAAAACAGGGCAGGGAATCAGGGTCATCGACCTGATCCCCTGCCCGTCTAGCTAGCCTGCCGGGATGGGCGTCGGTGCTGGGGTGGTCTGCTTTGTCCACTTTGACGTGCAGATAATCTTAGACGGATCGCAGCGGTCGACGTACTTCTTGGCGATTTCTGTTACCTCTAGCATCAGCCCCTTGTCCAGCTGAGTGGGCTGGAGACCCATATCTAGGAAGCACTGGTTATCCACCACTAGCTCGTTTTCAGGCGCTTCGTTGCGGGGATTTTCTAGATACTGGATTTCAGCGCCAGTAATATCAGAAACAATCCTGGCTAGATCGCGTACCCGGTGGGTTTCGGTCATTTGATTGAGGATTTTAACCCGGTCTCCCTTTTCAGGGGGATTATCAATCGCTAGCTCCACGCAACGAACCGTATCTTGAATATGGATAAAGGCTCGGGTTTGGCCACCGGTGCCATGTACTGTCATGGGGTGACCAATGGCGGCCTGCATCAAAAAGCGATTGAGCACGGTGCCATAGTCGCCGTCGTAGT
>ERZ1740070.2539-NODE-2539-length-10456-cov-4.363042_pt1 | contig 10456 bp, 9 predicted proteins | sample MGYA00581734_ERZ1740070 | MGnify/ENA primary metagenome ERZ1740070 (study PRJEB43018, sample SAMN04849744) | marine metagenome | isolation source: floating plastic debris | place: Pacific Ocean | collected 2008-09-01 | study: EMG produced TPA metagenomics... | reverse complement strand
GCGGGTGCTCGGCCTCCCCCCGTGTCCGCTCCCCTTCCTCTTTCGTCCCCCGCCGATCGCCGATCCCCGGCCGCCTCTTACTCCACCTCGAAGTACATCCGCGGCGCCCGCTCGGCGTCGCTCCACTCGCGCACGACCCGCTTGGGCGTGCGGTCCTCGTAGTACATCCCCCAGTGCTTCTCGGCGCCGGCTGGGTTGCCCGGGTCGCCCTTCCAGCTCTCGTCGAAGGCGCTGAAGAAGAACGTCGTGATGTTCATCTCGCTCGCCCACCGGTACAGCTCGTCGTAGTACCGCTGCTGCTTCTCCGGGCTCGCGCGCCCGCCGAACTCGCTGGCCGTCGTCGCCCAGCCGGCCGCGGTGATGACGAGCCGCGCGTCGGGCAGCGCGTCGCGGACGCGCTGCATGTTCTCGATGCCGTAGCTCACGCCGGCGTCGATGTCGCGCTCTTCCCAGATCGGGTAGATGTGCACGCCGACGAAGTCCAGCTCCGCCGCGAGGCGTTGCCCGCGCGTCGCCCACCAGTCGTAGTTCTCCGCCTTGGTCACGGGCTGTTCGATCGCGCCCTTGACGAGCCGCACGTACGCGATCACGTCGTCGATCGGCACAAGGTGGTCGGTCCAGTCGACGAGCGCCTCGTTGCCCACGTTGCCCGAGGCGACGATCTCCGGGTAGCGGTTGGCGAGCTCGATCGCCTGATCGACCTGGCGCCGGTTCTCGATCTTGTTCGCCGCCAGCACCTCGTCCGGGTAGGGCTCGGGCATCCAGGGGCAGTTGGGGTTGCTCACCTCGGCCGCGAGCCACGCGCCGAGCATGACGCGGATCGGGAGGTCGTGCTCGTCGATCAGGCGCAGCACGGCCCGCGAGTTCTCGCCGCTGTCGTAGACGCGGATCATGCGGAAGGGCGTGTCGCGGACGAGCATCTGAAGGTCCTGCAGGATCTCGGCGTCGGACGGGTTGACCGCCCCGTTGCCGCGGTCCGGGTGCTGCCCGACGCGGAAGCCCGAGTAGCAGACCGCGAAGACGCTGCCGTCGAGCAGGGCCGAGGCGTCCTGCTTGATCGGCGCGCGGTCCTTGCCCGCCTCGCTCTCGCTCGCCTGCGCGAGCGCACAGCCCGCGCCGGTCATCATGACCGCCACGCCAAGAACCGCCGACCGCATCAACACACACACTCGGTCTGTCATCCGCCCCGCTCCTTCGTCCGCGCTCTTCCGGGTCATGCCGGGTCATGCCGGGTCAGTTCGCGACGATATTCACCATCCGCCCCGGCACCACGATCACCTTGCGCACCGTCTTGCCCTCGAGCAGCTCGACGATGCGCCCGTCGCCCATCGCCTGCGCCTCGATCGACTTCGCGTCTGCGCCCGTCGCGACACGGATCTTGCTGCGCACCTTGCCCAGGATCTGCACCGGGATCTCGACCTCGTCGTCGACCAGCAGCTTGGGGTCCACCTCGGGCCAGGCGTGCTTGATCAGCGGGCCGCCGCCGGCGTGCAGGCCGGCCCGCTCCCAGACCTCTTCAGCGAGGTGCGGCGCCAGCGGGCTGAGCGCGAGCGCGAAGCGCCCGAGCTGGTCAAGCGTCAGCGCCGCCTCGTCGGCGCTGCCCTTGCCGTCGTCCTTGGGCAGGGCCTTGTTGACGAACTCGATCAGGGCCGCGATGGCGGTGTTGAAGCTCAGGCGCTCGATGTCGGAGCCGACCTTGTCGATCGTGCGGTGCAGGGCCTTTTCGATCTCGCGATCGCCCTCGCCGGTGCGCACGCGTGCCTCGCCGGTCGACTCGTCGACGCACAGGCGCCACGCGCGCTGGCAGAAGCGGAACAGCCCGACCGTGTCGCGCGTGTTCCAGGGCTTGCTCGCCTCCAGCGGGCCCATGTACATCTCGTACAGCCGGAACGTGTCGGCCCCGAACTCGGCGATGATGTCGTCGGGGTTGACGACGTTTTTCAGGCTCTTGCTCATCTTCGCGGTGATCTGCGTCACCGCCTCGCCCGTCGCGGTCTCGACCCACCGCGGCTTCTCCTCGCCGCCCCGGTTCTCGACCTCGTCGGTCGGCACCAGCGAGCGGTCCTTGCGCTGGAACGCGAAGCTCGTGATCAGCCCCTGGTGGAACAGCTTGTTGAACGGCTCGGGCGTGCTCACCTCGCCCAGGTCGAACAGCACCTTGTGCCAGAACCGTGCGTACAGCAGGTGCAGCACCGCGTGCTCGGAGCCGCCGATGTACAGATCGACCCCGCCCACCCGGTGCATGTGCGGCTCGAACGTGCCGAACTTGTCCGCCTCGCCCGCGTCGACCCCGTCGCGCGAGCCGAGCATCCAGTACCGCTCGGCCGCCCGGCTCGAGAACCGCTCGCTGTTCTTCGGATCGGTGTACCGCAGGTAGTACCAGCAACTCCCCGCCCAGCCCGGCATCGTGTTGGTCTCGCGCTCCACGCGCTCGCTTGGATCCAGCCCGGGCACGCCCGCCTGCCCGGCGGTCGTCGACACCCAGTCCTCCGCCTTCGCCAGCAGCGGCTGCGGGTCGTCGCTCTCCACCGGCTGGTAATCGCTCAAAGGCGGCAGCGCCACCGGCAACGCCCCCTCGCCCACCGCGTGGTGGTGCCCGCGCTCATCGAACACGATCGGGAAGGGCTCGCCCCAGTACCGCTGACGGCTGAACAGCCAGTCGCGCAGGCGGTAGTTGATCTTGCCCCGCCCGTGCCCGCTGCGCTCGAGCCAGGCGGTCATGCGCGCCTTGGCGTCGCCCGTGCCCAGCCCGTTGAGGCTCACCCCGCCGCGCTGCGGATCGTCGCCCAGCTCGTCGGCGTTGCTCGAGTTGATCGCCCGACCGGCGTCGCTGTACGCCTCGCCCAGGCGCTTGCTCCGCATCGGCGCGCGCATCCGCCGGCGGAACTGCTCGACCGATTCAAAACCCATCTCGCCCAGCGCCTCGAGCCAGGTCATCCGCACCGTGCCCCGGCGCAGCCCGCTGCCCCCCGGGCTGTCGGCCACGCTCACACCCGCGAACGCCTCGCGCTCCTCGGGCGCACGGGCCGGGTCGCTGAGCGCCCGCGGGCGGGCGAGGATCATGCCCCACGCCTCGGCGTAGCTCTCGGGGCGCAGGTCGTGGGCCGTGACGTAGCCGATGAAGTCGGCGACCGGGCCCAGCCAGCCGTCCTCGTCCGCGTCGCCCGCGTGCAGCTGCGCGTCGCTCGCGTGCGTGCCCAGCCACCACGCCGGGTACAGCGCCGCGGGATACACCACGTCGCGGATCTCCAGCCCGAAAGCCTCGGCGAACTCGTAGTCGCGCTGGTCGTGCGCCGGGACCGCCATGATCGCCCCGGTGCCGTAGCCCATCAGCACGTAATCGCTCGTCCACACGGGGATGCGCTCGCCCGTCGCGGGGTTGATCGCGCTGACGCCGGTCGCGACGCCGGTCTTGTCCTTGGCTTCCTGGCGCTCGACGTCGGAGCGGTTGCGGGCCGCCTCGACATACGCGCGCACGGCGTCAGCGTCGGTCGAGGGCAACGGCTCGCGCAGCACCGCGTCGACAAGCGGGTGCTCGGGCGCAACGACCATATACGTCGCACCAAAGAGGGTGTCGGGCCGCGTCGTGTACACGCGCAGCGCTCCAGACGTGTACCCCCGCGGCGCATCAGCCAGCTCGAAGTCGACCTCGGCGCCCTCGCTGCGACCGATCCACTCGGCCTGCATCGTCCGCGTGCTCTCGGGCCAATCGAGCAACGGCAGATCGCCCAGCAACCGCTCGGCGTAGGCCGTGATCCGCAGCATCCACTGGCGCAGCGGCTTGCGCAGCACGGGGAAGCCCCCGCGCTCGCTCTTGCCGTCGATGACCTCTTCGTTCGCCAGCGCCGTGCCCAGCTTGGGGCACCAGTTGACGCTCCCCCGCCCGATGTACGCCAGGCGGTAGCTGTCGAGCACGAGGCGCCGATCATCGATGCTCATCGAGGCCCAGTCGCCCCAGCGCCGTGCCTTGTCGTCGTCGCTCGTCTCAGAGGCCTGCGGGTTAACGCGGATCTCGCGCTCGCCGCCGGCGAACTGCGCTTCGAGCTCTTCGATCGGCTTGGCGCGCCCCATCGGCGCCGCGGGGTCGCCCTCGCCCCGGTCGGTGTGCCCGCCGCCGCTGGGGTCGAACCAGCTCGAATACAGCTTCAGGAAGATCCACTGGGTCCAGGCGTAGTAGTCCTCGTCGATGGTGCCGAACTCGCGTTCCCAGTCGTACGCGAAGCCGAAGCGTTTGAGCTGTCGCCGGAAGTTGTCGATGCTCTTGCGGGTCGTCTCGGCCGGGTGCACACCGGTCTGGATCGCGTACTGCTCGGCCGGCAGACCGAACGCGTCCCACCCCATCGCGTGCAGCACGTTGAACCCGCGCATCCGCTTGTAGCGGGCGACGATGTCGCTGGCGGTAAACCCCTCGGGATGCCCCACATGCAGGCCCGCCCCGCTGGGGTAGGGGAACATGTCCAGCGCAAAGTACTTGGGGCGGCTCGCGGCGAAGCCCGCCTCGCCCGGGTTGGGCTGGCGGTGCGTGCCCTCGGCCTCCCAGCGGTGCTGCCAGCGCGTCTCGATCGCGTTTGCCAGCTCGGCGGTGTAGCGGTGCGATTTGGTGTTCGATCCGTCGCTCATGCGCGCCCCTGCTTGCGGGCACGGGCGTCCAGCGCCCGGGCCCCGGAAATGAGGGCGAGTCTAGTAACGCGCAAGCCGCGATCACTCGGCGTCGAAAACGATCGCCCGCCCCGACAGCCGCACCCGGTAGCGGGTGCGCTCCACCGGGCCGCCCCCGCCCGGGCGGAGACGATCGCGTGAGGCCTCGTCGCCGATGGTGAAGACCGGGTCGCTGGACGCGCTCCCGCCCGCGAGCTCGATGACGCGCTGGCTGGTGAGCAGCACCGCGTCGGCCCCGGCCTCGCTCGCCCGGGCCCGCAAGCGCCGGGCCGCGAGATCCGTCGCCCCCTCGACCGTGCGCCCGATCTGCGTATCCGCCCAGACCTCGACCGACGCGAGCACGGCGTACCCGCGCGCCGGCTCCTCGCTCAGCAGGGGCGTCAGCGCCAAACTGCGCGGCGCGTCGGTGTCATCAATCAGGGACGCCCGCGGCTCGACGCCGGGCAGGTAGGTCGTCCGCCCGTGCTCCTGCGCGCACGCGCCCAAGAACAGGCCCGCCCCGGCGATCAGCGGCGCACAGCCGCGCACCCGGATCATGCCTTCTGCTTCTTCTGGCGATCCACGATAAGCTTCTTCGCCTCTCCGGCGACCCAGAAGCTCCCGGTGACGCAGATCAGGTCCTCGCGCCCGATCGCACGCGCGGCAGTATTGATCGCCTCTTTGACGCTCGCCTCGGTCTGGGCCATCTTCGGGCTGATCTCGGCGAAGCGCCGCTGCAACTCGGCGGGGTCCATCGCCCTGGGGTTGTTCTCGCTCTTGGTGAACACGATCTTGTCCGCCCCGCGCGCCAGCTCGGCGAGCATCCCGTCGACGTGCTTGTCGGCGGCGCAGCCGAAGACCACCACCATCGAGTCGTACCGCACGTGCGCACCGATCGCGCGCATCAGCCCCCCCACGCTCTCGGGCGTGTGCGCGCCGTCGAGGTAGACCCGGGGCGATTCGAGCGCGAGCTCCATCCGCCCGTTCGCCGGCGTCGCCGCCAGGCCCGCCGAGACGTCGCGCTCGGGCGCCTCGAATCCCCGGTCCTTGAGCTTGTCGGCCAGCGCCAGCGCGAGCCCGCAGTTGAGCGCATGATGCTCGCCCGGCAGCGGCACGGGCAGGTGCTCGTACGCGCTGCGCGCCGTCGTCACACACACCCGCGCGTGCGGGCCCATCTGGTGGGCCGCCTCGAACCGGCACGAATAGTCGATGTCCTCGCCCAGGACACTGAGCGTCGCGCCAACCTCGTCGGCGACCTCGCGGAAGACCGCCATCACCGCCTCGTCCTGCTTGAACGTCACGCACGTGATGCCGGGCTTCATGATGCCGGCCTTCTCGCGCGCGACCTGCTCCAGCGTGTCGCCCAGGATCTGCGTGTGCTCGAGCTGGATGCCCGCGATCGCGCACACTTCCGGGTCGATCACGTTCGTGCTGTCGAGCCGCCCGCCCAGGCCCACCTCGAGCACCGCCAGGTCGACCGCCCGATCGGCGAAATACGCGAACGCGAGCGCGGTCAGCAGCTCGAAGTACGTCGGCTGCCCGTGGCGGGACTCGATCGCATCGGCCGCGTCTCGGCAGCGGGTCATGATCCGCGCGAAGGCCTGCTGCGCGAGCGGCACCCCGCCCAGGCGGAGCCGCTCGCGGACGTCCATCAGGTGCGGGCTGGTGTAGAGCCCGACGGTGTACCCGCACGCGCTCATCACCGAGGCGGTCATCTCGCAGACGCTGCCCTTGCCCTTGCTGCCCGCGACGTGGACGAACTTGACGTCGCGCTGCGGGTCGCCCAGCGCGCTCAGCAACGCCCGCATCCGGTCGAGGCGGAACGCGTCGGCGGGCACGCGGGTCGGGCGCGCTTTCTCGACGTCGATCCGGTCGTCCAGATAGTTCAGCGACTGGATGTAGGTCATCTGCGCGTTCGGCTTGCCCGCGGAACTGCGGTCGGGCGTGCGTCCGGAGGCCCGCCCGGTGGCGGTGCGGGAGGCTGATTTGGCGGCGGTCTTACCCATGGTCTCCGATCGTACGCCCCGGGGGGCGGTGCTCAACGTCCCTTGTTGCCCAGGGGCCCCTGCGCCTGGGTGGGGGCTCCGGGTGGATGCACCCGCCCGCGGAGGGCCCCCCCTCAGCGCGCGAGCGCGAGCTGGGCCTTCATCTCCGCCACCGCCTCGCGCAGCCCGACATACACCGCGCGCGACACGATCGAATGCCCGATGTGCAGCTCCTCCACGCCCTCGATCGAGGCCACGGGCAGCACATTGTGATAATTCAACGCGTGACCGGCGTTGAAACGCATCCCCGCGTCCAGGATCGCCCCCCCCGTCCGCTCGACCGCGTCCAGCGCGTCCTCCAGCTCGGCCCGCCTGAGGTCGCCCCCGGTCTGGGCGAACGCCTCGGCGTACGGCCCGGTGTGCACCTCGCAGACGTCGAAGCCCACTTCGGCGGCGGCCCGGGCCTGGGCCGGATCGGGGTCGATGAACGCGCTGACCATCAGCCCCGCGTCACGCAGGCTCGACACGACCGACCGCAGGTGATCGCGCCGCCCCAGCACGTCGAGCCCGCCCTCGGTGGTGACCTCCTGGCGCCCCTCGGGCACGAGCATCGCGGTGTGCGGGCGGATGCGCCGCGCGATCTCGACCATCTCGTCGGTCGCGGCCATCTCGAGGTTGAACCGCACCCGCACGAGCGCGCGCAGGAGCTCGACGTCGTGGTCCTGCATGTGGCGCCGGTCCTCGCGCAGGTGGACCGTGATGCCGTCGGCCCCGCCCAGCTCGGCCTCGTGCGCCGCGCGGGCCGGGTCGGGCTCGCCCGAGGTGTTCTGCCCGCGGTACCGCGCCTGGCGCAGCGTCGCGACGTGGTCGATGTTGACGCCGAGTTGCACGGGCGGGAGCACGAAGCCCGGGCCCGCCGCCTGATCCGTCTGGTCATGATCGCTTATCGGTCCCTCTCCCGCTCACGTCGCTCAGACCGCCGCGAACCGCGGCTCGTTGCCCTCGCGCACGGCCCACAGGTCGCGCACCACCCAGCCCATGTTGTCCTTGGCCCGCTCGGTCGCGCTGGCGATGTGCGGGCTCAGGTGCGCGTTGGGCAGGCCCAGCAGCGGGTGCCCCTCGTCGAACGGCTCGGGCTCGTGCACATCCAGCAGCGCGCACGCGCCGGGGTGGTCACGCATGAACCGTGCGCACGCCGCGTCATCGACCACACACCCGCGGCTCGTGTTGATGAAGACCACCTCGCCCCGCATGCGCCCGAACGCGTCGGCGTCGAACAGGCCCCGGTTGGCCGCCCGCCCGTCGACGTGCACGCTCAGCACGTCGGCCGAGGCGAGCAGCGTCTCACGAGACGCAACCCGCGCGCCGCCAGCTCGGCGTCATCCACCCGGCGCAGGTCGTGCACGAGCACGTCCATCCCCAGGGCACCGCCGACGCGGGCGACGCGCCGCCCGATGCGCCCGAAGCCGTAGACGCCCAGCGTGAGCCCGCGCAGCTCGCGCGGCGCGATCAACTCGCCCCGCAGCGATTCCCAGCGGGCCTCATCGACGGGTTGAGCGAGGAACAGCCTGGGGCGGACCGCGTCGAAGACCATCGCCCAGACGTACTCGCAGACCGCGTCGCTGTTCGCCTCGGGCGTGTGCACCACCCGCACGCCGCGCGACCGGCAGGCCTCCAAATCGACATGATCGAGCCCCACGCCCGCCCGCGCGACGACCCGCAGCGCCGGGGCACGGGCCAGCAGATCGGCGTCGACGCCCGTCCGCGTGCGGATCACCAGGCCCTCGGCCCGCGCCAGCGCACCCGCCAAAGCTTCCGGAGCCGGGCTCAAAACCTCTGTGCGATCACCCAGCCAAGCCCGCGGCCCCTTGGGCAACGGGTCGGCCTCGACCACCACGGGCAGCACGGCAGCGCACACGCCCGATGCTACGCCGATCGACCCACGATGCGTGAAACACCAGCCACAACAGGGTGGTCTATCGCCCGACTTCGCCCTCGAGGCGGATCGGGGCCTCGGGCTGGCGGACGTCCGAGTCGAACAGAATCTCGGCCAGCCGGCCGGGCTCGACGTACGTCACGTGCCCGATCAGCTCGATCGCTTCACCCGGCTGGCCGGCGATCGGGGCGGGCAGGCTGAACAGCACGGTGCTGAAGGCCGGGACCGTGACCTCCGGCGAGCGTTCGCCCTCGAACAGGCGTTCGCCGTCGAGCGCGACGCGGTACCGCGCATGGCGGAGGGGCAGGGGCGTGTCGTTGTTGTTGGTGGCCTCGATGAAGATCGCCAGCGAGCCGTCGGCGACGGACCGCTCGACGCGGTCGAGCTCAAACTTGGGCGGCTGGACACCGGAGCAGCCACCCACCGAGAGGGCGGCAACGCCCGAACACACCACACCCAGCAGCAGCAACGGTCCTCGCGCCATCATGCCGCGAGCCTAGCCGCTCAGGGCAAGGCGTGGGTCAGCCAGGCGGGCTGCTTGGGCGCGGCGCGCAGCTCGACCCAGTCCGGGTCGGTCGCGAAGACCTCGCGGTAGTCGTAAGGCCCGACGAGGTCGGCGATCGTCGCCTTCTGCTCGATGTACCGCGTCCAGTGCACCGCCAGGCAACCCAGAACCACAACCCCGGCCCACGCCCCGACCTCGGCGCTGCGGTGGGCCCGCCCCAGCAGCAGCGTGAGCACGCAGGGCAGCACGGTGCAGGTCTTCCAGATCGCCAGCGAGGCGGGCGTGCCCTCGCGGAGCATCACCCGCGCCACCGGGTTCGCCTCGGCGAAGCCGCCGCCCGCGGCGTACGTCAGCGTCAGCAGCAGATCGAACGCGCTGAGCAGCACGATGACGCAGACCAGGGCGGTGACCCGCGTCGCCCGCCCGGGGAGCCCGCCTCGCAGCCTCTGCGAGCAGGGCCGGATCAGCGATCGGTCCGGGCCAGGATCAGCGGCAAGGGGGAGGGCGTGCATCGCCCAGCGATCGACGGGGCCGCACGCGGGGTTGAGGGCTGCAAGACTGTGGGAGCGTTTCGCTGATCTCCGCGGCCGCCGGGGCCGTACAGCTTGACGGGCAACGCCCAGAGAACCGGTCGCACGGGCCGGCAGGACAGGTCCGAATATGCCGACCCAGCCAGAGCACGCCCGCCCCCGCCTCCCGCGTCAGCGATCGACTGCGCTCGCCGCGCTCTCGCTCGTTGCCGCGCTGGCGACGGCGACGCTCGCCCCGCGGCTGGCCCCGGCCCAGCTCCAGGACAACCCGGTCTACCTCGACGACTCGCTGCGCGCGGGCGAGACGCTGCGTCAGATCGACGACCTGCTCGCGGTGGGGAGCACGGGCGAGGCGGCGCGGGCCGCGCAGACCATGCTCGACGAAGAGGGCGACCGCCTGCTGCCGACGGCGGAGGATCCGGACCTGCACCTGCCCGTGCGCGAGCACGTCCGCCGGGCGCTGCTGGAGCGTCCCGCGCTGCTCGAGCGGTACCGCCTGACCTCGGGCCCCGCGGCCGAGCGCCTGCTCGCAAGCGGGGATTACGAGGGCGTCGCGCTGCGCTACCTGCTCACCACGCCGGGATTCGAGGCGGCGCTGCGCTCGGCCCAGGTCGCGATCGAGGACGCGCGGTTCTTCGACGCGGTGCGCACGCTGGGCACGCTGATCGACCACCCCGACCGCACGGGCGTGCGCGCGATCGACGCGGCCCTGCTCGCGAGCGACGCGGCGAGCTACCTGCTCTCGCTGGAGGGCCAGACGGGCGAGCCGGCGGAAGACGCGCTCGAGCTCGCGCGAACGCTCGGGGCAGCGGAACAGTTGTTACGCGCCGTCGAGGTCCCGGAGCTGGGGCGCGGCGTCATC
>ERZ1740070.2538-NODE-2538-length-10457-cov-3.349067_pt1 | contig 10457 bp, 5 predicted proteins | sample MGYA00581734_ERZ1740070 | MGnify/ENA primary metagenome ERZ1740070 (study PRJEB43018, sample SAMN04849744) | marine metagenome | isolation source: floating plastic debris | place: Pacific Ocean | collected 2008-09-01 | study: EMG produced TPA metagenomics... | reverse complement strand
TCGCCAGAACAACAAAATCGCTTCGGTCAAACGGAAGATCACAATCACCAGTAGCGCGTCTTCGATGGACTCGAACACAAAAAGTGACACCAGCAACCCAACCCAGATCGTGCCCGCTGTGACCATGCTTAAAAGCGTCATCGTTTTGAATTGTCTTTCGGCGCTGAAGGCCGAGCGCAAAATCAAGGGCCCCGCCAACATCAGCCCCAAAGACAGAACCTGAATAATCGGCGCCACCTCGCTGTAGCGATCATCAAATACCACATCGACGATCAATGGCGCCAAAACAAAAAGCATGCCAGCCCCGGTGCCGGCTAAGACGTCAAACAGCATACGAAAGCGGTAATAACTGTGTTGGAACTGCTTGGTATTGTGTTTCAGAATATGGGTGAAAACCTGAAGGCCCATGCGCGTATCGACTAGGCGCAGAAAATTGGCGCAAAATCCCACGATACGGGTTGCGATAAAGTAGAACCCGAAGGTGCTTGAATCCATGAAAACGCCGAACAACAAACGATCTGCGCTGTTCGTGGCCGCTGAAAGCACCGAATGCCCCCAAAGCCATTTTCCCCGGTCAACCGCCACGCCCAAAGCCTCTTTGTCCCAGCGGAACCGCATAGGCACGCCCTTAAAGACGAGATACCCGTAAAGAACGAGAGCGAGTCTGTGAAAGGCAGTGCCAATCACAAGCGCCCAAATCGTTGGGTTCATCAGGGCAATGCCAATGGTAACAAAAAGCCCAATGGCGCTTGAAACCGTCAGTGACAAGGTGACGTGGCCAAACTTCATGTCGCGTTCGTAGATATAGGGTGTTGTGGGCCCGATAGCGCCAAGCAATATGCTCGCCGCTACGCCCACCATGTCCCAAGTCAGAACGGGCGCACTATACGCGCTATCAGGATTGACGATGCCCCAGCCTTGCAGCGCTGCAATGATCAAAGCAATCACGATGACAGCCCCAAAAATCACTCCACCCCGGACGATCTGCAACGTCCAGCAGGTTTGCAGAAATTCCGGACTAACCTCGCCTTCTCGGGTCAGGAGGAGCGAGCGCAGCCCCATGTCCGAGAACATTTCAAGCAAATAGATGAAGACCAGCACCACGGCGAAGACACCGTAAATTTCCGGCGACAACAGACGGGCCACCACCACGCTCGACACCAGCTGCAAACCAAACTTTGCAATGAACATCGCAACCGAAAGCATCACCGACTTGATGACCTTCGCTTTGAAACTGGTTTACAGCATGTGATGTAATTTTCTCGCGCTCCGAATTTGGCGCAAAGGTGGTCGGTTCCCATGGACTTGCAATAATGTATTGGACGGGAGAAGAAATTAAACGTTAAACGTGTTCCGATGACCCGCGATTATGCTCTGATCTCACCGTGTCGAAACGAGGCAGATTATATGCGCCGGACCTTGGAGTCGGTTGTCGCCCAAAGCATCACACCGGCGCTTTGGGTGATCGTAGACGATGGTTCAACCGATGAAACCCCTCAGATCCTTGCCGAATACGCCGCAATGTACGATTGGATTCGCATTGTGGCCAATCCAGACCGAGGTCACCGCGCTGTGGGTCCAGGCGTTATTGAGGCGTTTTACGTTGGTTTAGAGACGATCACCGAAGACTATCCCTATCTTTGCAAGCTGGATTTGGATCTGGACTTGCCGCACCGGTATTTTGAGATTCTGATGACACGGATGGAAGACGATCCCCGTATAGGGACCTGCTCGGGCAAACCCTACATCCGGCGCGGCGATGATCTGGTTTCGGAGCGGCGCGGCGACGAGATGTCTGTTGGCATGACAAAATTCTACCGTAAGTTGTGCTTCGAGGCCATTGGTGGCTTTATCCACGAAGTCATGTGGGATGCAATTGACTGCCACAAAGCCCGTCAAATGGGCTGGCGGGCGATTTCCTGGGACGATCCGGAGTTGCGGTTCGAACACCTGCGTCCTATGGGCTCGTCCCAGACATCAATCTATACCGGGCGCCGCCGACATGGGTTCGGCCAATATTTTATGGGGTCTGATCCAATTTATTTCACCGCATCGGCTGTTTTTCGGTCCTTGGAACCGCCTTATGTGCTGGGCAGCCTTGCGATGATGCAGGGTTATCTTGGCGCCTTCTTCAAACGCGCACCGCGTCTGGACGATCCGGAATTGCGAGACTTTATCCGCGACTATCAGCGTCGGTCCTTACGCATGGGGCGCGCCCGCGCTGTGGCTGAGATCGAAGCCGAACGCGCGCCTCTATTTTCCGGCTAAAGCCCCACCGTTTTCCAACCAGGCCTGGAACATCAGCACCGGCCAAAGCTGCAATCCCCAATTTGCGCGGCCAGACAGATGGTCTTGCCAATACTTTGTGATCACATCCGCATCAAACCAGCCTTCGCGGGTCAAACGGCTGGGGTCCAACAGCGCCGAAGCCCATTCTTTCAAAGGACCGCGTAACCAAAGGCCGATCGGCACCTCAAAGCCCATTTTGGGCCGGTCGATCAATTTAGGCGGCACGTGTTTATACAAAACCTGCCGCAACACCCATTTTGACAACCCGTCGCGGTGCTTGAGATCCATTGGCAGGGACCAGGCGAATTCCGCGACCCTATGGTCCAGAAACGGCGCACGGCTTTCTAGGGATACGGCCATGGTCGCGCGATCGACTTTGGCCAGAATGTCATCGGGCATATAGGTCAGCATATCGAGCTGCATCATGCGCTCCATATCGGGCAAATCCCCGCGCGGGGGCGCATCCGCGTCCAGCATTGTCGCCGGTGCGAGTGCACCCGGCACGGCAGCGTCAGGAAAACGCCAGCGCGAGACCAGCTTTTTATGAAGATCATCTGTGCCAGAACTTTGCAGGTAATCCGCCAGACGCCGCAGGCGCTGACCGTTGTTTTCTTTGCCTTGAGGCGTGGGGCGAAGTGGCGCCATCACCGTGTCGATCAACCCGCGTGGCAGAGCGCGCACAGAACCTGCTATGGCTTGGCGCAGCGGACGGGGCAGCTTGCCAAGCCTGGCCAAAAGATCCGCACCTTGGCGGTAGCGGTCATAGCCACAGAACAATTCATCACCACCATCGCCAGACAGCGCCACAGTGACGTGGTCGCGAGCCAGTTTCGCGACCAGATAGGTGGGGATTTGGCTGCTGTCCGCCAGGGGTTCGTCGTACATGGTCGCCAGCATGGGTACGACGCCCAGAAGCGTCGCCTCGTCCACATAGAAATCGGTGTGCTTTGTGCCGATGTGTTTGGCGACTGTGCGGGCGTGCTCGGCCTCGTTATAGCGCTCTTCATTAAAGCCAATCGAAAACGTATGCACCGGCCGGTCTGAAAGCTTTTGCATCAGCGCAACCACAGTCGAACTGTCTATGCCCCCCGACAAAAACGCACCCAGTGGCACATCTGCCATCATCTGGCGGTCGATGGTGTCCAACAACAGGGCTTCAAGCGCATCAACAGCCTCAACAGGTGTGGCGAAACGGGCGGGTGCGCCGCCGCGCGTGACAGCAACATCGGCACCGGACCAATAAATTTCCGAAGCGAAATCGCAGTTTTCCCTCGAAATAGTGACAATCTCACCAGAGCGCAGCTTGCCCAATCCGGCATAGATCGCGCGGTTTTCACCTACGTGCCCGTGGCGCAGCAGTTCAGGGATCACATTGCGATCAATCTGGTTTTCAAACGCGGGATGGGCCGCCAGCGCCTTCAGTTCTGAGCCGAACAAAAGTGTCTTCGCCTCGCCTTGGCCTTGCCAGCCGTAATACAGCGGCTTTTCTCCCAGCCGATCGCGGGCCAGGCGCAAGGTACGGGTCTCGCGATCCCAAAGGGCGACGGCAAACATGCCGACCGCGCGCTTCAAAGTTTCGGTCAGCCCCCAAGCCTCAATGCCCGCCAGCAGAGTTTCCGTGTCGGAATGTCCACGCCAGGAGGGGGCTTTACCGGTCTCTTCCAGCTCTTGGCGCAGGTCCATGTGGTTATAGATCTCACCGTTGAACACCATCATGAAGCGCCCGGTATGCGAGGCCATGGGCTGTGCCCCCGCTTCGGTCAGATCGACGATGGCCAGCCGCAGGTGCCCGAAGGCCAGACCGCATTCGCCATCCACCCAAGTGCCGCGGCTGTCAGGACCCCGGTATGCAATGGCTGCCGACATCTTGGCCACACGGGCCGTCATGACCGGTTCGGGGTCAGACCCAAGCGCCAGAAATCCGGTGATCCCACACATCAAAGATCTCCCTGGAAATAGCCCAGCAGTTTGGTCGCTTCGGTATCGCTGTTGAACGCAGCCACGACCCTGGCGCGACCCGTCACGCCCATTTGATCTCGGTTCGGCGCATCGGCAAGATCGATAATCGCGCGTGCCAACCGGTCAGCGTTTCCGGGCGGCACAATAAAGCCAGAGACCCCATTTTCCACCAGCTCCGAAACCCCGGCGACCTGAGTGCAAATCACGGGCCGCGCGCTGGCCATGGCTTCCATCAGCACCACAGGCACGCCTTCGGCAAAAGACGGCAGCACCAGCGCATCGGCAGCGGCCAAAGCGGCAGCGTCCTCATCTTGACTTTGAAAGCCCAAAAGCGTGATGCCGCCCAAACGTTTGGCCTCCGCTTCGGCATGGGCGCGATCATCACCATCCCCCACCAGCGTCAGTGTCACATTGGAATGGCTTGCCCGCACCGTTTCCAGCGCTTCAAACAACACGCGCAGACCCTTGATCTGGATCAGACGGCCCACAAACAGAAGATCGAGCCCCTCTTTTACCTCGGGCGGCGGCACATCATAACGTGCCGGATCCACGCCGCAGTGAATAATCTTCAATCGGCCCCAATGGCTGGGGTCGGAAAATAGCATCGCCTGAGCGCGCGCAAAGTCACTAATACAGACCGTAAAGGCCGCCCGCGCGATCTTTTCGCCCAAGTGCCAGCTTTCGGGTTCGAACAATTCTGCTGGCCCATGCAGCGTAAAACTGAAGGGAATATCCATCAATTCCGCCGACAGCATCGCCACGTTCGCACTGGAATCTGCGAAATGGTTGTGGATGTGGCCCACGCCTTTGGCGGCAAGGTCTTTGGCGATGATCCCCGCTTCCAGAAAATAGGCAAACTGTTTGAAGCCGCCCTTAAGCCCCGGTCGCCCAGTTCGCGCGGCCAGCATCAACGTTTTGAACCACCGTGCCGGTGCCTTCGTCAAAAGCCCGAAATGCGCCTTCAAGACTGTGACGGGTTTTTTCAGGGCTTCGACCACGTAAAAGGTCTCGGCCTCAGCGGCGATTTCTTCAGGGCCAATCAGATCGGCCTTGCCCGGACGACGCATGGCAAGGGTGACCACCTCGGCCCCTTCTTTGCGCAAAGAGGCAATCTCGCGTTGGATAAAGGTATGCGATGCTTTTGGATAAGTCCCAGTCAGATAGGCAAGTTTGGGCACAGACATGGGACTACTCGACAAGCGGCAAGGCTAAGGAAAATCCTGCCCGAAACGTCCTGCCAAGACAACGAATTAGACGGTCGTTGCCGTATGGCGCAGGTATTCGTTGCGCAAATGCAGATCCATCAGATGTGAAGAGCCCCCTGCGTGCCCCCGTCCCTGGGGCGGGGATCACCTTTGTGATCACGCCCTGTCTCACTAGGCCCGGGGCGGACACGGCCCAGAAAATCATCATAGGCGTGCCTGCCCTGGGCCGCACCGGTCAGGATCGCGGGCGATCCAGGCGCGGGCACAGGCAGGGGCATCTCACGGTCGGTCGGACTGCCAAAGGTCGTGTTGATCGGGGGGATCTGTGATTTGCGGTCCAGCCGCAGGATCCACGTCCATTCCTTTTCCCAAAGCGTTCGCGATAGATTGATGATCGTGACAGCCTTGGGGTCAAAGCGCACCTGAAATGTCCCTTCAACAGCACGGTAGACGCGTCGATCGACCCGAATGCCGTGCATCCTGTCGCTTGCTGGCAGGCCCAGCCAATAGGCCTGATCTGTCCCCTCAGGATAGCGCAGCTGAAACCCCTCTCCCCCGCGCACCGCACGTTCCAACACCCCTTCTTCGAAATTGAAATTGGGTCGGATGCCCTTATAGCGCGGCTTAAACCCGGGTAGCGTATCTGTCGTGGTCACCGGCGCGTGGGTGTCCTCAGGGTGCGCGACCATCCGAGGGGCATGGATGATGTTATTTTCATCCGTGAAATCTTCAAAGGGCGTTTTTGCCGTCAAGCGCATCTGGTCGCCTTTGACATTGGGGGGGCTGCGCAGGTTCATCACCGAACAGTTATAAATTGCGACCGGGGCGGCAAGATTTCCACGATCCGTTTGCTGGGGCACCATGTGCAAGCTTTGCACGTAGCCGTATTTGTCAGGGCCTGGAACATCAAGCTGCACCATAAGTGTGTTGCGCAGCGTCGTGCCGCCGAAATGTGGCGAACCAAACCGGAAACTTTTGCCTCCCCCCGCCAGAAGCAAGACCTTGTCCAAAAGGTAATTCCCGGCTTTCTCAACCTTTCTTCCGTTCGACCCAGACATATGGATCGTGCTCCATCCTCCTTCTAGCGTACAGCGCTCGATAATATAGCTATGGCCTTCCAGGCAGGAGGAATTCAGTCGCAGGCAGCTCTGGTCGTCAGAGCCACTCCAACCAGTCCGACTGAGAAATGACGAAGCGCCAAAATAAACCGAGGCGCATTCTGGAATGCGAATGGGGCCTTGGGTGTTCATCAAACCGTTTCACCCGCCCGGATAATGATTCAAGGCATCCGGATGCTGCGCCACGTCGCAGCCGACAAAGGCAAGACGGGCTTTGATCTTAGCGGGTTGGACATAAATGCCATAGCCCCCCCAGTTGGTCACCTCAGTGTCCCCCAAACCACCGGTCCAAACGGTTTCTGCATTCAGTTTGACCTGAAGAAGACCAAAGCCCGAGAACCGACAGCGCCAAACCGTAAAATGTGAAAGCGACGGGGCGCTGAAATCCAAAGGCGAGCGCGTGCCCCGACCGGTTTCGGTTGCCGCGTCCCAATGCCCACGGCAATCCAGGCCTTCGACGGTGATCTGGGTTTCATTGCTCCGCTGAAACTCAAGCATGTTGACGTCGTCACTCAAGGCCCACAAAACCGGTCGCGGCAAGCCCGGATCGCCAAAACTACCGATATAGTTCAAACGGGTTCTACGCCCGCTGATCAATACATTCTCTAGCACCTGGCCACGCGCAACCAGCAGCCGGGTCGGGCCTGATGCCTTTAAAAGAGCAGACTGCATTTCATGAAGCGTGGTGACTTTTGCGGCCCTATCCGGGGCCCCTTGAAAACCACCCGAAGGATCAAGGCAAACGGTCTGAGCACCAGGGTAAAGATCAGACGCAACAACTGTTTTCACAAGCGTGCGCGCTTCGCCTATATTACCGCTTTCATCGATCGCCCAAAGCCTGATGGTATATGTGGTGTCTGCATCCGTGAACACGAAGGCGACTTTCTTGCCGTAAGCCCGGGTCGGCGTGTTCCAATCTGTAGGAATGTTCGGAGCCGTATAGGGGGCAAGGTTGCCACCCTCGACCGTCCAAACGTAGGTCACGCCGTCAAAGCTTGGATCGTAAGGCTGAGCCCGGCCTTCCTCGACATCGAATCCTTCTAGATCCTTGGCCTCGAACCAAACCAGCGACGGAGCGGTCAGAACAGGCGGATCAAACGCCGTGATACCAATACGGGCCATAAACAAATCTCCGAAGGCAACAAAGCGAGGTGGGCCCTTCTCGAACCCGCCTCGTCTGGCATCCTTGATGCCATTTTTATGCTTTCAGGGAAACCCTTTAGCCGCCCCGGCGTTACGCGCTGCCCTGCCAGGCACCGCGAGCTTCCGCCCCCGGCGGCCGCATATCGTGTTCGGTCTGTCCGTCGTAAGGAACCGGATGGTACACAGCCCCTGCATCGCCCAAGGCAGAGGACCCTGCTTCGGGCCGCCAGGAATGCGCCTGCGCGGGGCTGGCCGCATAACCGGTGTTGACCGACCCGCCCGTCCTGCGCCCAATATTTCGGTAGGCATAAAGTGCGTTGTTATGAGCCAAAGGTGCATCCGGCGTGCTTGCGCGTCCGATCTGATGGTCAATGTTGGACCCCTCTGTAACATCCCAACCTGCGGTCTGCCCTGTATACAAAACCGCATCGTAATTCGGGGAGTCGTTCTCGGTCTGGCTCTTGTGGTTTACGATCGTATTGTTACGCACATAGTTTGGGCTGTTGGTTGAGGCAACAGAGTCAGCGCGGAAGAAAATCGCCGCCCGTGTCTGGCCCGTAAAGCCGTTTGCTGTCCCCAAAACCTCAATAATGTTGCTGTCGATCGATGTGCCCTGACCTCGTATCGAAATTATTTCATAAAACGAGGTTCCGGTCGTGACTGCCGCAAAGCGGTTTTGGCGGCAGATGAGATTGGCATGAACCCCCTCACTTCGGTTGTGCTTAAAGAACATCGCGGGACCGCCGCCACTTTCGATGTTGTTGCTGTGAACGTTGTATGTGCCGCCCACCCTGTCGCCCTGCTCTGCCAGCTTAAGCGTGGGCTGGGTGTTCGACGCATTACCGCCATTGTAAAAATCGCAGGCCTGAATATAGCACCATTCATGGGCGTTCAGACGCGCAACAGAGCGATTTCCTGTATCGTCGTAATTGTTTTGTTCACTGCGGCGAATTTGGCATCCCGTCAGCGCCATAGTCGTATCCGGGTCGGTGAAGGCGCGTGTCAAAATCGGGTATTCCCCCGACAAATTAGGCCCAAAAACGACGTCATTCAGATGGAAGTAACAGGCCCCTTGCGGATCGGTCCCCCCATCAAGTAACTTCATGCAGGTGTTTGCAAACCCATCTATATTGCACTCACTGATAACCAAATGCGTCCCGCTTCCCATTGAGCAGAAATCGCCAGCACCGCCGGATTGCAGGATGCGGTGCCCCCCATCAAAATTCAGGTTGTTGACAAGCACTCGCTTCACTGGTGACGACGCGTCGCGCCATATCGCAGGGAACGTATCGGTGTCATTGTTGGAATTGAGCGTCGCGCGACCTGTCCCGTACGAACCAAACATCAAGCCGCTGGTCACCGTGTTCCGATCCATGTCTACCGAGAACTCAAAACTCGCACCGCCCTTGAACAGGTAGCGTTTTTTCAGGCCGCCCGGTGACCACTCGGAATGGCTTTCGGTAAATGTCGATGCGTTCGTTTGCACCGCCCCTGCCGGCGCGCCGGAAAAGTCATTGTCTCCGTTCGGATTAATGCAAACCGTCTGGATACCCGGATAGGTACTGTCCGCAGACGTCACATTGATTGTGATCACTTTGATCGCAAATTTGCCGCTCGATGGCTCATAGGCGTAAAGCCTAAGCGCGAAGGTGCCCACCTCTTCATAGACAATATTGATGTTCGGGCCATGGGCGTAGCGACGGCTCTTGTGGGCTGCCAGCAGGTTCACCGGAGAGGTAAAATCGCCCGTTTTCCCGGTATCCCAAAAGTAGATGATGTCATGAAAGCGCGGCTTATTGATGTTGCCCGATGGAGAATGGTTTTCAGGCGTATCGAAGTCGGCCCAGCCTGTGGCGATGAATCGTGCGCTGTCGTGCTGCACCATCGTCATTGTATCGCTGGTGAGCGTCTCGCTGGCCGCAATGTCTATAGACGCCGTCCCAGTTGTCGCTTCCTCCCCCCAGGTCGAAACAGATCCTGCGGCCATTGCGGCCCCTTGCGTGACCGACAATTCGACCGGCGTGCCAATTGTAAACCCTTCGAAGGTAAAAGATGGCATATCAGACAAGCCCCCATTTTGTGGCCAGATAGGTGTGATAATCGGAGCGATTGGTCAGCGTGCTCGTCAAAACAAGCTCGCCCACACTGCCGTCAACGCGCGCGTTCTGGCTACGGTTGGCCATCACGTTCAGCACAACGACCGGATCAAGTGGCGCGGTATAGCCCATGGTGCCGCGCAGGACGTTCGCAAAATAGACCTCGGCAGTCGCGGCCCCCGTCCGATCAAACACCAGCGAGACAATAAGCCCCCCTGCGAAAGGCCCCCCTACCAGTGGGGTCGTGGCACCGATTCCGGCTGCATTCAGCTGGCCGTCAAACCGCGAGACATGGGCAGAATCAAGCTGGAAATCTTGGGCAGCATTCACCGACAAGATCGCTTCAAAGGCATTGGACGTGCTGTCAATTTCCAATACCATATGAAAGGCAATATCGCCCGAAGCCGGTAGACTGCGCGCAGTGTCATACAGTGACTGAACACCGTCAAAATCCAGCACATTCAAACCGTTCAGCGTCCTGACTCCCGAGGTCGGACGCGTCGCCGTGCTGGTCTGGATCAGCGCATTGCCGCCGGCTTTATCGATCCAATTGCTTACGCCCCCGCTAGGCGCGGTGATGGTTTCTGCGTCGCTTGCGTCCCACCAGCCAATCAGCCCAGAGTCAAGCTGAGGCGCAAAGCCTTGCG
>ERZ1740070.2537-NODE-2537-length-10458-cov-13.735749_pt1 | contig 10458 bp, 4 predicted proteins | sample MGYA00581734_ERZ1740070 | MGnify/ENA primary metagenome ERZ1740070 (study PRJEB43018, sample SAMN04849744) | marine metagenome | isolation source: floating plastic debris | place: Pacific Ocean | collected 2008-09-01 | study: EMG produced TPA metagenomics... | reverse complement strand
TGATATTCTTAAAAGTGGTAGATTTAGTCCAGAACTGTCTTGCCCCCCTAGCGGCCAGTTCCCTTTTAGCCTTCTTACTAGCTCCTTCTTCAATGAAGTTGCTAATGATCTTCTTGGCTGCCTTAATTCCCATACGGGCACCCTTAACCACCCTTCCTGAGGGTAATGCTTCAAATATTGGATAAGATGGTGCTATGCCGTTGCCTGTGACAAATGATGACGGTATATAGCTCTCAATATTAGGCAGCGAGGTCGGTACTCTTGGATCCAAATACATTTTGTGAACAATAATTGTACCCTCTCGAAGGTCTCTTTCCTTAATTCCTACATCAAACCCAACGCTCGTAACAACTGTTGCAGGTATGGTTAATATCGGGCCATTTTGAAATAAATCACCAAAAGGAATCTTTGTCAGCCCATAAATTCCCAGGCCAAGGGCAGCACCACCAAGTACTGCTGACTTCGAATCGACATCATCGTTGAAGATTGAATATAAACCACCAACAACCGCACCGGCTCCAGCATAAGTCAGTGCAGTAAGAAATGTACCTCCATCCGGATCTACCCCATTGACCGGATTATTACCCATACCTACATAAGGGCTACCATATTGTGCATAAGGATCGGCACTGTACCAGGTACCTAATCTAGGATCATAATTTCCACGCAACTCAAAGCCGTGCCATTCCGTGTATTCATCTTTTTCTGAATAATTGCTTTGGAACGTAGCCCTATTCAATAATACTCCTTCATTTACATACTTCGTACTCGCTATTTCCATACCATACGGATAGTAGTCTATAGCGCTCGAGATCTGTAAGGAAACCTCCGATTTGGCATGGATGATCCTTAAATCATCAAAAGAGCAATCCCCAACCGTGCTTTCGTTGGCTACATATATGTACATATAACCATCAAATGTTACGTCCACATTCATTTCCAGCGGTTGCCACGCACCGTAAGCGTTGATAGTTACCGGAACATAACCAAACTGTGGTGTACCCTGGTAGTCAGTTGGAAAAAGGATGTAGTTTAAATAGGCCTTGGGCGTAGTACCTGAATTGGGAATGGTATTCACGAAACCCGGGAGCCAGGTATCAAAAGCATCGTAGATCAATTGCGTTTCACCGGTAGCGGCTATGTTCAGTGCGTTGGTTACCGCTCCGACCCAACCGGGTAGTGTACCCGTGTTACCTCCTGTAGATATGTCGTATCTGGCAAATACTGATAAGTCTACATGGTCCCCATTTTTAACGGTGAGCACCTTAGCAGGACCTACATTTATACCTCCAAAAAGATAAGCCGTGCGATCCGGGTTGGGCACTTGAGGAGAGGCATTTGTATGGTTATTAGTGGTTGACGAACTTCTGGAGGTAGCTAAATTCAAAAATTCGGACTCTTCTTCAGCAGCCAATGGATTTTCCATAGTCGCTTTGAATACTTCGACTTCACTTAGCATACCATAGGTAAGTCTTGTGTTACCTAAATGGTCTTTGTAAAAGAATTCATACTCAAATTGGTCTGTTTTGTTGATTGCCCGACCCTCGCTGGTGTAGACAAAAACAAGGTTATTATCTTCATACTGTACCCCACCGGCATAATCTATTTCAGAAAGTGTACTCCCTCCTTTGGTTACGCGCTTTTTGAGCTTGGTACCCACCGCATCATAGGTATATTCAATGACAAGGCCATTATCAAACTCTATGCGTTTCGGTAGATCAAGATAGTTATAGTCGATATCAACAATCTCATTATTCAGGTCCTCTATTACATTACCGTTCTCATCATAATCATACTCGGTGATCATTTGAACATTGTTTTCATTGTAGCCCAGCTCAGATCCTGAGTCCGTAACGGTTTTTAGTTGATTCCCATCATAGGTGTAAGTAAGTAAATCAATGCCCTCGGAGTTAAGATTACCTGTAACATTGTCATAGCGATTTAAATTTTCGATATTACCATTTTTATCATACTGCAAGTTGAGCACACTGAACAGATTACTACCACCGCTAAAGCTGCTGATTTTATACCCATAAAATGCTTCCTCCAATCTATCAAAGGTATTATATTCATACGCATAAGCCTGTTTTGCGGTCATGTTCGCATCGGTATGATTGCGCTCCCACACCGTACCACTTAAATTTCCGTCATAACGCTTTCCTACCGGCCTGCTAGCCACTGAAGAAGCAGCGGAAATATCATTATACATAAATTGCATCCCAAACAGATCATTTTCCGCGGTGGACAACGGTGAATTCATGCCCTCCAACCAGCCGCGAATGTTGTAGGTGTAGTCAATCGACTGTAGATAGGACGAACCGTTATTCGTAGAATAAACATTTTTCTCAACCACCTCATCCCGTTCATTGTAAGTTAGAGAGCATAGAAGAACGCGCGGCTGATTATTGATCTTATGATAAGTCTTTAGAAGTCGACCGGCGTGATCATACTCATATTCTTCGAGAACAGTCAAAGATTCACCCCCGGTATGACGATAAAATTGTTTTACGTCCCGGCCGGCGAAATCATTTTCAATACTCAAAATATCCTGACCACCTAAATGATTTTCACTTATCATTTGAATAGGCCGGTAACGGTCGTCATAATAGATGGCACTGTTTAACCATTGACCTGTGCCGAGTATCTTCACTTTTGAACCTGTGGTAAGTCCTTTTACAGCCTCATCTCGAACCTCGTTAATTTCTGTTTCATTGACGAAATTATAGCTGTGGCCTTCAGCATCCCATCCTGGTAAGCTTCTAAAAGAATAATTATCATGATAGTTGATGGTTAGAAGATTACTTTCTGAAATGGAAGTGGGGTAAGTGCGGTTGGTGGTATAGCCAATGGAAGTATTGGCCGTATTTTCGTATCTGTTGGGGTTAGTGCCTGAACTTAGTACTCGCGTAGCCATAGTAGCCCGGGAAGCATTATCCGATATGACCCCCGTCATAATGACCCTGTTTAAGTCATCATACTTAAAAAAGGACCATTCGTCCGGGGATTTGGCACGTTGAACACCGTCCTGTACCAAAACAAGCCGTTGATATTGGTCATATACGGCATATGCCCAGTCGACATCAGTTCCGGGAGCTTTGCTTTCTATGATGTTTCCGTGCTCATCGTACTTAAATTGATAATACCACAAGTTAGCATAAGATGAACTTGGAGAGATAGTAGCAGCAGCTTCAGGAGGTATTAAAAACAAAAGCCGGCCCAAGTTATTATAGACATAATAGGTATCTAACCATGAACCGCCACGGCCTTGTCGGCTTAGTATCGTTAGCCCTCTCGAATCAACAAATTCCCGGGTGATAAGCCCTTCCTCTGAAATGGATTGAGAATAATGAAGTTCATTAGCATTGTAGAAAACTGTTGATTTGGGCAAACCGGATACAATCTCCCATTTGCGCACCTCATTACTACTGTTTAGTTTAAATCTTGCTGTGGTATATTTATTATTCGTACGCCAGTCGTTACCTGGCCCGGTTACAGATTTGATCCGATCCAAGGGTGAGTCATCGTAGTCATAGGTTGAGTAAGGGCTTTCAGAACCGTAGGCAGAAAGCAGATTACTTACTGCATTCGACTGATAACTGCCATTAGAAGTACTGTGCTCCTGGCTAATATAGGATTTATCGATACGACTTTTTGTGTCATATGTAAAGGGCTCAATAATATCTTTTCTACTCGCGCCCATAGCTTCAGCAACATTTTGCAAAGATCGGCCGATACCGTCCTGGTAGCTATAGGAGCGGTAAACATCTCCTATTTCAAGTTCGGCTAGCTGATTTTCAGTTGTGATCCCAGATTTGAGAACTACTTCTTCCCGAAGGAAATTCTGATCTAAGCTTTGGGGTACGTTTTGAGTATTGCCAATAACTCTTGCAAAAAAACTCCCATCGGTAGAAGCATTAATGTGAAATCCATCGGTCAGCTTAATCTGTTCTACAATCAAATATGACTTATTTTCAAAAGAGGCTTTACTCTCATTTACGATGATCTGTTCGTTTTGCGCCAGACAGAAGTTTACGAAAAAAAAGAAGGCTAGTGTAATCTTATACATAACGTTAATATTTTTTTATTGCGGGCACTCAAGTCCGGTAGTGTTTGAAATACATTGGCTGGTAGCGGCTACCCATCTACACCCAGGGGGGCAAATCGATTGAGTTGGATCGGCATCTTGTATAACAGTAATATACTTTGTAGAATTTGAATCTGACACCGTGACCGTACCTGTGCGGCTGTTTTCACTCCCACTGTTAGAGGTACAATTAACTGTTATTGACGAACTGGAAACATTTGAGACGGATATCCAGGAGCGATTGTCTGTAACTGTAGGTGTACCAATAACATTAGAGAGAGAAACATTTTTTGAGCCTGAGGTATATGCAAAGCTCAAACTAGAAGGACTCGCTGAAATCGGTGGTGGTGGAGAAATCGTAATTGGTAAGGAAGTAGTAGCAGATCCAAACTCAGGATTCACTGCTACTAAAGTAACCGTCTGTGAACCACTTGAGCTGTAAGTATGATTGGTACTCGTGGATGTTGTTTCAACTACGGTTCCCTCACCAAAATCCCAATAGTACTTAGTTTCACCAATACTCGAAGGTGCGCTTAGCACTGTGAACGTAAGTTGGTTACCAACAAGTTCAGTACCTGACCAGGTGAAGTCCGCATTGTGTTCGACTATATCGCGATAATTATACCTATACCTTTCGACAATGTTACCATCCCTGTCTCTAACAAGTTTCAACCTGTTTTTGGAGTCATATTCAAAATCCTGATCGTTATTATTTGGATCGGTCACCTTGGTAATACCCACTAACTTTTTATGGGTATAAGTTGTGCTCTGGCTATTTCCACCTGGATTTAATGTAGCTGAAGTTAGATAATCACTGGAGTTATAGGTATAGTCTCGTACCAGACCACTTTCATCTTCTACGCTTAAAAGATTGTCTGTAGCCGGATCAAACGTATATGTTTTAACTAATTTATATCTACTATCTTTTACAAACTGCAGATCGGATGATCGGACATGCGATTCAGTGAAACTGCTGGTTGGATCTGTTAAACGAAGGTCGTATTCTTCAAAAGGTAAAGAGCTCTTATAAGCAAATAGTTTTGCTTCAATTACTTTAAAGGTATCACCAGAATTCTTTCTATAGTACCTAACTATCTCGATAGGAATGTTCCGAACATTTCGAATATGCAAAACGCGTAATGCCTCAGTCCGCACGTCGGAAGATCCAGGGAGCAAATTATTATATTCAAAGATGTATTTATAATTAGTTCTCAGCTCACTACCATCTTGAAAAAATTGTATTTCATAATCAATTAGAGAGGGGTAAGATGCATGATAATGATATTCTGTAGTTAACAGCATCTCTTTTGATGGACTATCTTGATCGTATTCATAAACACGTCTTTCGCGAGCATTGATATACTTACTGATCACGTTGTACTGACCTATATATACAAGGTCGAAAGTTGGATTGGGTACTTTATGCAGATCAAGAGTCCAATTGGGTATATTATAAAGAATTGGTTTTGTATAATCAACTTCGTTAACCAACCTTTTAACTATATTATTACCCGCATCAATATAATGTTGCTCTCTAACTATCCCTCTTTCCCAAAATTTTGAAGTCTTATTTGTAAAAGGTATACCATTGACATCCAGATCGGAGGATTCAATTAAGTTTAAGTAACCATTCGCTAAAAATACTTTTGAATTGGTTGGATCATCATCCGGCCTTTCAGAGTTACTATAAATAGTCCTAATGGAACTACCATCCGCCTGAGTCGTGACCACATCACCATAAGTAATCGCAGAACCATTAATGTCAAACAATGTATTAAGAGAGGCCGATTTAATAACCAGTTGATAGCCATTATCAGATTCATAATTATAAACAGGTGTGCCGTAGCTGAAGGGACTACTGTAAGAATAGCTCAAATGCTCCCATTCTGTAGAACCATCTGAAAGCCATATCTTTTTAAGTCTGGGGCCGCCAATACCAGAGCTATGACTTTCATACTCAAAGCGTTGATACCCCCCCGCCATATTATTTATTTTTTTTAGAGTAAGAATGTGTCCACTTGAATGTCTTGTCTTTCTTGATCCAGATATGTATATCGGGTTCAATCCGCCACCTCCCGGAAATGAAATATCCGGTATTGCCGACCTCCAGCCGTTATGACCACTTCCGTACCCGCTACTGTAATTGAAAAAGCCCCAATGATCCATAAAAACGTCATATCGTCTTGGAAAAGTTGATTCGTCTTCTTCAATGTAATCGAATACATGCTTAACTAAATCATTTTCCGTTATTGACTTGAGTAGTAATCTATTACAGTCGTAATCGGAATTGCAAGGCTGAGGAGGTGTTCCACCAAACTCATAATATCTATACTTATCCACATATTTATAGCCTAACTCAGTCCGTGACGTTTCAGAATTTGAATCATCCCGTATGCTCAAATAGTCAAGTCTTTTGCCACCAAACAAATCTTTACGACTTCCGGAATATGTAAAAAGTATAGAACCAAACTCTGTATTAATTTCAGAAATGTATTTTTGACTTACTTCGAGTTTATTATCTATCTGGTACTGATCAGAATCGGTACTCCCGGCCGGTTCTACCAATTTTTCTCCGTAATAAATGAGTTCGATATTGGAGGATTCGTATGAAAAAGTAGCAATTTGTCTAGCTTGAGGTGAAATGATTTTGTAAATCAACCAAGAAGAGTTATACGTATATTCCTCTTCATATCTGTTAGGATCAGAACTGCGCTGAGGCCCTACCCGGTACCCGCTAGTACTGACTTTCTCTTCCGATCTACTTAGTGTTGTAACTTCAATATTTTGACTCTGTCGACCAAAGTAAAATTTAAATCCACTTTCATTGGTTATTACAAATTCTTGGTCATTTTCGTCATATTCAAATACCATATCATTCATTGGTACCGGAATTACCTGATTATTAGCAGGGTTTATATAAAACTTACCTACAATACCTAAAAAGTTATAATAGTAAAGATCCATTTCAGGATCACAATCTTCTAATGCAGCGGATCTAATTGTAGTACTATTTAGGACCAAGGGATCCCCACAACTACTAACCTCGCCGTCAGGCATTCCATTAACTACTCTCGTTATTCTGCCTCCAGCAGAAAGGTTCCAACCTAAGCCCACACTAGTCGCTACTTCTTGCACTTTTATCCCAGTAGCTAAATAATTCAGTGACACAGGTATGTTAATGGACTTAGCAGGTAGAGAAGCCAAGGGAATATTAACCGCTGCTGTGCCACTGAATTCATGCACGGCAGTATTCGCCAATCTAATAAGGGCAGATGAATTTGGTGAGGGCGGGACAACTCGTTGATCTACAGTAGCTTGGCCATAAGATGAACTCACCCACAACAGTAATAGTAAACTTAGATAGATCTTATTTCTACTCATTTTCTATGGTTTTAATTCTCCTATTTAATTCTTGATTTTCTTTTTTCATTTCTATCATTGAAAGCGCCAACTCCTCCAACCTGCTCTCCAAATCAGCGTAAGAGGCTTGCTCCGACTTCAATTCTTCTATTTCTTTTTGCTGATTTATGGTATGGAGCGTCAACTCCTCAATCTTCTCCAAAAGCTTAGTATTCAACTCACCTACAGACATGCCTTGCGCCTGCATTTCTGTGGCAGAAGGAATACCAGGTAAATGGTTGTTTTCATTGATAAAAGCTTCCACTTCTCGAAGGCTTTTGAGTTTGTAGTTCTCTTCAAATACATAGTCAGCACCAGTAGTATTGACCACAATTTCGTTGGCTCTGACTTTGCCGGCTACATCGAGTTTATAGGAGGTGTTGGATTGGGAGGTTTTACCGATGAGGACGTTGGGTCCATCAAAATAGGTGTAACCTCCATCACTTGTACTAGATGAAATCCTTACTCTCTGAACATTGCCGCCATCATAAAGTCCCATTACTCCCGACCATGAACTTACCCCGAAGCTCAGTCTTCTTGGATTGACGCCATCAAGCCCTAAAACCATAAAGTCTCCATTTTGAAGAATTCTTTTAACATCCAGTAGGGCAGATGGAGAAGAGGTGCCAATACCAACATATCCCGTACCATCACCATTAATAATAGTATTTGACGTTGATTGTGATGCGTTTATGTATAAGTCAGCGTTGGAGTTATTTAAGAATGCGCCTATTTCATTGCCGTCTATTCCTATATGATGGCCATTTCTATCACCAATAACCAGTGCAGGGGTTTGGCCGGCACCAACATCCGCTGTACTGGTAATCTGCAATCTGCCATCTATAATTTCATCTTGTCCTTGCCCATAAGTAACCTCTAAACAAAAAATTGCTACTGCTCCTAAAATTATTTTTCTTACTGTCATCGCTTTAGATTTTTTGACTTTTTGATCTCATTTTTTAATTCTTCAATATTCTTCTCCAACCTGTTAATTTTTTTATTCTGCTGAATATTGTAAAGCATCAACTCCTCAATCTTCTCCAAAAGCCTAGTATTCAACTCGCCCACAGACATGCCTTGCTCCTGCATTTCTGCGGCAGAAGGAATACCCGGTAAATGGTTGTTTTCGTTAATAAAAGCTTCCACTTCTCGAAGGCTTTTGAGTTTGTAGCCCTCTTCGAAGACATAGTCGGCGCCATCGGTATTCACTATAATTTCATTGGCTCTGACTTTGCCGGATACATCGAGTTTGTAGGAGGTATTGGATTGGGAGGTCTTACCGATGAGGACGTTGCCGGAAGGCTTAACGGTCATAGCTATATTATCTACTTCTCCGTTATAATCTGAGTCTGTTCTTATTGCGAAAGAATCATGACTATCGTTGGCACCAATGTCAACCACTAGATGACCGAAATGCCGATTGGTAATTTGTGCAGCAACTATAGTAGGGCCTGGATTCAATGTTGAAACATTGATATTAGGCTTAATTATCATAAAATCGTTTGGATCACTATTGCTTGCTGTCATTCGTAACCCATTAGTACCTTGTAACTCTAATTTCCCGCTTGCCAGAACATCATCATCAAATCGCGTTCTTCCGTAAATTTTAAACTCTCCCGAATTGTTTAAATTCCAGATTATTCTTCCATCAAAATCAGACGTCATGCTGGAATGGAAGTCAATGAAGGAACCGATATTGGATTTTAACTCAATAGAAGAATATGAAACTGGCATGTCTATATTTAGGTGATTAGTCATACTATTAGTCCCGTCCGTACGCAAGTATTGAGCAGAGGCTAGCTGAATACAAACCGTACAACTTAATAGCATGGTGGTTAATAGTCTATTTATCATTATTTCGTAGTTGGGATTTTAGTAATTTGTTTTCATTCTTAAGACCTAGAATCATTTCTTCATGTTTAATTAAGTATAAGGTCAACTCCTCGATCTTCTCCAAAAGCTTCGTATTCAACTCCCCTACAGACATCCCCTGCCCCTGCATTTCTGCGGCTGAAGGAATGCCCGGTAAATGATTGTTTTCATTAATGAATGTTTCTACTTCATCCAAGCTTTTGAGCTTGTAATCTTCTCCAAATACATAGTCAGCGCCATTCGTATTCACCACTATTTCGTTCGCTCTGACTTTGCCGGCTACATCGAGCTTGTAGGAAGTGTTAGATTGGGAGGTTTTGCCGATGAGGACGTTGCCATTGGATTCAATACGCATCCTTTCAGTACCGCTTGAGTTTACATTACCAGTATTAAACCGGAGCATGGACTGGCCTGTAAAAGTCAGCATCCCATTCGCTGAAGATCCGTTGCCCACAAAGTCATTCATATTATTCACATAAGCGTTTCCATTTCCGTCAATCCTTAAATGAAGCGTTTTTGCTGTGCCATTTTTCATTATGAAATCCGGAATTGGGTTGGTGAGATCCATTATAGTGCGCCATGGCGTCCAATCATTCAAGTTTTGGCTCCATTGCCTAAAAACAAGCCGGGCATCTTTATCTTCAGTTCCAATTTCAAAATTTCTCGAAATAGAATGATGTACAGTTAGTTTTGTGCCGTAAGGGTATGTCCATCCAACCGTGTTACTAGCCCCTGGTCCATGCTGATAGTACAGGCCTGTAGGGTAGGTAGAAATAGGGTCTGACTCAGGATAGCTGTTTTGTGCAGCGGTAAAAGAAGTAACGATTAAACTAAAAAAGACAAAACATAGAACTTTCATTCGATAATTATTTAGTATTCAATTTTATGATATAGGACAATTTTATGACATCAGAGTCTCATGGCTTGAGACTCTGATCTTTTCTACTGATAGTTGATATCAAAATCATGAAGGGTCATAATACTGTATTAATTAGAGTGGTGAAAATAATACGGAAATACATTCAAAAAAATCTAAAAAACTTGGTTAAAGTACATTGACAAAATGTCATAAATCAGTCTGAATACAATTGGTATTCTTCAAA
>ERZ1740070.2536-NODE-2536-length-10461-cov-14.302326_pt1 | contig 10461 bp, 11 predicted proteins | sample MGYA00581734_ERZ1740070 | MGnify/ENA primary metagenome ERZ1740070 (study PRJEB43018, sample SAMN04849744) | marine metagenome | isolation source: floating plastic debris | place: Pacific Ocean | collected 2008-09-01 | study: EMG produced TPA metagenomics... | reverse complement strand
AATTTTACACACTAATCAAAATAGATAGAATACGTGCATCACAGGATGCATACTGAAAGACTTCATCTTATTAGTATTTATTGCGATCATCGCTGCCGTTCCAATTGGCCATCACTTGATGCGGAATTGGTTGGGTGGTTTTGCGTATCGGATAAATTCGAGAATCCCGTGTTTCGTCATCACCAGCATGGCCATTCTTATGCTTTCCCGGGTAACCATCATGACATAAACCTTACAATTAACAAAGGTGAGTATCAACCAAGCGTTAAAAGCAGATTATCCGTTGTATCAAAAGGTAGAAAACAACATTTCAAGTGATCCAACGCAGGAAGAATAACCTACTTTTAGCCAATACCCGAAGATGAATAATTGTCTATTTATAGCCTAATTGACTAAAGAGTTCAACAGATTGTTTTAGATACCTTTTTTTATTCGTTTCCAGGAACCACGCCTCTGCTACTTTGGCATTATTGTTAAGGCGTCCATCTTTCCAATCTGAAGTACCTTCGATATACAGACTTTGCCAATCTTCATTGATAAAACTCACGGCCTTAATATTCTTGTTATAGATGAACGTGAAAAAATTGACAAACCACTGATCCCATACCTCACTATTTTTAGGGTCAATCCCATGCACCGGGTTCGACTCGGCAATCATTATTGGCTTATTATGTTCCCTGGCAAAAGTCAAGACATCATCACAATATGGGCCAAAATCCGTTGCGTTATACGCATGACCAAAAATCGAGATACCCACCCAGTCCACATAGTCATCGCCGGGATACCACGCGGACAACTTATAATTTTTATAGGGTTTCGAAGCATAAGAATGCCAGACAAAAGCAATGTTGTCCACACCCTTTTTCCGTAGCAGGTCAACAATATGTCGATAGGCTTTTACATATTCCCCGGGCTCCAGTTCATTATGCGGACCGTCAAATTCATAACCTACCCTAAGATAAATCGGCCGTTTCGCGGTTTTTACCCAATCTCCGTATTTCTTAATCACCTTATCGTAGTCGCCTTTCACAGTCCTATTAGCAATGTCCCACTTCCCCACCATCCACATAGCGCTCTGTACAATCGTATTCGGGAACTTCTCGATTAGCATTTGGTGATTTTGGGTACTGCCGGTGGTATTTTTATACGCCTCTGAAATACCCTTAAACTCAGGTATCCCCCAGTAAGCTGCCCAACCACCTGGGATCGGTTGATCCGGAAAATGATCAATATATTCCGTAATGCGTTCCACAGTCTGTCCCATGATCAGGAGCGTTTTCCCCTCCGGAGGAACAAATTTTGTCTGCTCATACGCATAAACAAATTCAGGATCGGTTTCCATATTAATGCTAGACACCATCATTTCGGTAGTGGGTTCGGCTAAACCTGAATTTTGAATCATTCCTTCTTGTGACTGTGCCAACGTGGTTAAAAAGAGCGTAAAAGCGATTGTCAAAAGGTACTGTGTATACGCAGTTATTTTTCTATCACTATTCATTGCCTTAAACCGAACCTTACTTATGCAAATCTTCCCCTTATTGTCACCTTCTCATATCCTTCAGAGGCAATCGGAACGTGGATGGTTTAATGGTTATTAACTCACTCCCCTCTCCTGACTGACTTCGCTCCACGTTGTTTGCCGAGAATACTCCCTCAATGTAACCGTCTGAGATGGAATTAATCTTTACTTCCGCATTATTTTCCCCCGTTCTAAACGCCAAACCATCAATTTCAATGTAGATGTTGCCATTCTTAGTTCGGTCTAATACGTATTCCCCTACCTCATTAAATTGTAAGTCAAAAGTCAGGGCTATATGTTGTTCATCATAGTCATTATTGTCTAAAACCATATGCACAAACATACTCTGGTTGGCTATGTTGGCCTGATAACGATAAACCTCTTGAAAGTTTTGTTCACTATAACCATCGAAATAAATATCAACCTCCGTATTAGGAACAGGGGGTAGCAATTCATCATCGCCAGATTGCTCTTCCATCTCGGCTACTGCTTCTTCACCAAGTTTAGCAATTTTATCAGCAGCGCTTTCTTGGCCTGATCCACAGCCACATAGAATGATCAAACAAACGGAGAGGATAGGGATAGTAATTGCTTTCATATACTTTGATAGTTTAAAGTGCTACAAGTATAAATTACACAAGAGTGATATACAACAAAAAGAGCTGTCTCGAAAGCACTGTATATTGAGGGAAAGTGTGGAGATATATTCTTTTAGTCTATTCTTTTGCCTGGAATGGTAAGAGGTGTAGTACATCACTGGTTTAAGTTAGTAACCTATATCAATCGCTCGGCTCTTGCCGAGTGATCAGTATTTATTTGGCCCCTGGTTAATAGACGAAAATTCTTAACCTGACTTTCTTAAACGAGTTAGACCGGCCAGGAGGCCTATGCGATAGTCATCGCTCGCGCAACGCGAGCGACTGATAGGCTCTGGTTTCTGAGGGTTAATGGGCTTTAGTCACTGAGTTAAGCCAGAGAGGCACGTGCTATATCGTTTGTTGTGCTTTCGTGCTTTATTGAAGTTCAGTTGATCCAAGATTAACAAGACTGACCTTTTTTAATTTTACGTCAGTGCATTCAACTATATTTTGATCAAAAATCACAATGTTGTTCCCTTCTGGATGCAGCGAACTACTAAATCTGATTCCGTTCGCTCCAGTATTTATTTTTATGAATTCACATATAAATTGTGTTGGAATATAGTCCACTTCTGTATCGTACCTTCTCATAGGTTTTGAAAGATCTCTGCTAATTATATCTCTCAATAATCTTGATTTTATAATTGTCTCAATTTTTTGATCTATTTGAAAAATGGGTGTATCCTCGGTAAAGTCTACAATTCTTACAGCTTTCTCCTCTTCTTTGAGGCAGAACTCTCCGATGCTTAACTCATCTAAATAAGAAGCCCTGACTTCATAAAGAACAGTGTCTGGGTTATCACTTAAATATAAGAAAGGTATTCCCGATGGGTTTGCCCTTCCTCCTCTTGTCAAGATAGGAGGTGGGCACATCATTTCGTTAGGACTGTAGGCCTCTTGTCCACTTTGGTGATGAACACGGGCTCGATAAAGCCTTATATCTGGAACCAATTCATACTGCGTATTAAAAAAACCATCCCAACCCAATTCCTTGATTGTTTCAATATCAGGAATAAATCTTCTTTGCGTTTTTAGTATCTCTTTAAGTTCATTCCAATAAGAAAAGTTTGAAATTATCTCATCCTTATATTCTACAAGGTCATTTGAGCCTTCTATTTCGGTGTTAATTTTCCCAATTACAGCATTAAGAATTTTTGAAGCTGAATCAAGAGATGAAAAGAAACTCCAATTCTCTTGTATTTTAGATTTCAATGGAGTTCCTGTTTCACTTCTGCGGAAATTTTTTAGGAATTCCTGAAAGAAATCAAGAAGTTCTGTCAGATGTACTACAGAGACATTTTTTGATTCACTAACGTCACAATCACCTGACTTACCTAAGGAGTCAATGAACGCTCTCAGCTCCTTATCCGAGAAACAGTTTTTACTAACGAGCATTTTATCTGTTTCTTAAATATGCTGCTACGACAAGGATGTGATTTTTCATTGAGATTTTCTTTACCGTACCAAGTCCCGGGTAATGCTGTTCATCAAAATGATCAAACAGTTCTTCAAGAGCTGAATTCGAAAGTCCGTTAGCACGACAATAGTTAACAGCTTTGGCAGCTGCTTCTGCAAATTTTCCTTGAACATTGGCAATAGAATCATTCGTGTCAGAAGTGAAGTGTCTAATCCAAATTTGGTTTTGTTCATTTAAATATGTCAAATGAATAACCACCGCTCTGGGTGTACTCCCTCCTTCAATATATTCACTAGGCAACACAGTGTAGTCTGAAAAGCCCGCGAAATTCTCATCCTGATAGTAGAGGTGTTCTTCGGAAAATTGATGCTCCGATATCGATAAAAAATCACTATTTCTTATTTGTTTTTCGAAAGGGTCATCAAGCCTTATAAAGGTCTTGTTTAAATCTCTTATATATCTGCTTAATGACCTATTTCTTCCTGGATCTTCAACATTAAACGCTACTACTTGGTCCATCTCTGCTAAGTCCGAGAAATCGGGGTTATTGGGGTTTACATCATTTTGGCAAAGTATTAAACAACTCCTCAAATCATAATTTTGAATTGCTTGTCGAATGTAGTTACCATTAGATCTGTAGCGAAAAGCTGGCAAATATGTTCCTCGCTGCTTTGTTGAAAAGTAATCCAGATAGTGCGTTCCATCTCCAGCCATTTCTCCGTTTTCTGGATTCAGAATAAAATAGGCAGATTGGGTCCCTTGCTGGAATATGTCAAATGCTATATCAAGGTTATTATGCGTTTCCTTAACGGGTTCAAAAATTGGTATAACAACGTCTTGAATAGCATTTTCTACTACCAATTCACGAATTGTAATTAATTCAAATTGACGAGCTCTAAGTAGAGGATAATACATGAATACAATTTAAGCATTAAGAGGTGCTTTTAAAATAGAAAATAACTGTTTTCTATTTGTCATATTCATACGTAACGCTAAACTAATTTGATTAAACTCCTTGTAGTAACGTGTTGATAGGCCATAGTTACCTGCACGATTCTTCATTTTATTGATGAAAAGTTTATTCAGTTCGTTCCGCGGAATCTTTGCTATCAAATCTTTACATACTTCAAATTGGTTAAAACTGGTTATCTCTGGAAGCCCACCGTAGTAATGAGTCACAATTTCTTTATATTCACTTGTATGAAAAATATGCATCAATGCTTTGGCATCAATGTCACTGTTTCTTGCTGCTGATCTCATAACACGAAACCTTCCAGGGCTTGAAATATCAAAACTAATGATCCCTAAACTACTATCGTAGGTTTCATATTCTTGAATCTTAGAAGCCGGCACAATCAAATAAATCTCGTTGAATACTTTTCGGTATTGATCCAATTGTGAATTCAGACGTTTAGCAGAATCAAGCTCAGTTTTGATTTCAAAAGCCCTTGAAGTACCATTAAACATTACCAAGTCTGCAATTGCACTGCCAATCCTAAATTCACTGTAGAGTTCTGAGTTGCTTTCCCCTAACTCCTTTATTAGCCAATCATTCAGAAATGAATTCTTGAGGATATATTCGTTTTGATATTGATTTTCTAAAATAGAGTAAACAAACCTTAGGTAATCAATGTAAGTGGTTTTAGTCTTTGAATACCAGTTTTCATCATATCTCTTAATCTTGTAATCAATGGATGATAAGTTGCCATTCATCCATTCTTTGACTGAGCTCCTGGAGAACAAAGAGGAATAATCTCGCAATTGATTTAGGCTGAAATTTCTGGTAGAGCTCATGGGTTAAATTTACAAAACCATGGTTGATATCACAGCTATTTGGTGGTTGATAGTTCTTCAACTCCGTGGCATAAAGCAACATCCCTGCAATAGTACAAAAGGCGCTGTTCTATAATAGTAAACAACCATAAATTTAATCAAATCAATTATAGTTGTAATTAAATGAGAGATGTGGATTTAACTTCTAATCCCAATGTAAAGTACATCGAGCCATGATTATGATTTACAAATGAAAAATTTCAGGCACCCTTGTCCCCAATTCACTATCTTACTTGTCATAAGGTTGAATCAAAACACTTTAATAACATGAAAGAATACTTAATGCTCATCAGAAACAACACTGAAGTAGAAAGCGAACTAAGCCCGGAAGAAATGCAAAAAAGCATAGAAGCCCATACCGCTTGGGTAGGGGAATTGATGGCCAAAGGTCACTTCAAAGGGGGCAACCCATTAATGCCTGAAGGAAAATGCATCAAAGGAGAACTGGTCACCGACGGTCCTTTTGCCGAGCTCAAAGAAGCCATTAGCGGGTATTACTTTTTATTGGCCAATTCACTAGAGGAGGCTGCCGAGATCTCTAAAGGTTGTCCTTCCATTATCATGGACAACGCTACTTTGGAAGTACGTGAGGTTATTGACGTAGACAAACCTTAATGTCGGCCGAAGACATCCAACAGCTTACCGCCCATCTTTTTCGTGAAAACTCGGGAAAGATGGTAGCGGTATTGTCCAAGATCTATGGTCTTCATCAACTGGAAGCGATTACTGACATCGTTCAGGACGCGTTTGAAACGGCCATTAATAAATGGAAATATGGAGGCCTACCCGAAAACCCATCAGCCTGGTTGATGACCGTAGCTAAGAACAAAGCCGTTAATTATTTCAAAAGAGATAGTAGATTGGACCGGTCGGAAACCAATGAAAACGTTGCAGCCCAGACTGAACCTAGTCCGGTATTTTTGGATGGAGAGATCGAGGACAGTCAATTAAGATTGCTGTTAACGTGTTGTCATCCCACCTTTTCGATGAAAAACCAGGTGCTGCTTACACTTAGCATCTTATCCGGTTTTGGACGCAAGGAACTCGCCAATGCGCTTATGATGGAAGACGAAGCCGTCAAAAAAGCATTGGGCAGAACCAAAAAGCATCTTCGTGAAAATATCCGGATCCTGGATTCTACGTCATCTCTGAATTCAGCAGAAAGAGTAGCTGTTGTGCATACTGTACTCTACTTGATGTTTAACGAGGGCTATAAATCGACTGGCTCCGCAGATCTCATCAATCACGATCTATGTTTTGAAGCCATCCGACTAACTAAATTATTGTGTGAGAGAAAAACAGCACTTGTTCATGAAACAGAGGCCTTGTTGGCCATCATGTTTTTTGGCTTAGCGCGCTTTCCTGCTCGTACAAGTGCAGATGGTAAAATTATGACGTTGGAAAAACAAGACCGCAGCCTCTGGGATGTTCGGTTCATTAAAGAAGGGGATCATTATCTGGATCGATCAAAAAAGGCAGCGGAAATAAGTAAATACCACATCGAAGCGATTGTTTCTTCTATACATTGCCATGCGTCTGATTTCAAGGACACAGATTGGAATCAAATCTATTATCTACACGAACAGCTTGAAAAAATAGAATATTCGGAATTGGGCCAACTCAACAAATTGGTAGTGCTGAGTTATATCGAAGGCCCTTCAGCCGTTATTCCGCAATTAGAGCAGATAAAACAGTCCGGAACGTTACGCAACCATTACTTGCTCTATTCCCTCGAGGGAGATCTATTGGCCAGAATGAATAAACCTGCACTAGCAAAACGGTCCTTCAAAAGGGCGTATGAATTATCTAAAAACCAGATCGAACAAGAGTTTTTGAACGATCGCATCCTGGAGCTTTAGTCCCTCCCACTTTGCTTAAACTTAACATGATAAATTAATTTGTTTTGACTAATCAAATTAATTTTATTATCTTCAAAACGTGGATTTAGAAGAAGAAGCAGGCAAGCTCATGGATTTCTATCCACGGATCTATTTTGCTTGCCATACCCGGCACGTGATTGATCCGGAAACGAATGAAAAGCTGACCAATAACCAGGTGAGCATTTTAGATCATCTGGATGGCGAAGAGCCCACCAGTTTATATGAACTGGCTACTCACATGGGTGTGACTCCTTCTACAATGTCCATTACGATCAATAGATTGGAACAAGGCGGGTACGTGGTGCGAAGAAAAAATAAAATAGACGCAAGAAAGGTGGAAATTCTGCTATCAGAGGAAGGTATTCGCATTAGAAAAGCAAAATCAATCCTCGATCCGGAAAGAGTTTCAGCGATGCTGCAAAGGCTTAGTGAAAAAGAAAGGCAGGTGGCGTTAGACGGGTTAGGTTTGTTGGCTTTTGCCGCAGAAATGGAGATGAAGAGCCGAAGTCTGAGTAAATCCTGGAATACGCGTTAATTCATTAAACCTACTTAACTATGAAATGGCTACTTATCATTATTGGTGTCCTGGCTTTATTAGTTCTGATTGTTTTTCTGGTCGGTAAACTTCTACCAGTCAAGCACACGGCCTTTCAGGAAAAGCAGTTTACCACTGATATTAGCTCCCTATGGTCCGCGATACGCAATTTCGAGGATTACCCGAAATGGCGATCTACCTTAAAAACATTAACGGTCATTAACGAAAAACAGTGGCAAGAAACAGATGCCAGAGGCGATCTTATCACTTTTGGAATTATTGAAGAAATTTCAGAGGCCAAAATGGCCGTCAAAATATTGAGTGATGATTTACCTTTTGGCGGGACCTGGGTGTATGAACTTACAGAAAGCAACGGCGCGGTTACTCTAAAAATTACTGAAAATGGAGAAGTCTACAGCCCCATATACCGGTTCATAGGTTACTTTTTCTTGGACCAAAGCGCCACAATTAAGCAATACATGATTGATCTTGAATCACGTTTAAACCCATAGCTATGCCCGCAGGATATTCAGGTACCCCACTCGCCAAAAAGCTTGGCCTAAAAGAAGGTTACTCCACGCTATTAATCAATGAGCCGGACCACTATTTGGATCTGTTTACTGATTTACCCCAAATCACTGAAGCTCGGGTTGATGATCAGGAAATTAACTTTATTCATCTCTTCGCACTTGACTTTGATACACTAAAAAAACACTTCAATTCTTGTAAGGACCAATTAGCTAAGAACGGCACCCTCTGGGTATCCTGGCCAAAAAAGGCATCAAAGATACCCACCGACCTTGATGGCAATATAGTCCGCAGTTACGGGCTGGAAAACGGACTGGTAGATGTTAAAGTTTGTGCAGTAGATGAAACTTGGTCCGGGTTAAAATTTATGTACCGAGTAAAAGACAGATAAATCAAGTGTAGGTCTAACCTTCTGAATTTCCGATCTGTCGTAAAAAGTGCTTTCGGTATGAGTTGCTTATGGGTATCATGTCACCACCTATTTTAATCTTGTTCTTAACCACCGATTCAATTTTTTCAATCGATACTATGTAGGAGTTGTGAACACGTGCAAACCTGTGAGAAGGTAGTTTTTCCTCCAGCCCTTTGAGAGTAAGTAGCGAGATGATTTGTCCTTGCTCCGTTTTTATTTTTACATAATCTTTCAATCCTTTTACAAATAGAATATCTGAAAAAGCTAATCTCACTATGTTTCGTCCATCTTTTACAAATAGATAATCGGCCGAGTTATTCTCTTCCGTAGGTAACGAATGAGCTGGATAAGCCACAAAGGCTTTATCCACAGCTTTAACAAAGCGATTGAAATCAAAGGGTTTAAGCAAATAGTCCAGGACATTAAGCTCATAGCCATCTAGAGCATACTCGGCATGCGCCGTGGTAAAAATGACTTTCGGTGGATTGGTCAATGCTTTCAAAAAGTCTATCCCTGTGATATCCGGCATTTGGATATCAAGGAATACCAAGTCTATTTGTTCTTGCTTGACAACGGATAGTGCACCAAGTCCGCTAGAGTAGCAGCCACATAGCTCTAAAAAAGGCAGCTTTTCGATGTAATCTGACAATAGATCTCGGGCATAAGGTTCATCGTCAATAACAATACACTTAAGATTCATTTAGCCTAATTGTTAAGTCTATGACAAACTCCTGATCATTTTCTGAGATACTAAGTTGGTGATTTTCGGGATATTGCAGTCTAAGTCGGTCCTCCAGATTTTTAAGTCCAAAACCGGATTTAGCTTTGGGTCCATCAGGCCTTAGTCTTGAGTTGCTTACCCGGTAGTGAAGCATCCCTTTTGTATAATCCAAATCGAGAGTTATCCAGCAACCGGATTCTTTATCACTTACTCCATGTTTGAATGCGTTTTCCAAAAATGTAATTAACATGAGCGGGGCAATTTGCAGGTTATCGGCATGGGCATCCACATTAAAAGTAAGTTCGAACGATCGGTTAAGCCGTATACGCTCCAACTCGATATAGTCTTTCATGTATTCTATTTCCTTTTTTATTGGAACTGTTGCTTTACTCGCATCATAGATCATGTATCGCATGATATTTGAAAGGCGTATGATTACATCTGAGGCTTCATTTCGCTTACTTAGCGTAAGGTAATTTAGGTTATGTAAAGTATTGAATAGAAAGTGAGGGTTGATCTGTGACTTTAAGTAATTCAGCTCTGCATTGAGCTTCTCATTTTCAAGTTGTTTTCTCCGATTCTCCATATAAAACCAGTCTACCGTAAACTTGATCATTCCAGTAAATATCAAGAAGGTCATGAAATCCCATACTACACTGAGTACCCTGGCAAAATGAATCGAAGAATAGTACTCTTCATCCCTAGAGATCGGTTTTAAGAATTCAACATCGGCGGTGAACCTTAGCCCAGACATAACTATGATCAGTAAAATCAGAAGTAATACATATTTAAGCACTTCCTTCTTTTGGATTAAGATCGGGAGTAACCAGAAGTAATGAATATAGCTGATCAACACATTAAAGACGAGCGGGACACCAATTAAGAAGACTGCCATTTCGAAAGGTAGATATCGGGTAAAATCGAATAACCGATAAGAAACAAATAGCAACCAAAAAGATAGATGTAGAATGAGAAGTC
>ERZ1740070.2534-NODE-2534-length-10476-cov-6.005950_pt1 | contig 10476 bp, 9 predicted proteins | sample MGYA00581734_ERZ1740070 | MGnify/ENA primary metagenome ERZ1740070 (study PRJEB43018, sample SAMN04849744) | marine metagenome | isolation source: floating plastic debris | place: Pacific Ocean | collected 2008-09-01 | study: EMG produced TPA metagenomics... | reverse complement strand
TCAACCTGAATTACATATATAGCTTGGCCTTGAGTAGTTTTTCAGGGACGACTAAGTAAGGACCATGGAAACGCCATGACTTTCTTTCAACGCAGCCGCCGCTGGCTCACAGCCCTCGCACTTGTGCTGCTACTCACTGTCTCCACTACCGCTTGTTCTAGCGAAACCACCACCGCACCTGCCGGATCGACCGTTAGCTACAGCCAGCTAGAGCGAGGAAACTCTGCCAAAGGTCAAGAATATGGAGATTGGGTAATCGGTGCAGCGCAAGGCCTTGTTTCTGATGCCTACGTGCGAGACAACAACAAACTTGGCGTCGTGATTTCTGATGAAGTAGAGCCCAGTGAAGTAAGAGATCTCTCTAGGTCGCTATTGCAAGGCTTCCGACAAAGCTTCCCCGACAAAGATCTTCAAGTGCTGGTGTACGCACCCGACAAAGAGCTCATCCTAACCGCAGACTATGACTCACAGTCGCAGGAAGTAGAGTACAACACCCCATAGCGGCTACCAGTACAAGCGGCAAGAAAGTAGAACAAACAGGCAAAAAACAAACCTAAAGTTCACACAAAATTAGATTATCTTTTGGAGTAAGCCCCCATGTCTTCTAGTGATAAATACAAGCGCGAGATCATGAAAGATCTGGCCGCTGGCAACAAAGAAATTCTTGAGCCCAACGGCAATGACGCTATTGGTGAAAAGTACAACAGTTTCGATGACTTCGCTGACCGCTCTTCTCGTGACGAGCGTCACGGACTCATCAAACGATCTTTCCATCCTGAGCGCGTCCCCGCTACGCAAATGGATCCAGAGCTTCGCAAAGCCGTTGAGAAAATTAAGCCCAACGAACGCGACGACGTTTCTCGTGAGTTCTTCAAGCACCTCAAAGAGCGTGGCCTCAGTGAGAAAGACCTGGAAAAGCAGCTAGGCCTCTCCACCCACAAAGCTCGTAAAATGAATGCCGACGACGTCGGTAAGCTAGCGTCTTTTGCCTATACAGCTCATCCTGATATCTTCCAGGACGTCATGGCCGACCAGCCAGCGCTCTTGAAATTTTTGAGCAACCCTATTGTGGGTGCAGCAATTGGTGCGATCGCATCAAAATGGCTTCGCAAGTAAGCGAACACCACAAAAGCGCGCTCACACAAGCTTAAGAACACGCCACCTAGCTGGAATATCTCATTGGGCTGAGCCAGTTAATACAAAAAGGGTGCCTAGGGGCACCTTTTTTAATGCAAAATCAAATGTAAGGTTAATATATTACATTTTCTTCAAGTTCATGCCTCTCTCCGAAAGCTGGCTCACGCCCCCTGTACTCGCCAATACAGCTGCCAATACAGCTGCCAATACAGCTACCAGAGTGCTCAATCCCTTGCTCTTGACCAGTGGGGTTGCCGCCCTAGCCTATGCAGGCATTTGCTACGCCCTTTACAGCTACCAGACCAAACTCATCTACCGTCCCCTGCCAGACATCATCAAAACACCTGCTGACACCGGCCTCGCCTACGAAGACGTCTGGATTCCGCTAGATGACCAGAGCAAGCTCCATGCCTGGTGGGTGCCTAACCCTGGCAGCAGCCGTGTTCTCCTCTTCTGTCATGGCAACTACGGCAACATCAGCTACAACACAGAGCGCATTCGGTTTCACCACGCCCAGGGCTGCTCAGTACTCGCCTTCGACTACCGTGGCTATGGTCAAAGCAGCGGCCCCAGCCCCAGCGAATCAGCCATATTTGCCGACACAGAAGCCGCCTGGCAGTACCTCACTACACAGCGCCTCATCGCGCCGGAAAACATTACCGTTTGCGGTCACTCTATCGGGGGTGCGATCGCTATCCACCTAGCCAGCCAACATCCCGACATAGACCGGCTCATCGTTGAAAGCAGCTTCACCGCCATGCGCGACGCCGTCACCGCCAAAGGCGTTTACCGTGCCTTTCCTATCAATCTTCTCCTCACCGAACCCTTCGACTCCCTCAGTAAGGTCGACAAGCTCACCATGCCCGTTCTCTACGTTCATGGCGACCAAGACTTCGACGTTCCTGCCGATTTCAGCAAACGCCTCTACGCCGCCACACCAAACCCCAAACAGCTCTTCATCGCCCCCGGCGCAGATCACAATATCGACACCATTGCTGGGCCCACCTACGCCGCCGTCTTGCAAGACTTCTACCAGCTCAATCAACCCATAGGTCAACTACAATCAGCATAGAAATCTATCAAGAGTCATCTACTATTATCTGTGTTTTCCTTCCTCTCCAAATTTCCCTTCGTTTCAGGTCTCATTGCTAAGCTTTTTCCTAACATCAACTCATCAGAAAACACGTCTGCTCTGCAAACGCATAGGGAAGCCACCTCTGTTGCTACAAATGAACAACAGACCAACAGCGAACGGCTAAACGGCGAATTGGATAGCGAACTCCAGAGAGAAATTCGCAAAGGACGGAAATTCTCCCTAGCAGAAGCCATCGGTCGCGAAGGTGGCAGCTTTATGAAAGGAGAATCTGCTGTTCCAAGGCCAGTGAGAGCAAACAACGCTATCAAGCAGTTTCTCGATAGCCAATTAATCGATACTTCCAGCGCATTTGCGACAACACTTTTCACCTGGGCAAAAGCAGATATCCGGGTCAGCCGTCAGCTCGACACCCCATTAGTTGCGTTAGCGCAAATTCTAGAGAGTCTGCTGAGTGAACCAACAACATTCTATGAATTTTATAGACAAGTCGCGATCGCACAGGCAACCATTACAGGCGATCGCCCCCACTTTCAACAGCCTGGCGAACCGCCTCATCCTGAAGCAGACTACAGCCACAAGCTTATCCGCACCCAACTCTTAGAGCTTTTAGAACACATACCTTAGCCGGCCTATACTTGCTTTTTATAGAGAATCCTTTCTGGCTGTCCATAAAGCGTATCTCGCTGTTTCGCAGGTCGGCCCAAAGACGTTATTGCACCTACTAAATCAGCCTCACTCTGGCAAGTTCCCCCCACAGCACCTGCCATAGAAGTAATGTGCTCCTCCATCAAAATGCCGCCAATGTCATTACAGCCCCATCGCAGTGCCTCCGTCGCACCACCCAGCCCCAACTTCACCCAGCTTGGCTGATGATTCACAATCCAATTACCCAAAAAGATTCGAGCCACCGCTGTCAGTAATAGTGCATCCTCTAGCACGGGTTGATCTCGCCCAACTCTTCGCCGTAGCGGCTTTGGTGCTTCTTGCCCCACAAAAGGCAACAGAATGAATTCAGTAATACCGGTGTGGCCCTTGGAACGAGACTTTTGCTGAAGCGATCGCAACAAATCCAAATGCCGCGCCTGCTGCTCCACCGTCTCAATATGTCCCGACAGCATCGTACTCGTCGTCGGCAACCCCACCTCATGAGCCAATCCAACAATCTCCAACCACTCTGCTGCCGTCGTCTTCTCAGGACACAGTATCCGCCGCACGCTGTCATCTAGTACTTCCGCCGCCGTCCCCGGCAAAGAGCCTACGCCAGCATCTCGCAAAGCTTCGATCACCGCCTGTAAACTCAACCCATCTTCACGTGCAATAAACTGCACCTCCTGCGGTGAAAAAGCATGCACGTGCAAATTTGGCGACGCTGTCTTAATCGTCTCTACCAGCTTGCAATAGTACGCCAAAGAAGTTCCGTCAATCTTGGCCTCAGGATTTAGCCCGCCCTGCATACAGATTTCTGTTGCACCTAGTCGAGCGGCCTCACTCGCCTTCTCCAATATGCCGCTCCAGTCGACCCAGTAGGCACCCTCTTGGCCAGCGTCTCGGCGAAACGCACAAAAGCTACAGTGCTGCTCGCAAATATTCGTGTAGTTGATATTGCGATTGAGCACATAGGTAACACTATCGCCAACTTGCCTGTGCCGCAGCGTATCTGCCACCTCACGAATCGCTTCTCTTTCTGCTAGTTCGCTCACTTGCAGCAGCGCCACACCCTCTGCTACAGAAATATCTTGCCCTAATAGCGCCCGATCTAGAATATGCTCAATCACCGACATTAGCTACACACAACCCGCTAAAAATCACACTACTAGCTTAACGGTTAGCTGTAAGCCAAAACGCAAAGCCGCTGAAAATCAAAAAAACGCGCAAAACTTTGCGGCTCACACTTTGCGGCTCACACTTTGCGGCTCACTCAGCGTGTTACGGCCAAGTGGCTGATGGGCTGCGATCTCGAAAGGACTTGGATACCGATGTCTTGACAAACTTCGGGAGACAGACTAGCAGCGTCTGAATTCTGTTGTACTTACGGCATACTTACCTAAATTTGGGCGGCCACAGGCCAATCACCTGCTGGGAGTAAAACACCGCCCTGAGAGGCGATCGCAGCCATAGACATTCGATAGACCCAAGCCTGCTGCAAAAACCGACCGTCATAGTTAAAAACATCCAATCGGCAGCGATCATAGTCATTATCGGCGGAAGAACTATCGGATTGATAGCCTTCTAGCCTATCCAACTGGCTCAATACAACCGCACAGACAGACTGCGGCTGAGCAAATATCAACAAATATCCCTTCACCCAGCCCTCTCCTTCTGCCATAGCGGGATAGCCCAAATCAGGAAAGTGAAATAGCCTGCCACGCACCATCGCCGGGATAATCCTAGGCGCATAAGCACCACAATAGCGCTCGTGATATCGGCCACCCGGCTTCAGCGTGCCATAGACAAAAACACAGAACTCAACAGAAATCATAAGCACGACGATCCTATTCAGCCATTCACCCACTAAAATACAACCTTAGTCCCTCGAATTGATTAAGGAACCGTAGCGGCGTGGAATTGCGATATAGCCCGGCAGACATTGAAGCAAAGTGGCAAAAGTACTGGGCCGACAACGAGCTAGATAAAACGCCTGAAACGCAAGCGGGTGAAAAATTCTACGCGCTTTCCATGTTCCCTTACCCATCTGGGGACTTGCACATGGGCCATGTGCGTAACTACACCATCACGGACGTCATCGCTCGCGTACGCCGAATGCAGGGTTACCGCGTGCTTCACCCTATGGGCTGGGATGCCTTTGGCTTACCCGCTGAGAACGCAGCGATTAAACGAGGGGTGCCACCGGCTGAGTGGACGCTGAAGAATATTGACCAAATGCGATCGCAGCTTCAAGCCCTCGGGCTCTCCTACGACTGGAACCGCGAAGTCGCCACCTGCTTACCAAACTACTACCGCTGGACCCAGTGGATCTTCCTCCAGTTTTTCGACTCTGGCCTCGCCTACCAAAAGGAAGCCGCCGTCAACTGGGATCCGATTGATCAAACCGTACTCGCCAACGAGCAAGTAGACAGCGAAGGCCGCTCTTGGCGATCGGGAGCCAAAGTAGAGCGCAAACTACTGCGTCAATGGTTCTTCAAAATTACTGACTACGCCGACCAGCTCCTTACCGACTTGGACAAGCTTCCCGGCTGGCCAGACCGGGTAAAAACCATGCAGGCCAACTGGATTGGCAAATCCAAAGGCGCTCAGGTCACCTTCAAGACGGAATCCGGCGAAGACCTTGTTGTGTACACCACGCGCCCAGACACCCTCTGGGGCGCAACCTTCATGGTGATTTCACCCGAGCATCCAGCTATAGACACACTCACCACTGCTGAACAATCTGACGCGGTGAAGGAGTATCAAAAAGCGGCTGCCAACCTTAGCACCATTGATCGCACCGCAGAAGGCCGCGAAAAAACCGGCGTATGGACCGGTAGCTATGCCATCAACCCTGTCAACAGTGAGAAGGTACCTATCTGGACCGCTGACTACGTGATGATGGACTACGGCACAGGCGCAATTATGGCCGTTCCCGCTCACGACCAAAGAGACTTTGACTTTGCGCGTAAGTTTGGCCTGCCTATCAAAGTCGTTGTGCAGCCAGAAGGCGAAAGCTTCGATGGGGCCACGATGACTGAGGCCTATCCTCACGATGGCGTAATGGTGAATTCTGGACCGTTGGACGGTGTGCCGTCAGGTAAAGGGAAAAAGAAAAGTGTGGGGAAAGCGATCGCATACCTCGAAGAAAAATCCCTCGGCCAAGGCACCACCAACTACCGCCTCCGTGACTGGCTCGTCTCTCGTCAGCGCTACTGGGGCGCGCCCATTCCCGTTATCCACTGCCCCGACTGTGGCACCGTCCCCGTCCCCGAAGCCGACCTCCCCGTCAAGCTACCTGAAAATGCAGAATTCAGCGGTAAAAACGTTGCTTCCCTGTCCAAATTCGACGATTGGGTCAATGTCCCTTGCCCTAACTGTGGCACGGCTGCCCGGCGCGAGACCGACACCATGGACACCTTTCTAGACTCGTCCTGGTACTTCTTGCGCTACGCCGACGCCAACAACGACGAGATTGCATTCAGCAAAGACCGCGTAAACGATTGGCTCCCTGTTGATCAATACGTTGGCGGCATTGAACATGCCATTTTGCATTTGCTTTACTCTCGCTTTTTCACAAAAGTACTCAGAGATAGAAATCTCCTTAACTTTGACGAACCCTTCCAGCGACTACTCACACAAGGAATGGTACAGGCCATTACCTACAAAAACGCAGAAGGCCAATTCATCGTCCCCGACAAAATTACTGACTTGGACAATCCCACCGATCCAGAAACCGGTGAAACACTAAAAGTCTCTTATGAGAAAATGTCCAAGTCTAAATTTAACGGCGTCCCCCCCTCTCAGGTGCTTGCCAAATACGGCGCTGACACCGCCCGCATGTTTATTCTTTTCAAAGCTCCACCCGAGAAAGATCTCGAATGGGACGATGCCGATGTAGAGGGGCAATTCCGGTTTTTGAACCGAGTATGGCGAGCCGTTATGGAATTCGCTAAGTCAGAGAGTCTTGATGCTGTTAGCACTATCGACAGCATCGAACACAGCGCCCTAAGCAAAGGAGAGAAAACCCTTCGCCGCGCCACTCACACCGCCATCAAAGAAATCACAGAAGACATCGAAGGCGACTACCAGTTCAACACGGCAGTCTCTGAGCTAATGAAGCTTAGCAATGCCATCAACGACACCAAAGATAAAACCACATCGGCCTTCGCTGAAGCAATTTGCACCTTGGTGAAGCTAATCGCGCCCTTTGCACCACACATTGCCGACGAGCTGTGGTCTTCACTTTCACAGTCAGATAGCAACTCTGTTCACCAGCAGCCTTGGCCTACGGTCGAAAAAGCTGCCCTAGTCGCTGACGAGATCACGCTGGTGATTCAAATTATGGGCAAAACCAGAGGCACCTTACAAGTGCCTGCGGGTGCAGATAAAGCAGCGCTCGAAACCTATGCGCGCGAGTCAGAAATTGCACAGAAGTACTTAGAGGGGAAAGAAATCAAAAAAGTGATTGTCGTGCCAGGTAAACTCGTCAACTTCGTAGCTGTTTAAAGTAGCTGCTCAGAGAACGCATCTGGGTGATCGCAGTAAAATAAGGCTTCCAGATTACTTGTCCACTAAACTGGACGGCTTAGCGATCTTTTCTGTACCGATACAACTTGTACCCCTATTTTCCTTATCCATACTCTGCCGATAGTTCTCTGAGCTCGGTATTAATCTCGGGCAGGACACCCGCTCTATACCATTCCAGTCTGTAAACATGGTTTCGGTTAAATAATGACGCGGCGTTGTCAACAGCAACTGCCAAGCCTCTTTTACCGTCATCACATATCTCATACGCTCCGGATAAAGTTTGGCTAGAGACTCTCTCACAAGAGGGTAATAGTCCGAGTTTAAACCTGGGAAGATATGGTGTTCGGTATGGTAGGAAAAATTGCAGTGAAGCAGGTCAAAGAACTTGGGCACCTTTAGCGAAACGCTATTTACTAAGGGGTCGTTGATACTTGTCATCCGACAAAACAGATGGTTGGTATAGATATAAAAAATCATGCCTCCATAGCCCAAACCAATGGGAAGGAAATAGGCCAGAATGAGTTTAATCGGATCGAATCTCAAATAGGCGAGAAGACTAAGGTGAAGCACTACGATGAAAGCAAACTCTGCTGCGATCTGAAACCTTTCCGCTGGTTTAACCGTAACCTGTGCTGGTACATGGGGACATTCTTTCTGACTAAAAAAAAGTACTGCAATCACATGGCGAAGAGTATATAGACTCCAAGCCGTGAGCATCCCAAGCATCAAGCCTGGCACAGTCACCGTAGAAGAAGGCGTTATAATGTCTTGAGCCCGTTTGCCTAAAGAATTAGGTTCTCGATACAGAAAGTTACGGTCAGGATCCTTTAAAGAATTTGTTCGATTATGGTGAGTCTGGTTGTGGATATGTTTCCACAAAGTTGGAGGCATCCAGAGAACAGCCTGACTAAATAACGTAATTACCCTCACCAAACGACGATTGCGGATGACGCTACCGTGCATCATGTCATGGCCAACAAACAACAAAGTGATGACACAGTTTCCCATGACAACAGCAAAGGGTAAATACAGCCAGAGCAAAGCTTTTGGCCAATGGTCCAACTGGGCCGCAATCCCCCACCCCACCAGCAGAATTGCTGCGTTAACAAGTAAAACAATTAGCTTGCTAGAATCGGGCTCAAAGGCCTTTGTAGGCAGCAAGGGCCGCAGTTGTTTCGCATAAACAGACTGATGAATTAAGTAGTCGGAAGTAGGAGTATTCATGGGAAAGTCCTATTGTTTTTTATTAAATTTCGGATTTTTAGTGGCAATTGATTTCTGTAATATCAGGGTGTGATCTCATCACCTGTCTAGACCGCAGAAATATAGGCGTTATGGTTCTAGCGGCATGAGCCAATCTGTGGGCTATGCAAAAAAACACTCCCTAGCAGATGGCCTCACCCTGGAGACAACAGCACCGTCCTCACCCTAAATTTTCAGGAGTCCTACGATTGGTAAAAATTGGGCTTAGCCGTTAACTGATACAGCTGAGGATAGGTTCCAGAGGCATAAACACCCTGACACAAGAGTAGATAAAATTCCCAGTGCCGCTTCCACTCTGCTGTTGTCTTAAAAGGCGTAGTATCAATAATCTCGGCAATAAATGGCTGGATCTGAGACCAGTTTTTTTGAAAATAGTGATGCCATGCGGTCAAGGTTGATGGATAACTTTCTGCAAGATTATTTTCCTTGAATTTAATAAACTGACGATTGCTTTCAATCGCTCGGCCTAATTCTGACGGAGATCCCAGAGATAGGTGTTGAAAGATATAGCGATTAACATAGGGGTCACAAACTAACACAGGATGCTCCGTTCCAATGGTTTGAATGCCTAAAAGTCCATCTTGACTCATAACCTCGCGAACGTTTTTAAGGATGCTCGGCCAGTTTCGAGTCCCACCATGCTCAAATGTCACTAAGAAAATACACTTTGTGATCTGTTTAACCCAAGACTGTTCTAAAATCTCCTGGATAGGGGTTGTGATAGCTATGGTTATAAAAGAAATAGTTTTCTAACCCAGCACATTGAGAACGACAGTAATCTACCTGTACATCTGAAATGGTGACGCCGATATAGGTAAGGTTAAAGCGGCTTTTTAGATATTGGGGTAATGTCCCCCACCCACAGCCACAATCAAGAATAATATCCCCATCCTGGATCTGCAGCTCCTTGGACCAGTAGTCTAGATTTTGCATCTGTGCAACGGTCAGGTTTTCTGGAACTCTTTCAAGTCCAGTCCAATCACCCGTCGTATACTTCATCGATTCTTCCAAAAACCCCTCATACAGCTGGGTGGGTAAATCATAATGGGTTTTAGCAACATCGTGCTGCTTGATCAAGGAGAGGTTAAAAAACTTGTACAAAAGCTGTTCAAGCACCAACGGCAAAGAATTTGGCATCTCAAACAAAATTGAGTTGGTTTTAGTCTCATGATTGAGATCAAAAAGTCGTTTAGACAATAAATCAATCCGATTGCACCGCCAGAGACCTTTGATGTAGGTATTCCCAAGCCCCAATGTTTTATAAGTCCAAAGCTGTTTTAGAACAGTGTTCTTTTGACCCTCTTTGCAAATGATGTCCCATGGATTATGAGCCACCTTCGCTTCGGTCTCTGAGAGTAGCTGAATCTCTTGACCGGCTAGCATCTTTACCAGTCGATGATATTTCCTAGAAGTAGACTCCTGGGCACCAGACTTGTTATAAACCAAAGAACTCATAACCATTCTCCTTCTAAATTAAAAACGAAAAAATAAACCACTTAATCTATTCTTTGATGTTGCTTGAAATGCTTTGACACAAATGCCTGCTCAATGCGACATTAAAGATCGACACAATGACATCAAGATTCAGCTGAATTTTTAAACCTTCGATTGTCCCGTGCTTTCTAGCTAACACAGACAATACATAGATTCTGAAAATGATTGCTTTAGAAACAGACGTTTAAGCCATAAGCTAAAACGGCAACCGACATCTTTGATGTGTTGAGGATGTATTGAGTTAGATGATTGGCATCCAGGGCTATTTCATTCTAAAGAGACGTTTGATAGTGTCGAGACCAGCCTGGCAA
>ERZ1740070.2532-NODE-2532-length-10477-cov-4.469488_pt1 | contig 10477 bp, 11 predicted proteins | sample MGYA00581734_ERZ1740070 | MGnify/ENA primary metagenome ERZ1740070 (study PRJEB43018, sample SAMN04849744) | marine metagenome | isolation source: floating plastic debris | place: Pacific Ocean | collected 2008-09-01 | study: EMG produced TPA metagenomics... | reverse complement strand
CGCCCTGGGCCGCGGCGATGGCGGCACGGGCCGCCGCGAGCGCTGCCTCGCCCGCGTCATCCACTTCGCCACCCGCACCGGCGCCGGCTGCCGCATCACCGACCGCGTCGACCGCACCTGATGCCGCATCGATCGCCGACTCGGCATCGGGCGCCGGATCAGACGCGGCATCGCCGTTCGGCGCCCCATCGGGCCCGCCTTGGGGCTGATCTGGAGCCTGATCTTCGGGCTGGTCGGCGTTGGGCTGTTCTTGCTCGTCGCTCACGGCACATCGTCCTCGCCCGCGACCGGATGCCGGACGCGCTCAGACGTGTTATCGGCACCCGCGGCGAGCCGCCCCACAATCTTCGCGCGGAAACCGCGCCCGCCTGGGGCGAAGCCCGCGCGTTCACGCGCATGTCTTGCGCGTCACCTTGGCTGTTGGCACCCGCTGCGACCCGGGCGGTCTTTGCCCGGCATCAGACGTCTTCGGGCATGCCCTTGAGCTTGGCGATGATCACCCGATCGACCAGCGGGATGCCGTCGTGATCGGTCCCGAAGACCTGATGGACGTACGTCGTAAGCTGGCGGCTCAGCGTCTCGAGCCCCGGCTCACGCAGGTGGCGGTCCTGAGCCCGGCGGATGATCAACGCGATGCCCTCGCGGACCTCGGCCGACTGGCCCGCCATGGTCGCCTCGACCTCGGCCTGGTTGCGCGTGCGCAGCTTCAGATGCGCCTCGATCGCCCAGCCCCAGACCCGCCCGGACTGCATGTTCTGGAATCGATCATCGATGAGCAGGATCTCGACGGGCTGCTCTTCGTCGTTGCCCTCTTCGCCGACCAGCTCGGCCGAGGCCTGCGCCGGGCCGGCGAGGAGCTTGACGCCCGCGAAGACCGCGACGGCCTCAACGATCATGATCCCCGCGACCAGGGCGAGGAGCTTGATGTTGATGCCGCCGCCGGACGACTGTGCCTCGTCGGTCGTCGCGTTGTCCTGCTCGTCGGCCATGGCGTTGTCTCCGCGTCATCCGTCGGTCGGGGGCGTCTGCCCGGCAGTCCCGACCTGGTGTCATCCGCCCGTGAAGTTTGGGTCCGGGTGGGTTTGGTCGACCGTGCGTCCGGTCTGCCAGACCTGCACTCGGCGGTTCCCGCCCCCGGCCTCACCGCCCCCCCCGTCGAGGGAGACCGGTTCGGTTGCGCCGGCCGATTCGACCCGCAGGATCGTCGCATCCACACCGCATTCCTGGACCAGAAACGCCTTGACCGCCAACGCCCGATCGAACGCGAGCTCGTCGAGCGTCTTGCCGCTGCCCACGTCCGCCACGCCCCAGGCGTGCCCGACGACGCGGACGATGAACCGCTGATCGCGGATCCGCGGCGCGACCTCCGAGCGGAGCATCTCCTGGTGGAAGTCGCTCAGCTCGGCGTCGCCCGGCTCGAAGGGCAGCGTGCCGCCGATCGCGGCCATCTGGCCCTCGTGGATGACGCTCACCTGGTCCTCACGCCCGACGACGTTGGAATCCCAGTTGATGTTGCTGTCGCGTTTGTCGCCGGCTCGCTTGGCCCGCTCTTCGTTCAGGCTGGTGACCGAGTTGGTCACGCTGCTGTCGGTGTTGGCCACCCCCAGCCCGCCGCGGAAGCCGAGCGACTCTTTGATCGCATCGACGACCTTCTGGTACTCGCGCTCCTGCTTGAGCTCGCTGAACGCGGCGAGCAGGATGAAGAAGCACAGCAGCAGCGACATGAGGTCGCCGTACGTCACGACCCATTCGGGGATCGGGTTACCTGTTGGCTTCTTGCGCTTTGCCACGCGTCGTCACCGCCCCGTGTGGGTCAGGCCGCCTTGCTCGCCGCCTCGGCCTCGAGGCGCTGATCGGGCGGGAGGAAGGTCAGCAGCTTGCTCTCAACGACGCGGGGGTTGTCACCGGACTGGATCGCCATGACGCCCGCGATGATGATGGTCTTGACCAGCACTTCTTCGCTGTCCTTGGCGGCGAGCTTGTCGGCGACGGGGCTGGCGAACGCGTTGGCGATGATCGCGCCGTACATCGTGGTGATCAGGGCGACCGCCATGCCCGGGCCGATCGCCGAGGGGTCGTCCATGTTGTTGAGCATGAAGATCAGGCCCATGAGCGTGCCGATCATGCCGTAGGCGGGCGCGTACCGGGCGATCGCGTCGAGGACCTGCTTGCCCTGCGTGTGGCGGTCCATCAACGCCTCGAGCTCGGTGTCCATGATCGTTCGGATCAGCTCGGGGTCGGTGCCATCGACGGCCATTTTGACGCCGCGGACGATGAACGGGTCGTTCATCTCCTCGATGAGGCCCTCGAGGCTGAGGATGCCCTCACGGCGCGCGACCTCGGCGTAACGCACGAGGTCCTGGATCGTCGGCAACGCCTCGGGCGGCGCACCGAAGACCGTCTTGAGCACGATCGAATGGACCTTGAGGACCTTGGCGAGCGGGAAGCTCATCAGCGTGACGCCGATGGTCCCGCCGAAGACGATGACGAACGACGGGATGTTGATCAGCGAGACGGGGTTGCCCCCGCCGAGGATGATCGATGCAAAGATCGCCACCACCGCGACGACCAACCCGATGACGGTGCCGATGTCCAAGCCTCGCCTCCGCGATCCATCGCGCCCGGCGGGCCGCGCGTGCAGGCCCCTCCAGCATGGTGCAGATCGACCCGCCGAGGCCCGGACTTGACACCGAACGGGCTCCGCGGGCCCGGATGGGGCGGTTTATGCGCCGGTCTGCGCCGAACGCCCCGCGGAAGTCATCTCAGGGGAGGCCACGCCGTGCGCACCGCCCTCTCCCCCGCGCGCACGCCCGAGCACGACACGGTCCGAAAACCGCCCGGCCCCGAGGCCCTGGCGCATCAGGCGCCCGTACTCGATCGAGAGCCCGACGATCTCGCGCATCGGCTCTTTGACGAGCATGTGGTCGCCGGTGGTCAGCGTGATGACGGTGTCGGGGTTTTCCTCGAGGGTGCGGATGAGCTCGCAGTTGAGGACAAAGGCTTTGCCGTTGAGCTTGGTCAGCGTGATCACGTGTGCTGCTCTCCTTGGGCCGGGACGCTACACGCCTTCATCATCATCGTCATCGCCCGAGGACAAGGAGCTGCTGGATCAGCTCGTCGGTCGTGCTGATGACCCGCGCGCTCGCGCTGTAGCCGGTCTGGGTCAGGATCAGATCGGTGAACTCACGTCCCAGATCGACGTTGCTCAGCTCCAGCGCCCCGCTCACGAGCCCGCCCGTGCCGAGCTGCCCGGGCTGGGCGACCACCGCCGGCCCGGAGTTGGGCCCGACCAGGAAGTTGTTGTTGCCCGCATCGATCAGGCCCTCATCGTTGGCAAAGCCCGCGATCACCACCTGCCCTAGCGTGCGGAGCGCGCCGTTGGAAAAGCTCCCGCTGATCACCCCATCGGGCCCGACGCCGAACGCGTCGAGCGTGCCGGGCGGCAGCCCATCGCGGAAGACGTTGGCGATCTGGCTCGGCGCGTCCGAGAGCGCGGTCGTGCGCCCGTTGTCGCTGTCGAACCTCAGGCTGAACGACATGGGCGAGAGTGCCCCCGTGTTGTCGCGGTTCACCAGCACCGTGATCGGTGTGTTGTCGACGAGCTGCCCGGCGGTATCGAAGTCGATCGTACCCGTCCCGAGCGCAAGATCCAGATCCGTGTCGTCGGCGGACTCGAGGTCGTACCGCCATGTCGTGCCGGTCTCGGTCTTCGCGATCAGCGACATCGTCACGTCGACGGTGAGCTCCGTGCCCAGCGAGTCATAAACGACCATCGTCGTGCGCACGCTCTCGCCGTCGGCCTCGCCGGTCTCCTGCGCGGTGATCGGCAGCGAGACCTGGTTGCCCGCGGTGGCGAGCAGGCGCATGTCCTGCGGCTCGATCTCGATGTGGTTCACACTGCCGGTGTTTCCGGTCACGGTGATCAACCCGGTCAGCGGGTCGAGCGCGACGCCCGGCACGCCGCCGTCCGGGTTCACGCCGGTCGCCTGGATGCCCAGCGCCGAGGTCAGGAAATCGGTCAGCTCCTGCACCGTTGTCGTCGCGGTGATCTCGAGCTGCGCGTCGGGCAGCAGGCGGTCGCCCTTGGTCGCGCCCGTCAGCTCGAAGGTCTGCCCGTCGGCGAACAGGGGTGTCCCGGTGCCCGCCGCGACGTCGGCGATGTCCACGAGCCTCGTCGTCGGTTCGATGACGTTGGGTGCGGTCGGCGCCGGCGCGGCGCCGGTCACCACGCCGAAGCCCGCCGTCAGGCTCGCGCTCAGATCGATCGTCGTCCCGGCGCTCGGCAGCTCGCCCGAAGCGTCGAGGTTGCCCGCGATGCTCGCGTTGCGGCTCGCCTCGGCGATCGTCCGCTTGCCGATCGGGATGTTGATGTCGGTCAGCGCACCCTCGATGATGTTGAACTCGTCGTCGACCGCGTAGCCCTGCAGACGCTCGCCGCTGATCGTCACCAGGTTGTCGTTGAGATCCTGCCTGAACGACCCGGCCCGCGTGTAGAACGCCTGACCGTCGCGCTCGACCATGAAGAAGCCCGACCCATCGATCGCGAGATCACGCGAGTCGCCGGTCGGGTTGAGCGCCCCCGTCGAGAAGTCGCGCTTGATGCCCGCGATGCCCACGCCCAGGCCCACCTGCGCTGGGTTTGTGCCCCCGGTGGTGTCGCCCGGCGCGCTGCCCAGGCCGAGCGTGCGGCTGAACGCGCTCTCGAACTGCACGCGCGAGCTCTTGAACGCCGTCGTGTTCGTGTTCGCGATGTTGTTACCGATCACGTCGAGCATGCGCGAGTGGGCGTTCAGCCCGGTCAGCCCCGTGAACAGCGCGTTGGTAGAAGCCATCGACTCTCTCCCCGCGGCCCGCCCCGCGGCGCCCGCCATCGATCCGCCGGGCTCACGCCGCCGGAGGTTGTTCAATACCGAGCGCACGCATCACGTCGCGCGCCGCCCAGCCGCTCGGCGGCCCGATCAGCGACTCGGGCTCCTCGAGATCGTCCTCGCTCGGCGCCGGCACAACGGCGTCGATATCCGTCAGCACACGCTCGTCGCCCAGCCCCTGCTGCGCGATCACCCGCCGATCGTTCACGTCGACCGTCAGCGCCTGCCCGTCGAGCAGGACGAGCGCACGCCCCGCCCCGCTGGACTCGGCCCGATCGACCGCACGCGACAGCCGCTCCATCTGTTCATCGCTCAGGTCGAGATCGAGGCCCGGTTCGACCGCGACCGGTCGCCCCGTGCTCAGCTCGCCGCGCCGAGCGCCCTCGAGCATCGCGTTGAAGTCGACGCCGCCGCCCGCGCCGACACTTCCGCCGCCGCCCGTGACATCGCGCCCGGGCACGACGCCCGAGCCGAGCGCTCGCAGCAGATCTACACCGCTTGTCGGACTCACGGCATCAACCCCCGCAGTTGCTCCAGCAGCGAGGGCGGCTCCGCCTCACCGCCGGGGCGGCTGTCATCGCCCGCGATACCCGGCTCGCGGGGGCGCAGCGGTGTCACCGGCGGCGACGGGCTGAGCCCGGGGAGCGCCCCTTCGCCGTTGCTCACCGGCGGCGTGCCGCTGCCGGGCAGCACGCCCGTGCCCCCGAGCGCGTCTCGCGGATCGTCGCCGCCACCACCATCACCGTTGCCATTGCCGTCACCATCACCGTCGCCGTTATCGTCGCCGTTGCCATCGCCGTCGGTGTCGTCATCCGGCACATCCAGGTCGAGCGGGCCGACGATCTCGTCGACGTTCTCAAAGAGCATCCGCGACCCGTCGAACAGGTTGAGCACGGGTCCGTCGGCCGTCTGGCTCACGCTCAGCACGAGGTCGGCGGTCCGCCTTCCGTCGGTCGTGATACCCGAGACCAAGCTCCCGATGAGACCGGCCGCCGCGGCAAATCCGTTCTGATCGACAAGCGTTTCGAGCTGCTGCTGGAGCGCGAGATCGCTCTCGATGTCACGCAGGCTGCCGAGCTGCTCGAGCAGCGCTTGCGTGTCCTGCGGCTCGAGCGGGTCCTGGTTGCTCAGCTCGGCAAAGATGATCTCGAGGAACTCTTCGCTGCTGAGATCCGAGAACCCGTTCGGCGTCGCCGACGGGGGCAGGCTCGCGCCGCCCAGCGTATCGATCGCACTCATCGCCACACTCCCGCGCACCGATCGCCCGCGCCGCGCTCGCGACACCAACAGACCGACCGCATCTCACGCGCACCCAGACCAAGCCGCGCCGACCGCGGCCGACTCAGGCGACCGCGTCCAGACGGCTCACCGTCCCCATCGTGACGCGCTCCCGCGAGCCACCGGGGCGTGAACCGTCGCCGCTGCGACCGTGCTCCGCCCTCGTGGCGCTCGCCCGGCGATCCATCGCCCGGCTGCTGATCTCCCGTCCTGGCCTCGGCTCGGTTCGCCGGGACCTGCCCGCCGGTGTCGCGATCCATCGCGCCGCGGGCACCGATCTCGCCCGCCGTTTCCACCGACAAGCGTTCGACGCGCAGCCCCCGATCCTCGAGAGCCGTACGCAGCGCGTCGAGGTTCGCAGAGAGCAACTCGCGTGCCTGAGGCGTCTCGGCCCGCAGCGAAGCGCTCGCGACACCCTGCGAGACCGTCAGCTCGACACGCACGGCGCCGAGCGCATCGGGCGCCAGCTTGAGCGTGAGCGATCCACCGCCCTGACGCAGCACCGACGCGAGCCCGCGCTGCGCCTGCTGCACAGCGCTGTGCTGCGGGACGCGCTGCTCGCGCAGCGTTTGCTGCTGCGGCGCGGACTTCGCCGCTTCACGCGCAGCACCCGCGCCCTCGGCACGCCCCACGCCCGTGACCGCGCCGCTCGAACCAGGGCCCACACCGCTCGGCACAGCGGCACGTGTTGCCGCGACACCCACCAGCCCCATCTGTCCCACCACGCTCGCCGGCGCCGCCTTCCCGCCGTGCGACAACGCCTCACGCCCGCTTCCGCCAGCATCGCGTGATTCGCTCGGCAGCGGCGTGGCGTTGTTCTTCGTGGTTGTCGTCGGTGGCGCTTCGGGTGCCTCGCGTGCAGGCGCCCCGGCGCCCGCGCCCCCGGCAGCCGTCGGTGCTCCCGCGGGGCGTTCTTGGGGCGAGACCGGGATGCCGGGCGTGCCGTGCGCAGTGCGAGCGTCTCCGCTTGGCGATCCACCCGAGCCCTGCGCAGGCCCGCCGGACGGTCTCGTCAGCTCGCCGCGTTGCACCGGTGTGGCGAGCTGAGCCGCGTTGATCGACGCCAGATCGACCCGGGCCGCGTGACGCACCTCATCCGACGCCCTTGCCGCGGCGTTGAGCTGGGCATCGCGCGTATCGGATGACGCCGTATCCTGGGCTACCTTGGTCGCGGCCGCATCGTCCTCGACGTTCGCACGCGAGTCGGATGGCTCTTCGCCCTGGTCAGCCGGGGTGCCCGTCGCCTCGGCCGGCTCACCATCGCCCGCGTTGTCTTGCGCATCGAGCAGCGCCTGAAAGGCCTCGCCCCGCTCGCTCGCCGACGCGACCGACGATGACGCGGCACGCAAGGGACTCGGCTCAACCGTTGTGCTCAGTTTCATCCGCCCGTGTCTCCCGGATCGGGGGGCACCAGACCCCTCGTCCGGAGGACCTCAAGCAACTCCGCGGCCAACGGCGCCGCCTCGTCTTTCACAAACTCGCTCACGATCTTCGCACGGATCCGAGACTCGATCGCGTCGAGGTACGCGACAACCTCGGCCTGCTTCCCGTCGGCCAGGAGCGCGTCGAACACCTGCTTGGTGTCCGCGGGCTTCATCTGCTCGTACACCTCGAGCGCTTTGCGGAACTGCTCGGCGCCCTCCAGATCGTTGATCTCAGCGCGCAGCTGCGTGAACGCCGCCTTCTCGTCCTCGAACGCCCGGCGCTCGGCCTCGAGCAACGCCTGCTGCTGATGCAACTGTTCGCGCAGATCCTGCACGCTGCGGCGCAAACGCGTCATCCGCTCGCGGTCGGCCTCGGTCAGCTGCATGCGGACCTCGAGGCGGTCCTCCGCCGTCGCGGGCGATCCGTCGCTCTCCTCGACCGCCGCCTCGGGCTCGGGCACCCGCAGCTCGGCGCGCCGGGCATACCGCTCACCGCTCGGTTCGATGATCAGCGCCGCGCCTACCCGCGCCGTCGCCCGGTCGAGTTTGCCCGTCTGCACGAGCATCGCGAACCCGCCGACCGCCGCGATCACGTGCACGATCGCCAGCAGCGCAACGATGTTCCAGAGTGCCTTCAACGCTCACCCCCGATCAGCGACGCCGACCCGGCCCCGCCGCCCTCTCGCCCGCCGTCGAACCGAGCGGCATTCGTCAGATCGTCAAGCACGCGCTGCTCGCGCCGCAGCTCGTCACGTTTCCACGCCTCGAACCGTCGGTCGCGCAGCAGCTCGACCGCCCGGCGCGCAGTTGCCGCGTCAAGCAGCTCCAGGCGCGCGCGGTCCAGCCGCTCGTACACGCCCGCCAGCCGGACCACCGCCGCCTGCGCCCGCGCGAGCACCCCGAGTGAGGCGCTCGCCTGCACACGCACCGCGTCCAGATCAACCGCCTCGCCCGGCACCAGACGCGCCCGCAGATCGCTCGACTCGCTCATCGCCAGCTCTCGGCACGAGCGGATCTCGCCCTCGATCGACACCCGCTCGCGCTCCAGCTCCGCCACAACGCGCTGGCGAGCGCGCTCCTCGCGCTCGCGCTGCTCGAGCACGCTCTGCAGCTCGAATCGAAACCGTGCCATCAGCGCTGCCCTCCGGCGCTCGCCCGACGCCGAGCGACGAGCTCGCCCGACTGGTGCGCGAGCTCGACGAGCACACGCCTGGCGTCGTCGAACGCGACGCCGCGATCCGCCGAGCCGTGGCGCAGCAGTTCCTCGCACCGCTCGCGCAGCTCAATCGCGACGTCGGCCTCATGGTTCGTGCCCGAGGCGTACGCCCCGATCTGCACCAGCTCCTCGATCTCCGCGAACGCCGCCATGATCCGCACGAGCTGCGCCCGCGCCGCCCGGTGCTCGGTCGAAACGATCCGGTCTGCCACGCGGCTGACCGAGTCGAGCACATCGATCGCCGGGAAGCGCCCCGCCTGCGCCAGCTTGCGGCTCAAGATCAGGTGCCCGTCGAGGATGCCCCGGGCCGCGTCGGCGACCGGCTCGGTCATGTCGTCGCCCTCGACGAGGATCGTGTACAGGCCCGTGATCGACCCGCCGTCCCGCGTCGTCCCCGCGCGCTCGAGCAGCAGCGCCAGCTCGGCAAACACGCTGGGCGTGTACCCGCGCGTCGCCGGCGGCTCGCCCGCGCTCAGCCCCACCTGGCGCTGCGCGTGCGCAAACCGTGTCACGCTGTCCATCATCAGCAGCACGTCGAGCCCGTCATCGCGAAAACCCTCGGCGATCGCGCACGCGCGGCGCGCTGCCCGCAGCCGCAGCACCGGGCTCTCATCCCCCGTCGCGACGACCACGACCGAGCGTTTCAACCCCTCTTCGCCGAGCGAGTCTTCGATGAACTCGCCGACCTCGCGCCCGCGTTCACCGATCAGCGCGATCACACTCGCGTCCGCGTCCGTCCCGCGCGCGATCTGCCCCAGCAGCGTGCTCTTGCCAACCCCGGGCCCGGCAAAGATGCCTAGCCGCTGCCCACGCCCAACGGGCGTCATCAGGTCGACCGCGCGCACGCCCGTGAGGAGTTGGCGATCGATCGCCCGCCGCTCGAGCGCGCCGATCGGCGTCGGCGCGAGCGCACGCGGGCGCAGATCGCGGGGCGGCTCGCCGCCGTCCAGCGGACGCCCGAGCCCATCGATCACCCTGCCCAGCAGCCCGGGCCCGCCGCCGGCCGTCGGCGTCGTCTCGACCAGCTCAACCGGATCGCCCGCGCGCACCCCCGCGCCGGGCCCCCGCGACATCACCACCCCCCCGTACCGGGCAAAGCCGACGACCACGCCCCTCAGGCCCTCGCCCGCGAGCCCATCGCCGATGCGCACCAGCGAGCCGACCGGCGCCGCCATCGCCTCGACCAGCACCGTCATCCCGCGCAGCGCCGCAACACGCCCAACGATCCGCAAGGGCTGCACGCCCTCGAGCACCGCCAACTCGCTCGCCAGCGGATTCATGCGGCCTCCGACGGGGCGTCCGGCGCCGATCCCGATCCAGAGCCATCGCCCTCAGCCGCCAGCCGAGGTGCATGCGTCACAGCACTCGCGCCCCGCCCCGGCAGCAACGCCTCGGCGATCCGATCGAGCTGCGTCGCGAGGCGGGCATCGACCATGCCACCCGCGTCGGTTTCGACCACCACATCGCCGGGCTGGAGTGTTGCATCGATCACCAGCCGTGTGTGTTCACCGGCATCCAACCGCTCGGCAAGCTCGTTGAGCCGACGCCCGATCGCGGGCGCATCTCGCTCGCTCGCGCGCACGGTCAGCCGGCTGGCATCACGAACCTCGGCGATCGCCGCATCAAGCAGGCTCGCCGCGGCCGAGGCATCGGCGTCGCTCGCCCGGCGCCCCACCCGCTCGGCGCCCGCC
>ERZ1740070.2530-NODE-2530-length-10478-cov-8.393745_pt1 | contig 10478 bp, 14 predicted proteins | sample MGYA00581734_ERZ1740070 | MGnify/ENA primary metagenome ERZ1740070 (study PRJEB43018, sample SAMN04849744) | marine metagenome | isolation source: floating plastic debris | place: Pacific Ocean | collected 2008-09-01 | study: EMG produced TPA metagenomics... | reverse complement strand
AACCTCGGCGTAACCTCCATTGTTACTTTATGTAACCATCAAGTTTTATTGGTGTGTCCTGATGATCTCAGTTCTGTCATCCGGCGGCGCGAACTGACTCCGGAACTGGGGTGCCGATAACGATACTCTAGACAATGCTGATAACAGGTCAGGTCGTAGGCTTTATTCGCCGCGTTAATTTAAAGAACGGGCAGTCTAAGTCGTTAGTCCTGGCTGACTTGGTAACCCTCGATGATCCACACATCGCTGACTATGAGAATCGCTGGGAAGCTACTCTAAAGGAATACGGATACGAGAGAATGGTTTTAGACTCTATGACACCTTTTCATCAGAGTTCATGTCATATTCCAAGCACATTTGGAAAAACTATTAATCAGTAATTTTGGCCTTTGTAGCCACTTTTATCGATTCTACACGCAGACATTGGCAGACTGATGAAGCAGTAATATCACTATCTTTGAAATAATGATTTGAATAAAAATAGAGATAGAATACAAATAACCAATTTTGATTTGATATCAAGCTAAAATTCATACTGCCAAAAGTTTTATCTATAGAAGCAATTAAACTTATTTGTGTTTAGAAGATTTAGGGGTTTTTATGCCATTTGGCCAGAGTGTAGCTGTAAGATTTGCTGTGAAGGCTATGTTGAAATCAATCGGAGCCGCTCCCACTGTGCAGGCAGTAGCTAGTCGTGCAGCAGGTTGGGCTACTGCAGCTCTTACATTTGATCACCACAGTCAAGTTGTTGCTGAAGTGACATCAATCGCTGATAATGAAATAGATAAACTTCATGCAGATGCATATACAAATTTAGATAAAGGTGAATTCTTTGATCAAGTTATATCGATAAAACCTGAAATTGTAGAGAACGTCAATCAACAAACATTTCAGACTTTAATTGATAGTAGTAAATTAGATTTTTTTGATAAAGGCAATCATACTATTGAAGAAAATATTTTAGGAACTATTACTGGTTTTTCTCAGAAAACCATTCCATTATTTATATACTTCTCTGGCTCTAATTTAGAAGACTTTGATGATTACTCTAACGAATATATCAATAGTCAAATAGATTCTTTTATAAATTCTCCACTTGAAAAGGAGGCTTGTATTATTGCCTCTGAAAAGTTGGAGACATTGATGAAAGAACAGTCTCCAACTTCACTTTTTGGTTCTACAGAGATTTTTTTCAAAAATCTTAGAAACCATATAGAATTGAGAATCTAATTTTTTTATAAATTGAGCAAATATCCTCCGGCAAAGCCGGAGGCTTTAATATGTGAGCCCCTCAAAGGGGCGTTTTAGATGAGCCCTCAAAGGGCATGCCACGGCTCGATTCTTTAGGCTTAAACTATGTTCTTCAGACTTCTGAATCACTTGTGAATTAGGACGATTAAAATCTGGATACTCGCTGATAATTCGAATTCTGTGCGCACGGTCAAACCTTTTCAAGTCTCCCCGGCAAAGCCGGGGGTTTACCAATCATTAATTATGAGATTTTCAATCATTAGTTTAATTTATGTATTTTAGTCAATGTATTTCTTTTGATATCTAAAAGAATTTCATAAGCTTCAACTATCTCTTCTTCACTGCCTAATTTTCTAGCTTTTATTCTTATTCCTTCAGCCTCGCTAATATATACATCACAATCTTTAGCTATCTCACGTCTTTTAGCTTCGCGTTGATGAGGACTTGAGGATGTTAAACTACCACTTGCTATTGCACCTACGACAGTTAGTATTGCACCTGGCATAGGATTAGATAAAAACGTAAAAATAGCACCTAAAGAAGACGATATAGTCGCTAGCAAACCCAAAGAAATATGCGTTTTCCCCCATAAATCTGCACATTCCTTATTTGCTTTTCTCTTCTGAGAAAAGCTTACAATGTCATCATCACATTGCTTAATAAGAAGTTCGAGAATGGGTGATTGCATTCTTTGGAAGATCTGTTCATCTACAGGATTATCTAGATATAGCACTTTCCAAGTTTGCCGGATTGCACATACTAGACCTAATTAAAGCCTCACTGTAACGGGGAAAAATTAGATTTTTAGCCCCCTTAGGCATGAACGATTTTATCAGCTTATCCTGTAGTGGGAGTAATATCCTTAAATTAGGCATAGTTTGAATGATATTCCCTTGTTTTCAATCGTCTATTTTGAGCTAATTACCACTGGTTTCACATTTACTTCCACTACATCAATAATGTTTGTGAAACTCGCTCTTGCATTACTGAAAGATATTTATCGTCTTCTGAATTGCCTTGCTTTTCCAGTGCCTGCAAACCCGCGAGTACTGATGCTGCTGAACCAGAAGAGACCAAGAAATTGATTCTACGATGAATTAGGGTCTCCACCAAATAATCGTAGGGTGGATCATCCTCATTGTAGTCAATGGCATAGTCCCCCCAGCAAGCGTTTAGGATCGGATCCGCCACCGCATATATTCCGGTCAAGGCAGCCCCACCAAAATCAACACTTGGCGGGGGTAGAAAGTGTTGAATACGATTTCGTAACGCTCCGAGTTCATTGAACTCTTCTAAATTTGGAAAGGGCATTCCTGTAGTTGCTGAATAAAGATGAGGGAGATCTTTATAGTCTATGGTTCTTGACCTGAGAAGGTCTTCTAGATCGGGAGCATGTAGTTTCTTAGGAGGATGTTTGAAGATAAGCATCGGATGCTCCTCTGCAATTCGTGCCTTCACCAACAACTCAACTGCATGTGCAGCATGAATAACTGAAAATTCCGGCCATCTTCCGAAACCTGCGTAGTTACAGATGTGCGCAGTATAGTTAGCCATAGCCAATACTCCAGTAGCCATGTTACGCATGTGTTGAGGGATGGCCTTTCGAAGTTGTTGATCCATAGTTGTTGCTCCACGTAGTCGCATCGAGAAAGGCTTTCTCGCACCTTGCGATCTCAGCTTTTTGGAGAAGAGTTTTGGTGTCCGTTCCGTGTCTAACGTGAGGCTCATCGGTGCGAACAAAAACTAAAAAAGAGCCTACTCTTTTTCAAAGTTTCTCCAAATAAAGAGTTTTGCTCTGAAAGGCCACTTTCCTAGCCTGTATCAAGGGTATTGGATAACCAATTGTATTATGTCCTTTATTAGCAACGCTTCTTTTTTTAAGTGTTGCTTGTAATGCCCAAACTAAAGCCCTTAATTTTCCCGGCGTAAAGACAAGAATTTCTTGCTGTGGAATCAGAAAGATCCAGTAGTCCGCCTGTGAACTCCATCCCCACCCTGGGATTTTCGCTTTGTCATTTGACATAGTCTCAAAGAAAAGGTTGCCTGTTCTCCTCGCAGCTATATCAAATTTGTATTCAACTGTGATGACTGAACCATCTGAGCGTGTAACTATGCGATCTATTCCCGATTGCTGATACCTCAAATCATCGGAGACATCTAACACTTTATAGACAGGATATAGCCATTGGTCTAAAAGTGCCTCCCCTTCTTTTCCAACTTTGCGCTGAGTTTCAAAATCGTACTGTTTAGTTTGCATAGATGTAGGGGATATAGAGCTGAACGCCATCATTACCTTTTCGTCGGATGGGAATGCCTGCCCATCGTGTCACCCAGTTCACCAATGCTCGCAAAGAGCTTGCTCTACGAGGATTGGTAGTCCCTCCACAATCACCAAAACTCACCAGAGAAATAATCTCCTGGATTAATTCCTTAGTGAGTTCTTTACCCCCACGAGTTGTCTCCTCAATAATCACTTGAATAGGATAGAAAGCCAACAAAGCCTCTGCCAAAAGACGTTCACGAATCTCTGAATCATCGCTTTGTGCAATTCGTCTACCTTGGTCCGACAAAACGTAGATACTTGGAGACTGTTTAGCTGTTTGAACTCGGTGCGCAAGACCAAATTCAATAATAGGCCGTCCAAGATAATCTCCTCTTCTTGCTAAATCTTTGTCTCTCTTTGCACCACTACCAAATGCGACACCCAAATCTTTCGAAGTGTTAATTCCACGATAAATTAGTTCAATTGCCCTAATAAATTTATGCGGATCTCCGATTTGAGGAATATAAATTGGCTGCTCTTCACCATCTCGAAGATCTTGCTCTAGCGCTGTTTCCCAATCAATTTGATGAGAAACCTGCTGGAATTCGTAAAACCGAATTTCTTCATTGCATGAATCGACGGTGTAAGCAAGCTTAAAATTTCGACCTGGAAGAGTGTAATAAATTCTGCCCGGAGCAATTAGATTAAATCCACAGCTTGCTCCAGCGATTTCACCAGTTTGTTTAAGTTTCGCCAAAACTGGCCTGAGTTCCTCTTCCAATTCGGGATCCCAAAAAGTCTTTCGATCAGAAAGCATTTTTTCAACAGCGTTATCATGATATTTAAATCTATACATTCAGTGACCTCCTCACATTTGATTTTCAGACTCGAGTCTCAGAAGAAATAAACAAAACCTTATCTACATCACCAATCAATGGCAATGAGAGATGGTGAGTAAAACGAGTCGACACAAAAGCAACAACTCGTCTTTTATGAAATGTCAAATAAATACAATCTGTTCCACCTAGAAGTCTTTCCCATGCTTCAGTTAGCTGATCGCGAAACTCAGTCAGGGGCATTTCCTCAGTTGCCTGAATAACAGGCTCTTCTCCCTCAGAATTGAAACCCTCAACGTCTTGCAGTGGAAGCAAAAACGCCGCAACTTCTCCATAGTGAGTACATACAATACGTAAGCCACCTGACTGAACTTGCCGCCTAAGTTTTGGCAACTTGACTCGCAACTCGGACATTGGGATTTGCTTAAAACGTTTATTCATGTCTGCTAGCTCTATCCCTGCACCTTATAGTGGCAAGGATTCCCTTAAGTGTCAATAGTGTATAACGTTTTTTACATTTTAAAGCAGAAACACTATTCTGATAAGGCTTATAGCGTTTTTTATAGATGGGAGAGTAGCTTAAATTGTCTAAATGGATCGGTGGCAGAATCGTTAAGGAACTTACGATTTTGAAGCCGTGACTAATTTTGGCCTATATCACTTACTCTTTATACTTTAAAACTCTTGATTTTCCGTTCAACCCTTAGAGTAAACTATGCACCCAGCTGACTATTTGCCAACGCGACGCAACTATTCAGCTGGTTCCGTTCGTCCCATAAAAAAGCCCCAGCTCTCAACCAGGGCCAAGTTAGTACTATTCATTCAGACTAAAGCATTGGTCAGGACAATGCAGCAAAGCCCACTACCAGGGCAACCACTTTCGCGTCTGCTTAGACTGCTCCCGCACCACACCAAGAATCCGCTCGTCTACTTCTTCCTGAGTTTCACCACCAATCGTACCGTGCATGCGCTCCAGCTCATTCGCTGATAATGACTCATTTACCATGTAAGCTTCCTGGGCAGACTGGGGCAGTGTCGAGCGATCGCGAATCTTACCGCCCGTCATCTGGTACAGCTCATTGACCGAGCAATCAAACAGCTCCTTGGTTTCCTCAACCACCGCGTTTCTATAAGACTGAGGACTGCCGCCATTGTCTTTGATTGACTGAGTAAAGCGCTTAAAAACAATCGCGCCGGTTACCCGCTCACGCTGCGGTGGCAGTAACTGGGAGTCGCCAAGTAGATCCATTTGGGACTCCGATGGTTCGACGTTCTCCTTCTCGCTCTTCCACCATTTTGAAAAACCCATGGGCCTCGTCTCTCTCGTTAGGGGCAAAGTCCGCTGAGAATAACTGTTCTAGACCTTGTTTAATAATCTCCAAACCGTCGGGATACATCAAAAAAGCATCTAAGATTTCATGCCGATATTCATAGTCCCAGCGATCAGCAGTGAAATTAAAATCGTGCAAAATTAGCATGTAGGCATCAAGGCACCCTTCGTAGGCGTTGACGGCCTCAAAATAGGCGAGGGCCTTGGCCCAGGTTTTCTTGTAGCGGCGGTCGCCAAAACGCTTGGTATCTTTGTCAAAGTTTTCAGGCTGAAGCACCACCCCATCTTTCCAGGTGTTGAGGGTGGACCACGACTGTTTGACTCGGCGTTTTAGCTCCTGCAGTTTCATCCGTGCATAGGGGGACGCTCTAACCATAGGTTACCTCTAATCTCCAGAATCACTCAATCGATATCCGGTAGCGGTATAACCGCTGTAATAAATGGCTACCCAGCGCTCATTGGGCAGCTTGTAATAGTCAGCAGCACTATCTCGATAGGCTGGGAAACCAAACCGTTCGGAGATGGCTTCATAGCTCTGGGGAAACTGCAAATACAGCAATGCCCTGATTTCAGATTCGTTAAGTTCACCATCCAAGCCATAGGGTTCTAACCCTACTGGCGGTAACGCCGAGGGAGCAACCGCTTCGACTGGTTCACTGAGCAAACTGATTTGACTGCCGTTGGAACAGCCGATCAGAAGAACGGTAGTAATCGAAATCGCAAGTCCTTTCATTAACACTCAAGAAATGAAAGCAGGTATATACATTAAACCTATAACATACAAGCAATAAAAGTAGGTACCTTTATACAATCTCGTTACCTACTACGATCTAAGGACATTGCTCACCATGCTTATGCCCAGACAGCGCGGGATTCCCGCTGATCGCGACGAAATCAAATCACAGCACAGCGTCACCCTCGGGCCAACGGCCTGGGATGGCTTAAAAGCCTTAGCAGATAAGCATGGTTATAAGAGTCGATCGGAACTTTTAGAAGCTATTGGCCGAGGCGAAGTGGAACTCACCTTCAAGCAAGACAAACCAGACTAAACATGGCTAGACATCATGGAGTCTTGATACATAGACACATATATGTCTTGATATATCAACTCCTTAAAACAGTGAATCAGAGACATATAGGCTTTTAGACATATTTAAGTCTAGACACACAGAACCAAAGAAAACCACAAAAAGTGCAGACATATTAACTTCAAGACACATCAGTTTTAATCCTCAGGAATCAATGCTTTTACAAAAACAGACCTAACCTTCCCCTCAAAACGCCGTGATTAAACTTACAGACATATATATGTCAAGACATATTTAACTAGAGACATATATACATATTGATAAATAGAACACATGCACTTATCTTGGGGGCAACGAGTTGGAGATGAGTCCATGCAAACCTGCTCTGCGATATCCCTTTCTGGTGGCCAGGGTAAGACCACAACGATTTTTTTCACTGCACTACTGCTAGCCAAGCAAGGCAAAAAAGTATTAGTGATCGATGCTGACCCCCAAGCCAATCTGACTTTTTATCTCAACCACGAAGTCCAGGCCGATGACCCCAGTCTGTTTGAAGTGCTCACCCGTGAAGTCACTATCGAAGACGGTATTTACGAAACCCAATACGAAAATCTATTTATCGTCCCAGCGGATACGGGTCTATTTAAAGTATCCGACCGATTGAGCAGCAGCGGAGCCGGTGCGTTTGCGCTGCGGCGATGCCTTAAAGATGTGGCAGATATCTTCGACTACACGTTGATCGATGTGCAGCCGTCGCGATCTCAAATTAGTCTTACCGCCGCTGGCGCATCCAACCATGTCCTTATTCCCGTCGAAGCCAACGTTAAAGGCGTTAACTCTCTGGTGGAAACCCTCGCTTTCCTTGATGAACAGGCCGACATCGAAGCGTTTAATGGTCAGGTACTGGGTATCATTCCGTTTCGAGATCGCTGGGTAGGCAATACCCAAACCAAAGAAAGCCGCGAGAACGTCGCCGCCATGAAAGAATTTGCAGGCAAGGTCCCCGTACTAGCCTCCATCCGCGAATCCGAGAAATATAAAAACGCTATTCGCACTGGCAAACTACTATCTGACATCGGACAGCTCGATTTGCAGTACCCTTTTGAACAAATCACGGAGTCTCTGAGCAATGAGTGATGCCTTGAGCAGACTTAAAAATCGACAACGCCCTAAGGTCAACCCTCGTAGTAATCAGGTCGCGCCGAAGGTTGTAGACATACAGACTCCGAGACATACGGAACATGAAAAGCCTAATAATTCAACACCTACAGCAAGTACAGACATATCGAATTCAGGACATATTGAGGTATCAAAGCCTAGTGTAGACACATCGATATCCAGACATATTGAGGTCGAGACACCACTCAAAGATCTGGAAGTGAAGCGTAGCACCTTCCGATTAGAGGTGGGATTAATTAATCGACTGCACCAGCATTGCAAGGAAAACGGCATTAGCCGTGAGGTGTTGATTGAGTCGATGTTTGAATATATAGAAGCCAATCCGGGAGCTATGGCCCAGGTGATGGAAAAAGCCGAAGAGAAAAACTCACACCGACAACAACTTGCAAATCGGAAACGGGCTCAAGCGATGATAGATAGATTTGGACCTGGTTAATTGGTTCGACTTTATTGCGAAGTTTTACATCAACTCAGCCCCACAGGCTTTGTACATCTTGTTCTTTGACCTGCATGTGGCAGCTCGCAGGCAGAACATAGTAAGATCTCTGAATTAATCAAGGAGGTAGTATCTATGAACTAAATCTCTGAAGGCACTAAAAAACCTTCCAAACTTGGCGGAGCGGAAGGCTTTCTAGTTATTTAATTTATCCACTGGACACGACGTCTTTAATGGGGGATGGAAACCTAATTAAGACGTTGACAGGGTTTTCATGTGCAATTTTAGCGGGAATAGAACATTCCTGCAACTTGTTTGTTGAGTAATCCCTTTTTGTCTGGTGGTTTGCCCATTACTAACCACCAACACCATGGCAGTTGCATCCACATTGCAGCGGCCCACATTTGTCCAGGAGCTTGATGATCGCTTCCTGGCTTTGTGGCCGCATCGATTTGATTATCTCCACGCCCCACACCCTGACCCTGGCACGAAACCCCAGTGGCAAACGGAAACCAGACACCCGCTCTCTGACAGACTCATTAACCAAGGCACCTATCTCTACGGTGTAAGGTTTGGCTCGCTCACCCAATACGCCATGATCGATATTGATTCGGGCAGTCCCTATCACCCCAGGCGAGATCCGCTGGCGATCGCTCGTATCTGCGAAGCCCTCGAATCATTAGATCTCTTCCAATACCTGACACTGACCAGTTCAGACAACGGAGGTCTCCACCTCTACTTCCCCTTTGAAACTCCCCTACCATCCTGGAAAGTTGGGCTGGCCATCACCACCCTGCTAGAGAACAAAGGCTTCAAAGTCATGTCTGGATGGTTAGAGGTTTTTCCTAATGCCAAGGCCTACAACCCAACCGGAGACACCCTCTACAACGGGCACCGACAACCCCACCAGCAGAGCAGTTATTTACTCAAAGCCGACCTGGAACCCATCGAAAGCCGTGGCTTTCATTTCATCAATTACTGGGAGACGGCCACCGCCCACAATGACATCACTAGCCACACATTAGATCTCGTTATCGAGCAGGCCCAGCGAAAAATCTATCGGGTGTCCCACAAAGCTGAAAAGTTTCTCAACGACCTCAATGCCGAAATCGCGCTCGGTTGGACAGGTCGGGGACAGACGAACAGGCTTCTAGGCCGCATCACAATGCGGGCCTATATCTTTGGCCACATCTTAGGGGCCTCAGAACCACTCGCAGGAGAAGCCCTGATTGGACACATCATGGAGACCGCTCAAAGTCTGCCTGGCTTTACCCTCTGGTGTCGTCATCAGAATGACCTCGAAGCCAAAGTAAAAGAGTGGGTCAGGTGCATCGAAGCCAGTCACTACTTTCCTTACGGAGCAGACAAGCTCCCCATCGACATCGGACCGGCGGGACCCTCCTGGAATGAACGTCAACAAACCGAAGTCAGAGAACGCATTACCCAAGCAGTTACAAAATTGCAGTCCACAGACAACTGGCCCGCTGGTATTACAGAACGCTTTGACCAGCTCACCAGGCAAGGCATCAGTGGCAGCTCACTATATAAACACAAGGACCTTTGGCATCCACGATTCATGCAGACCGCAGCTGCGGCCTGCGACCCGAAAATTCCCCCAGACCCCCCGATTCCTCAAGGGGATGCGTTGGGGTTTCTATCCCCAACGCAGTCCTCACAAGCTTATTGGGAGAATGGATGTAATACACCTCATACCAACAGATCTAAGTCTATTAATGGGGGAGCTGTCGAGCAGCTAGGGTGTAATAATTCCTCGGCAATCTACAGCCCTGTTCCTCAACAGCTGCGCTTGCACATTTACCAAGCCATCAGTAACGCTCAGAACGCTCAAAAGGTTCGACAGCGCTCTTACATCGGTGATCACTTAGACCGCCTGCAGCGCGACTATGACGCCCAATTAGACCTCTGGGAGACCTCTGACGATCCCATTCTTAAAGCCGAAGCCCACGCTCGGCGTCATGCTAGACGCAACGACCCGCCAGGCTGACGTAATTGTCTACTACAACACTGATTACAACGGGTATAGAGCTGAGCCCCAATGATGGCCTATCCTCTCTGAGGACAAGGCTTATAGCCGTTAGCGTTATTTTTAGTGTAAGTCAAATAATGGAGTTTATCTGACATAGACTTTCAACAC
>ERZ1740070.2528-NODE-2528-length-10486-cov-5.282236_pt1 | contig 10486 bp, 9 predicted proteins | sample MGYA00581734_ERZ1740070 | MGnify/ENA primary metagenome ERZ1740070 (study PRJEB43018, sample SAMN04849744) | marine metagenome | isolation source: floating plastic debris | place: Pacific Ocean | collected 2008-09-01 | study: EMG produced TPA metagenomics... | reverse complement strand
CTGACCATGAATGCCGATATCGTGGGCTTTCAGGAGATTTTCGAAGAAGACGCCCTGCGCGCCGTGGTCGATGAGGCCTCAACCCGTGCCGACGCCCTCAATGACGCCAGCGTGCCCGACAAATCCAAACGCTATCATCGCAAGGCGATCTTTCGGAAACTGAAGGTGGAGCCCTATACCCAAGCCGCGCTGGCCTTTGCGCCCAATGCCGCCGACAGTGGTGAGCCGGGAAAGCGCCGTCCGGGGATCGCGATCCTGTCGCGCTTTGGCTTTGAGGGCACGCCTGAGATCATTCAGGACCTAGACGAGCCGGTGCGCATCCCCTTTCAACCTCTACGCGGGTTGGATGCGGGCGATGCAGGGCACTACGTCCTGCGCCGCGTCTCGCGCCCGATCCTCAAGGCGCGCATCCCCGTGGGCGGGCGCGTGATCACCGTCTTCAACTGTCATCTCAAATCAAAGCTCGGCGAATATGACATGCCGGAGGGGGCGGACTATCCACCCGAGGCCGACCTCACGCGCTATGATCCGCTGGGCCGCGCCATGGGCAGCCTGCGCGCCGCGCTGCGCCGGATGGCGGAGGCTTGGGTGCTGCGCCGCGCCGTGGTGGACGAGCTGCAACAGGGCAATCCGGTCATGGTCTTGGGGGATTTCAATGATGGCGAACACGCCGTCAGCACCGAGATCATCACTGGCGAGACGCCGTTTCGCAATTACGCCTGGATGCTGCGCCATGACGCTGAGACGCAGAGTGATCGCTACTCGAAGGAAGAAAATATCCAGATAAAAGAGGATGTTGAGCGGGTGCGCCTGCATTCCGCCGAACGGCTTTTCGTGCGAAAATCGGCGCGAGATATGATCTATACCTCTGCCTTTGGCGGAAATTTCGAATCCATCGATCAGATCTTTCTCAGCCGCCATTTCCACCCCGAAAACCCCGACCGGATGGGGGAACTGCGGTATTTCTCGGTCTTCAATGACCACCTGACCGATGGCTCCCACCCCGAGGCGCCGTATAACAAGCTCGCCTCCGACCACGGGCAGATCATGGCGCATATGGATCTGCTGTAATGCGCTGTCAGGTGGCGATCATCGGCGGCGGTCCAGCGGGGCTTTTGCTGGGGCAGTTGCTGCTGCGCCAAGGGATCGACACGGTGGTCCTTGAACGCCGGTCGCGCGATTATGTGCTGGCCCGCATCCGCGCGGGTGTGCTGGAAACTGGCCTGACGGAGTTGGCGGCCGAGGCAGGCGTGGGCGACCGAATGCAGGCCGAAGGGCTGGTGCATGACGGCACGCTTCTGGCCTATGACGACCGCAGCTTTCGCATAGATTTCAACGCTTTGACGGACAAAACCGTGCTGGTCTACGGGCAAACCGAACTGACCCGTGATCTCTATGACGCCCGCGACGGGGCCGGTGGCACGACGCTTTTCAATTGTGAGGATGTCAAGCTCCATGACATTGCGGGCGACCAGCCGCGCGTCACCTTCACCCATGACGGCCAGTCCAAAACGCTCACCTGCGATTACATTGCAGGCTGCGATGGGTTCCACGGCCCCTCTCGTCAGGCCATCCCCGAGGACAAGCGCCGCGAATATGAAAAAACCTATCCCTTTGGCTGGCTCGGCATCCTGTCCCGCACCCCGCCGATTGACCCCGAACTGATCTACGCCAACTCCGCGCGGGGCTTTGCGCTCTGTTCGATGCGCGGGACAGATCTCAGCCGCTACTACATCCAATGCCCGCTGTCGGACCACCCCGACGATTGGGAAGATGCGCGCTTCTGGGAAGAGCTGAAACGCCGCCTGCCGGAGCGCGCCGTGGATCACCTGGTCACCGGCCCTTCGATCGACAAATCCATCGCGCCGTTGCGGTCCTTCGTGTGTGAGCCGATGCAATATGGCCGTCTGTTCCTTGCGGGTGATGCCGCCCATATCGTGCCGCCCACAGGCGCCAAGGGCCTCAACACAGCCGCGGGCGACGTGCATTACCTCTTTCGCGCTCTGATGCAGCACTACGCAGACGGCGACGATCACGGCCTCGAAACCTATTCAGAGACAGCCCTCAAACGCGTCTGGAAAACCCAGCGCTTCAGCTGGTGGATGACCAATCTCCTGCACCGCTTCCCTGATCAATCCGCCTTTGACCTGCAGGTGCAGCGCGCCGAACTCTCCTATCTCGAAGACAGCGAAGCCGCCCGCCGCACCCTCGCCCAAAGCTATGTGGGATTGCCCTATTGAGCTTGCTTGAACTGCGTAATGTCACCCTGCACTACCGCGAAGATGGCGATCCGTCCGGCCCGCCCGTGGTCTTTGCCAATTCGCTAGGCACCGATCTTGGCATGTGGGACGGCGTCCTGCCGCACCTGCCCCAAGGGTTGCGCATCATCCGTTATGACAAGCGTGGTCATGGGCAAAGTACCGTCCCCGCCCCGCCTTATACGATGGGTGCGCTGGTGCGCGATGTGGAACAGCTGCTCGACCACCTTGAGGTGCGCGGCGCGGTCTTTGTCGGGCTCTCCATCGGCGGGCTGATTGGGCAAGGTCTCGCCGCAAAGCGGCTCGACCTTGTGCGCGCGCTCGTTTTGTCCAACACCGCCGCCAAGATCGGGATCCGCACCCTGTGGGATGATCGGATCGCAGACCTGCGCGCGCGCGGGCTTGACGGGGTGGCCAGCGACATCCTGCTGCGGTGGTTTTCCCGCGATTTCCTGACCCATGGCGATGTCGCACCCTGGCGCGCCATGCTGACGTCCCAGCCTCTCGACGGCTATATCGGCTGTTGCGAGGCCATTGCCGGAACAGATTTCTACAGCGCCACCGGCGCGTTGCGCCTGCCGCTCCTGGGCATCGCCGGGTCCGAGGATGGCGCCACCCCGCCCGATCTGGTGCGCGAAACCGTAGAGCTGGTGCCTGGATCGCAGTTTGAGTTGATGCGGCGTGTGGGCCACTTGCCCTGCGTTGAGAAACCCGAGGAATACGCCGCGTTGCTGAGCGAGTTTTTCAAAGAAATCGGGCACATCTAACGCGAAGTCTTCAAAGGACATCGGCCGCATTCTTTTAAAGAATGCGCGCTTCGATTGAACATTGAAACGGCGACGCGAAACCGCTTTAGTCCTGTCATGTCTCGCCCCGCCTCAGGCCGCTTGCCGACCATTTTCATCCTGATGACCGTGATGATCGATTCCATGGGGATCGGTCTCATCCTGCCCGTCATGCCCGCCCTTCTGCTTGAGGTCGGCGGGGGCACCTTGGCCAATGCGGCCCTTTGGGGCGGCGTCCTGACCACCTCTTTCGCGGTGATGCAGTTTCTCTGCGGGCCGACCGTGGGCAACCTGTCAGACCGCTTTGGCCGTCGCCCCATCCTGCTTTTGTCGCTCTTTGTGATGGCACTCGATTATGTGGTGATGGCCCTGGCCTCCAGCATCTGGCTGTTGCTCATCGCGCGCGTCATCGGGGGGATCACGGCGGCCACCCATTCCACCGCGCTGGCCTATATGGCCGACACGTCGACCCGCGAAAACCGCGCCTCAGGCTTTGGATTGGTGAGCGCAGCCTTTGGCCTGGGCTTTGTCCTCGGCCCCATCATCGGCGGCATCCTGGGCGATCTGGGCACCCGCGCGCCGTTCTACGCCGCCGCCGCGCTGGCCGGGGTCAACTTCATCTTTGGCTTTCTGATCCTGCCGGAAACCGTCACCGACAAGATCCGCCGCCCGTTTTCTTGGGCCCGCGCCAACCCGTTCGGCGCGCTCACCCAAATCCGCGCCCTACCCGGGCTTGCGGGCCTTCTCACTGTGCTGCTGCTCTTTCAAATGGCCACCAATGTCTATCCGGTGATCTGGGCCTATTTCACCCAAGCGCAATTCGGCTGGTCCCCCGCGGTGATCGGCTTTTCGCTCGCCGTGTTCGGCATCTCCATGGCGGTCATTCAGGGCGGGCTGATCCGCTATGTCATTGCCCGGTTTGGGGATTTCTACACCGTCATCCTGGGCTTTGGCTTTTCCATCGTGGCCTTCCCCATTCTGACCTTCATCGAAAACGGGATGCTCGCGCTGATCCTCACGCCTGTTTCGGCGCTTGCGGCCATGGCCGGGCCCGCGCTGCAGGCCATCATGTCCAAACGCACGCCTGAGAATGCCCAAGGGGAGCTGCAAGGCATTTTCACCTCCGTGAGCGCGCTAGCCATGATCCTAGCGCCCCTGCTGATGACCGCCGTGTTTGCCGCCGCCACCCGCCCTGGTGGTCCGATTTTCCTGCCCGGTGCGCCGTTTCTGGCCGCATTGATCCTGACCTTGGCGGCGCTGGCCCTCTTTTGGAGCTCCAAACCCGCGAAAACCACCAAAGCAGCGGAATAAACCGCACGTTTCCCGCTTGCGCGCACGCGAAAAACACGGTCAGGCTGGCGCGATACCTCAGCGGAGAGCACCATGAAACTGCGCGATCTCGACATCATCGTCACCGCCCCGCCGCCGCCGGGATGGGGTGGGCGCTATTGGATCCTGGTCAAGCTGACCACGGATAACGGGATCACCGGTTGGGGCGAATGTTATGCCTCCTCCGTGGGGCCCGAGGCGATGAAATCGGTCATCCGGGACGTGTTTGGGCGCCACATGGCAGGCGAAAACCCCGAAAACATTGAGTTGATGTTCCGCCGCGCGTTTTCCTCGGGCTTCACGCAGCGCCCGGACCTGACGGTGATCGGCGCGTTTTCCGGGCTTGAGATTGCCTGCTGGGATATCCTGGGCAAAGCGCGCGAACGCCCGGTCTACGCACTGCTGGGCGGCAAAATGAATGACCGGATCCGTGCCTATACCTATCTCTACCCGCTGCCCCATCACGACATAAACGCCTTTTGGGTCTCGCCCGAGATGGCAGCCGAGGCAGCACTGGACTGCGTGAACCGGGGCTACACTGCGGTGAAGTTTGACCCCGCTGGCCCCTACACGATGCGCGGTGGGCACATGCCAGCGATGTCGGATATCTCGATCTCCGTGGCCTTTTGCAAAGCCATCCGAGAGGCGGTGGGCGACCGCGCCGATCTGCTCTTTGGCACCCATGGTCAGTTCACAACCGCCGGTGCCATCCGCCTTGGCCAAGCGTTGGAGCCCTATTCCCCGCTTTGGTTCGAAGAGCCGATCCCCCCGGACAATGTGGCCCAGATGGCCCGCGTCGCCGCACAGGTGCGCATTCCGGTTTCAACCGGCGAACGGCTCTGCACCAAGGCCGAGTTTGCCCCGGTTCTGCGCGAAGGCGCGGCCACGATCCTGCAGCCCGCTTTGGGCCGCGCGGGCGGCATCTGGGAAATGAAGAAAGTCGCCGCCATGGCCGAGGTCTATAACGCGCAAATGGCACCGCATCTTTACGCCGGACCCGTGGAATGGGCGGCCAATATCCATCTTGCGGCCTCGATCCCGAACATTCTCATGGCCGAAACCATTGAAAGCCCGTTCCACGACGCGCTGATCAAAAGCACCCTGCGGGTGGAGGATGGGTTTATCCCCGTGCCAGTTGCGCCGGGCCTTGGGATTGAGGTGGATGAGGATTTGGCCCGGGCGCATCCCTACACTGGCGATGGTCTGCACCTGGAAATGCAGGAAGACCCTTGCAACTACGCAGGCGGCAATGCCTTTACCGGTGGCGCGCCGCCAGAAGAGTGATCCGTCAGGCGGTTACGGCAAAAAGCTCAACCACATCGCCGCCGTGACAATTGTCAGCGCCGTGGCCACCAGCACCGAGGTTGCGGCCACACGTTTGGCGCGCCCGTACATATTGGCAAAGATATAGGCATTCACGCCCGGGGCCATGGCCGCCGTCAAAACCGCAGAGCGTGTGCCCGCATCCGCCAACCCGACCGCGAGGCCAAGCCCCCGTGTGATCGCCGGATGGATGATCAACGCCACCAGGCAAATCCAGAAGACCACGCGAAAATCGCCCTCAGCCTTGTAGCTGGCCAAGACACCGCCCATCCCGAAAAGCGCTGCTGGAAGAGCGGCTTGCGCGATGAGGTTCAACCCTGTGTCGAGGAAAGCCGGCAAGGTCAGCGCGGCCAAGTTGAAGAATAAGCCAAGCGCGATCCCAAGGATCAATGCGTTGGAAAAAATGGATTTCAGCACCTTGAGAAACGTGCCAGCGCCGGCCCGACCGCGGGCGCGAACAATCTCCATCACCGTGATACCGATCCCGTAACAGAACAGCGAATGCACCGACACGATGGCATAGTTCGCTTCTAACGCTTCTGGCCCATATGCGCGCTCCGTGATGGCCAACCCCAATAGGACAGAATTGGAAAAAAGGCAGCAAAATCCAATGACGACTGCGTCTTCCCAATCTCGCTCAAAAAGGTATCGCGCGCCAAATAAGCCCAGCAAAAAGCCCGACAATGAGCCCGCGTAGAAACTCAGCAAAAGTCGCCAGTCAAAGCTCTGCCCGAGATCAAGTTTGGCAATGGCCAGAAACAGCAGACAGGGAATGGCGAAATTTTGCGTGAACGCCATCAAACCGTCGACGCCTGCCTCGGAAAACCACCGCCGCCACACCGCTAGATATCCCGCTCCGATCACCACAAAGACCGGCAGGATCACATCAAGAAGCGCCTGCAAGGCGTTAGTCCTGATACGAAATCACCATGCCATCATAGGCCGGGGTGATGTGATCAGGCGTCTCGTCTTTCAGCGTTTGATAGTCGAGATCGATATGCATGTTCGTCAGCACCGCACGGCGCGGGCTCATCCGCTCAATCCAGTCCAACGACTGCGCCAAATGCGAATGGGTCGGATGCGGATCACGCCGCAACGCGTCCAACACCCAGCAATCAAGCCCCTCCAGCGCGGGCCAGGTCCAATCCGGGATCACCGCCACGTCTGGCAAATAGGCAAAATCACCAATCCGGAACCCCAACGCGTCAATGGAGCCATGATTGACCTCAAAGGGCGTAAAGGTGACCGGACCCCCTGCACCATCTATGGAAACATCGCCATTGATCGTGTGCATCTCTAGAATCGGTGGATAAGGTGAGGTCTCAGGTTGCGTAAATGCATATCCGAACCTGCTCAAAAGCGTATTCTGCGTGGCGCCTGTGGCCCAGACCGGCACGCGTTTGCGCATGTTGAACACGATCATCCGCAGGTCATCGAGCCCGTGCACATGGTCCGCATGGTCATGGGTGTAAAGCACCGCATCCAATTCCCCCACGCCCGCATCCAGCAGTTGAGACCGCAAGTCCGGCGAGGTGTCGATCAGCACGCGCGTGATCCCCTCTGCGCTTTCACGCTCAACCAGCAAGGAACAACGCCGCCGGTGATTGCGCGGGTTTTCTGGATCACACTCACCCCAGTTGCCCCCCAGCCGCGGCACCCCGCCCGAGGACCCGCAGCCCAGGATGGTAAAGCGCGTCTCGACACTCATGCGGCGACGTCCAAGGCGGCTTTGGCAAACAAACGGTCAAAATTGGCCTGCGTCTGCGCGGCAAATTCCGGCCAGTCCATGCCAAATACCTCTGCCCCCACCTGCGCCGTGTGCACCACGTAAGACGGCTCATTGCGCTTGCCGCGATAGGGTGGCGGCGCAAGGTATGGCGCATCCGTTTCCACCAGAATCCGGTCCACAGGGACGCTTGCAAAAATATCGCGCAAGTCCTGAGACTTCGGAAACGCCGCGATGCCCGACATCGAGAGATAAAACCGACACTCAACCGCCGCTTTGGCCAGTGCCGCGGATGACGAAAAACAATGCATCACGCACTCAAACGGCTCGGCGCGATGCGCCTCGCGCAGGATCCGCGCCATATCCTCATCCGCGGCCCGCGCGTGAATGATCAAGGGCAAACCGGTCCGCCGCGCGGCCTCAATATGCACCATGAGGCTCTCTTGTTGGGCCGCCGCGCTGTCAGATGTGTAATGGTAATCAAGCCCCGTCTCACCGATGCCCACGAATTTCGGATGCGCGGCGAGCGCGACCAGATCGTCCACCGCCGCCATGGGTTCCTCGGCCACACTCATCGGATGAGTGCCCGCGGCATAAAACACAGGCGCATATCGTTCGGCCAAGGCGCGCACCGACGGCTCAAGCCGCAGTTTCGTGCAAATCGTCACCATCCGCGTCACACCAGCGGCCTGGGCGCGGGCCACCACCTCGTCCAGCTCCGGGGCGAAGGTGTCAAAATCCAGGTGGCAATGGCTGTCGGTGATCTCAATCACGGGGGCGTTGACCCTCAGGCTTTGGCGCAGGATTGCAGTTTCAGCACCGTATCCAGCACAAGCGCCGCGGGGTCAAGGTTCACCGCCCGGCCATGACTGGCCCGCGCACCAATATCTTGCGCCAACCCCGCCCAATCGCGCGCTTTTTGTGCAGAGGGCACAAGCGTCTGAAACGCCGCCCCCTCGCCCTGCACAGCCTCCGTTGGCGGCAGGCCCGACGCCCCGGCCCGCGCCATCCGGGCCAGCATCAGATCCGTCAGCGAAAAGAACAGATCCAGCCGCTCTTCCGCCCCGCGCGCGGCCATCTGCGTGCTCAGCCGCCCCGCGCGCGCCCGATCCAACGCGGGCAAAGAGCCCATGATATCAATAAGGTCGCGGTAGAGCGCCAACCCATCCAAGTTGATCAGCCGCACCGCCTCCCCGACGGAGCCCCCCGACAGTTCCGTCACAGCGGCCCCCTCGCCCGTGTCCACACCCGCCTGCGCCAGCGCGCGGGCCATATCCTCCGCCCCCAGCACGCCCAGCCGCAAATCGCGGCAGCGCGACCGGATCGTGGGCAAGAGACGCGCGGGCTGGTGGCTGATCAACAGAAATGTCGTGCGCTCGGGCGGCTCTTCCAACATCTTCAACAGCGCATTGGCAGCCTGCACGTTCATCTCATCGGCGCTGTCGATCAGCACCACGCGCCTTCCCCCATCGGTGCGTGACATCTGCAAAAAGCGGTTCAGATCGCGTACATTCTCGGCCACGATATCATTGCGCAGCCGCCCCGTGCTGTCATTCACCCGCCGTATGATATGCGAAAACCCGGGCTCAGCCCCGGCCACCATGCGCCGCGCCACCGGGTGATCGGGGGACACGTCCAGAGTGTCGGGTGCCATGGCGTCCCCAAAAAGCCCATCCCCGGCCTCCGGCGTGGCCAGCAAAAACCGCGCGATCCGCCAGGCCAGCGTCGCTTTGCCCACGCCGCGCAATCCAGCTATCAGCCAGGCATGATGCAACCGCCCTGCATTGAATGCCTCAAGAAAGGCCGCCTCTGCCGCGCCTTGGCCAAACACATGGGCCGCATCGCGCGGATGTGGTGCGCCGGGCACGCGGTCAGGTTGTGGGGCGTCGCTCATGTCAGGCGCGAGGTTACGATGCCCGCAATCTCGCGCGCAACCGTGTCTTCATCATGGCCCCCGTCGACCACCACGTAACGCCCCGGCGCGGCCTTGGCCAACTCCAGAAACCCCGCGCGCATTTGCGCCTGCAAATCGGCCCCGAACTGTTCGAACCGCTCTTCGCTGCCTTGCCGGGCCAGCGCCCGTTTGAGGCCCTCTTCGGGGTCCATATCCACGAGCACGGTCAGGTCCGGCTCCCGCCCGATCATCAGATCATGGAGCAGGTCCACCTTTTCGCGCAATCCGGCCCCGCGCAGGCCCTGATACATGCGGGTGCTGTCGGCGTATCGATCACATATCACCAGCTTTCCCGCCTCAAGTGCCGGTAGGATCAGCCGTTCCAGATGATCCCGGCGCGCAGCGGTAAAGAGCAAAAGCTCGGTCTCAGCCGACCAACGATCGGGGTCCCCTTCGAGCACCAGTTTGCGGATTTCCTCGGCCCCCTCGCTGCCCCCCGGCTCCCGCGTCAGCACCACATCGCGCCCGGCCCCGCGCAAGTTTTCGGCCAAGCGCCGCGCCTGGGTCGACTTGCCAGAGCCGTCAATGCCTTCAAACGAAATGAACAGGCCCGTGCCGGACAAACTCAGCCCTCAGATGCCGTCTCAAGCTTGGCTTCCGGCTCTGCCTCCGGTCCCGCTTGCAGCCGCGCCAAGAGCAGCTGAGATACCGTTTTGATCCGGATCATGAACCCGCCCGCAGGCACATCCGCGGCCGCATAAAGCGGGATCTCAAGCTCGGGCAGGCCGTCAGGCGAAATCACCAGTTTCGCCAGCTCGTCCCCCTGCATCACAGGGGCATGGATCGGCCCGTCATAGATAACCTCGGCCGCGACCTGATCAGAGGATAAGATCGGCAAAAGCGTGGTCACATCCTCCATCGCCTCAAGGGCGACAGTCGCCTCGCGCCCCATCCAAACATCCGCCTCGGCAACCGCCACACCTTTGGAAACCACAGGCTTTTCAACGAATTGCCGGAACGCCCAGCTCAGGATCGCCTCGGATTCCACGGCCCTTTGACGCGCCGATTGCAACCCGTTGACTACAAAGCTCACCCGCCGGTCGCCTTGCTTGGCCGCCCCCACAAGACCGTACCCCGCCCGCTGTGTGTGCCCGGTCTTGAGGCCATCCGC
>ERZ1740070.2527-NODE-2527-length-10488-cov-3.059235_pt1 | contig 10488 bp, 7 predicted proteins | sample MGYA00581734_ERZ1740070 | MGnify/ENA primary metagenome ERZ1740070 (study PRJEB43018, sample SAMN04849744) | marine metagenome | isolation source: floating plastic debris | place: Pacific Ocean | collected 2008-09-01 | study: EMG produced TPA metagenomics... | reverse complement strand
TATCGAGCATCATGCCTGCGGCGCGATCGCTACCTGTATCCTTGTCGCCTTAAATCATCCAAGCTGCCTCACGATGGCTACAGCTGATTGTATTGGGTATGGGGACCAACGCCTGAAAAGGCGGTTGTTTTTGACAATTAGTGCTGTCTAGCTCAATCTGCTTCAGCATCAGATAAATCCAGAGCCTAACGAAATATTCTGCGCGAGTGTGAGTGCTGCCGACTCTAGCAGAGACGTTCTTAATAATTTGCTGCTGCTGCTGCTGCGGAAACCAAAGGTCGATTTGTTCGAGATCCATCATGGTAGTTGGTGAAAAACGTAATGTTTCAAACGCAATGTTTCAGACGCAATGTTTCAGACTATGACTACATCTTTATCTCAGATGATTCCTCTAGTGAGTTCTTTTGGCACCTATAAAAACATAAACCCATAAACACTGATGGTGTGATCGCAAGTCTATGACACTTGCTGCTTTGTATTGAAATCGGCTTGCATAACAGAGCATCTTCCCCACAGCCTGAGCGTCACTCAAAAAAAGGGCATTAAGCTCACAAAAATGAGCAGAATGAGGCATTTTACGAAATCATCGTCAGTATTCGGGAACCTTATGAGCACTCACCAAACCAATTTATAAGCATGACTAATCATTTGAAGAAGAATAAAACTACCGCAGTGGGTCTATTGCTCAGCAGCGCATTAATACTGGGCGGCTGTGCAACAGCGGTGCCTATCGATGGTAGCGCTTCTCGCAGCTCCTCAGAGCCATCGAATGTCATCGCTGTTGGCGGTTCGGCAGAAGCCTATGAAGACATAGAGCAACTGGCAGATGCCTACCAAGCGAAGACAGACACTACATTTGACTTTTTCCCACCGAGCCAAACCAGCAGTGGCGTCGAAGGTGTGAAAAACGATACGTTTAACATCGGCGGTATGAGTCGAAAGCCGACGGACGCCGATATCGGTGGTGGCATGACCTACCTATCGCTTGTCGTGACGCCTCTTGTTGTTGTTGCGCACAGCAGTGTTACAGGTGTCTCAAATATTAGTGCAGCCCAAATTAAAGGCATTTATGAGGGCGAAATCACAAACTGGAAAGCCCTAGGCGGACCTGATGCAGAGATTGTACTGTTTGATGTCTCTGAAGACGAAAGCGAGAAACAGGTACTGCGCGACGCTTATTTAGGTGCTGATTTAGACATTACTAGCACTGCTGTTGTTTTCTCAGATGATGATGAAATGGTTGAGGCGGCGAGTGCCACAGAATTTAGCTTTGCAACAGTGCCCTTTGAAGATGAGCTGGAGGAGCTGCCCGTCACAGTTTTAAGCATTGACGATGTGCTGCCTTCCGATGAAACTGTCGAGTCGGGCGCTTATAAAATGAGCCTTCCTATTGGTATTGCTATTTCTGATGCGCCCACCGCAGAGACTCAGGCCTATGTTGAGTATGCGCAAAGTGATGAAAGTCGCTCACTGCTGAGTGAGGACGATGATGATGATGACTAAGTTGCCTGCATCTGCCTAATATGTCGCTGTTAACTGGTCTAGCTAGAGCCTGCTGGGCTGCCGACTGTATCTGATACCCACAATGAACAACAATCGTTTTTTCAACTTTACGCGGCCCCCCTTGCCGCTTCAGATATCTTTACCTTTTCTGGTGGTGTTTTTGGGCGGATGGATAGTTGGTGGAACTATCCTTGGGCAGTACTTTTCTGGGGAGATAGAGCGATCGCAGCAAAAGCTGACCGCAGAACTGGCAGGCTTGGTGAATAGAGAGATAGAAAGAGAGCTTTATAGCTTAAGGCGAAGCGCTCGCTTGCTTGCCCGCGATGAGTCTCTTGTGCGGGGGGCTGCTGACTCTTCAACGGATTTAGTTCAGCAAGAGATTTTACCCCTTAAGTCGATTTTAACAACAGATGTTGTCACTGTATTCGACAGGCAGCGACAAACATTGTTAGATACTCGGCTGCTTGGCCTGCAAACTCTTGAACTCGATTATGATGCGGCAGTTGACTTATCCCTTACAGGCGCGGATCTCTCTACTATTGTAAGTACCAATGGACAGTCTGCACCTTTTGTAATTGGCACAGCACCTATTAAAAATGAGCAGGGCATTGTTGGTAGCATCATTTTAGGGACCGCGCTCAGTAGTGAGTTACTCTCGCAGATTAATCAATCCATTCAAGAACAGATTGTTGTCATTGCAGATAAAAAAGTTGTTGCTTCTACCTTTGAAATAAAATCTGATGACGTGGAATGGCACGTCTCTAGTGAAGGCAGCCGGAAAATTAGCATAGATGGCAATCCTTTCTTAGCCCAGCCTATTTTGATAGAGGGTCTTAATGGAGAGTCCTTTGAGCTGATTCTATTGGTCTCGCGGACGCCATTGATTCGCTCCCAGCGAGCGGCTTGGTTATTTATTGCGGGGCTGGCTACGCTGGGTGGCCTGATAACAGCTGTTGTTGGTTACTGGATTGCCCACAGAATTGCTCGGCCTATTCAGTCGATTACCGAAGTGACTTCAAGCGTTGTTGCCGACCATAATTTTGAACTGCAAATTCCAGTACAGGCACAGGATGAAATTGGAGTACTCTCAGGCGCGGTTAATCAGCTGATTCAATGGGTAGGAGACCATACCAAAGAGCTAGAACTGTCATCGAAAATGTTAGAAACAAGAGTAGCGCAGCGTACTGAAGCCCTGTCGGTAGCCCTGGCGGAACTCAAAGATACCCAGGCGCAGCTGATCCAGACTGAAAAAATGTCGGGCTTGGGCCAAATGGTGGCTGGCATTGCCCATGAAATCAATAACCCTATCAGCTTTATTCAGGGCAATATTTCGCCTTTACGTGGTTACCTTGAAGATATTACTGAGCTGTTAGCTGTTTACCAGCAAGAATATCCTACGCCGACGGCTGCTGTTGTAGACAAGCGGGAGGAACTCGAAATTGAGTTTTTGCTAGAAGATACGGCTAAGATTTTGGCCTCAATGAAGATGGGAACACAGCGTGTTCGAGATATTATTGTTTCTCTGCGAAATTTCTCACGGCTAGATGAGTCAACGATTAAAGATGTGGATCTCTCAGAAGGGTTAGAGAGTACGCTGCTGATTTTGAATCATCGAATCAAGCAAGGTGTAACGGTTGTTAAAGACTATGCATCGCTGCCATTGGTGATGTGTTCTCCTGCGCAGCTCAACCAAGTATTTACAAACATTATTGCCAATGGTTTAGATGCGATGTTTGATACTAACTCTCATACTAAGGAGCTATCGGTAACCACCCGCGACCTCAAAGATGGCTCTGTACAGGTGAGCATCAAAGATACGGGACCTGGCATGCCTGCCGAGGTAATTGATAAAATCTTCAATCCTTTCTTTACGACTAAGCCTGTAGGCAAAGGGACCGGCCTTGGTTTGGGAATTTGCTTTAAAATTGTTCAGCAGCATCAGGGGACGCTTGAGGTTAAGTCTGAGGTGGGCAGCGGTACAGAATTTTTGATTACACTTCCGATTCGGCCACAGTTGGATTTGGCTGACCAGGATGACAAGCAGGAGCAAGCTGACTCTCGTAAAGCCGAGTGCTCAAAAATCTGATAAACCGCCGTTAGCGGCTTCCGTTAGCGGCTGCTAAGTCACCTTTGGCGGCTACTTTACCTGCATTAAGTTCTCGATATCATTAGCCGCTGTCGGTAGCGCCTGACTAAGAACTTCGTTTCCGCTGGGCGTGATCAGAATATCGTCTTCGATGCGTATGCCTCGCACGTCGCCAAATCGTGAAAGTCTCTCCCAGTTCACCATGTCCGCATAGCGATCGCGGTTTTTGGGATCGTTCAAAATCGCAGGCACCTGATAAAAGCCTGGCTCAATGGTGACGGCCATGCCAGCCTCTAGCGGTCGGTTCAATCTTAAAAAAGCAAGGCCAAAGCGATCGCTCCGCTGCCGACCTTCTACATAGCCCGAGAGATCGCCCAAATCTTCCATGTCATGAACGTCTAATCCCATAAGGTGGCCGACCCCATGGGGAAAAAACAGCGCGTGGGCGTCTTGCTCTACTAAGTCATCTGGGTCTCCTTTGAGGATGCCAAGGTCAACCAGTCCGGCGGCAATGATGCGACAGGCGATGAGATGAATTGTTTCGTATTCGATGCCAGCCTGTGCTTTTTCGATGCAGAAGTCATGGGCCGCAAGCACTACATCGTAAATGTCGCGCTGGGTAGACGAAAACTTGCCGCTGACTGGCCAAGTTCGTGTGATATCTGAGGCCCAGCCACTGGCCGTTTCTGCGCCTACATCGGCTAGGAGCAAATCTTGCGGAGTGAGGGGGTTGTGATAGTGGTTGTTGTGCAGCACTTCGCCTGCAACGGTGACGATGCTGCCATAGGCACAGCTCATGTTGTGCCCAATGATGACGGCTTCCATGATGGCGCGGACTTGGGCTTCGGTTTTAGCTGAGCGGGTGGCGGCCATGCCGGCTCGGTGCGCACCTACCGTGACTAATATTGCCTGACGGATGGCTGTGATCGCACCCTCATCCTGAATCATCCTCAGCCGCACAATTGCCCTTTCCATATCGTGATTGCCGTCCGGCCGATGGCGCTGTAGCACAATACCTTCCTTGAGCAGGGTGCGTTCCATCGCTTGAACGGTTTCGTCTCGCTCGCCTAAGGTTGCTGTGCCCTGGGCGTGGTTAGCCAACTCAGCAAGGGGATGTGCCTCCGTTGCGCCTATTTGCTTGGCCAGCTCGTCGCGGCTGGGGCTGGGCCCGTGCCACAGCGCGTCGTCTGGGCTGCTTTCGTTAATAAATAGGGTGAGGTCGCTGCCGTTGATGAGGATGGCGGCATTTTCTAGTGGGAGCCCGGCAAAATATAGGAAGTGGCTGCTGGCCCGGAAGGGGTACACGTTGGCGGTGAAGTTGCGCGGCTTAGGTGAACCAGACCATAGCAGCACTGGGAAGTCGATGAGCTTGGAGAGTCGCCGACGGCGGGATTTGAGTGTGTCGGCTAGGACAGGGAACTTTGATGGGTGGTGCTCGGCAGTTGGGCTCTGGCTCTGGCTGGGCTGAGTGGGAACGGTCTGCATGAATAAGAGCCTGGCTCGGATGATATTAGGGACTAATAAAAACGGATGCGCGTAGGGCCTGTGCTTGTGATAGCGTTTGGGTTACTTCTATTTTCTCTGTTATGTTCTCTGCAACTGAAGCTGAGCGGTTAATCTTTACTTTAATTGATCCGCTTGGCGAAGTTGAAACGATTAGTTTGGCCGGGGTGGGCTGTTTGGGTCGGGTGTTAGCTGCGTCCGTGACCAGCCAGCTGGATTTTCCCCACTGGGACAATTCGGCGATGGATGGCTATGCGGTGCGTGCGTGTGATGTGGAGAAAGCACCGACGACGCTGGAGGTGATTGAAGAAATTCCGGCAGGGAAAAAGCCCGAGAAGGCTGTGAAGGCGGGGCAAGCGGCTAGAATTTTGACTGGGGCGATGCTGCACGATGGGGCGGATGCGGTGGTGATGCAGGAGGAGACGACGCGAGAGGCGAATCGTGTGACGATTTTGCAGGTGCCTCGGACGCAATCTTTTGTACGTCATCGGGGTAGCTTTTATCAGGCTGGGGCTACGTTGCTAGAGCCGGGGCAGCTGATTGCACCGCCAGAGGTTGCTTTATTGGCGGCGGCTCAGCAGACGGAGGTGAGTGGGTATCGGCGGCCTCGGGTGGCGATATTGTCGACGGGTAGCGAGTTAGTGCGGCCGGATCAGCCGATAGGGCCAGGGCAAATTGTGGATTCTAATCAATATGCGCTGGCGGCGCTGGTGACTCAGGCTGGGGCCCAGGCGGTACCGCTAGGGAGTATTCAAGATGAGCGGGCGGTGGTGAAGGATGCGATCGCATCTGCATTAACGCAGGCCGATATGGTGATTTCTACGGGCGGTGTCTCGGTAGGTGACTATGACTATATTGATGCGGTTTTAGAAGAGCTGGGGGCAACGTTGCACATTCGGTCTGTGGCGGTGAAGCCAGGGAAGCCGCTAACGGTCGCGAGTTTTGACAATAAGACTTATTTCGGGTTGCCGGGGAATCCGGCGTCGGCGATGGTGGGGTTTTGGCGGTTTGTGGGGCCTGCGATCGCGAAGCTATCTGGGGCGGTGGGGCCCTGGGGTCCAACGTTTGTGTGGGCGGAGGCGACGAGTGTGCTGGCGGCTGGGGGTAAGCGCGAGACGTATTTGTGGGGGCTGTTGGCTGTGGGTGAGGAGGGCTATGCCTTTGGGCGAGCTGCGGGAAGCCATAGTTCGGGCAACTTGGTGAACTTGGCGAATACGAGTGGGCTAGGGGTGGTGCCTGTGGGGCAAACGTTAATTGAGGTGGGGCAGCCGGTGCAGGTGCTGAAAATCCGCTAGTATGCCAATGACCGCTGAATACCCTAACATCCGAACACTTGTTACAATTGAGCGTATGTTTTTCATTGCGCTTGTTTAGGCCTTTGCTTGTTTGGGCATGGTGGGTTAATCATTAAATTAGTTTGATGGGTTTGCTTTGATGGGTTCGCCAGGAGACATGCGGAGACATGTGATGGCAATGCCTTTCTCCTATGAAGATCGCTAAGACAACTATGACCTCGAATCACGACGGTTACGATGCCAAGCCCGAACGCAAGCACCAGCCTGAGCAGCCATCAGTGTCTGCCAAAGGTTCTTCTGCGTCGGGCGGTGGCAAGCCATCGCCACAAATTTCGGACGGTCAACCTGCGCGATCGCAGCGGCAAAATGTCCAGCGACCCCATCATTCAATTCGCAAACAATCCTCTCAGCAGCGCCTTGGCGGCCTGTCGACTAGTGCCTCGCCCCGCTCTAGCCGTCCAGCTTTTTCTCCGCCGTCTACTTCTAGACCGTCTACTTCTCAGCCATCTGCCTCTAAAGCGTCTGCGTCTGTTGGTTTGCCTGCTAGCCGTAAGCAGGGTCGTTTTTCCGCCCAACGTTTCGCCAAAAGCAGACTCAAAAACATTAAGAACAAAGCTCTCAACCGTCAGCCTGCGGATCCATCGCCGATATATGACGATGTGCCCAGAGATGACATGTTTGCGAAGAAAGCACCGCTCTATCGCCGAATCCCGGCATCGCTGCTGGGTCTGCGCTGGCTGAGGAGCTGGCCGCTGGTAATGCTGGTGATTTTTGGCATTTTGGGTACGGCAGGTACGGCTGCGGTGGTGAGTCTTTTTCGGATTCCTAATTTGCCGAACTGCCGGGCGATTTTTTGGCCGACGGCATCGGCGTCTTTGCGGCTACAGTGTGCGGAATCCTATGCGGCGCAGGGCGATGTAGAAAATTTGCTCGCTGCGATCGCACTGGTCGACAAACTGCCAGAAGACCACCCGCTACGCAGTGACATCATCAATGATCGCATTGAATCTTGGGCCAACTTGGTGCTCGACTTGGCTGAGCGTTCGTTTGAGTCGGGTGATTTGGAGCTAGCTATTAGCAACGCCCGCAAAATTCCAACCAGGACAGCAGCAGCGGCTGTGGTAGAAGACCGGATTACCCGCTGGCAAAAGATTTGGAAGGAAGGTGAAGAGGGCTTTAATACTGCTGTTGAAAAAGTAAGAGAGAAAAATTTCCAAGCGGCCTTTACGCTTTCGGTAGCGCTGCTAGATGTAGAGAACAAATATTGGGCAACTGAAAAGTACAACGAGCAGACTAAAATTATTAGCTTAGGTCGCGAAGATAGTCGTAAGCTTTCACAAGCGTCGGGATTTGCTGAAGAAGGTACGCTCAAAGGGTACATAGAATCTCTCAAGCAGCTAAAAGAGATTTCAGAAGAGAGTGTATTTTACGCTGAAGCTCAAGGTGAGAAAAAAAAGATTGGTAGAGAAATGCTAGAGGCGGGTGAAGACCTGCTGGCAGGTCGACGACTCTCGGATGCGCAAGCTATGTTGAATGCGATTCCTCGTGATATTGGTCTTGAGGCAGAGCTGGCTGATTTTCAGTCGTTTGTAACGGCCTATCAGCAAGCTTGGACAGGTAATGTCAACGGCTTAGAGAATGCTATTAATCGAATTAAAACAATTGGTAAAAACAGACCGGGTTACAACAAAGCCCAGCGACTGATTGCACAGTGGGAGTCCGAGATTCAAGATGTTGCCGTGCTTAACCAAGCACGTGAGCGAGCCAGCCGAGGCAGCACGGCTGATTTGGCTTCAGCGATTTCAATTGCGGGGCGAATTCCTCGCAGCTCGGCACAATGGGAAGAAGCTTCTGGCCAAATTGGAGAGTGGCGTGTTCAGGTAGAGACCGCGCAGGATCGGCCCATCTTAGACCGAGCAGATAGGCTGGCTTCTGTGGGAACCCCGGACAAATTACGTGCGGCCATTCAAGAGGCACGCAAAATCTCTTCGGGGCGATCACTTGGTGCAGAAGCCGATAGCAGAATTGCTACCTGGACCGGTCGAATTCAGCGCATTGAAGACCAGCCTGTGCTGGATCAGGCTCGGCAGCGGGCTAATAGGGGAGATAGAGCAGGTGCGATCGCGCTTGCCTCTCGCATTGATGAAGGCCGTGCCCTTTATGATGATGCTCAAGCCGACATTAGTCGCTGGCAAACCCAAGAAACCGGTCGCCAACGATTGGGCGAAGCCATCAACGTCGCTAACAGGGGCGATGCCAACTCCTTGGCTAGTGCCATTGAGCTAGCATCACAGGTTCCTAGCAGTAGTGACAGCAGGGCTAGGGCCGATAGCCAAATCGACAGCTGGAGCTGGACACTGCTGCGCCAAGCTGAATCCGAATCTGGCCGCAATTTAGAAACGGCTATTACCCTCGCGGGGCGTATTCCTTCTCGGGCAGAAGCTTACGAACCAGCGCAGGTGAGAATTAGCAACTGGCAAAACACGCTCCGTGAAATTGAAAATACTCGCCGCCCAGCTCCTGCAGACCCAGCTAATAGCGGAGCTCCACCATCGGAAGAAGGGTTACCTGGGAATTTGGAACTGGTTGCGCCTCGGGAGAGGCCTCGGGACAGATAGCGGCATCGGTGCGGCTTTACAGCATAAGCCGAAGGATGCATCTATCGGAGGGCATTTCTCACATCGCGGCTAGTCTCTTGATCATTATCGCTAATGTCGTCAGCCGTGCCTACTATCTCGTCTGTTAAATCACTAATAGCTTCTCTTGCGGTCTCTAGTGGGTCAGAAGCTGTTGCCTTCCTACGCGCTGCAGCGTCGCTAAGTTTCTGCGCTTTAGCATCCGCCCTAGAAGTGTTGCGACGAGGATCAGCATCGTCGAAGTTGTTCATGCCACCCTTTTCTTCTTGGATTTGGTCGTAGAGTTCTGTGGACTGAATGCCGCGATCGCCTTCCTGATAAGGCACGGCGTGAGCGGGCATACCTAGGCTCCATAGGCTAAGACCCAAAATGCTAACAATGACAATCTTTTTACTTGCTGCCTTCAGTTGAAATAAAGATTGTTCCAAGATTTGTTTCAAAGAACTATTCATACTATCAATTCTCTCTTTCTAAATTATAGCGTCCGGCACTTTGCTTTTAGCATTATCATCGGCTGAAAGCTATGTATACTGTGGAGCAAAGTGCATAGCAAAGCGCGTTGGCACGGCCTCTCGTAGAGATATGCATCCGCACTTTGCTATATCAAACACAGTATATGTAGCCAACAGAGCCTTTATAGTCGCTCAGAAGATAGTTCTTCGATGTTCTTTTGAAAGAAAGTGAACGGAGGACGTCTGTTCATATCGATATGATTTGCTCGCCAGTGTTGTTGACTGGCCTTACGGCAACGTCCTGCTCTCTAAATCCTTTTACATCTCTCATTGCTGTGGCTGTAGAGAGGTCTAGCTCTTTGATGACACTAAAGTTACCATTGGTTTCCAAAATTACCGCACCAATTTCTTCTACGCAGCTATGTCCTTGCATGCGGAGCGCCGCGAGTACCTCACCCTTAGCTACTCGTTGACTCTTTAAAGCATCGTCTAGAAAACTTCCTTTGAACACAAGCAAAGTCGGCTCTGCCTTAATCAACTGCTGTATAGCCTTTGTGCGTACCGATAGCCAAGTGAGCAAAAACTGAAAAATTACCAGTAGTCCAATCCCCAACATAGCCTGTGAAAAGGGCGTTGTGGATGAAAGAATAGCGCTAGCGAGAATAGAACCTAACGCTACGGTTACTACAAAGTCGAATGAATTCCACTTGGACAGCGTTCGCTTCCCAGATATTCGTAGCCAGATGATGACCCCGAAGTAGCTCAGCGTACCTACAATTAGCGTATGAAGTACCTGGCTCCAATTTCCCAGCAGATCTTGAGTAAGTGAGTAGTCCATAGCATTCCTTCATTATGGAGATCGAGCGGCTAGTACTTCAGCCTACCTCCAGGAACGCCATCATGTATCTCTCTATTTAGATAGAGGTTTGTTTGTTTGCTCTAGCTGCTCGGCAGTTTCTTGTGCTGCGATTCCTATTCTTCTTAAAACACGGCTTAAAGGGGTCTTAATATTG
>ERZ1740070.2524-NODE-2524-length-10490-cov-21.929276_pt1 | contig 10490 bp, 11 predicted proteins | sample MGYA00581734_ERZ1740070 | MGnify/ENA primary metagenome ERZ1740070 (study PRJEB43018, sample SAMN04849744) | marine metagenome | isolation source: floating plastic debris | place: Pacific Ocean | collected 2008-09-01 | study: EMG produced TPA metagenomics... | reverse complement strand
TTAAAGAGACAGACAGCATGCTACAATACCACCATTGCAGCAGTCATGAAATTATTTTCTGAGCTTCCTTACTGGGCCTCTCAATGTTTTTTTTATTTGTGTGCAATGTATCTATCCTTGCTCTGGCCCTCTGTTAAAGCACTTGTATTCCATTTTTAGTTATTAATAGTAAGAGTAGTTGATCCTTACTGACAGTGATTCTTTTCTTGCTTGTGTGTGTGTTGTGTTGACTGCTGTATGTTTTGATTCTGATTGAGATGATGAATGAATGGATAGGACCAATGTACTCCCACCCTATGGAATCTTCATGAGACTCAAGTCACTCTCTCACAAGTCACCATGGGCACCTAGGGATTGCCCACAAGTGTCCCTGCAAACCTACTGCCAGCCAAACCATGGGTTTGGCGGGTTGTAATGTAAGCTTTCAGGGACACTATTTGACTATCACCAGGTGCCCATACAAGTCAAGATTGCACCAGAGTCCAGCAAAATTATTTTACAACCAATTCCATTGGACTTCAACCCAGGCCACAGCCACAGTTCCCAGTCCCTGGGGTTTTTATTGAGAGGTTTGGCTTGTTGAAGGCTTTTGCAGAGACAGATGCGTGGATTATCCCCTGGTGTAGACTTGGACCAATGAACTCCCTCTAGCTTGGAGGCTAAGGCTACCCCAGGTTCCCCTGACAACACACTTGACTTATTGACTGAGAGTGAGATAGTCCAGGGTAAATAATTATGATTTGCTTAGATTAATAGGACATAGTCCTAGTTGAATGAAAAAGTTTTTTCTTGTGTCCATTTTGTTTCAAAATATGGCTTGGTACTAGTATCAGATGAGTAGTTTGATGACAAAAAGTCTACTGTCCGATGTAGATATTTACCTTCCAAGGGAGGCATTCTTGTCTTATTTGTACCCTGCTATCGTTACCATGCTAGGTGTGATAGACACTGCATTCATTTCGGTATACTGCTAAAAAATTTGCATGTGTAGAAGCTCAAAAATCAAGATTGAAATCGATGATCTGAAAGTACCCTGTAGCAGCATTACATGCATTATTTTGCTTCATGTCAACTCATTCATATTATTTATCCAGGATGGAGACTATGTCTACGAGCCTTGCCGTATGCATCAAAAAAGATACGAGTATTATTAGAGACTTTGCTATCCACAAAGTTTGCATTAGAGAATCAGTGCACAACATTGGTGTTGGTGTATTGAGTGGACATTTAGACTGTGGTGATGGCTTCATGCATACGATATCACTTCACCAGTCTGATTCTAAAGAAGAACATGATGAACCAATGGCTGCATCCTCTACACTGTCTGGTGATTCTCATTCTTCATTCATCGATCTGACTACCGAAGATACTGATGATGCATCAAATTCTCAATCAAAGAAGAACCCCGAGTCATTGTCTAGCTGTGAAAGTAGACCTACACTGTCACCACCTGATCAACTATCATTCAAAGTAAGTTGATGTTATCATTCTGTTGGTTTCATATGGATCAATTATTTGTCCTTGAATAGGCCCTATTGTAGTCTATTCCGATTGCATCATTACGTTAACTCTAAACCCTGCTCTGATTTTGTTTACATTTCAGTGCATACATGTATCGCCACCTGGAAATTTTGGCCAAAACTTGTCCAAGGGGGACTGGTGGAGTCAACAAGTCATTCAATTGCCAGTTCGGCCTGCACCCAACCCTAGGGAACTAAATCTGTCCATCATTTATATATTTTCATGTATGTCAGAAGTTGAAATGAAAAAGTGCAAATTGCATTCACATTGAGAAAGATGACAGGGAATACTTCTGAATGATGGCCAATCACTGAGTACAAATTTCTCTTGTGTTCATAATGTTCATATTACCCCGCCCATTTCAAAAAACATTACAAATGACAGTGGAACCACCCAGATTGTGTTTTAAAGTTCCTCAGTGTGATAAATAATGAAAAACGTACAGATTTAAACTCCTAATCCTAATAAAAATGACTATCTATACAAGTTAATAATACTCCATGAGGTGGTCATATTACCTCAGGTTTGGTTTTGAATTATCTTCCATTGTAGCTTAAAAAGTGTGATGATCTATTAGTTGAGGCAAAGCGGTTTAGTTGAGGGGCTGCAAGATCATTCTTCCATGTATTTTGAAACTACATGCAAAATAAAATGATTTAATATCATACAATAAAGAAATTATGATCATTTGAAAAGACATGTTTGTATTACACCGGCTTCCCCTTCCTCCAGGTAAACCTGTCTTGTTAGGACGAAAATTCCAATACATGCTGTCAGACGGAAACGCATTCCCTATAGGCCTACAGGCTTTTAGACTAAGTCATTCGATACTGCCCGTTCTATTCATAAATTTGCATTTATGCCCTTCCAACCCAGGGCTGATTCTTCTAAGTGAATATTTGATGTTCCACTGCACATATTGCTATGAATAAATATGGTGAAATCAGGCTACTATCAATGCAAATTGTCAATACTGGTATTGTGGACTTCGTAGCGTAGATATGCTGGGGTTTTGGCATCATGTAAAGGTCTCAAGTGGGATAGAGACTCACTGAATTTAACACACCTCAGGAGTATATTATATACACTATATTAATGCTATTTTAAGGTTTCTTCTGAACGTGGTAAGGAGGGGATGCTAGTAGACCCTGCGACTACAATACAAGAGGCAAAAGTATTTGGTAGTTTTCTGACCATAATCATAAAGTCAGGAAGACCCTGGAAGGCAAAGCCAGCGAGAAATATTCTCCTAGAGATGATGCAGGCTGGACATAAACCTCAATATCTAGAGTATAAGTCCAAAGCTGGAGGAGAAAATCATCTGAAGGCCTACAATCACCTTATTGATGTTCTGAAAGAGGAAAAGGCCGGCTTCACACCACAGCAGAAAAAGGCCGGCTCTCGGTTCTTGGAGTTACTGTGGAACACTCTGTGGAAGGTAGGTTCCTTTGTATAGTTGCAGCTGCTGTTCATTGATAGTTGTAGCTTAGTGTTATTGATGTTGGTATTCCCGTACATAAAACGTCTGCGCTGGTTTGTATTGCTGCATCCAACAGAACACAGCGATTTAGCTCCATGATAGTATCTCAATTATCGTGTTCATTAGGCCTACACTCCATCACAACAAATAACATTGACTCTTTGCCACATCATATCTCCAAGATTTCACCCGCCTCTATTATGTTGTTACCGATGCAGTTTTTTTGAAATCACTGCACTTCTATTTCAATCGTAGACATTGAGGTTTTCAATGCAGGTTTCAATGCCCTGATCGTTTTATAACAGCAAAATGATAGCTTTTATTTTGTGTTCAGATAGATAAGCCCTTGAGTCAAATATGAGTTTTTTACATTTGTGTCATTGTCAATGTGGCAAGCATTCTATGAGCAATGATGATGATGGAACATTTTGTTTTACAGCTTGACCCTCATCAGGAAGTGAGGAAATTTAAATTTCCAAAACTGTTTTTGAGAGTCAGTGGTTGCAACAACCCAAAAGCGTATAAGAGCAAGGCCACACAATTAGATCAGGCGGACCTTGTGGACAGACGAATGAAACTGGAGGCTTACTATCACATGGTAGGCAAACTTTGACAAACTGTCTTTTCAATGACAATAGGTGCCAATAGCAATATCGTGTACTTGTGTTGTGAATCTGCAATGACCACGGACAGGTAGTCATAAACTGACAAATCCACAGAAGACCATGTTGTTTTGTTTTGGATCAGTTTACACTTAGAGGGCAAACAACAAAACATTGTAAATGTAGGCATCTTTGAGTTCAGCCCTACAGAGAGAAAAGCAGAATCTTAACATTTTACCAGCTAAAAGATAGACGGGTACATATGGTGAGCTATGCACGCGTTTACTGGTACCAGCCGCGACTCTTACCCTATTCCTAACTAGTTATTTTGAAATGTCAAGCTAGTGTTTTCATCCATCTGCAGCATAAATTAGGATGAGAAGCCATTCATTTTTAGGGAAGCTTTACTATGTAATATTTGGCTGTTTCTCATACATTCTGTCCTGATCTGGATTGCATTAGGCCTTTCGTTTGCAATGCTTGTCGTTTTTATTGATTTTAACTATGAGCCTTGCTACCAAAAATATCCATAATAGCTTGGGCCAATTAAATATATTGCCAATGCCCCATATAGGCTACATTGTCATTCTTTGATTATTGCTTGGAGTGTGCATTGTCGCACAGTTTACTATGTGGTGTACTAACTATTGACAACCAAAGCAGATTTGTCTCAATCACTGAACCCAGCGCTGTGTGCTATTCTTGCATTGTCTATCCAGTGTTTCTTCTTGTAAGCATTTAAATGACAGTTGCTAGCCAATTCTCCGGACTCTGCTCTTCTCCTTCATTTCAGGGCAGATGAGTCAGGCCCTGGCTACAATGTGCTCTAATTTTGACCTCGGTGACCCAGAAACAATCAGCTTTCTTTCGGCATAGAATGGTGAAAATAGTGTATACAGTGCATGTGCTGCTTTCCACCATTATAACTCTTGACTAGACACTGATAGTTTATTTTGGTGTTTCTTTATTTTAGGGCTGGATGGAGACTGATAGTTTCAAGAACATTAAGGAGGCAGTCAATGATATAATCCATCTCCTGGAGAAATTAAGTAATACACTCAAGGTGTGTAACCACATTACAAAACCTTTCATGCATGACTGGCAAGTAACACAATGGCAGGGTGTGTGCTACCAGGTTCCCAGATGGCTATCAAAGGCGCCAGAATTAGTAGTAAAAATTTAGTAGCTGATTTGATCACAGTTGTATTACTTTGCAAGCATTGGAGTGCAGTTGGCGAGGGTTCATTGTATTGAAGCTTATAGCGCCATCATGATTTTTATCTGATGTCTCCCAATTAGGAATTCGGTAGGCAAACAGCACTGCTGGTCTCCAATTGTGACAATGATTTACATGTAAGAATCTTCCTAAAATCATACTAGTCTGTCATTGCTTGCCATTCTTGCCAATCTGCTGACCAGTAGCCATGATTTTTTGCTAGCTGATTAGGAGAATCTACAGCTCCCCAATTATGCCTCACATGAGACAGTAGGGCCCATAGACTATGAGCAGTCAGGTTTTAAAAATTATTGGTAGCAAATCTTATATGCTAGCCTAAACCACAGCTGGATGCTCACATATTGGATTTCCCATGGACTTGGCACTATATGCATAATTGTGGTGCACACTCTATATAAATGTTTGCTCTAGGACAATACGTATCAAATATTATCAAATAACATAATTCCATGTAGTATGGAAATATATGATCAACGAGTTGCAGGATACATCTATTTAGAGTAACGCAGAAATGAAGCCGGCATGGCTGTTACCAGTTCGGAGTTATGTTGAGATTTTCAAGTGGGGTTTGGGGATGACTAGCCTAACCCATAGGCCAACCTTGATACCAAAATTTTTTGTGTTTGTGTATTAGAAAAGTTTGCCATGAAAAACTCTCTATGAGTGGGACTTGAACCCACACCCTCTGTGATTGAGCTTGCTGTCTCCCTCGCTAACCACTTGCCACGCCACCGTGTGTGGATACTCCAATGGCAATCAGCTGGCTTTTAAAACAAAGCAATTGAATTACTAGCCTTGTGTTATTGTTTGCGACAAGGTTGTGGGTTTGAATCCAGCCACAGCCAAATGTTTTTTTATTTGAATGTTTAGTTTAGGAAAAGCTAATGGTGCCAAGGTTGGCCTAATGTTTAGGCTAGGAGATGTCAGGCGTGAGACCTGGAGTATATTTAGTTGCCTTGGAGTTTTTAAAAATTTGTCATGGTAGCAAACTGTAAATCTTTTAAGGATTTAAGATTCCAATAGACAGGCGTCAGAAGGCAAGATGTGTTCTTCCAGATACGACCTGGTATAGGAGCAGTGAGCACATCTAATTTTTTTTTACATTATAGGCTGATGCATTCAGAACTGCTGACCATCAGCAGGCTGTGAAGACTGGAAAGAATTTTGGGGTGTTGAGCTTGCCTGTATCAAAGAATCTAGTGGATAAGTCGCTCTGGAGCGATGAAATTCGACAGGCAGGTCTGTACCAGCCGGTATTGATCAATGACATGCTACCAAGCGATCCCATGCAGAGGCACCAGGCCCTCAGAAGAATCAAGGAGCATGGATACATGACTCCCACATGCCTCTTCTCTCAGACTCATACTGGATCGGTAGTAAACATGCATTTCCTGTGGAAGACTGAGGAAACTGTGGACCAGACTAAGCAGGCTCAGGCTATACAGATAGTACAGGATAAACTTCCGCAATATCATACCAGAGCCATGCGGCAAGACTTCCTTCTAGCTTGCTCAAAGCTCAGTGTCAACCCAATGCATGCCCGAAACTTGTATGCCATAGCCACAGACGATTCAAGTGCTTCTACCAATGCAGCCACGGCAGCCATCGATCAGCGAGTCATGGACTTCGTCCAACTAGAGGATCCAGACATAATAATGGACCTCCGAACTGTCCATGAAGTCAGCTCAAAATTTGATGAATTTTTTGAGAAGACAAAAGAAGTTATTGAGGAGACCATTGGGCACGCGGTTGACGAGAGGAGGCATGATGTTGTGACTCACTTGGCGACAGCTACTTCTGCTGCTGCATTGTACAGGTGCGGTAAATTAGGCTCATATGACGTATGAGATGATGTGAAATGAATATTGTTTGTTTAGTAATTATGCTCATTCTCATTGCTTACCCCAAGTCACACGACTAAATGATTATAAACACATTTTTTGTCCTGCCCTCCCTCATTATGTCATATAGTATCGGACATAATTTGTGTCTCTTTCATGCCCTTTCCAAACTTGTGTTTGTTGCCAGGAAGAGCCAGTGCAAGACATCAGTTTATGCCCAAACAAATTTTCAGCCTGATATCGCTCTTTATTATTCTCGTACCTGTCCTTGTCCTGCGACATCACTGAAGCCCACCGTACCCAGAAAATTTACTCCACATCAGTCACCAGAGACCATCATCTTGTGAAACAGACCTAGGCATATGCTAATTATTGCTTATCGTAATTGTTTGCAATTATCTTTTGGTTATTGATCAAGTAGAATATATGAAGGTGAAGGCGTGTTTATCTAGTTAGTTACTTGACTACTATATTATTTATTTGTGTATGTACTGCTGCTGATATTGGTTGTTTTATTTATTTGTTTCCTCAGGACTGTCAAAGAGAAGGTAGCCGGGCAAGAGATTGCTGTGCCAAGCTTAGCTTGGTTCCGATATCAGTTTGAGCCCAGGAATAAACGATATCCATCCAGATTTACTGGCAAACTAGAGGTGAAACGCATGGTACAGCAGCGGCAGTTGCACCTGGACCATGAGGATTGCCACTATGCTAGTGCAGTGTACAGGTAACAAATATGCAGCCAATACTTATGATAGCTGCTGGGTCAAAATTTTAAATTTTTCACTCATACCATAAAGTCTGGTTCAGAAGTCCAAAGTCCATAAGCTTTGTATGCATCATAAGACTGGTGTCATTGGCAGCCAGGCAAAAAGTCATTAAAACTATGATAGCCAAGTTTAACTGATGTTCAATGATTGTGAAGGTGAATAGATGTTCCATTGCCAAGTTTAGGCATTTTCCACCAGATAACAGCTGCTACACGTAGGAGAGGTATTTATTTACCAAACTAACTTGGGGGCCTGTTTGAAAAATCACTTAAGAGCTATAAGCCCCGGCTTTTGAACCACAATTTACATTATTTGGCTGATGATTTCTGATTCAGGTTCATTTGAAGAATCAGAAATGTAATTCCCATTCCCACAAACAAATGAGAAATCGCACCACAATTTGTCCATTGTATGAAAGGGTTTCCGAGTTATTGTCAACTCTCTTGATTTGACCAAGTCAAAACTGATCAATAAATAGGCAATCTTTATAGGCAAAAATTGAACCCCTGTTACTTCATCAAAACCAGGGTTTGGTTACATAAAAAATGCGTATTCATAGGATAAATGTTTAGGCCTAATATTCTTGATAAGCCAGTCATTTCCCGTCGGTTGATATTTAGTAACATCTATCTGAGCTTGTCCTATTCTTTGTTCAGTTTGAAAATTTCAAACACGTACATGTATGTCATGTGGCCAGCTTTTATTTTGTTGCATCGCAGATACCTCAAGGAATATGCTTTAATGCTGAAGCCTCACACTCTCTTCTTATCACTTGATGACAAAGCCAAGATTAGCATTGGAGAACCTGACTTTCCAATTGCTGCAGTGACACGTGGGAAACAGGTAAGCTGTCATTTCCTCATGACACAAGAAATGGTCGATCATACATGTACATTATTATTTTATCGGCATTTATGAAAAAAACATTTCACAGGAAAAAAACAACAAATAGCAGTTTCCTTATCAGCAAAGCCATAGAATCGTCTGTAGTCCACAATAGTGTTAGATGACCGACACTTGACTAGCAAATTGATTTAACACTTTATTTTTTAACACAGACAGCATTGGCAACTTGTGCACCATCTAGGGTCAAGATCTTTTCCTACAATTTGAAATCACATACCGTGTTTTTGCTATTTGTAAAGGTTGTAGTTGCCAATGGAGTTACGGTTAAAGTCGGGGACCACGATTTTAGTAAATGCTCGCTGACTCCATCGGTTACTCTCAACATAGACATACCAGAGAAAATCTCCGACAGCTGGTATCGAGGAAACGTCACCATATCTCTCAAAGACACAACGTTCGAGCCATCATCCCCAAGTCGGCACATGGTCGAACTTCTTCAGCTACTGGATAAAGACTTCAATAACGACAAGCCCGTACTCTTCCTATATACTGATGGAGGACCAGATCACCGGTGTACGTTTCTGTCTGTGCAGCTGTCCATAATATACATCTGGCTCAAGAAGGACTTTGATCAGGTCATACTAGCTAGAACCCCTCCAGGAAATAGCTATAAGAACCCTGTTGAGAGGGTCATGAGCGTAATAAACTTAGCGTTCCAAGCTGTTGGTGTGATGAGGTCAAAGATGGACCCTGAGAACGAGAAGCGCATGAAAGGGTATGCATCAAACTGAAATAGTGTACTATCCAGAGTACAACTCAAAAAAGCAAAACGCTTTTTGCCTTTTTTAATCTCAGACAGTCCTGCACCGTGATTCTTATGTAGGTAACCAATGGTGGCAGGTGTTCAATTGCAGTCAGGCTCCCTTCCGTAGCCAGTAAGCAGATGAGTAAGGTATTTGCTATTCCTGCCCATGGTGCAGTGTCAAAAAAAATCAGTTGGGAAATCTAATAGACTGGAAAATGGCTATTGCCAGGCCCAATGAAAGCAAAAACTACCTCTCTTGACAATTCGAACCCTGATTTTAGATGAAAACACTGTTAACGATTTTGTCCACAATTTCAAATCTTTAGAAACACCCTGAATTGATTAAAATGTTATCCTGAAATTATTGGGCATAGTCAATTATGTTGCTGACAATGCAAGTTGATAAATCAAAATTGACATCAAATGACTGCAATAGCTCTTATCATAGGTTTGTGGCTTTGTGCTCTTGCACAAAAATGAAAACTTCCCATGTTATGTTTTTAGAGCTAACTCAATGAAACTGGTGCGTGAAATAGCTCAGTCATGCGAGGGATTCAAAGAAGCATTTATGAAGTGTACGCAGACAGTGAAAGACACTCTAAACTCGGTTCTTTCTAGTCTTACATGGACCGAGAACCCAGTACAGGTGAGTGCATTGATGGCAAGCTGTATGTTTTAAAACCTTACACATGAATATGAAATCTGTAATGAGCAGCCCTGCATGCTATCAAAAACCTTTGTACTGCAGGAATGCTTCTCGCTGTACATACTTACACACTCATACTTAGGTGTTGAGGAAAACACTGAATATGGCCTTGCTGCGACTGCTATCGATATTTTGCCGTAGTGACCATGGAAAAGTGATTACCAACTGCCAAATGTTGATGATAGTATAGGCTGGTGAAATGGTAGTCAACAATCTGCGTAGGTTTTTTTTCTATAACCTGCATCAGAAATAGGTATCGGCTATAGGCATATTGCATCATGTAGCATGACGTGCTGAGAGCCTCATGTATAAAATTAGCTGTTCCCAAAAACAAAAAGCAATACTGTTGCTATAATAATAAATACAGTGAACCCATGCTTTTAGATAGAAACTCCTGCTTCTCAACAGCAGGTGGACGACATGTATACCTATCTTAAAGGTATGATTGATCCAGCCATCACTTCAAGTGACAGCATGTCTGATCTCGCCAGAAGACCGAAACTCAGAACGTTCCTTCAGTCTCACACCAAGTCATCACACTACAGCTTTAGTGTGGTAAAATGTACCAGTGAACGCTGTGATGTCTGTTTTACCAGACGACTTCCTGCAGATGTGATACTGGCTCACCTACCTGATCCAGTTCCACAGGCTGATGGTGAACATTACAAACAATTCCAGGTACGCA
>ERZ1740070.2523-NODE-2523-length-10491-cov-16.750479_pt1 | contig 10491 bp, 12 predicted proteins | sample MGYA00581734_ERZ1740070 | MGnify/ENA primary metagenome ERZ1740070 (study PRJEB43018, sample SAMN04849744) | marine metagenome | isolation source: floating plastic debris | place: Pacific Ocean | collected 2008-09-01 | study: EMG produced TPA metagenomics... | reverse complement strand
CAGGCTTGCGCCCATTGTGCAATATTCCCCACTGCTGCCTCCCGTAGGAGTCTGGACCGTGTCTCAGTTCCAGTGTGGCTGATCATCCTCTCAGACCAGCTATAGATCGTAGCCTTGGTGAGCCGTTACCTCACCAACTAGCTAATCTAACGCGGACCGATCTTTCACCGATAAATCTTTCCCCCGGAGGGCGTATACGGTATTACCTTTCGTTTCCAAAAGCTATTCCGTAGTGAAAGGCACGTTTCCACGCGTTACTCACCCGTCTGCCACTATATCGTTCGACTTGCATGTGTTAAGCCTGCCGCCAGCGTTCGTTCTGAGCCAGAATCAAACTCTCAGGTTGAGAATTGACTTCTGACGATGCGTCATATGCTCCAGGAAAATGGAGCGACGCTTAGCTGTAAAGCTTGTTTACGTTTTGACGAGAAAACCCTTGCACAAATCACTATCGACCGAAGCCGATATTTTTGTGAAGGTATTTCTTTTTGAAACGCAAATCGTCATAGTCATATGTGGTCCTAAAAGGACCGCAAGTCGCCTATGCCGCCTGCGTTTCTCTTCCTAATTCCTGCGATGTCAAACAGCTGGGCCGGAGCCCGATTTGGCGTCTGGAGCTTGGCGCCCCGTCGACCGGAAGTGGCGGCTTATACAGCCACCGAATTTTGCGTCAACACCCTTTTTTCGACTTTCTGCAGAGGCCATTTCAGCGAACCGAAAAACCTCTGTTTTTGAGCCGAAAAGTCACCCTGAGCCGTTTGACCGGCCCCGTTGAGTGAGGCATTTCCGTGAAGCGCCGGTCTCTACAGACCTGCCCTCACCCCGTCAACACCGTTTTTCACCAAAACTGCAGAAAAGGTTGCAATCGCAACTTTCTCTATTTTTGGCGACGCAAAGCCGTTGAGCCGTTTAACCGGCCCCACAGATTTGAGGCATTCACGAAGCAAGCCCCCATATAGAATCTGTTCGGGGGTTTTGGCAAGCAAAAAATTCGCCTGTTACGCACATTTCTGCAGGCGCGGCGTTAACCTTTGCGAGCCGTCCGCCGCCAGGCCTTTAGCCACTGCGGATATAGGCTTCCATCGCCTCCGCTTCCGCCAGTACGGCATCGATTTTATACTTCACCAGATCGCCAATTGAGATGATTCCCATTAGCTTTCCGCCATCGACGATCGGCAAGTGGCGAATCCGCCGGTCGGTCATGCGGCCCAAACACGTATCAACATCTTCTGAGGGCGATGCTGTGATTACACCGCGGGTCATGGCTTGCGAAACGGTCATACTGACCGTCTTTTCGCCATTGCGCGCAAATCGGCGCACAATATCGCGCTCAGACAGGACACCGATAAGATCACCTGAGTCGTCCACAGCGACGATCGCACCGATTCTCTTTTGATCGAGCACATTCGCCGCCTCGGCCAATGTCGCTGTATCGGAAATCGTTTGAACCGAATTTCCTTTATCCTTGAGAATCGTATCGATCAGCATACGCCACCTCCCTGTGCTTGGTTATATATAAAGACCATAACACAGCTTTCCCGAGTTACGAAAATACCCTCGCTTTTGTCTCAAAGCGGAACACAACTCGCGAAACCTGCGCCGATTTGGCCGAAAAGTGGGTGAATTCAATTCGCCTGAGACACGAAGACAACAACCAAGCCCTCCAATGCTGGCATGGCCGTTGCAATCTTCCCCACAAACGCAACAAGCTGGAAAGAACGCCATCATGAAAGCGCCGAAACACACCCGAACTCTATGCATTAGCGGTCTGGCCGTTCTTGCAGCTGGTTCGCTTCTGGCGGCTGCGCTGCCAGCCCAAGCGCAGGAGGCGCGCTCAGTTTCAGAGTTTGAGCGACCTTATGGATTTGGATACGGTCAAGAGAGCCGCCCGTTTTCTGCCAATTCACGCGATGCCCTCGGCAACCGAGTCATCATCAATGGCCTAATTGAAGGCGGCTCCGGGCTCGGCACCGGACTTTATACTGGCTGGGGTCAAACCGACGGCGCCGCTGGCATGATCGGGTCTGGCACCGCTGTTGGCAATCAGCTGAACGTTATCACCAACGGGTCGAACAACACGATCATCATCGATTCGACACAGATCAATAATGGCGACCAAAACGTCGTGCTCAACGGGGAGCTGGACTTAGAATGATCAATCTCATGAAAATCTTACCGTTCACCCGCGGCCAAACCACTGGTGCCGCCCTCGCCTCGGCGATGCTTGTGACTGGTTGCATCTCGCCCGTCGCCGGACCGGGTGGGAACTACACTCAGTCAATCGGCGGTTCGCCCGTAACCGCAAACCCAACGCCGTATTCGGAAGGCCTGGTCTGCATGGGTCATTATGCACGCCAATCTGGCGTACGCGCCCCACGCATCGCGGTTGGGCGTATTCTTGATTACACCGGCAAAGCCGACATCGAAGGCGGTCGACGCGTCACCCAAGGCGGATCACTGATGGCGATGTCTGCGCTCGCGAAAGCTGGCGCCGTTTTGGTTGAGCGATTCGACACATCGGTTGCGGAACTCGATCTCAAATACAAAAACAACAAACTGATCGGCGATGCGCCGGGCAATTTTGATAAGATCCATGCCGGATCAATCCCAGGTTCAGACTTCTATCTGGTCGGCGGGATCACCGAACTGAACTATAACATTCGCTCTGTCGGCGGTGAAGCCTTTGTCGGTGCAACCAATGCCACGGACCCAAAAGGTACGATTGGCGCGAAACTATTCGTTATCAATGTCGGCCTCGACTTGCGTTTGGTCAAAACCGACACTTTGGAAGTGTTCGACGTGATCTCTTACCAGAAGCAGATTATCGGACGTGAATTGTCTTTTGGCATCTTCGACTTCGCAAACGGCAATGTCTTTGATGTTGGTGTTGGCGGACGCGCACAGGAGCCGATCCAGCTCGCGGTTCGGTCTGTGATCGAGCGCGCTTCGTTGGAAATGATGGCGAATCTGTACGGCGCCCCGAATGCAGATGTCTGCGCTCTGACCGAGGGCGTGATATCGACCAATAGCGTAACCGGCGACTACCGCCCGTTCCGCGCCCGGTTGGAAGATTATAATGGTGGATCACGCCAATCTCCGAACAAGTGGCATGAAAACCGCGACAGCGGCTATCAAGCCGAACCTGATGAGCCAGCGCGCTAATGTTTAGGCAACGCGAACGGAAGACGACCAAGATGGTCCGATACACACTAGCTCTTGGGTGCTTTGCTGCCGTTGCGCTCGCCCCACCGCCAGTGTTTGGCGATGAGAATCCAACCAAGATCGAAATCGACCAGGTACAACTCAATGATGTCTGGTCGGACATGACGGTCACCATTCCAGACACAGCCTGGGAAGCAAGCTCAACATCAACCGCGGTTGGAAATGCGGCGGCGGGGCTGGTGACGTCCGGCAGTGTTGACGTTGACGTCGTACAGAGCCTCGACGGCAATGTGCGTGCTGACAATCAATTGCTTGGCGGAACCGCTGGGCTCGCCGTGGCGACAACAACAGCCTACGGCAACTCGTCCACCGGCGGCACCTGGTCTGGCAACACGTATTATCGCGCCGACCAAGTTGCGAATGGCGACGTTGCGGCGAACACAGTTGTGGATATGGACCGCGCGAACAATGTCGCGACCGCTACAACCGCAATCGCCAATGTCTCAGTGCCGACCAATGAGTATGGTTCTAACTCGGCCTTCCAAACGCAAGAGAGCAATGGCTCGGTTGAAGCGACCACAGATGTCGACATGTGCTGCGATGGACACTCAGCAAGTTTCGGCACAACGGCCGGCGGCAATGCCGTGTCTTCGACCGGCAGTACCAGCACCAATATCAATGGCGCGGTGCAAACCACCGCCGCTGGCGAAACCATCGCCGCTTCAAGCGACGTCTATATGGGTTACGGGCATAATGTGCTCGCCGCGACAATCAGTTTCGGCAACTCCGCGACGGTTCATAATGAGTGGGGCTATGCCACGCTTGGTCGCGAAGGGTCTGAGCTGTTCCAAGGCAATGATTCCGATATCGATGCGCAGTCATATGTGACTTTGGATGAATGGACCGGCTATGCTACATCAAGCGCTTATGGCGTCGGCAATACGGCGGAGATTTCAAACATTGGCTCTGATACCGGCCTTTACGCCATCCAGAATAATTACGGCACCGTCTATAGTGAGGCCAGCCTGAACGGCGCGTCTCCGCATGAGGGCGATGGGATCGTTACAGCGACCTCAATCGGCAATGCCGCGACGGCGACGCTGTGCAATACGTGTGGCGATGCAATCCTGCACGGTCAAACCCAACAATATAATGCCGGATCAGTCATCGCGCGGGGCAGCGCGAGTGTCGGTCCATCTGGCAGCGTGTTTGGATCCGCCACCGCGGTTGGAAACTCGTCGACATATCAATCAAACGGGCACTAAGTCTCGGAGAGCTTGCGACAAAAAGAAAACCCCGCTTCCTCGTGAAGCGGGGTTTTTGTGATTTCGGCGTTCGCGTCCTATTTCAGGATGAACGTCACTTTCAGGACGACACGATACTCTTTGATCTCACCCTTGCTGAGAACAAGCGACTGGTCTTTCACCCAGGCTCCCTCAACATTTTTGAGTGTCTCATTTGCGCGTGCGATGCCTTTTTTGATCGCATCATCAAAGCTCTTTTTAGATCCAGCGATAATTTCTGTTACGCGTGCGATTGCCATTCTGGCCTCCCTTTGTGGTTTCAGGCCTTTTGCCTGGTGCCCAAACCTGACCGGAGATTTCGCGCTTGGCAAGGCCTCAACCGCTAGGTGAATTTGCCGCTGGTCAAACCGCAGGCTCGGCCAGGCCAGGAAGCCCGTCCTAAGCCGCCAATTTCTCAGGAGAGCCTGAGCCGCCTTTCGGGGTCACCTCAACCGGGATCCAACAGACGACTTCTGTGCCGCCGCCAGGCTGAGACTTAATCCCAACATTGCCGCCATGCAGTTGCACAAAGTGCTTCACAAGCGACAGGCCGAGGCCCGCGCCGCGGCGGTCGCTAGAGGTAAAGCTATCGAAGCGAGTCGCCTGGTCTTCAGCTGGAATGCCGCGGCCATTGTCTTTCACGGTCAGCTTCGCCGTGTCTCCCATACGCTCTGCCGAAATCGTCACTTTGCCACCTGGATCGGTAAAGCGCAGCGCATTTGAAATCAGATTGAACAGGATCTGACGGATCCGCTTTTCGTCCGCTTCGATCTTGCCGAGATCTTTTTCAATATTGGACACGACTTCGACCTCAGTATCCGCCGCATTGGTGACGCCAATCGAAACCGCTTCTTTGATCAGCGCTTTCAGGTCGACCTCAGTGATATCGAGATCCATCCGTCCAGCTTCAATCATCGCAAGATCAAGAATGTTGCCGATCAGGTCGTTTAAATGGTTGGAGGCCTCACAGATCGCATCGACTTTGTCACGCTGCGCATCATTGAGGTCGCCGATGCGCTCCATTTGCAGGAACTCGCCATAGCCGAGAATGGTCTGCAGCGGTGAGCGAAGCTGATAGGATACGTTCTTCACGAACTCCGTCTTCAGACGATCTGCGGTTTCAAACGCCTCGGCCCGATCGCGGAGTGCTGTTTCAACAGACCGCTGTGCTGACACATCCGCGAACGCAATCAATGTGTTGCCGTCCGGCAGAGGTTTAGTGACATAAGTTAGGATGGCGCCGTCAGAGCGTTTCATCTCGCCCGTGGTTTCCTGGCGCGCGCTTGGGTCAGTGATATGACCTTTGATCGCTTTCCAAGTGGCCCGGTCATGGAAGAGCGGCACGCAGAAATCAGCGATATCGTCATAATCTGGTTCGTCTTTGAGCAAGTCTTCTTCGACGCCCCAAAGTTCGGCAAACGCGCTGTTCCAAAGCTTCAATCGCCCATCGGTCCCAAACACCACGACAGCTTCATGCAGACTGTCCAGAGTTTTGCCTTGGGTCTTGATCATCGCGTTATATTTGGTCCGCAGGTTCAGCTCGCTGGTGATGTCCTTAAACAGGATCAACAATCCACCCATAGGGTGGCGCTGCCGCGTTACTTTCAAGGTGCGATTGTCCGGCAGGTGCCACTCGTCCTCTTCAATCCCGCTAATATCGAGATAGTACGACAGCTCTTCGGCGCGCCATTTGGCATATTCAGACTGCGCCGGAAGCTTACGACGTTCCCGCAAGCGATCGAGCAATTGGCCATGACTTGGCATATCGAGCAGGAAGCCCTCATCCATGTCCCACATTTTCGCAAAGGCGCGATTGTGGAAGGTCAGCTTGCGCTCGCCGCTGAAGATCGCAACGGCATCAGCAACGTGGTTGAGTGTCTCATCATGCGCTTGCACGTGTTTGTCGAGTTCATCGCGCGCACGCTCTTGTTCGGTGACATCAAAGGCCATTGCGCCTACGCCGCCTGAAAGCGGGAAGGACAGGATCCGCATCGCGCGGCGGTCGCCGCCTATTGCAATATGGCGCGTCTCGTCGAGCTCTTTGCCTTCGGTGAGCGTTTTGCGAACTTGTTCAACGGCTTTCTCGTCCAGCATAACCTGGCGCTCAAGCACGCGGTCTAGATTGTCGCCATCGACAGCGTCTACATAGGCTGGGTTCGCCCATTGCAGGCGCCCAACACCAGAAATACGCCAAGCCGGGAATGGCGCTTTGCCAAGCATGTCGAGGAACGCGGTCGGATCGCGGGCAATGACTTGCCGAGCTTCTTCCAGACGCCCCCGCGCGGAGCTTTCCTCAAGACCTTTAATTGTGGAATCGGTGACCCACACCACAACGCGCGCCCCAGCCGTGCGCCCGTCAGCTTCAAGGAACCGTCCATTCTGGCCGATAATGGTCAGAGAAAAAGGGTGCCCCTCTTCTGCAAGTTCGCGCAACCGCAGGCGAAGCGTGGTGTCGATCCCGCTGGCATCGCGGGCTTCAAGGTCAGCCAGCCCCTCAATGATACGCACGGCCGGATCCAGCGAAACTGCATCATCGGTAAATCTTAAGAGGCTCGCCAAAGCGACAGGCGAGCCATGAATGTCAGGCGGGGTAATCTCAGCCGCATCAACATCTATGTCGTCGCCTTGCCAAACGAGGATGACACCAGGATGGGCGCCGAGAACAGATTTAAGTTCCGCGACAGACGACTCAGCGTCATGCGCCTTGTCTTTATAGCGCTTCGCCGCGCCACGCGCGCCATCTGAGGTTCGCAAGGCCCAAAGGATGAAAGCTATTCCAAGCGCCAATGCGCCAACCGCGATAATAATCGGGATCTGGTCAGCGGTAATTTGCATGACATCCTCCTAAAGCGCCAAACGAATCACTCGCTGGCGCATAACTCTAACGGTTAACCGAATGCTAGCTTAGCGTTAAGCCCGGGTTAACAAACAGCACCTGAACGTTAAGACTCTTCAAGATTCCGCATAATAAAAGGGCTGCAGCGATCGCCGCAGCCCTCAGAAGTCGCCAATCTTTGGCGGCAAAGCCTATTTGAACAGAGATGCTTTGCGGAAGTGCTTAACCAGAAGATAGTAAACCACGGCACGGTACTTCTTACGGACTGAACGTCCATAAATCTCCATAACCGCGTCCAAGCCTTCATCCAGCTTCGGCGTGTCTTTTAGACCCAGCTTCTTAATCAGGAAGCTCTTCTTAACGGTCTCAAGCTCTTTCTTCTGAGTTGCAGAGACGGTGGATGAATCATTGTTGTAGATAGATGGTCCACACGCAATGGTTACCGCCGTCAACAATTTCATGTCCGGCTTCATCTCACACTTCTCTTCAAGATCCTTCGCATATTTGGCGATCAGATCGTCACGCTTACCCATGATATTCCTCCGTGGGATCGGACCGCGATCGAATTGCGGCCTTGAGGTTCAATAACAGTACTCAACTCGCGAGGATTCCTCTCGACCCGGACTCGACAGCGCGGTCAAGCCGTTTCCAACATCGATTAAAAACTGGCAATCTCTTGCCAAGTTGCGACGGATCGCCAAACTATTGTCGTTGAACTGACAGAATCGTCATGCAGCGTTCATCTAGAGCCGCATTATATGGCAAGCAACGTCGATTGGAGTTTACATGATCCGAGCCATATCAGTTGCCGGTTTAGCCTCGTTGGGCTTGGCCATCTCCGCGCATGCGCAGGTAGATGAGGACGAACTTGTCAGACTACCTGGACAAGGCGAGATTCGCTCAGAGGGGCTCCGCGAGCAAGCCAAGGCAACGCGCCTAAAGCCTGGCGCAGGCCTGTTCATCTCATTCGATCAGGATGAGAATGGGCGTATCAGTACAAGTGAAATTGAGGCTGGCATCCCAATCGCATTCCAGAGCGCTGACAAAAGCAAAGATGGCTATCTCACAGCGCTTGAACAACAAGACTGGGCGGCCAGCTTACCCACCCGCGACGATAGTCTCGCCAATCCTTTCCGGTTCGATCCAAATCTCGATCGGCGCGTCGACTTGGATGAGTTCACGTCGGTCATCAAAAAACTCGGTCAAGACTATGCCGATGAAGCCAGCGGTGAGATTATTGTCTCTGACTTGAAGGCCCCGCGCAAAACAGCAGATGATCGCCGCGAAGGCCGCGAAGAGGCTAGACGCCAACAACGCGAACGCCCGCAAAACCGACGCAACCAATCGGCGCGAAACTAACCGGCGCGTTCGAATGCCTGCTCTAGCCAGGCCTGCACTTCGGCATCGAAATCATCCAGGCTGCTCAATCTGATTTTGTGCGTGCACATGCCTGACATGGCCTCAAGTCGGCCCTGCGGCGCGATGCCTTTCAGATTGATGCCAAGATCGATGCGCGTTTTCGTACTCGGTTGAATCAGCGCGAATTGCTTCTTCCGGCGCAGACTCACACTGGTTTTCTTCGGCGCAACTTCCAGCTCACTGCCAAATGTCTCGACAAAGGCGATGACCGCATCATGGATGGGTTTAAGCGCCTCTTTGCCCTTGTACTGATTGGCCACCAGATCGTCTTCGCTGATATCGAGATTGCCGATACATTTTTGAGCGATGAGATTTGCAAACCCATGCGTTACGCCATGTTCGCCTTTTAACAGTTTCATGATCTCGCCATGCTTGGACACGCCGCTGGCGGCGACAACAGATTGCCAGGCCTCGAGCGATTTCCCGGTTTTCTCCGGCATATTGTCGATCATGGTTTGCGCGAGTTCTGCAGGTGATTTCGCCATGGCCTACCCCTCCTTCACAAGCTTCAAGTCTGAGCTGTCGCGCTCAAGCGGCCAGTGTTCGATCCGCTGCTCTTTCTTAGCGAACAGCGCCATGAGCGGTCCCATCAGCGTTACCATTGTCCCGCTAAAGGCTGGCTTGCCCTTCTCGGCCAGTGACTTGAGGTTCTTGGCGATAAACTCCTGTGCGCCAATCATCTGCTTGTGCAGATCGCTGCCTTCAATCGCGCGCTCAATGATCAAATCGAACTCGGTCCCGCCGTCTTTTTCGCGAAGTTCGTAAGTGACCTGGCAGGCATCATCTTTGAGATTGGTCATCTTGAATGTGTGGCTATAGCGATACGGCGGCTCAAATGCGAGGACCTCTCCGACCACCATGGCAATTTTGCGGTTCGGATGAACCATCCGCATTTGCGCGCCAGGCTTCAGTCCATCTGTCGTATCGCAGATGCTACCAAAGAAAAACGGCAATGGCTTATCGGTGGCGACCAGGATCGACCACACCGTTTGGATCGGCGCTTCTATAAAAGTGCGGTGAACCGATTTCTCGGCATAGTTAGGTTGGTCAGTCATGTTCCCCCTCCTCTTTTGGTACAGCATTGGTTTGGGCGACATGCTCTGCCGCCTGTTTGATGAAACTCAGTCGATCGGCCCAATAGGCGCTGAAGCCATCGATCCAGCGCTCATGAATGGCCTGGATCGGCATGGCGTTCAGATACAGACGCCGCGAGCGCCCGTCCTTTTGGCTCGTGATGAGGCTCGCTTCTTCGAGCACTTTCAAATGATTCATGATCGCGATCCGGCTGACATCGAACGCTTTGGCGAGCTCACCGACACTTTGTCCGGGCTTATCGCGAACGAGGTCGAGAATGCGGCGACGCGTTTGATGCGCTAACGCGTGAAAGACCAGATCCATATCATCATTAGTAATCATGTAATTACTTAATTACATTAAACGGAATGCGTCAACCCTTGCGACGAAACGGCCCACAACCCACTGTAATAACTAAATTAATTAGATTTTGGCTGGTCTCTAACGATTAAAAATCGACCGCGCGGCCCGCTTTTTCCCAGTCGCCATAGCGAACACGCTCTTGTTTAGGACCGCCCTTTTCGCCGGATCTCTGATCTTCCAGCTCGGCTTCTTTGGCCTCTTGCTCGGCGCGGCGTGACTCAGCTTCGGCCAAGGCACGCTCGGCCTCAGGGCTGAGGGGTTTCTTCGTGACGAATTTTTCATCTGACATGAACAAGACTCCCAGCTCTGTTAACTAATACATATATATTCGCCTCCAAGAGGTATGTCCTCAAC
>ERZ1740070.2522-NODE-2522-length-10493-cov-9.397490_pt1 | contig 10493 bp, 8 predicted proteins | sample MGYA00581734_ERZ1740070 | MGnify/ENA primary metagenome ERZ1740070 (study PRJEB43018, sample SAMN04849744) | marine metagenome | isolation source: floating plastic debris | place: Pacific Ocean | collected 2008-09-01 | study: EMG produced TPA metagenomics... | reverse complement strand
AAGACCTCTATGGCTACAGCACTCGTCATCTCATTGTACATTGCTTTTCTTTTGCTGTCGCATCTGCCATGGCATCTATTTGTGGACTTTGAATAGCAAAATATTATGTTTGGATGTCAGCATGTACATAAATAAGCTGTAAATATTCTAAGTGGATAGCTGATGAGAGGTCTCTTTATGCATATCTGTACATGCTGACCTTGTGGGATCGCTGCCAAAACAACTTCGTTAAATATCTCCATTCAAGCAGCGGATCGGAAGCATTGAGGTTATGTTGAGGTTATGTAGCCGGGGCTCGATGATGGACAAAGTCTCTTTGTCCGTCACTTTTTTGCTCTTGACCAAATACAAGAGTTAGTGTTTTCAGAGTCACTGCATCCAAAAAAACTAACTTGATTCGTGCCACAGTCAAACCATAATGGCTACAAAAACATCACCTTTGTACACCTAATGAAAGGATATCAAACAGGGAAACCAATGAAAATTGTTTGCCATCTGCTGACTGTCCTGCCCAATTAACCCTAACAGTTTTGCTCTTTTCTCAGATCATTGAACTTGTTATCAAGCTGTATGAAGTGTGGAGTTATAGGAGCACTCCAATAAATATATGAAGCATGACATCGGCTTCTCATGATGTATTATATTTAGTTGGATTGGGTTGTGGAGAAAAACAACCATAAAAATTGCTGCCTACAAAAAATGCAAAACCACCTGGGGTTCAGGGATAGCAGGCTCCGCTCAGAAATATTTTGTTTGGCTTTACTTTTTGTCAAACTTATGAGTATATTTCTGCTGCTTAGCTTTGGGACTGTTAATAGTTAATACACTCGTTTGGTGGTTTTAGGGCAAAAATTGATTGTCTTTTCGACAAATGGCCTTGGCAACAATCGTATAGGAGACCAAAAAGCAGTAAGTAGAAGTGCAATCCAATAAGGAACCTAGAACCGAGGGGAATTCGCTAGAATGCTTAGCCTTTACCGTATATCCTCCAAGTTGATAAATTTTCATATTCTCTCCCTATTTGAAAAATTCTGCCGAGGCTCATTAGGTACACATGTCTACTCACATTCATTATTGATAGGCATCAAGTATATCACTTGTGTTTTAGGTCTGTTTCTTTATTTTAACATGTAATCTGCTCCCCTAAGCCTGAAAAACTTTTATTCACTATGAACGCATAATGTATAATAGTATCTAGGGTACTAAAATCACAATGGGTCATGACGATCTTCAAAAATTGATAAATTTGATCCTTTTAGATCCCTTGTTGCTCATAAAAAATGCCGCAATATGGAAATTTGATATGCATTTGACTTTTTAGTGTTTACTGATAGATTAAGATTTGGCTGCAGGCTATTACAGGTTGTTATCTAATAAAAAGTGACACTGTATGAAGGAGAGTGGGCTGTAGGCAAAAAACTCCCATATAGTCAACTATTTCTATTCTATCATACTATCATGTTTCACAAGGACAAGGAATTTGAATTCTGTTTGTCGATTTTTTGATGTGACACAATCCTTTGTGATGTGACTTCGGTGGTTAGCTTCTTGATTTGCATGTCGTTTAGTTGGTGCCAAATATACTCAAGTCATCAGAAGAGTGGTTCAGTAGCTCTACCCTAAAGTCTATGATGGATAACAAATTCCACTATTATGGTCTGGTAGAGCGAATTTCGCGGCTGAACGTTGTAATTGGTCTTTACTTTTTCTATTGGTTTTTGATTCATTCTCTCTTCGTATGTGATGTTACCGTTTATTCAGCACTAGCTGTTGGCAGGTTACACTATCTCTATAGATCTGATCACCATTTCTACTGCTCTTGTCTACACTCGGTTACATGAGCATGCTTATTGTAATGGCTCCATCATTGAGACAAGGCTTGGTTTGTTGGCGTGGCATACATGTACGTGACATGGATTCTTGATGCTGATATTTAATGCATAATGTATACATTGAATTTGGCAAATATCTTACATTGTATTGCCTTGGCTTTATTAGAGTTTAGTTTGTGTGACTGTGTGTGGTAACACTGTCGCATAAATCTGGTCACTGATCTGTGACTGTCCAGTGGTTACCCTGCCTTTCCTTCTCATGCCCTCTGCTCACACATTTGAGCTCCTTGTCATATATCTTGTCGATTTCTGCATTTCCTTCTATTATCATCTCATTATCTGGAGCCATGTGAAGCCCCTCACCCACAAAATATCAGACAATCTACCAGGAATTAATATGTAATCATTTCCTCTTCCAAGTACATGTAGCTGCTCATTGTTATCATATTGGGACTGTTGTTTAGCTCTGTTTGTATACATAAACATATATGTAAACGCACATATGTTATTGTTATATTTACAGTACCAGCACTGGGTGGACAAACAGGAACGACCAGTCCAATGACATCTCCAGAATCGCGAACACATCATAATAAACTCAGAGTTGTCCTCCCTCCTCCCAACCACCCTCACCTCAGACCGTAAGTATAATATCGTAACTGCTACACTCACGTAGTTCATGAAAGTTCAAATAATCTGGTAATGAATGCTTTTATTGTTGTTGTTGTTGCATTTCACTTCAGTAAAATAGCGATATTGAATCGAATGGTTTAAAGTTCGTTTTCCGATCGTCCGCACTCGTTGCTATAACCAAGCACATCTTTCTCTTAACTAACCTAGCAATGTACTTAGCGCTCTAAAGCTTTAAGTTCAGGCCTTGATTTTTTCACATTGATAGTGTTGCAGAAATAAGGTATAGAGTTGCACTTGAATTCTGTCTCAGTATGTTATTGGTGTGAGTGTGGTTTCTACGCTGTTAGCCAAAAGCTGTTGGGTTTCACTAATTTAGTAATTTTTTGTGGTGTGTGAGTGTCAAGGTTGTTGCTGGCTGGAATCTCCCTACACCCAAATATCTCAATCATCTGCTACGATTCCTTATTCACTTAATTTCATATTCATTATTATCAGGTTAGCACCATAAAATGATGTGAGGGTGTGTACCTAGTACATCATGGACATGTATAACAAATTACTGTAGCTTGACCAATAGAGTATTCCAACCAATCCTATTTATCCTGTTTTGGCTGGGAGCACACATATACACACCTTATCGGGTTATAATACTGTCACTATTTTAACTTTACAGTGGAGGCCGACATGCCAGTGAAGGCCAGGGTACAGAGCGTTCACTATCCACTTATGCACATGGCCACCACAGGTAACTAATAACTACAATACTATCACTGCCCTGTGCCTTATCTAATTACAGGTATACCAACCAACTGTAGAGGTTTCCTCAAAATCTATGCAACCAACGCACAATTTTTACTTGCTATTACCATACTCTAATGGAAATAGAAATTTTTAACCACAATAACCCTTCCTTTATCAGAGATTAAGTTTAGTACCTGGTTTCGCAGAACTTAAAATCTGTATTAAGAATTAGGTTGATTGACACGCTGGTTGATATTTGTATATGAGTGTGACTCAGCAGTAGTGATTTACATTACAAATGTTATTGTAGCTGACGGCTTTTAGATTAGTATCGCTTGGGTTAGAGAATTTTAGCCTATTGTGTAAACACTTTCTTGCTATGTTAGATCTGGTGACAGAAACTAACACTTCTGTTTGGCTATCTATCACATGAAATCTCTTCTCTATGCACTATTTTTCTTGATTGGCTCGATGATTTGCCACTACTAGATGAGTGCGTCATTGTAATAAGGAGTTGTATGATCACTTCGCCCTACCAGGTCTGCCTCAGATGGGATACAATAGCTGCCAAATAATGAGTTGTGTTTCATTTGACGCATAATGTATGCACATTATATGAGTGGCAGAGCGGAAAATTTAACTATTGTGCAGTAGATCTCTATTGTAATTGTAAGCATACCACGGTGTTGATTTTTTTATACATAAATAAGCATTGGAGAAGACAACTTTACTCCCTTCTTTTATGCCATTTCATTAATAGCCTCATGTACAGGTTGGTGTTTGTTGTTTTGAGTTCCTGAGTTTAGATGATTAACATATTTTGTACCTTCGGCACCCCATTCATTGATGTGGTTTTTATTTTGTTTGTCCCTAATCTTGATCCTCACTCTGCTTGTGTTTTTATCTAAACATCTAAGTCACTTGCGATTGATAAAACCTGCGGATGTAAAAAATGGTTTATTGCAGCTGGGCGTAAATCTGGTGATAAATGATCATATTTGAATCGTTCGAGAACATTTTTATAATAGTAATTGTGTGTACATAAGTGAAATAAATGAATATATTTCTCTCCATCTAGCTTGCCACCCTCGGCTTCACCTACCAACTCTATCTCTTCCTGGAGGTTCAACTCGGCTAGAAGGTTTATCATCAAGTCATTCTATTATTATTTTAGTTTCTACATGGCACTCTTCTATGGCTCATTTGCACTTTAACTTTGTTTAAGTTTGTAATTGAATCAACGATTCAAAATTGCGCATTATATCTGAAGGTGCCATGTATAAGCTGTAACTAGCATGAAGAAGACTTGTAGCCCTTGTGAACTTGTTTTCACAAGTAGTGTTTGTTTATTGCTTCCTGTTGGTTGGTTTTCCTGTGTGAAGTGCTGTGTCCTATATTCTTACACCTACATCAATAAATATTGTAATGAACCATCCATATAGTCATGTGGTTGCCTGCCACTAGACTAGACCAATATATTAGTCTCTTATTGAGTTCAATTCCTCCCAACTAAAAAGAAAAGAGGCCAATATATTGGTCTAACCTACCACATGCTTCCTCTCATGCTGTGGTTAATCAGGAATCTGTCGCTTTGATTTAGCTCTATAGTTGTCTTATACCGTAGTAGTTTAAACAAGAGTATATGTCGTATGAAGCATTTCAGTGTATTTAATTGTGCATGTGTTTGATTTCGTTTTTAGTCGTTCTGCAAGTCCTTTGGTAGCTTCGAGTGCGACTCCTAGCTGGCCAAACAAATGTTCACCTAAGTAAGATATGAGCCACAAGTTATAAGACTACACAATAATTTCCTTTGCTTATGCTAGCCTGTACCAGATAAATCTCTCAGACTCTCCTAGACTTGAAATTCCTGGCACAGACTAAGCTTGTGCTACACTGTAATCTATATGACTACTATTAACACAGTAATGCTGCTGCACCAAACCAAGATATAATGGAGTTATTTTACCTGATGCTGGGGGAAGCAACTCCTCTTTTCAAATTTGGCCATGCATGGCATTTAAGTAATAGAGTGTGGTCTGGTGTGTGAAGTTACTTGCTCTCTGTGGTTTGGGGCTGTGGTTTGTTAGTGTGCCTGATCCCAAATACACTCAGCAGAGAGTTAGCAATCTAGATATACATAACATTACTGTTTGACTTGTACTATATTTTCTACCTCCGGCACTAATTCTACCGTTCAGGAAAGCCCAAGAAAATAGACATGGCACCAAAACTTTATGTGTCTGTCCATGTTCTGGGGTTTGTGTGTTTGTTGCTTGTCACTTTTAGCTAATTATATGTACCTGTATGCATTTATAATTTGGAGATTGCCAAATTGCTGCGCATGATGAAGCGTCTGCTGTCAATCTTATGAGTTTTCACTTGTAGAAGTGTAGATTTCTTATAATCAAAGCTCCTTACAAGGAGCAGAAATCAGCACTTTTTTGCCTGTTTCAATACCTTCCATGTCACATATTTGAGTAGTAGGATGGAGTTTTGCTCCCATGAACCCTCTTGTCTCATTCCCTTCCGCCAATCACTTCTAACTCCTTAGGACAACTACTGTCTAGCAGAAATGATCCCACTCTTGGTTGTACCGATGATGTTGCATGGTTTGGAAAAAAAACCAAAATTATTGTTTTGGAGATTTCTTTATCGTTAAATATTTTTACCTTAATTATGAATGTATGTCATGTTTATCCACATGCCTAATAATTTTTCGGTAATTATGACTACATTATTAAACTCTTTATGCTTACGCTGTTTGCTGTTTTGGTTTGTAGTATGGACTATGACACACATCCAACCACCCCAGGTACGCCGAAGGATTACCTGACGTCACCACCGGTGGACAGTGCAGCCTCATTTGAGATCCGAGGTGGTAACAGTAGCGCCGAAAGTGGAGGTCTCTTTTGGCTGAGGAAAGATGCTGAGCGGCGGTCCAAACTCATCGACATTCTGACAGAAGATGCTTCTAAGGTTGTTATCAGTATAATGTGTCCATGACAATGTGCTCTTTGATACCAAGCAGTTCCGATTGAAATATTTTCAAGCAGCATTCAAACTATAATGGTGATGCTATAAGCTATTAAAGTCATTACTCCTGTTTCAGCTGTGTGAGACCTGGGCTGAAGATCAGCGAGCAAATCAGACAAACTGTTTAACAGAAGAACAGATGAGAACTCTTGCTACAGCCATGAGAGAATACATTCACAGTCAGGATTCTACTAGTTTAGATCGATATCTCAATGAGTTAGTAAAAGAGACAATAACCTATGGCAATTGGAGTATGGAAGAGCTGCAGAGAAGCATATACTCCCTCAATGAAGCGGTGAGTCGGACCATTATAAGCTCTACAAAATTACTATATTTCTTCGATTATTTCTTGTCATTAATATTCGTCATCATTTGGTAAGGTTCAATCACTAATTCTATTTTTTTCTTTATTTTAGTCTGTGAAAATTTTAAAAGAAAGACAGATGCCTCCTCACTGGATGTTCGCTTTTGACGACTTTTTGAAAACGACGATAAAACACTCAATAGAATTTTTAACACCAGAGTTGAGATCAGATGACTCTGTTGATGGGGAGACAACACCTAATAGTCTACACCCTTCAACGAGTTTACTTAACAGTAGCCTGTCTGTAACTGAAATCGACTGTGCCTCCATCTCAAAATACAGAAAGGTATGTGTAATAATGTCACCAATTGCACTCTTCTTTTCAGCCACAGTCACAGCCGCACCTGATAAAAGTGTATTCTTGTTCAGTAATCGAAAACAGGCATGATAAACTTGAAATTTGTGCTCTTCTTACTGCCTTCAGCCAAGCTCCCTTCCTTTAAATCATCCAGTAGCCCATAATTGTAGTTTGCATGTGTTTTGGTAGCTTGATCCCAATGCAGTAGATGCGAGTATATGCAATGGTTTTAATGAAGCGGTAAATAAATACAAAATGTACCTGTCTCTCGTAATGCTATAGTTTATATCCCTCTTTTGTTTCACCTGTTGCTTACTGGTACCCTACCTTCTTCAGTGTGTATATATAGTTGTTCATGAGCTTTTTTGGATATGCAGACGCAGCTATTCAATGCAAACATGGATGAAATAAAAAAATGTGATTATTCAAAAGCTTGTAATCCTATATCGTGCCTAAAAACGGAACTGCTTTTGTATCTTTTAATGCAAATGGAAACACTACATTTTGGGAAGACACTTGGTGTCTTTGCTGTTACATATAATATGCCCTAATGTGCATGATTTTCCAACTCAAGCTAATATGATTTGCTGTATCATTGCATGGTGTATTGAATTAACTATTTATCTACCTTTGAGTGCTTTGATTCAAGTTCACGGCAAAATAACTCCTAGTGTGTGAGCGAAGCAAAATTTGTATTTTTTGTCCCCTGATGCTTTGGATGTTCAGAAAATTTATGCTCAGTTCAGCACACCTTCCATATCAAACAAGAACCTAACTGATTCACGTATTGCCAGTTACCTGACTCCTTACATACAAAAGTAGCTCACCTCGCTGTTCACATTTACCTGGCTGCTTGGCTGATCATGATTACTCATAGTAGCATAGTACAATAATTAAATTTGTGAGGTAGGAATGCCATGCAACAGCAACAGTTGGTGTGGTAGTATTTCATACTAACGGGTGGATTGGATTCTTTGTATACTTTGGTTTCTCAGGTCTCACAAGAGGATTGTGCTGGTACATTTCAGGATATTCAGAAACTACAGGAGGATTACATCAAATCTCAGGAAAACAACGTCGAGTTGTTAAAAGAACTAAGCAAAGTGGATAGGAATTACCAGCAGCTATTGCGTGGTGTACTGAGGGAACGTCGTGCACATGTCCAGCATCTCGCGTACGTATCATTATTGTTCTACAGTATTATCGTCAGACATTATTTTTAAAATTGTTCTATTAAGTAACGTTCATTCAGACACAGATATGATATAGCTTAAATTTCTGTGTTGTTTTGATATATTAATGATCATGGGTCTAACTATTGGTGCTGATAAGGGATGAGAACACTTAAATATGATGTATTATTTTTACTTTTTGTGGTATTGTAGTGATGCGATAGCTATGCCTCCACCCACACCCCTGGCTATTGGAACGCCCAGTATATACGGCATAGACTCACCGCCCAGTAACTCTGACGGTCAACCTGATAGTCCTGAAATCAGCCTCACTGTACCTCAGGTACCTACAACCCAACAGGTAAATACCACAGTTGCTTAATATGTCAGGGCTGTCTCCAGGAATTGATATCCTGGGGAGAATTTAGGGACGGGACATATACACTTGTATATGATATAAAGGAGAGATTGAAAAACCTTGGGCGGAACCTCATTTTTTGCCATTTTCTTTGGGGCGCACGGCCGCTCCGCCCTGGCTACAGACAGCCCTGCTCTATGAATATTACTTACTGCAGTAAGTCAGACTCCCATGAGCTCAGTCCTTCTGCCAATATACTGTTCTACATGCTACAAGATGAAGTAAAAAACATGGCCATACTTAATAAATTGTATAATAAACTTGTCCATGCCCGATTTGTGTCTGAAAGCTGTCAGGATTGGGTCTGTAGGATTCATGTTGTGTAAATGTGAGTATTTATGATGTGTTTGTGATGTGTTCGTTAAGCTATATAACCTCGTTACCTGGTATATACATGTAGATACAGCGAGATGAGAAGTTAGTGAGATGGCTAGAGACATTAAAATGTGATGAGACTACTATAACCAAATTTATCAATGAGGAGTATACGCTCAGTGATGTTATGGAGCTGGTATCTAGAGAAGATCTACGTAGAATGAACTTGAGGTTTGTTTTACCATAAATACATGTATACACTGGCTATCGGCCAGTGTATGTAATTGTTACAAATTTGAAGCAACTCATGCCATGGGCTCGTTGAGCCCTGATGTCACACAAATGCAAAAATCAACATGACCAGATATGCATGTTCAACTACACTACTGGGTATCAAAGATGCTCATAGGCTTGCCAATTAGACTAATTACTGTGAGATTATAACAAAACTAGTTATCAATCACTATGTTATAATGTTGTAACTAATGTTTGTCATTGATATTTACAGGGGAGGTGTAGAGTGTAGGATATGGAGAGAAATACTGAAAGTGAGGCAAAGTGGTAACCACACTAGTGTTTATAATAGCAATATGGACTCAGATTAATCTTCGCCATTTTTTACATTTTTATGGCTACGCAAGTTCAATTTAATTTAGCCTACCAAAAAGCCCATACCTACATTTTAAACCTGCATTAGTGTGTATCCACTCGATTTAATTGTAATGTATTCGAAGGAAGATAGTTCCTAAATGTGTTGTCAAACTTGAGTGGCACATTATTACATCTGAATCATGAAATGATCCTGGGTAAAAAATACAATGATGTACTCGGAAAACTTTTTCAAATGTAAATATGTAATTATTTTCAATGTTTTTTTTTTCATTTTTTATTGTTGTGTTGCAACATTTTAAACCCATTTTTTGTATTATATAGCTGTCCTTTGGATTATTCCTGTAATTTAGAGCATTATCCCAAAATTTTGTATTGGGAATGAGAATCAAAATGATCAGCAATTTGGTTGCAAGTCTTTAAAGTGCAATTCACTTATCTATGGTTGTGGATATATTGCAAGTCCAGTATTATTGAAACTTTCAACCTATCAGCGAGTTGCTCGGCCATAGTTATTTTTATATTTTTGAAATGGTTGCTCGGGCTAATGCTTGTAATGAGTTTTCTGGTGCAAATCTGGCCTTTTTTTTGTGACAAGATTTTTCTGCGTATTGAAGCGCCTCGTAAGGTGTGTTATGTTAATCTACTCAAGATTGATATTTTCACCAACAAAACATCTCTTAAAAATACAAAGAATTATTTCAGGTGCTCTTTGGTTTAATCAATTAAACAAATTTTCATTGTTAACTTTCATGACACAAATTGACCGAACAAATCATTGAATATCAAGTAAATAAAGTTTTGGATAGGGTTTGAGTTTTCAAATATGGTTTCAAATGTGAAAGCCTGAAGTTCTGAGCAATAAAACTGTACTGCTGGCTTTTGTCAATGAAATCTTTCATTAAACAACCTTAACTCCCATAAAGCTGAAATACCTGAATTGACTAGCCTCAAAACCGGCCGTGAAACATTCAAAAAGAACAGCTACATCTAAATGTTGCTCATACATCTTAAAATTTAGAATCATTCCATGAGAATATGGAGGGGCTCATGAAATGATTCGAGGGATGAGCACGAA
>ERZ1740070.2521-NODE-2521-length-10494-cov-9.341987_pt1 | contig 10494 bp, 7 predicted proteins | sample MGYA00581734_ERZ1740070 | MGnify/ENA primary metagenome ERZ1740070 (study PRJEB43018, sample SAMN04849744) | marine metagenome | isolation source: floating plastic debris | place: Pacific Ocean | collected 2008-09-01 | study: EMG produced TPA metagenomics... | reverse complement strand
CCGCTCACCACGCGAATGCCGCGGAGTTCCCAGACGATGTCGGCGGTCGGCAGCGCGAGCCCGTCGCCTCCGACAGCAAGCCGAAGCAGGCACGCGACGGCAAGGGCCGCGACCGCGATGATGAGGGTGAGCAGGGCACGCATTCGCATCACATCCGAGCCTACCATCGCCTCCCAAGCGACCCCCGACCGGCAACCAAGCCGGTCCGCCAAAGGAGCCCGCGCGTGGCAAGCAAGACGATCAAATGCACGCTCGTGACCCCCGAAGACAAGCTCCTCGACGAGCAGGTCACCTACGCCTCGATCCCCGCATGGGACGGCCTCTTCGGCGTGCTGCCCGGACGCGCCCCGATCGTCGCCCGCCTCGGCACCGGCGAGCTCCGCCTCGCCTTCCCCGAGACCACCGCAGCGGGCGGCGAGCGTTCCTACTTCATCAACGGCGGCTTCGTGAAGATGGCGAGCGACACGCTGACGATCCTCGCCGAGCATGCGGTGCCCGCAGAGAATCTGGTCGAGTCCGAGGTCAAGGCCGAGGTCACCGAGGCCGACGCGCTTGTGCCCGCCTCGGACGCGGTCGACGCGACCGCCGAGGTCGAGCGGATCCGCATCGCGCGTGAAGCCGCCCGCGCGAAGCTCGCGATCGCTCGCAAGTATCGCGGCTCGGGTATCTGATCGAACGCCGCCGTCAGACGCGACGCGGCAACCGATGACGCCTGCAGGCTCAGACCTTCATTCGCTTTGACATCGCGCGATCGATATCTCGGCGTGCCTCGCGCTCTTTGATCGTGTTGCGCTTGTCTTGGTGGCCCTTGCCCTCGCCGACGCCCAGCAACAGCTTCGCCCGCCCGTCCTTGAAATACATCTTCAACGGCACCAGCGAGACGCCCTTGGTTTCGAGCGCGATCGCGAGCTTCTCGATTTCCTTGCGGTGCGCGAGCAGCACGCGGTTGCGGACCGCCGCGTGGCTCATGCGACCGGCCGGGCCGTACTCGCCGATGTTCACCTGGTGCAGCACGAGCTTGCAGGGATCCCGCCGGGCCATGATAAAGCCCTCGGCGAGCGACACGAGCGATGCCCGCACGGCCTTGACCTCCGACCCCTGGAGCGCGATGCCGACCTCGAGCGTGTCGGTGATGTTGTAATCATGGCGGGCCTTGCGATTCTCGATCACAGGCTCTCGGCTCGCCACGTTGTCCTTCTTGCGCTTCGACATGAGTACCCGCGACGATAGGGGGCGTGCAATGCCAACGTGTCGGGCTCGTCGCTCAGCCGAAGCGGACCGTGTTCCGCAGGACGCCGAGCCGGTCGATCTCGACCTCGACCGTCTCACCGTCGCCCAGCCACCGCGGCGGCGTCCTGCCCGCGCCGACGCCGGCCGGCGTGCCCGTCAGGATGACCGTGCCGGGCACGAGTGTGGTCGATCGGCTCAGTTCGGCGATGAGCGTGGCAACGGGAAAGATCATGTCCGCGGTCGTGCCGCGCTGCATCACCTCGCCGGCCACGCGCGTCGTGATGCAAAGCGACTGCGGATCGCCGACAGCATCCGCGGGCATCACCTCGGGCCCGAGCGGGCAGAACGTATCGAACGACTTGCCCCGCCAGAACTGACCGCCGCCCCCCTGCTTCTGCCACCAGCGTGCGCTGACGTCGTTGGCGATGCAGTAGCCCAGCACACATTCGAGCGCCGCCTCGGGCGGCACGTCACGCGCCGGCCGACCGATGACCACCGCGAGTTCGCCCTCGAAGTCGACTTGCTCGCCGCCCGTCTCCGGATCGCGGCAACTCGCCGGCACAACCACGTCCTCGCCATCGAGCACGATCGACGCGATGTTCTTGGTAAAGACCAACGGCCGATCGGGCACTTCCGCCCCACGCTCCTTCGCGTGCTCGGCGTAGTTGCGGCCGATGCCGATGATCTCACGCAGCTCCAGCAGCTCGCCGGCACCCGCATCGACAGCGATCGAAGACCACCCGCCGTGATCTACGCGCACGAGCTTCATGACGCGGCCTCGGCCATGCCGACCACATCGACGGATTTGACCGCATCGATCAGCCCCGCGACCGCGCCAGCATCAAGCAGACGCTCGATCGCCTCGACACCAGCCCGGCCCATGTCGGCCGACATGCCGCTGACGTACATCGAGAGATACCGGTCAACGAGCGCGTCGTCGGTCCACTCGGGCCTGCCTTCGGAGTGCAGCCTGAGGTACGCCTTGGAGTCGTCGATGCGTTCCCGCGCGACGCGCACCGAATCGCCCAGCAGCCTGGCCACTTCCTCGACCGTGCCCTCGCCGAAACGATCGTCAAGATCGCGGCGGATCACGTTCAGGCCCAGAGGCAGCGGCAACCCGGTCTGGCTGAGCCACCACGCGCCGACGTCGGCGATCGCGCGCAGGCCGTCGCCCGCGAAGGTCAGCTGCGCCTCATGAATCAGCACGCCCACGTCAACCGCGCCCTTGACGAGCGCGGGCACGACGTCTTCGAAGGGGAGCGGCTCGACGGCAACCTCGCCAGCCATGAGGCGGAGCATGAGGTAGGCCGTGGTGCGCACGCCGGGGATGCCGATCTGGACGCCCGGCATGGTCAGGCTCTCGATGTCGCCCTCGGTGAAGCGGGCGTCGTCGTGCCGGGCGACGACCTTTGGCCCGTACCCCTCGCCGAAAGAGCCGCCGCACGCGGTGATCGCGTAGCGATCGGCCATCGCGGGCCACGCGGCGCACGAGATCGCGGTGATATCCGCACCCGCGCCGCCCTGTGCCGCGGCACTGAGCGTTTCAACCTCATCACTCGCGAGCACGAAGCGGTATCGCCCGGTATCGATCGCGGGCTCACCCAGCGACCCGGGGACGGGCGCGCCGTCCGGCCCGCGCTGCCCGACGAGCGGCCACCACATGACCAGATCGTCGGAGTCGGGGGAGTGGGCGAGGGTGAGTTCGATCTGTTCAGCCACTTTGATTCTCCATGCCGCACTCGGGACACGCCCGATGTGACAAGCCTGCGAGTTCATAGCCACATGCCAAGCACAGGCCGCTCCGTTTCCGGTTTCAAGAACGCAACTTCCGTGTCCCTTCCCAAACGAACATGATCACTGCGATGCCGACGAGCGTGTTCAGGGCAACGCCGGGCCACCACACACCGCGTGGAACCCGGAGCGAACGCCCCATGAGCGACCACTCGAACGACGGACTTCGAGGGCCAGCAACAAGCGATCTTGCCGGCCATCCCGAAGCCTCAAAAACCCACACGCTGACCGGCGCTGAGCTCACGGGCAGTTCTCCAAGCCACGCGGGAAGTGCGATGTCCTCACCCGATGAGCCTTGGACACCCGCGAGTGTTGCCCCCGAACCCAGAACTAGGCCGACACGACTACGCCCGGCGGCTTCAAACAGCCGGTAGGTCCCGGAACCTCCGGGCAGCTTTGTTGAAACGACAACGCTATCGCTTGCCAGCGGAACGTTACCGAGTATCACGGCGGCAAACAGCGAGACAACAACGCCTCCGATCGCGCTGATCGCAAGACGCCAGCGCCGCCTCACGCGAACAACCTGCCCGCCGCCGCGTCGAGCACGTCACCGACGACCGGATGCTCCAGGTCGATCGGGTACTCGCCCGAATAGCACGCGTGGCAATACGAATCGGCCGGGTGCTTCACGCACGCGAGCAGCCCTTCGAGCGAGAGAAACTCCAGGCTGTGCACGCCGAGGAATTCTCGAATTTCGTCGACCGTTCGGCCCGTCGCGACCAGTTCGTCACGCGTCGCGAAGTCCACGCCGAAGTGGCACGGGTGGCGGATCGGCGGGCAGCTGATGCGCAGGTGGATTTCCTTTGCGCCCGCCTCGTACAGCTGCCGCATCTTCTCGCGCGTGGTCGTGCCGCGGACGATCGAGTCGTCGACAACAACCAGCTTCTTGCCATCGACGATCTCGTGGATCACGTTCAGCTTGAGACGGACCGCGGCCTTGCGGGCTTCTTGCGTGGGCTTGATGAACGTTCGCCCCACGTAGCGGTTGGGTACGATGCCCTCGCGGTACATGATGCCGCTGGCCCGGGCGAAGCCGCTGGCGGCGCTTCGGCCCGAGTCTGGCATGGGCATCACCCAGTCCGCGCCGGGCACGGGCGATTCCTCCGCGAGCTTCTCGCCGAGCCGCTCGCGCACGATCTGCACGTTGTCGCCGAACACCGTGCTCGCGGGGCTCGCGAAATAGACGTGCTCGAAGACGCATTTCGCCAGCTTCGGCGCAGGCTCAGCGAAGCGCCGACTCTCGACACCCGCGTCGCTCAGCGTCACGATCTCGCCCGGCTCGATCTCGCGGATGATCTTCGCGCCGACAACCTCAAGCGTGACGGTCTCGCTGGCAACGACCGGCGCGCCGTCGGGCATCTCGCCCAAGACCAAAGGCCTCCAGCCCCAGGGGTCACGCGCCGCCTCGATGCGATCGGGGAAGAGCACGACCAGACTGAACGCGCCTTGCAATCGGCGAAGTGCCGCTGCGAGCGCATCGCCCGTCTTCTGCTGCTCGGGCGAGGCGAGCAGGTGGACGATGACCTCGGAGTCGCTGGTGGTGTGGAAGATATGACCCCGGGCCTCGAACCAGTGGCGGAGCGCCGAGCCGTTGACGAGGTTGCCGTTGTGCCCGAGGGCGACCTGGCCCTGTGCGTAGCTCTGCACGAGCGGCTGGGCGTTGCACGCCTCGGAACCGCCGAAAGTGCTGTAGCGGTTGTGTCCGATCGCGCCGACGACGTCGTCGCTGGTGAGCTGGGCGAGTTCGGCGGGTCCGAAGACGTCCGCCACGAGGCCCATGCCCGTGTGGGCCCGGATTCGCCCCTGCTCGGTCACGGCGATGCCGGCCGACTCCTGCCCGCGGTGCTGCTGGGCGAAGAGGCCCAGATACGAGAGCTGGGCCCCGTCGGCCCGCCCCCAGACGCCGAAGACGCCGCACTTTTCCTTCGGGGCGTCGTGGGAGTCTGTCCCATTGAGCACCGGTAGCTGAACCCGCTCGCGTGCCAATCGGCCCATCGGTGCCCGTCCCTTTCGGCGATCGACCGTGATCGGCTCGCCCTGTGCCCCGCCGCCCAGAGGTTGCCCGTCGCCACGCGCGATGCTGATGCCTGCGGAGTGTACGACGGCCGATGCCGCACCCGGCGCGACGCGCTCGCGGATCGCGCCTCGTGATTGACCCAGCACACCGGCTGACCTTCAATGGGAGCCCTCCTGGAGCGTCCGGGAGGCACCGATCCGGATCACCCCGCCGGACCGCAGCCGCGGCCCCCCGGCACAGATCGCCAGCCCACCCGGGCATAGACCCAATCGCGGGCTGGCACCCCTCGCAGACCGCGAGCGGGACGGGAGCATTGATATGGCCAACTACACCGGCCCCAAGGTCCGCCTGAGCCGCCGCGTCGGCGTGCCCATCGAGGACAACCACAAGCACACCTCCAAGCGCGCCCTGACCGCGCCCGGCATGCACGGCTACCGCGGCCGACGCCTCAAGGACTACGGCGTCCGCCTCGTTGAGAAGCAGAAGCTCCGCTACCACTACAACATCCTCGAGAAGCAGTTCCGCCGCTACATGGCCGACGCGAACCGCCGCCCGGGCAACACCGGCGAGATCCTCATGCAGCTCCTCGAGCAGCGCCTCGACAACGTCGTCCGCCGCTCGGGCCTGTCGCGCACCATCTGGGGTGCCCGCCAGCTCGTCGCCCACGGGCACGTCAAGGTCAACGGGCACAAGGTCGACCGTCCCTCGTACGCCGTCAAGCCCGGCGACGTGATCACGGTCAAGGAGAAGTCCGAGAAGCTCGTGCGCGAGGCGCTCGAGTCGCTCGCCGGCCACGAGGTTCCAGGTTGGCTCGAGCTCAATCCCTCGGACCTGGCTGTCAAGGTCAACGCCTTCCCGACCTCCGATCAGGTTCCGTTCGACGTGAACACAAACCTGATTATCGAGTTCTATCGCTAAAACACTTGGTCTTACTGCCCGCCCGCTTGCCGCGGGTGGCGGCCGCATAGCAACGACCCCACCGCGGCCGATCGGCTCTCCCGATCGGCCGCGTCACCATCCGGACGGATCGCTCCATGCTCAAGTTCATCCGCAGGTACCAGACGTGGATCCTCGCCATCGGCGGCACGCTGCTCATGGTCGTCTTCCTCCTGCCCCAAGCGGCCCAGCAGCTCGGCGGCGACCCGCGCAAGCGCACCTACGCAACCCTCGAGGGCGGCAAGATCACGATCGGCGAGCGCTCCATCGCGTCCCGGCAGGTCGATGCGCTCCAGAGCTTCGTCCCGATCCTCCTGCCCCAGCTCGGCATCGACCCGGACAACGACATCGACCACTACATGCTCCTCACGGCCGAGGCCCGGCGCCACGGGCTGGTCGGCGGCCCCGCCGACGGCGAGGCCTGGGTGCCCCAACTCGCGACAGAGCTCGTCAACGCGATGTTCTTACAGCAGTTCGGAAGTGTCGACAACTTCATCAACTCGCCCGCGTACACCGCAGAGGTCGAGCGCGCACAGAACGAGCTCATCAACCGCGTGCCCTTCGCCGCCGGTCGATCGCAGCTCATGCTCGATGAGTTCTACCAGGCAATGGCGAACCTCCGCGGCATCCAGCGTCTGATCCGCCAGACCAACAGCGCCGCCCGCGTGACGAACTACCAGGTCGTCAACGCTGCAAAGGATCGCCTCAACGTCGCCTATGTGACGGCCGTGCCTGTTCTGGCTGGCGTCATCGACGACGATTTCCAGCCCACCGACGAGCAACTCCAGGCGACCTTCGAGCAGTACAAGGACATCGCGCCCTCGGGCGGCGAGTTCGCGGTCGGCTACACGCTGCCGCGACGCATCAAGTTCCAATGGCTCACGCTCGATCGCACGCGTCTGGCGAATGCCGTCACGGTCGATCCGGTCGCGCTGCGCAAGGCGTGGCAGCGTGACCGAGAGACGTACCCGGGCGAGTTCACCGAAGAGCGCGACACCGTGCGCACGGCCCTGACCGATGCGGCCGTCGCCCGCGCGATGAACGTTGCCGACCGCGTCATCCGATCCGAGGTGCTCACCAGCACCCGCCGCCTTGAGAAGACGGGCAACTACTACGACCTGCCGCGAGACTGGACCCCGATCGATCTGGAAGCCGTGTCGGTCGCGGTCGCCGAGGCGCTTGAGAGCGAGCTGGGCATCGCGACCCGCCGCCCCTCGATCACGTACCGCGATATCGACTGGACCGAGCTCGGCGACATCGCGCAGATCCCCGGTCTCGGTCAGGCCGCCTTCCGCACGGGCAGCCAGTCCACGCCGCTGTCTGTGGCGCTCGATCGCCTGAATGCCTTCGATCCCGACGCGTCGCTCCTGCCGCTGCAGGTCGGCGTGCCCGTGGTCGACCCCGTGCTGAGTGACGGGCTGGGGAACCAGTACTACGTGCTGGTCACCGAGGCCCGCGAGGTCTCGCCGCCGGACAGCTACGAGGAAGTCCGCCGCCAGCTCACCTTCGACACCCGTGACCTGCGCCGGTACGAGATGCTCCTCGCCGACCAGGACAACCTGCTCGACACCGCCAAGCGTGAGGGCCTCGCCCCGATCCAGGAGCGCTACAGCAACTCGACCACCCTTGAGCAAGCGGACGGTCGGCCCCGCCCTCGTATTCAGATCGACGAGAACATCGAGGTCCGGCCCGACTCGGTCATCGCGCTCTCAAGCTCCATCTTCAACCGCGCGTCGTTCCGCGACGCGGTGCTCGAACACGCCCGCACGATCGACCCGACGCTCATGGGAGACGCGATCCCCGAGGATCAGCGGTACTTCGTCGTCGAACTACCGCGTATCAAAGCGATCGCGATCTGCCAGATGGAGCTCTACGTGCCGATCTCAGCCGAGCGTTTCCGCGGCATCGCGCCGGGGCTCACCCTCCAGACCACCCGCGACCAGCTCGTCTCCGTGCTCAGCGCCGGCAACGTCGGACCGCTCGCCTACGACACGCTCGTCGAGCGCCTGCAGTACGACGTCCGCGATCGCGACCCGGCCGACGACATCGACACGAATGAGGATGCCGAGAGCGAGGAAGCCGGCGAGAACAGCGCGCCGGCGTAATCGCTCGCTGCTAGACCTATCCCTGACACGCCCCGCCAGGGCGCCAAGACATCAGACCGCCTTCTCGAGCCACTTGCCGCGTGCAAAGCGCGTCGCGAACAAAGTCCCGCGGACGATCAGCTCGAGGCACATCCCGAGCCAGAGCCCCGCAAGACTCGGCTCGAAGGGCGACGGGTTCGGCACGATGACCGCCTCGCCGCCGGTGAACCAGCCGGGCAGCGCGATGTCGACGCCGCTGAACACGTACACCATCGGCAGGCGGATGACGTAGGTGCACACCCACGTCATCGCCATGACCGCCTTGACGTCGCCGGCCCCGCGCATCGCAGAGCGGAACACGATGCCGAAGGCAAACGGCACTTGCACGAGTCCGCAGATGAGCAGCAACCGCGGCACCTCCGCCAGGTGCGTCGGCTGGGTGCTCAAGAGCGACGTGATCCACACACCCGCGAAGATGAAGCCCAGCCCGATGGTGCCCATGACCACGGCCGCGACTCCAGCGCAAATGAGCACCGCTCGCTTGGCAAGCGCTGGGCTCCCCGCGCCGAGGTATTGCCCGGCGAGCGTCGCCGCGGCAGTGCCCATCGCGAAGCCCGGCAGGAAGCTGAACGCCTCGATACGGATCGCGACAATGTGCGCACCAAGCAGCCCCGACGCGCCGATCGAGCCGACCATGAGCACGATCGCGAAGTTGCCCAGCCACATGCCGAGCGTCTCGAAGAAGTTCGGAAGGCCGAGCCGGACGAGCCGGCGCATCGTGTGCCAGTGCGGCTTGAGCCGGGCCATCCGCAACCGGATGCCCCAGATGCCGCTGCGCGCCATCACCAGCACGATCAGCGCCCCGACGATGTCGCCCGCAACGGTGCCCAGCGCGATGCCCGTCACACCCATCGCGAATGGGCTCGGGTTCTCCCAGATCACCGTGCGGACCAGCTCGCCGTCGATCTCGGTGGCGCGGGTCCAGTCGATGCCGCTCAGCCCGACACTCACGATGACGTTGACGATATTGCGCACAACCATCGCCCAGAGCGGGCGGATGCTGTCGCCCGCGCCGCGTGCGCACGCGATGAGCGCGAAGAGAATGCTGGCGAAGGGCACGCCCGCGCAGATCACCAGCATGTAGTCGCGGAACGCCTGCGTCGCGACAGGGCCCATGTTCAGCAGGGTCGCAACGGGTGCGACAAGCATCGCGACAACGATGCCCACGACCACGCCGAGCAGGCCCGCCAGGAGCACGGTCTGCCCGAGCGCTGCGTTGGCAACCGCCGTCCTACCGCTGCCCACGCTCCGGCTGACGAGCGCGGTCGCGCCGACGCCCAGCGCCATGATCACCAGCCCGATGAACCACATGATGTACGAGCCGCCACCGATCGCGTCGGTCGCGCCCTCGCCGATGCCCGCTGCGAGCGCGGTGTCGGTCAGCCCGACGAACGAGTTCAAGAAGCTCTCGATCATCACGGGCCACGCGAGCGCGAGGATCGCCCCGCCCATCGTCAGGCCCTTGAGCCGACCCGAGACAAACCGCCCGTCTGGCGTGATGCGGGCCCGGCGCGACCCGGGCATCCGCTCGACGCTGACCTCTTCGGAGGGCTCGACCGCTGACGGATCGCTCGCCCGCACCGTCGTCGGGCACCGGTCCCGGCTTGCCTGGTCCTGCCCATGCTCGCCGTTCACGTCCTGCATGTCCTGGTCGTCACGCGGCGTCACGAGGCGAGCAACGCGTCGAGCAGTTCGGGCACGCCCTTCGAATGCGTCGCGACCGTCTCAAGAATTTTGCGTTGGCCCGCGACATCGCGCAAGTCGCGGACGAGTTCGTGCTCACCCGGATGGTCGGCCTTGTTGCACACGAAGAGGTCCGCGATTTCCAGAATGCCCGCCTTGTCCATCTGCACCGAGTCGCCCATGCCGGGCGTCAGGACCACAGCCGTCTGATCGACGTGCTCACGGATCTTCGTCTCATTCTGCCCCGCACCGACGGTCTCAACGAACACGGTGTCAAACGCTTCTTGCCCATCGTGCGCACCACCAATGAGTTCAAGGATGTCGCCAAGCCCGTGATAGTCCTCGCCGCTGATCGCGAGGCTGCGGTAATAGACGTTCTCGCCGAGGCTGTTGAAGTCGACGCGCAACCGATCGCCAAGCAGCGCCCCGCTCGTGATCGGGCTCTTGGGATCAAACGCGATCACCGCGCAGCGTCCGAGCGATTCGTCCTTCTCCGCCCGCCGGGCGTGCTCGCCCGCGAGCTTGGCAACCAGCGTGCTCTTGCCCGCGCCGGGGCTCCCGGTGATGCCGATGACACGTTTCGGCCTGCGACGCTTGGCATCGTTGCGGATAGCTCGACCCTCGTGGACCAACGAGATATCGCGAGCAAGCTGCGCCGTGACGCCGCCGGACTCGACACGCTCGCCGTACGGC